>Ga0163179_10003542_pt1 | contig 10608 bp, 10 predicted proteins | sample AtlANTMetagenome_FD_109643 | JGI IMG/M metagenome (GOLD analysis project Ga0163179, IMG submission 109643) | Marine eukaryotic phytoplankton communities from the Atlantic Ocean - Atlantic ANT 2 Metagenome | ecosystem: Environmental > Aquatic > Marine > Oceanic | place: North Atlantic Ocean... | reverse complement strand
TCGGTTGTTTGAACCTGTTGCATGGATCAGTAGATCTTGGCGACCTTGCGCGGTCCACGGCGTCGATGGAAGGCATGGTCTTCCGTCGGGAAGACGCCTGAGCGCACTTCATTCACATAGCTTGAAACCGCTTCGATCATGGGCGATTCAAGCTCCGCATATCGCTTCACAAAACGCGGCTTGAAGCGACTATCAAAGCCGAGCAAGTCATTGCAGACCAGCACCTGACCGTCACACTCCACACCAGCGCCAATACCGATGGTCGGAATCTCCAAGGCCTGACTGACCTCGGCCGCCAGAGATGCCGGTACCATTTCCAGCACCACACAGAATGCACCGGCATTTTGAACCGCCAGCGCATCCCGCAAGAGTTGGCTTGCCGCTGCTTCCGAACGCCCCTGAACTTTGAATCCACCCAAGGCATTCACACTCTGTGGTGTCAATCCAATATGACCCACCACAGGAACACCAGCCTCGACAATGGCCTCGATTGCAGGAGCTGATCGTACACCGCCTTCCAGCTTTACCGACTGAGCGTGTCCCTCTTTGACCAAGCGACCCGCCGACTCCAAGGCTTGCGAGGGTGAGACCTGGTAGGACATAAAGGGCATGTCCACGGTGAGATGAGCCTGTTGCAGACCCCTTGCTACGCAGCGAGCATGGTAAATCATGTCGTCCAAAGTCACCGAGAGGGTGTCAGGTAAACCTTGGACCACCATCCCGACTGAGTCACCAACAAGGACCATGTCCACATCGGCAGCGTCCACAATTCGTGCCATGGTGTAGTCGTAAGCGGTCACCATGACGATTTTCGATCTGTCGGCCTTCATGGATAGAAGGTCCAACGACGTTTTTCGTGCCATTTTATTTTTTCTCTGTGTTTAGATTCTCGAGCCAAACAGTGAGGGTTGGACCTCCCGCTCGCTTTGCAGCGATGCAGGGGCACCAGGAACTGGCCGGCCTTTGAGCCATCCTTGAATCATTTCAAGAACGGTTTTTCTATCCTCGTCGTTATCGACGTAATTAAGTTCAGCAGTGTTCAAGACATATACAGGCGCGTCGGTATAACCCGCCCACAACCTATGATACGCCGAACGCAGTGAATTGAGGTAGTCCGCCTCGATGACTTGCTCCGCGTCAATGGCCCGTCGCTCGATGCGCTTCATGATCACCTCAGTGGGTGAATCCAAGAAGATCACAAAGTCCGGTTTTGGGACGTTTTGACCAAGCAGTCGAGCGAATCGCTCGTACAGCGCCATCTCATGCCCAGCCAATGTCAGCGAGGCAAAGAGTTGGTCTTTTTCGAAGTGGTAATCGGCGATCACAAGGTCATCAAAAAGACCACCTTGCCGCAAGTCGGCCTGCTGCGCGTAGCGCGTTGCGAGGTAAAACATCTGCGCTGGAAAAGCGAAGCGGTCTTGATCCGAGTAAAACGCGGCAAGAAAAGGGTTGTCTTCCGCGGGTTCCAGCACCAGGCGCGCACCGAGTTCGTCGCGCATGATGCGACAAAGCGAGGTCTTACCCACCCCAATGAGCCCTTCGATGACGATGTAGTTGGACATGGTATCCGTGCCGTACGTATCTGCTAATTGCGGTTTCCAGGCGGGATGTCAAGCCAATCCAGGCCAGCGACGCAGAGCGTGTCGAAAACGACACGTACAAACGTCTAAAATCCGACAGAAAAAACATCCCAAACAACTGAAATTACGAAAAACAAGAGATGGCACCCTCCTTGTAAGGACTCGGCACTCCAACACCAACCACCAGGAGTACCCATGCGTACAGTCAACAAAGCATTTTTATACGGTCATCTCGGCAACGATCCGGAGGTTCGAAAGATTTCCAACGACCGCACATTGGTCCGCTTTTCACTCGCCACCCACCGACGAATTCGCGTGGATGATGGATTCAGTGAAGAAACCGATTGGCATCAAGTGGTGGCATTCGATTGGCTGGCCCAAAAAGCCGCGGATCGCCTCCGCAAAGGTCAACCTGTCGCGGTTGTGGGCACACTTCGACCCCAAAGCTGGGTCGACACCCAAGGCATCAAAAGAAAGCGCGTGGACATCATCGCGGAAAATCTCTGTTTCGGCCCCCTCAAGATGAGCCAGGAAGACGCCAGCGTGAGCTCGGCGGGTAGCCCACTTCCCGAAGAAGGAGACATTCCGTTCGAAGCAGTCTAAGCGGACTCTGACTGCGACCGCCCACCCAGTGGGCGGTGTCGCAGCCACCAGAATACGAGCGCAATCGGGCTGATAATCAACGCCCAGGGAACCGTGGCCTCTGAGCCCATCCAACCCAACTCGAAATCAGACGTCGAGAACGGATATGCCAACAAGTAGCCCACGCCCATGTGGTCTTGAGTGACATCCAGCGCCAAGTGCAGCAGACATCCGCCTAAGAGATTGAGAAAGACCCCACGCCGCTGATCCACGTCAAAGAAACACGCCACAATACAGCACAAGAAAAGCACCCCTACCGGCATATGCAGCACTTCAAATGCATAGGGAATCTCCGGTGGAACATTAACACCGGACTGTGCAAGCTTGGAAAAGCCCATCGCTGGTACCCGCGCACCCAGATCGGGCAAAACCGTACCCGCGACCATTGCGGCGGTATACGGCCCACGTGTGGCCGACTTTACAAGCAAGCCGGTCGCCATATGTGTCATCAAATCAGCCACGGAGTCTCAACCTCCGCCCGCGAATCCGGACACATACAAAGGCTCCCAAGCCACACAACAGCAGACCCAAAAAAGCCAACATCTTCTTCCAGACTCTTTGGTGGTGGACAGTGCGCTCCACCTCCACCACAGCGCGTGCATCCTTGCTGAACTGTCCGCGAATCGAAACACTGTCCCCCATGGCTAAGCCCTCAGGATTCCCGACAATAGGTATGGGACCGGTCACTTTGAAGACCTCGTAGCTCTCGGCATGAAGCGCCACGACATCCCAAATGGGCAACAGGATTTCTCGCCCCTCGCAGGCCTCTTCATTCTCAAGACACCATACAAAGCCCTGACGACGATTCGTTGCAAGATCTGCATAGCTTGCGCCCAGTAAAGCCAAGCACAACACCGATACGATCACAGTGAGGTGTGCTCGCTTAGGCGAGAAAATAAAATCCAAGACACGAACAAACATGCAGGAATAGCTATCACGACTTAGACAGAAGGCTCGAGCGAGGAAACCATGGCCCAAAAAGGCTTTGTCATCTGGATGACTGGGCTGCCGAGTGCAGGAAAGAGCACCCTAGCCCAACACGTCGCGAGCGCGATCGAATCACGAGGTCTCCCGACCGAGTGTATTGACTCCGGTGCTCTGCGGAAAACCCTACTCGACAACACCCTCGGCTTTACCAAGCCCGAACGGGATGCAAACTGTCGCAGAAATGCCTTTGCAGCGCGGGTACTCGCACGCAATGGTGTCGTGGCAATCGTAAGCGCTGTCTCCCCCCACAAAGCCACTCGAGATGCCATTCGCGCAGAGTTGGACGCTTTTGTGGAGGTGCATGTTTCTACACCCAAAGCAGTCTGTATTGACCGCGACGACAACGGCATGTGGGCCAAGGCATTGGCGGGAGAGATTCGAGGATTTACTGGTGTGGACGACCCTTATGAAGCACCCGATGCGCCAGAGATTGCCGTAGATACCTCCGAGTTGAGCGTCGAGGAAGCCTCAAGAAAAGTTTTAATCACCTTGGAGAGCCTGGGACATTTGAGTCGTAATGCGACAACGCCCATCACTTCTGAGGAAGAAGACATCAGAAACCGCCTTCGAAGCTTAGGTTACGTCGACTAAGCAGGCGCGCAAATTCTGAATTGTCGAGTAGGATAGCCCAAATGGCTCGTTTTACTCACTTAGCGATAATCTCTCTCTGGCCTGCGTTATCAACGAGTTGCGCCTCAGAGTCGAAAATCGACACTGCTGACACCACCGACACGACGCCTACACCGGTGGAGCGCTTCAGTCTGGGCGAGATCCAGACCTGCGCAACCAACGAGCGACTGGGATTCGATCGATTCATTAACGACGGCCTGAACCGTGGCCTCACCACTGTCATCAACCCGGATGCCCAAACCACACCTGGGGCAAACCACACCAGTCTCATTGCAGAAGATCTCGACAACGATGGCGACATCGACTTGAGTTTCAATCAACCCGACAGCATGCCAACAGTCTACGAAAATGACGGCACGGGCCACTTCACCCTGATCGAACAAACCACCTACTCAGAGATCGGTCAGGACAATCGTATATTTCTCACACATGCAGCCGCCGACATGAACGGCGACGGTCTAGCTGAACTGATTTTCACGGGCAACGGCATGGTTGCGGTAGCGGAAAATCTCGGCGAACTCCGATTTGGACAGCCTAAAAACTGGGTATTCTTCCCGGAACTGCCCTATCCGAGCTTTCAAAGTTTCCATCTCGGAGATGTCGACCAAGACAATGACTTGGAGATTTTTCTATCTGGAAGCGCCATGGTCACCGGCCAACCCAATCCCGGTACCGAAACCACCGCTAATCCCGAGATGCTCTTCCGCAACACAGGAGATGGTTTTGAGCTGGAAGCCGAGCTGACACACGCCAATGGCGCTGGCTTTTCGATCATGACGCTCATCACGGACTACGACAACGATGGGGATCAAGATCTTCAAGCATTCACAGATCTAAGGCGCCGTATTCCAACAGCCTTCTACCGCAACGATGGAATCGACAGCAGCGCCTCCGTGCAAATCACAGAAGAAAGCGCCGCGCTTGATGCCAACCTCCGGATGTCGGCAATGGGGATTGCAACCGGCGACTACAATCGAGATGGGCGTTTGGATTACTGCATCAGCGATATCGGGCCCGTCAAATGTCTGCTCTCCACCGAAGCCGGCAGCTTCGTCGAATCCGGAGTTGCGATGGGTCTCGTACCGGATCTCATCACAGACTGGAATGCATGGAGCGGATGGTCCATCGAAATCGAAGACCTGGACAACGATGGCATTGAAGATGCCGTGATTGCAGCCGGCTTGGATATGAATGACCAACTTCCCGAAGAACAACCGGATGCCATCTGGAAAGGGATCGAACCGGGCCTGTTCGAAGACTGGTCCGTCCGAACTGGATTCCGCAACGCACAGACCCACTACACTCTCGCTACCGCCGATTTTGACGGTGACGGCTTCTTGGACATCCTCACGCTCGGCGTAGAGACGATCCCTGAGTTGTGGATGAACCAGTGCGACAACCAGGCCTGGCTTGGCGTCGAGCTTCAAGGCGCCGGACTCAACCAAGGCGGATTCGGAACACGGGTTTCCATTACCGCAGGAGGACAAACACAAATTCGGGAAATCCAGAACCTACGCTCCCACGGCCAATCCCCTTCGCGTGCCCACTTTGGTCTTGGAGACACAACAGTGGTCGAAGAACTCAATATTCAATGGCCCGACGGCACCGCCGATACACTCACGGATTTTGAGCCCAATCGAATCATTGTTGTGCGTGCCGAGCAGTAAACCGAGCCCGCTCCATGATTCTCAGGTTTTTCTGGCCCCGCCACACCACGACGAGAAGTCGAAAACCCAGCTTTCACCGAAGAGAGCTCTCGCACCTACCAAATGGCCCACTGGAGTGAAGCCAGAAGCCGCCGACGTCTCGGTAAAAAATCGAGTAGGATGACAGCCATGCGTCGACGCTTACCAGTCTCTGTGATCGGTCTGTCCGTGCTCTTGGCGGGGTGCAAATCTGAACCAGGCCCAGACACCTCAGACACCCAAGAAACAGCCATTGAAGTGCCGCCCGGATTTGAGCTGGGCCCCACCCAACAATGCGCGACAAAAGAGAAGCTCAGCTTCGACCGATTCGAAAATGTCGGCTCGTCTCGCGGCTTCACAAAAGCCATCAACCCCAACCTCAGTAGTACCCCAGGCGTCATTCACACCGGTTTTGTAGCAGAGGACTACGACAATGATGGGGACATCGACATCAGCTTCAATCGACCCGACCAAATGCCCATTCTCTATGTCAACGACGGGCAAGGCCACTTCACCGAGCTCCTACAAGACTTCACCCCCGAGATCATCACGGCGGGTCGAGTGTTCATCACCCACGGGGCGGCCGATATGAACGGCGACAATCTTCCGGACTTGGTCTTCACAGGCTCCGGACTGATCGCTGTTTCCGAGAACTTAGGTGACCTCAAGTTTGGCCAGCCGGAGAACTGGATTTATTTTTCAACCCTGCCCTACCCCACGTTTCAGAGCTTCCATCTCGGCGACGTTGATGCCGACGATGACTTAGACATCCTCTTGGCGGGAACAGCGATCATCACCGGCGCCAATCAGGGAGAAACCACAGAAGCCAGCCCCGAACTCTTGTATTTGAATACGGGAGAAGGCTTCGAGTTGGAAGCGACCCTACAGCATCCTGAGGGTGCAGGGTTTTCGCTCTTGAGCCTCATCACCGACTACGACAACGACGGCGATCAAGACCTGCAGACATTCACGGACCTCGGCCGACGCACACCCACCAACTTCTACCGCAATGATGGGCTCAACAGCGACGGCTCACTGACCCTGGTGGAAGAATCCTCCGCCCTGCGTGCCGACCTCAGAATGTCCGCGATGGGTGTGACTACCGGCGATTACAACCGCGATGGGCGCTTTGATTACTGCATCAGCGATATCGGCCCCGTCAAATGTCTCATGTCGACCGGCAATGGCAGTTTCGTGGAATCGGGTGTGGCAATGGGCTTGGAACCCGAGCTCATGTTGAACTGGGACTCGTGGAGCGGGTGGTCCATCGAAGTAGAAGACCTGGACAACGATGGCATTGAGGATGCGGTGAATGCTGCGGGTTTAGACATGCGCGGAGACCTCCCGGAAGAACAACCTGACGCCATCTGGAAAGGGGTTGAACCCGGACTTTTTGAAGACTGGTCTGTCCGAACGGGCTTTGCCGATGTCGAAACCCACTACGCACTCGCCACAGCCGACTTTGACGGCGATGGCTTCTTAGACATCCTCACCATCGGCGCCGAAACCCAACCCCAGCTGTGGATCAACCAGTGCGACAACCAGGCTTGGGTACAGCTCGAGCTGGAAGGTTCTGGGCTGAACAAAGGCGCTTTTGGCGTTCGAGTATCCGTAAAAGCCGGTGGACAGACCCAGTTGCGCGAAGTCCAGAATCTCAGAGCACTTGCTCAAGCGCCTTCCCGCGTTCATTTTGGGTTAGGTGAGGCAGAGGTAATCGAGGAACTTACTCTACAATGGCCTGACGGCAGTGTAGACACCCTGACCAACGTCAAGCCCAATCGACTCATCCACTTTCGTGTCGAGGACCGACAATGACCCGCATCTCCTTCTCTTCCGCCTGCCTACTCAGCTTGGCGCTCCTTTCCAGCGCCTGCAAGAACGACGACGCACAAGACTCCGGCGTGGATAGCGAGGACACCCAAGACACCTCCCTCCCCGACGGCCCACCGCGGTTGATTTCGCTGGGCGCTTCTGAGGTGGTGAGCAATGAGCTCAACAATGTGCTGCACATCATACCGCTCAACGACGGCAGCATTGTACTCGCCGAGGCGGACGCTCCACCGGCCACCCGTGGAAAGATGCTTGTCATTACACCCGAAGGTGAGCTGCACACTCTGATCGAAGACATCCCCGTGGTCTCCTTTACCCACGACGTGACCTATATGGGCCCGGACGGCATGACCTTGATGCCCGACGGTCAAACCATGCTGTGGTCGCTGTTTCGAGGCGCAGGTGACATTCAGCCTGTAGAAGACGACCCGGACTGGGATCCAAGTGCCGGGAGCTTGATCTATGAGGTGCCGCTCTACAATGCTTCCGGGGAGTTGATGCCCACGGTAAAACCGGCAGACCTCAACCTCTGGACCCAATCGCGCACCGACTTCATCTATGATCTTGCCTGGAAAGAACCCAACGAGTTGTGGGCCACCGAGCCGGGGAAGAACTCCCTGTATGTGTATGAATCCGATGGGGAACGTACCGCTGTCGCCTGGCCCATCGACAAGATCGCCATCGAGACTGTGGGAGATCAGACCGAAGTGGAAGCAGTGCCGACCGGCTTGGCACTCCTCAACGGTCAACCCGTGGTCGCCCAACTCGGCGGTGGGATTTACCGAGAAGATGGGGTCACTCCCACTGGAGAACGCCACGGTCAGCGTGTAGGCCGAGTCTCTATGCTCACCGATCAAGGCTTTGAACACCTCGCCGAGGGCTTGCCCAGTGTGCTCGATGTCGTCAGCGTGGGCGATAGCCTGATTCTTGGGTGTCACGACTTCTACGCAAAAACCGAGCAACTGGGCTTCATCTATCAACTCCTACCCGACGGAGAGGTTCGTGAACTCCACTCATTCAGCGAGTTTCCCAACAGCATCGCCAGCACCGGAGACTATCTCTATGTGATGACCAAGTCTGGCTCACTGCTTCGATACCCGCTCATTTTCGAGACGCAAGAATGAAGGCGTTCTGGCTGCTTGTCGGATCGAGTTGGCTCTGTGTGAGCTGCTCCAAATCCGACTCCGATTCCAAGGATACGTCGATTCCAGACAGCCCCACCGACTCCGATACCTCTGACGGTGCTCTCCCCACTGTGCAGCAGTTTAAGACAGAAGGCGAAAACTGTGAAAACCCGGTTTCTGGCATCGCACGTTTTATCGAATCCTCTGCGAGTCGAGGGCTCACACTCCCCATTCCCTCCATCGTCAGTTCCAACCCCAACCAAAATCCGCCAATGGGTCGTGGTGGTTCGGTTATCGCACAAGACTTCGACACCGACGGAGACACGGATCTCCTCTTTCATCCCCTTTATGAAGATCCATGGCTCTACCTCAACGACGGCATGGGGCATTTCGAACGACTCGAGATAGAATTTCCCAATCACCCCGGCGCTTATTTTGGAGGCATCACAGCGGCAGCAGCCACTGACCTCAACGGAGACTTTATTCCGGAAATACTGGTTGTGGGACCGGCATACGCCGGTATCTACTGGACGTCGAGTACCGGATGGGGCCTAGCGCAAACCATTCACGAGGATGAGCGGCCGACCCGACATCGCATGCAGTCCACCCCCTTTGCCTCCTACTTGAGTTTTACTGTGGGCGATCTCGATGGAGACGGGGATCTCGATGTCTTCCTTCCAGGAACCGGTTCGATCGCCGATGGCAATCCGAATGAGGCCGGTGGCTTGGACTATGTCCTTCTACAAGACAACACCCAGTTCACCCTCGTCCAGACTCTGGATGCCGGTGAAGGGGGTTCTCGCACCATGGTTGCACTCATCACCGACCGAGACGGCGACGGCGATCAAGACATCTTTGTTCCCGCCGATGGAGGCCCTCCGTCTGCCTTCTGGCGAAATGATGGTCCAGACGGTGCAGGAGCGCTGGCATTGGTGAACGACGCGGCCGAAATCTACGCCAATCTCGATATGGCCGCGATGGGGATTGATAGTGCGGATCTCAACGGCGATGGCCTGTTGGACTACTGTATTACCGATCGAGCGCGACCCCGTTGCCTGCTCAGTTCATCGAATGGAAGTTATGCCGAATCCGGTCAGTCCATTGGCGTCACCGTCGCAGAGCCTGCCTCCACCCAATTCACCACCACCGGTTGGTCGATTGATTTTGCCGATCTCGATAACGATGGCTTCTTGGACATCTTCCAGAGCAGCGGACCGGAGGGTGATGCCGATTCCCAGGGCATTGATGGATTTCCCGACCTGCTGTGGACCGGATCTGCATCGAATCAATTCACCGATGTGTCCTTGGAAAGCGGCCTTGCCCATACCAACGACCACTACGGTCATGCCATCGCAGACTTCAATCGAGACGGTTGGCTGGATCTGGTCGTCGTCGGTCCCGAGACCACGCCCAAACTCTACATGAACCAGTGCGGAGAAGCCCACTGGATCACCGTGGATCTGGTGGGTCCCGCAGCGAACACCGAGGCCATTGGTGCACGATTGGAGGCGAGTCTCGACCACCGTACCGACACCCGGGAGATCACCAACCTACGCGCACAAGGCCAAAATCCATCCCTACTGCATTACGGCTTAGGCGACTCAGAAACAGTGTCCTCCATTCGCGTGATCTGGCCCGATGGCCGCATTGAGATCGCCCGCAACTTAGCGGCAAACACCCACTACACCTTTGTCCACCCCGATGCCGATTTACCACCCTGGCTTGAAAATCAGTAATCCCCACCCCGCCATGTATGCACTACACTCAAGCATGATGCGCATTCAACCCCAGAAACTGTGTACCGGCGTGCTCTTGATGGGCTTGTGGGGATGTGGCGCAAGTCAGGACGAGGTACCCGAGTTGAAGGCCGACCCCGATTTTGCCTTTGGCGGCGAGGTCAGCTGCCGGACGCCCATCGATGGCATGGATCGCTTCAAAGAGCAGGGTGCGATTCGAGGGCTCACCATTCCTCTTCCTCCCGCACAGCTCGGCGAGATGGCAGAAGTCCCTGGCTTTGGCGGCAATATCATCGCGTCGGATTTGGACGCGGATGGAGATATCGACCTCTTTGTGGGCGGTCTTTTTGGTGAACCCCAGGCCTATGAAAACGATGGCCACGGCTACTTCAAG
>Ga0163179_10003541_pt1 | contig 10609 bp, 4 predicted proteins | sample AtlANTMetagenome_FD_109643 | JGI IMG/M metagenome (GOLD analysis project Ga0163179, IMG submission 109643) | Marine eukaryotic phytoplankton communities from the Atlantic Ocean - Atlantic ANT 2 Metagenome | ecosystem: Environmental > Aquatic > Marine > Oceanic | place: North Atlantic Ocean... | reverse complement strand
TGAATCTCAGAGATGACACCAGCGCCAACGGTCAGACCACCTTCGCGAATAGCGAAGCGGTCTTGAAGGTCCATCGCGACAGGCACGATGAGTTCGACCTTCATGTCGACGTGGTCACCAGGCAGGACCATGTCCATACCTTCAGGAAGCTCAATGCGACCTGTCACGTCCGTCGTGCGGAAGTAGAACTGCGGGCGGTAGCCCGTAACGAACGGCTTGTGACGACCGCCCTCTTCCTTACGAAGGATATAAACGCGAGCGGTGAAGGTGTTGTGTGGCGTCACCGACTTCGGCTTCGCGAGCACCTGTCCACGCTCGATATCTTCGCGCTTGATGCCGCGAAGGAGGATGCCTGCGTTGTCGCCGGCCTGACCTTCCGGAAGAAGCTTACGGAACATCTCGATACCCGTCACCGTTGAGGTTTGGGTCTCGCGCATACCGACGATCTCTACCGGATCGTTCAGCTTCACGACGCCGCGTTCGATACGACCCGTGGCCACGGTACCGCGACCCGTAATCGTCATCGTGTCTTCGACAGCCATAAGGAAGGGCTTGTCGACGTCACGTTCCGGCGTGGGAATAGAAGCGTCCACCGCCTCCATCAACTCGACCACGGAGGCCTTGCCGAGGGGGCCGTCAGCGCCTTCAAGCGCCAACAAAGCGGAACCGCGGATGACGGGAACGTCATCACCGGGGAACTCGTACTCATTAAGAAGCTCGCGGACTTCCATCTCAACCAACTCTGCGAACTCTTCGAGCTCGTCAGCGTCAAGCTGGTCGCACTTGTTCAAGTAAACGACGATGTACGGCACGTTTACCTGACGAGCGAGCAATACGTGCTCTTTCGTTTGAGGCATCGGGCCGTCCGTGCAGGACACAACCAAAATCGCGCCGTCCATCTGGGCAGCACCGGTGATCATGTTCTTGATGTAGTCAGCGTGGCCGGGGCAATCGACGTGCGCGTAGTGACGGTTCTCCGTCTCGTACTCGACGTGCGCAGTGTTGATCGTAATACCGCGAGCGCGCTCTTCAGGCGCCTTGTCGATCATGTCGTAATCAATGAACTCTGCGCCACCATCTACAGACAACGTCTTAGTGATAGCTGCGGTCAGCGTGGTCTTGCCGTGATCGACGTGACCAATCGTGCCGATGTTCACGTGAGGCTTGCTGCGGTCGAACGTTTCTTTGGCCATGGATTTAGCCCTCTCGGGAAAAGCCCCGATGCTGGTTCCGGTCAGGAACGCCCCAAAACGGAGCGGAGAACGGAGTTAGGTACGGTTGAGTAGTGGTGAAAATTGAGATTGAAAGTTGCGCGGCCTTGGGTCTGCGAGCGAAGATCCGTTGCGTAGCCGAACAACTCTGCGAGTGGAACTTCGGCTCGAATCATCTGGGAACGTGCCCCGGCCTCCAAAGAAATGACTTTTCCGCGTCGGCTGGCGATGTCGCTCACGACCCCACCCGTATGAACTTCGGGGGTCTGAATCTCAACCCGCATCAGCGGTTCGAGAAGAGTCGGCTCCGCAGCCTTTGCAGCGGTCTGGAAAGCCAGACTTGCTGCTACCCGGAAGGCCGCCTCTGAAGAGTCGACCTCATGGAACGCGCCGGTATAAACGCTTACGCGCACATCGACAACAGGAAAATCTGCGAGAATCCCTCGATCCATCGCATCGCGAACGCCTGCTTTGATGGCCGATCGAAACTCACGAGGCACCTGCTCTTGCGTCAAAAGGTCTTCAAACACAAGACCAGCACCACGTTCTGCCGGCTCAATCTTTAGACCTACCTGCGCGAACAGGCCGCGACCGCCGATCTGTTTTTTAAACAGTTCCTCGGCTTGAGCGGTCGTCGATATTGTCTCACGGTATGCGACGCGACGTCGACCAAGCCGGACGGCCAGTCCAAAATCGTTCTGGAGGCGGTCACGAATAATATCTAGGTGGAGTTCGCCCATTCCGGAAAGAAGCACTTGCCCCGTTTCATAGTCTGTGGACACGCGGAAAGTCGGGTCTTCAAGAGACAGGCGGCGCAACGCGACCGCCAAACGCTCTCCGTCCTCTTCCGTGTCTGCGTTCACAGCTACGGCCATGACGGGTTCAGGGATCTCGATCCGCTCCAACCAAATGGGGTGGTCTACATCACAGAGGGTGTCCCCCGTAACGACGCCTTTGAGTCCGATCACACCGCCGATATCGCCGGCCACAATCGCCGAAGCCTCTTCTTGGCTGTCCGCTAATATACGAACCAGACCTCCAACGCGCTCCGTCCGCTGGCTTCGCGGATTCAAGAAGGTTGAGCCATGCCGCAATACGCCAGAGTAAACGCGTACGAAAACAATGGGCTCTCCAGTCGACTTGGTCAACATCTTGAAGGCGAGAGCCGCCAGTGGCTGATCATCGTCCGCCTTACGCTCAACCGGCTGCTGGTCAGCGGACTGGCCAACGACATGCGAGCGATCTGCAGGGGAAGGAAGCAACCTGACGATAGCGTCCAATAGAGGCTGAACGCCTTTGTTCTTGAGCGCAGCACCGCAAAACACCGGCACAAGAGAACCTGAAAGTACGGCCTTACGGGCAGCAGCCCAGATGGCATCCACTCCCAGCTCCTGCCCGTCCAAATAGCGCTCCAAAAGCGCGTCATCCTCGGGCAAGACCGCCTCAAGCAGCATCTCACGAGCGAGCTCAGCGACGTCTTGAAATTCCGGCGGAATACCCTGTCGCTCGACACGCATTCCTTTGCTGGAATCGTCGTAGACAACCGCCTCTTGCGAGATCAAGTCGACAACCCCGCGATATTCATCCTCGACGCCAATCGGCACCTGGAAGGCAACTGCGCGAGCGCCCAACCGCTGCTCAATCGAGGCTATCGCCCCTTCAAAATCAGCACCTACGCAATCCATCTTGTTGATGAACGCGACACGTGGCACACCATACCGGTCAGCTTGCGCCCAGACCATCTCGGACTGAGATTCGACGCCCTCATTCGAGGCAAAAACGGCTACAGCACCATCCAGGACGCGCAGTGAACGCTCTACCTCAATGGTGAAGTCCACGTGTCCGGGAGTATCAATAATATTGATCTGATGATCATCCCAAAAGCAGGTGATCGCGGCCGCAGTAATAGAGATGCCGCGTTCTTGCTCTTGTGTCATCCAGTCGGTCACCGCGGAACCCTCATGCACCTCACCCATACGCGAAACCACACCCGTGTAAAAGAGCATGCGCTCCGTCAGGGTGGTCTTTCCTGCATCGATATGGGCCATGATGCCAATGTTCCTGATTCGTCCTCGGTTGATAGACATTCGCATCTCGACCGAAGAGTCGGAGTCTTTAGAGACCACCGGTGAAAGAAAATGAAACAGCCCACGCCCCAGAAAATTCTGGCTTGCGGGTTAAAAAACCGATGTGGCGAGGTCAACTGCTGTCTCATCATCCCGGGCACCTGGACAGGGGGCCTGTGTACGAGATGGCGCGAGCCGTTGAGTTTCTCCACGTTGGGAGTTCCCGGCGCTTCTCAGCGACGGGAAGGTGACGATAGCAACTCGTCACCCGGTAAGGGCACTACCACCGATAGTGGGCAAAGGCCTTGTTGGCTTCAGCCATACGGTGAACGTCTTCCTTCTTCTTGACGGCAGCGCCGCGGTTGTGCGAGGCCTCCATCAATTCAGCGGCCAGCTTGTCCGCCATGTTCTTTCCACTTCTGGAACGAGCATGGGCGACCAGCCAACGAAGGCCGACAGAGACACGTCGCTCAGGACGAACCTCAATGGGTACTTGATAGGTCGACCCACCAACGCGGCGGGAACGGACCTCCACGACGGGCATGACGTTTTCAAGTGCGCGACGGTAGACCTTTACCGGGTCTTCTCGAGTGCGATCTTGAATAGTCGTGAAAGCCTCATGGACGATTGACTCGGCCACAGCTTTCTTTCCTTGAATCATCACCTTGTTGGTAAGGCGAGTAACAAGGGCATCGTGATAAACGGGATCTGGGGCCCAAGTGCGCTTGGGTACTTCGCGACGACGAGGCATCGATTCGCTCCTATTTCTTGGGCCGCTTGGTGCCGTACTTAGAACGCCCTTGGCGACGACCATCCACACCGGCGGCGTCTCCCTGCGTCCAACCACGGACCACGTGGTAACGAACACCCGGAAGGTCCTTCACGCGCCCACCGCGAATCAGAACCGAGGAGTGCTCTTGCAAACCATGACCTTCACCGGGAATGTAAGTTGTGACTTCCATTCCATTGGTGAGACGAACACGAGCGACCTTACGAAGCGCGGAGTTCGGCTTCTTGGGAGTCGTCGTATAAACGCGAGTGCACACGCCCCGCTTTTGGGGGCAGGCGCGCAGGGCGGGAACGTTCGACTTTTTGACGACCTTCTTCCGACCTTTTCGCACTAGTTGATTGATGGTGGGCATCAGAGTTCCTCTTTCGGGACAATAAAAAAAACGGTTCTATGTTGCGCAAATCTGCGCGAAAACGCACCGTGACGAGCGTTCAAGACGCTCAACGGGTCCACGCCTGAACCCAAAGCCGGCGTCTTTTATGCGTGTGGGGCTACGCTGTCAAGCGATTCACGTAAAAGGCCTGGCATCGGCCGCGGCTAAATCAGCTGCGGCCGATGCTTGAGGCGCTTTACGCGACTTCCTCCGTGCCAGCGGTCACTTCTTCTGAGCCGGGAGTCAACATGCCGAGACGACGATACGCGGCGAAGCCCGTACCGGCCGGGATGAGACGACCCATGATGACGTTCTCCTTGAGGCCGCGCAGACGGTCGGTCTTTCCATTGATGGAAGCCTCGGTCAAGACGCGAGTGGTCTCTTGGAAAGAAGCTGCGGAGATGAAGCTCTCACAGGAAAGCGAGGCTTTGGTGATTCCGAGCAGCAGCGGCTCAGCTTGTGCTGGGCGTCCACCGAGGGAAAGCACGGTTTGGTTGTGCTCATCGAAGATGTGCTTTTCGACACTCTCATCGATCAAGAAGTCGGTATCTCCAACGTTGCGGATGCGGACACGTCGAAGCATCGAACGGACGATGATCTCAATGTGCTTGTCGCTGATCTTAACGCCCTGAAGTCGGTAGACTTCTTGGACTTCGTCGACCATGTAGGCGGCAAGTGCGATCTCACCCTTAATCTTCAGCACGTCGTGCGGATTGATCGAACCATCCATCAACGCTTCACCAGCACGAAGGTAGTCGCCTTCGTTGACGGTGATGTTCTTGCCCTTGGGTACCAGGTACTCCGCCGGCTCCCCCTCTTCTGGGGTGACGATGATACGACGCTTACCCTTGGTGTCCTTACCGAAGGTGATGACACCATCGATCTCGGTAACGATCGCTGACTCTTTCGGCTTACGTGCCTCGAAGAGTTCAGCAACACGCGGCAAACCACCGGTGATGTCCTTGGTCTTGATAGTGTCTCGGGGCAATGCCGCGATGACATCACCAGGCTGGAGCTCGTCGCCCTCCGCGACCAGGATGTTCGCCCCAGTCGGAAGGAAGAAGCGTCCAAGCTGCTCACCCGACTTGACGTCATGGAGAACAACCCGGGGCCGTAAGTCCGAATCCTTAAACTCGGTTACGACCAAACGGCTACGCCCGGTGTACTCGTCGAGCTGCTGTGCCATCGACCGACCTTCTTCAAGGTCGGCGTACTTCACAACACCGGAAAGGTTGGTCATGATCGGGGTGGTGTGGGGATCCCACTCCGCCACCTTGGTCTTCGCGGCAACGCGGTCGCCGTCGTTCACCAGAAGACGGGCACCGTAAGGAATCGCGTAACGCTCGCGCTCACGACCCTTCTCGTCGACCACAGCAAACTCACCGTTACGACTCATGACGACAAGCGCGTTCTCACGGTTGACCACCGTTGCGAGCGTCTCGCCGAAGCGTACCGAACCGCTGGTCTTGAGCTCAAGACTGGACTGTGCAACCTTCGAAGACGCCGCACCACCAATGTGGAATGTACGCATCGTAAGCTGCGTTCCAGGCTCACCGATGGATTGGGCGGCGATAACACCGACCGCTTCACCAATGTTGACCAGGTGACCACGTGCCAGGTCGCGGCCGTAGCACATGGCGCAGACACCCCAGCGCATGTCGCAAGTGAGACCACTACGGATCAACACCTGCTCAACACCCGCTTGAACGATCTTTTCGACCTTGGCTTCATCGAGTTCTTCATTGCGTCGGACCAGGACTTCATCGCTGTAGGGGTCAACGATATCTGAAGCCGCAACGCGACCAAGGACACGCTCACCGAGGTGCTCAATGATCTCACCACCCTCAATGAGGCTTGTGATCTCAACACCACCCAAGGTACCGCAATCCTTCGCGGTAACGATGACGTCCTGAACCACGTCGACCAAACGACGCGTGAGGTAACCGGAGTTCGCCGTCTTCAGCGCGGTATCCGCGAGACCCTTACGCGCACCGTGTGTACTGATGAAGTACTGGAGCACCGAGAGGCCTTCTCGGAAGTTCGCTGTGATAGGCGTTTCGATAATCTCACCGGACGGCTTGGCCATCAGACCACGCATACCGGCCAACTGACGAACCTGCGTGGGTGAACCACGCGCGCCAGAATCGACCATCATGTAGATGGAGTTGAACGACGGCTGAGTATGGTCATCGCCATCCGGGCCAGTGACCAGCTCGGTGCTGATCTCGGAGATCAACTCGTTCGAGATCTCGTCGGTGACTCGGGACCAAATATCAACAACCTTATTGTACTTCTCACCAACGGTGATGTACCCGTCTTGGTATTGATCATCCGTCTCGCGAACTTCTGCGTTCGCTTCATCAAGAAGCGCCTGCTTACGAGATGGGATGTGCATATCAGCCACGGAGATGGAGATACCCGCGCGGGTAGCCATCTTGAAGCCAAGCTGCATGAGCGCATCAGCCAACAACACGGTCTTCTTCGGACCTGCTACACGGTAGCAACGGTTGATCAACTCACCGAGCGCCTTCTTTCCAAGGTCCCGGTTCACCAAGCTGAACGGCAATTCGCGCGGTACGATCTCGAAGAACAGTACACGCCCAACAGTCGTGTCAACAAGCTCGCCCTTGGCTTCAACCGCGTTCGAATCCGACGCTTGGGTAAGGATCGGCACTTCGCCGCCTTGCCCAAAGAAGCCTGCGGGAAGCACGATCATGACTAGGTCATCGCCGTACTTCTCTTGAAGCATCTCTGCCGCCTTACCGAGGAGTTCGAGTCGGTTGGCCGAGTTCAGTCGCGCGTCGATATTGACCGTTCCTGCCTTGCCGTCCAGACGGGGGTTCACCGTCGCGACGACACGCTGCGCACCGCGAACCATCTGCATGCGCGTGGCAACAGCGACGAAGTCGTCCGTCTCGAACGTCTCAACGTTCTCGAACTTCTTCGCGTTGTTGTCCTTCGAGGCAAGGTTCGCTGGAAGTTTCTGCGTACCGACCAGGTTGGTCGCAGCAAAGTAGTGACAGTTATCTGCCTTCAGCAGCTTGGTGGGTTTACCAGGCTGCGAGAACAAGTCGAAGTAAGCAACGACGTGCTCAGGCAGCGACTCCGGCTTTCCGCCGTCGCCGTCCACAGATACGACCACGTCGCCTCCCATAGAGGCAACTTCGCCCAGAGACTCTCCCGATGCAGCGCGCCATACGTGGCCACGGTAGAAGTGCCATGCTTCACGACGGTCATCCTGGTCCACACCCACGACGACGTGAATGGGCTCAAGGTTCGGGAACGTACGGGGTACACGCAACTCCAGCGGATCCGCGGGGATGCGAACCTTGATCTTGGCGTGCAAGTCGACTTCATCTGAGTCGAAAGCACTCACAACCTCTTCGGGGCTGGAGAACACACGACCATTGCCACGCCCGAAGAGTCGCTCACGGGTCATGTAGTAAGACCCAAGGACGACGTCCTGCGAAGGCTGAATGATCGGACGACCGTGCGCGGGACTCAAGATGTTGTTTGTCGACATCATGAGTACGCGGGCTTCGATCTGCGCTTCGATGGAAAGCGGCAAGTGAACCGCCATCTGGTCACCGTCGAAGTCCGCGTTGAACGCGGTACAAACGAGTGGGTGAAGCTGAATAGCTTTTCCTTCAATAAGTTTCGGTTCGAAGGCCTGAATACCGAGGCGGTGAAGCGTCGGAGCGCGGTTCAAGAGAACCGGGTGCTCTTTCGTCACCTCTTCGAGTACGTCCCAGACCTCTTCGACCTCTTCCTCCACCATCTTCTTGGCAGCTTTGATCGTCGTGACATGACCACGTTCTTCAAGCTTGTTGAAGATGAAGGGCTTGAAGAGCTCAAGCGCCATCTTCTTGGGAAGGCCGCACTGGTGCAGACGCAACTCGGGGCCGACCACGATGACGGAGCGGCCGGAGTAGTCGACACGCTTACCGAGCAAGTTCTGACGGAAGCGTCCCTGCTTACCTTTAAGCATGTCCGACAACGAACGAAGCGGACGCTTGTTCGGGCCCGTGAAGACCTTGCCACCGCGACCGTTATCAAAGAGCGCATCGACTGCCTCTTGAAGCATGCGGCGCTCGTTGCGGATGATGATTTCCGGCGCCTTCAAGTCGTTCAATCGACGAAGACGGTTGTTCCGGTTGATGACGCGACGGTACAGGTCGTTCAAATCGCTGGTTGCGAAACGACCACCATCGAGCGGTACGAGCGGGCGGAGATCCGGCGGGATCACCGGTACGACCTCAAGCATCATCCATTCGGGGCGGTTTCCACTATCGCGGAAGGCCTCTACGATCTTCAGACGCTTGGCGATCTTACGGCGCTGTGCGTCACTGGAGGTTTCCTTCATTTCGGTACGAAGGCGGTCACTCAAGCCCATGACATCCATGCGCGCGAGCATGTCCCGTACAACGGAACCACCCATGCCCACTTCAAAGGCACCGTAACCAAAGAGCGCGATGGCCTCTTGGTAGTCTTCTTCAGTGAGAACTTCGCCTTCTTTCAGGGTGGACTCACCCGGATCTGTGACGATGTAGCTCTCGCAGTAAAGTACCCGCTTCAGATCCTTCAACGAGATGTCGAGGATGTTTCCGATGCGGCTAGGCAAACTGGTCAGGAACCAGATGTGCGCAACAGGCGTTGCGAGATCAATATGACCTAAACGCTCGCGGCGAACACGGGCTTGGATGACCTCAACACCACACTTTTCACAGGTGATGCCGCGGTGCTTCATCCGCTTGTACTTACCGCACAAGCACTCGTAGTCCTTGACCGGTCCGAAAATTTTGGCGCAGAAGAGACCGTCTTTTTCGGGCTTAAAAGTCCGATAGTTGATGGTCTCCGGCTTCTTCACTTCACCATGCGACCAGCTGCGGATCTTCTCGGACGAAGCGAGAGCGATACGTACAGCCACATAGTTGAGCGGGTTCTGCGGGCGGTCATGAAGGTTGAAGGTGTCACGCACAGGCTCACCCCTTTTTACCGGCAGGTATTCAGTGGGAAAAACAAAAGAAAAAGAGAAAGAAAAGAAGAAAATGCGGTGACGGCAGCCGGCCGAACACCGCTAAATGCGCCTAATGACGGAGTGCGTCCTTGTCTTCGACGAGGTCGACGTCCAAAGCGAGCGCTTGAAGTTCCTTCACGAGAACGTTGAAGGACTCCGGCAGACCGGCTTCAAGAATCGGCTCACCCTTGACGATAGACTCGTACATCCGCGTACGACCAGCGACGTCGTCGCTCTTCACCGTCAAGAACTCTTGGAGTCCGTAAGCGGCGCCGTATGCTTCAAGAGCCCAAACCTCCATCTCACCGAGACGCTGACCACCGAACTGGGCTTTACCACCCAACGGCTGCTGCGTAACGAGACTGTAAGGTCCGATGCTTCGCGCGTGGATCTTGTCGTCGACCAAGTGGTGCAGTTTCAGCATGTACATGATGCCAACTGTGACGTTCTGATAGAACGCCTCACCGGTACGGCCGTCGTAAAGGATGACTTGTCCGTCATCTTCCAAGCCAGCCACGTCAAGCAAATCGCGAATCTCGCTCTCGGCACAACCTGCGAACACTGGTGTCGCAGACGTGATTCCTCGACGATACTTCCCGGCGAACTGTCGAAGCTCGTCTCCACTGGCATCCTTAAGGAAGCCGGCGACGTCTTCTTTTTCACCCATCGCGTCTTGCAAGAAGCTGCGAAGGCTGTCGTCGTCGTAGTGCTCATCAAGCATCTGTCCGATCTTCACGCCGATTCCGCGGCAGGCCCAACCCAAGTGGGTTTCAAGCACCTGTCCAACGTTCATACGAGACGGAACGCCGAGCGGGTTCAACACGATATCTACGGGCGTACCGTCCTCAAGGTATGGCATATCCTCCATCGGAAGGATCTTGGAAATGACACCCTTGTTTCCGTGACGACCAGCCATCTTGTCACCAGGCTGAAGTCTGCGCTTAATCGCAACGTAGACTTTCACCATTTTGATGACGCCGCTGGAAAGTTCATCACCCTTCTGGAGACGCTCAACACGCGCTGCCGTCCTGTCGGTGATTTCTGTTTCCTTGAGCTTGGCCTGATCGAGGAGCTCCCAGACGCGCTTTTCAAGCGCCTTCTTGGAGACGGTGACGCGGTCCAAAGCGGTGTAGGGAACCTGCATCAATGCAG
>Ga0163179_10003540_pt1 | contig 10615 bp, 15 predicted proteins | sample AtlANTMetagenome_FD_109643 | JGI IMG/M metagenome (GOLD analysis project Ga0163179, IMG submission 109643) | Marine eukaryotic phytoplankton communities from the Atlantic Ocean - Atlantic ANT 2 Metagenome | ecosystem: Environmental > Aquatic > Marine > Oceanic | place: North Atlantic Ocean... | reverse complement strand
TGAAGAACTCAGGTTTAATACAGAAACTTCATAAGTGGGTACTGTCAGAATCCTCTCATCAACTTGAGATATCTGCTGAAATTCATGATTGATTTTTGAGCCGTGCTTCGTTCCGTTAAGTGTAATATCTTCCAGAATCTGGACGGCCAGTGTTGCCTTCGTTACGGTTGTAGCCATTACGCTCCTCCAAGTTTAATATAAATATGAAAGAGGAAAGTTAACAGCTAAAAACTATCCGTCAATATGTGTTGAACTTTCTTTTGCGCCTGCGGATGTTTGAACAATAAATTCGCTCTTTGCTTGGAGCTCTCGAATATTCCTGGCTCCAGAGTAAGAAAGACCGCTACGAATACCCTTATCAATCTCATACAGCACCGACGTTGCGGGGCCCTTCAGCGGTACTGTGCGTGAAACTCCCTCATTGGAAGAATACTTGCCCCTCCAAGCGACTTGAGCTTCTGGACTTGCCATACCTCTATATACCTTGACTGGTGGTGAGCCCTGGTTCTTGATAATATCGCCGGGAGACTCATCTGTCCCTGCTAGCATTCGACCAATCATAACAGCATCTGCTCCGGCGGCGAGTGCCTTTACTATGTCACCGCTATTCTTAATTCCGCCATCAGCAACCAGGAGGCAGTCATATTCACTCTCTGAGCACTCCAGTACACTCTGGAAGGTTGGGACACCGTGACCTGTTTGAATCCTTGTCGAACATATCGAGCCTCCTCCAACACCTACTCTGACACTATCTGCACCTGCTTCTGCAAGAGCGTCAAACCCTTCTCTAGTAGCAACATTACCTGCCATCAAGTGAATTCCAAATGGAAGCTGAGAACGGAGCTTCTCAATAGCTGCTATAACGGTCGAGTGGTGACCATGAGCAACGTCAATACAAATTCCGGCAGCTCCATTATCAGCCAAAGCCAGAGCTCTATCAAGCCAGTCGCCTGTTACCCCGACAGCAGCAAACACTTCTACACCTCCACAAGCTCTCAACGTATCAAGTTGCTGTTCGATTGTGCAGTACCGATGAAGTATTCCGCGGCCTCCTACCTCGAAGACTCTTTGCGCCATTTCGACACTCATCACAGTATCCATCGGCGAGGCAAAAATGGGAAGCCTCATCGGTTTTCGAGTGTTAATCTCTACTGAAAGATCTACATCTTTACGTGTCACGATATCAGAATAACGTGGCTTAAGTAATACATCATCAAAAGCAAGCGTCTTCGTAAGCATTTCTATTTTATTTTTCCTTTATGGTAGCTGAGACGGGACTCGAACCCGTAAGCCCAATGGGGCGCGAGATTTTAAGTCTCGTGTGTATACCAATTCCACCACTCAGCCATTTATTATTTTAGCTGAGCTGATCGTGATTTACACTAGAACGTTCCACCAAACAGAGCTTCAACCAAGGAAAACTTTCTTCTTGTAGTCGACTCGTTAACCTTCTTCAAGATATTCCACACATTCTGAGCATTTACACCGGCTGGCATACCCGAAGCAAACTCTTCAAAATTATCATCTTGTAATGCTTCGCGCATCTTAGTACCACTAACATTCGGTGAGCCTGAGCCACGAGTAAAAGCCTCAGGGTTTTCTTCAGCCGCAAATATTACTTGACCCTGATCGCATAGCGGTTGCATGTATTTGTCACGATTCTTTTCAGGATAATTCTGAGCTGTGTCTGTTGGGTCTGAATAAACCACATACGTTTCTGACACCCCTTCAATCTCGCAAGCTGCACCAATCTCTTCATAGACTTTCTGGACAGGTGAACCTCCATACACCACACTCACATTCGAAGGCATGATCGGTTCTAGCTCTTCTTTCCAGACTCGTTCCATGTCTGAACCCAGTATTGGAAACTGGCCTTTTCGCTTTCTGTCAGAGGTTGATACAAACAAGATAACTTCTTGATTTTCCGCCGCGGCGCGCTCGACTAGATAGTGGTGCCCTGCGTGGTACGGCTTTCCTGATACTGGGATAAGACCTACACGATTTTCAGATGCATCATCTTGCTCTCCTAAGATCGCTTCATACAGCATATTCTGCAGATACGACGAATGCTGACTACTGCGATAAGACTCCTCCTGCTTCTCTTCTGCACCCATCCCTTTACGTCGAGCGCCACCCACAAGCTGATTTGCCATTGCGAATGTACCGGTAATCTTTTTTAGTTGTCCTGAACCGGGTGGATACTCAAAAACAATACCCTCCATCGTGGATGCGACGTCCTCAATACTCTTTAGCTTCTCTAACTGCTTATCAACCAGCGCGCCAACGCCTTCATCTCCTGATGCTGCTAGACCTTCTAGATAATCAATCGCTTGTTCAAGCTCTGCCCTCTGACGCTGCAGCTCTGTGTTGGTATCTGAAACAAAGAAACTCTCCATCCCGCGAAGGACCTCAATCGCAAAATCGTTAATCGCCAATTCAAGAGGGCGAAGTGCAGCAGAGATTGCTTTATACGCATTCGACTTTGTGGCAAGCTTAGAAACCATCTTTTGCTGATCTTTCGGGAGCCCCTTCTTTATCGCTGTTACTTTCTTAGCACCCTCTTTCTGAAACGCAGCGTCCAATATGTCCTCGACCTTGTCTGGTGGGATGCCTGCCTGAGTGGCAGTTGCCCTTAACCTCAGCTCTGCGAGGTCACCGATGGTCGCCTCCATGCCTACAGGGCTAGCGACTCTAGATACTGCAGCTTGGACTTCTGCTAAGGCAGAGCCATCAGTTAGGGCCTGAAGCTGTGCAACAACGGGACCCTTTATGGTCCATGTTTCCCCATCAACTTCTACCTCAGCTGCATCGATTGCTATTGATAATTCGTCAAATGCGCTTCGGGCGTCAGGATCATCTACTGGTTCTCCTGCTGGGTCGAAGGTGTTGAAATTGTGGAGAACAACATTTCCCGCATCATATACAATTAAATTGGGGTTCCCTGGATACATCACTTCCATATTGACGTATCGATTCCCACCAGCAAATAGATCCTGAACAACTGCCTGATCCATTCCGCCGATTGCTTGCTTAATAGCTTCAAACCCTTTTACGAATGCTCCCTCAGCAGGATGTCCGGCCCATTTTGATGCGAACTCTTCTGGCGTCATTCCGCCTGTTCTCAAATCGCCGCCATTTCTAGCGGTACGAATGCTCCCATTGGCATCAACTGTTAGAAACAAATTCTGTCCATCGACTTTTTCTGTTGCTTCAATATCTGCATTAGCAATACTATCGAGAATCGTGGCCAATTCATCGAATGTCAATTCTAGCGACTCATGTAAATGAGCCATGTGACCGCCAAGTGCTCCCATGCCAACTCCTTTTTACTGTTATAATTAACTTTGACGATATATTGTAACCCAATAATGACACATTTTCAGGAGAAATATAATGGGAAGATCAGAATTTAGAGGCGACCAAATCAAAGACGATTCAATAACCGGAGATGATATTGACGAAAGCACTCTTGGGCCTTCGATAATGTCTGGATCTGTCAGCGGCGGATACATAACTCAAATACTAAATGGAAATGGTACAGCAGGGCATGGGTTGTTGATTCGGTCATACGGCAATGGTGACAATACATTTCTCTTAGATGTTGAAGGACGAGAGGGCAAAAGCGCTCTTCGAGTCGATGCAGACGGTCATGTTGGGGTAGGAAATCATGGAGGCAGTCTTCCAGCAGCGCTAAGTGTAAAGCAGTATTCCACAGCTCCGATCATTAATGCAAAGGATTCTGCAGGTAACGCTGTATTTAAGATTGATGGGGATGGTAAGGTGATGGTTGCTGATGCGCTTTACCACTCCGGCGATCTAGATACCTACATTGGATTTCCTGGAGCGAACCAGATTAATCTAGTTGCAGACGGACATTCATTTCTTAAATACGACAGCGGAAACATTTTAATAAACAACGCTAATGAAAACCGCGATACAAAGATTATGGCTGATGATGGCGCTGTCGTCTTACATATCGACGCTGGAACAAACAAAGTTGGAATAGGAACAACAACTCCCACTGAGCTGCTTGAAATAAACGCGGCTGCTGATGGCGATGAGTGCTTTATCCAGTTTCAAGAAGCCGGCGAAGAGAGAGCAAAAATAGGTATTAACACGTCGAACAATCTGCTCTTTCACAACCAGTTTATTAACAAACACATTGTCTTCAAGGTAAATGACCAAGGTAACACTCGTGAAGCTTTACGTATCGACGGCGCTGTGTCCGAGGTCGTCGTTAACCAAAGTTCAGAATCTTTGGTCGACTTTCGAGTAGAATCAGACAACAACACACACATGCTGTTTGTTGATGGGAGTGTCGATAACGTTGGAATTAACGACTCTACTCCCACATCTACGCTGACTATCATGGGTTCTGTTGCTCTAAAAGTAAATAGCATTAATGCCGCCAACGACCCTGGAACTTCATATTCAATATCAACAACTGATTCTGTTCTACTTGTGAACACAAGACCCACGGCTCAAGGAGGTATCGACAGCGCCATAACTCTAACACTTCCTGATGCTAGTGATAATCCCGGAATGGTATTGACGATCAAGGATGCAGCTGGCTATTGTGATGTTAATGCAATAACGATTACAGTGTCAGCGGGTGACAACTTAGACGGCAACCCATCCACAACTTCTATGAACCTACCGAGTCCCGCTAGTTGGAAAAAGCTCATCTCTGATGGAGCTAATAGCTGGTACGAAATCGGAAGCTAAGTCGGAATGCCGTAGGTCACAGCATACACAAAGAGACATAGTTGAATGGTGTTCCACGTTACAACAGCAGTAAATAAACTGTTTAAGAGGTTCCACCATTTTTCTGCAAAGCTCTTACAGAGGTACCCAATACCGGCTGCTACGAAAAGCTTGTGAAAGAACAAGCCGATTAATCCAAAGCCGTCTAAAAACCCTCTTGCAACTGGCATAACTTCAACACCACCGAGAGTAATGATGGTCGCAGTCGTGCAAAAGTCTGCGAGGTTCAACGCTATAAAGAGCGCCAATGCATCCCTAACATGGAGGTGGGTTAAAGTTCTCTTGAACAACATTCGCCTCATTTCTTTGCCGCAAAACTTGAGCCGTTATCTCATCCTTGAAACGCGTTGTGGACCAATCGTGATTCCTCGCATGATAATAAACAGGTATATGAAGATGGTCACCTGTAAATGATTTTTCCTGATAATCTGTACCAAGTATCCTAACGTCTGGACTGATGTCTTCTAATAATTTGATAAGCTCAGCCTCTGTGTTGTAGTAAACCACCTCGTCAATATACTTGATGGCCATCAAAATCTCGGTTCGTTCCTCAGCAGTCAGGATTGGTCTTGCCTTGTGCGGGCGCTCAATAGTGGGATCTACGTGTAGCGCTATAACAAGATAATCACATGCAGACTTTTTCGCATCCTTAAAGTATCTGACATACCCTGGGTGGATCACATCAAAATTTCCAGCGATAATACCCTTGACCATTTATTCTCTCCCGTAATATGAAAAGTGACTAAAGCAGCGCGGCTGATACATTTCAGCGCCACCGACTTCAATACCATGGTCGACCCTTCCTCCGACCTTTTCTGTGTAGTGTGCATCAGCACCACAGATTGTACAAACCGCAGGGCAGACCTCGACCTTCGTCGCATAGGGCATGAACCCAGTAACTTCAGGATAAGCGGTACCGTCTGAGGATATTTGTAGCGTTGAAGCAATAACAGTTGCGCCCTGCTTGAATAGCTCCGGCAAAATTATACCGGCGCCTTTTAACATGAAAGCCTCGTCGACTGCGATGACGGGTTGGTCCTTTGGCTGTATTCCACGTTCAGCAAGTAACAGTGATATTTCATTCGCATCTGCTACCAAGTCTGCTTTTAGCTTTCCGCCCCAGTGTGTTACTATCTTTTCTTTAGCATACCTTTGGTCAATCCGAGGCTTGAAAGCAAAAATATCTCGCTTTTGATAATGATATCTATCAACAGCGCTAAGCAGCTTTGTCGTCTTTCCGCCGAACATTGGTCCAACAAAAACTATAAATTCATTTTTCGCCATTATCATCTCCGGGGGCTCTTCGCATTCGACGTCGAGCTGCAGGGAGCTGCATTTGAACCCACTCAATACTTTCAGCTATCTGCTCTGTGACTGGCGCCAACTCAGCTAGCACGGCGTTTGTCCTATCAAGCTGATCGCTAGTTGCTCTAGTGACAATCGCGTTTTTATCCATCGCATCGGTCACATTCTTAATTTCTTCCATGTATCTTTTTTGCCAATTGTATAACACTTCTGTTGAGTCACGAAATTTATTCATCGACTCTGTTGTCTCCGCGTTAATACCCATCTCAAGTTCGCTCGTCATTGTTTTCATTGCCGCTGTCAAAGCGTCGATGTTCGCCTCAGCTGAATTGGCTGTAAACGTTTCCAGACGCTCGTTCAATTCATTTAGCTTTTTAGCAATCTCTTTAAGAGACTTCTCATCCTGTTGCTCACTTTCGACGAAAAATAAGTTTATTAAAAGTGAAGTCCCTAGACCAACGAGAGATGAACCAAACGCAGTTTTCAGACCATCAAGAAGAAGAGGTATTGAAGCCCCGATATCTGTTGTGTTAAAAGCTGCTAACCCGATCCAGATCCCGTAGAATGTTAAAAGAATCCCGCATGTTACTGCTCCATGCGCAAACTTCTCAATGTCGACATCTTGAAAAAAGCGCTTTCGAACTGGTGGTAAGCACAGCACTAAAAAAATAGCTGGCAATAAAGATATTAAGTCTATCATAACTCCTCTGAAATCTCCTTCAATCGAGTAAACGAATCTGTCACTATTGTAAACTCTACACGCCGGCTTTGCTCTACATCTTCAATGCCGCGGGGATCAACTACAAGCTTAGAAAAAGACATACCGTTTGCTGTAACGTTGTTTCGTACCCACGACAAAAGTGGCTCAGGCGTAAAACCATAGCACGTCTGCAGAGCACTTCTAGTGCGAGACTGTGACAAAGCCATGTTCCTGAAGTACGAATCATCTTGACTAGCAGAACCCCACTCTGAAGACGTGTGTCCCTCAATCCTTACTTCCCGAATAGAGTCATCATAACGCTGGAGCACACCCACATACCTCGGCCAAAAGTCATGTAAGATTTCACGAAATTTTGGAGAAATGTCTGACTTTCCAGCAGCAAACAAAATCTGAGGATCTTTGAACCTAATAGAAAGAGTGTCTTGCTGTATCTCTGCATTCCATTCTTCTAGCTGATCACCAAACTCTGAATTCAAATCTTCATAAATCAAGCGGTTATAATCTTCCCATTCCATGACAAGTCCAGAGATCTGCTCATTTTGCTCTCTTAACTGCTCAGCTTGTTCCTCTAACGTTTTAGACTGCTCGGCTGCTACATACGCATAGCTAACGCTGATGAACAAAAATACCATCATCAAGCCTGACATAATATCAGATATAGAAGACCAGGGAGTACTTTTTTTGAACATAATTTCCTACTCGGGTGGGGTGCCGCATCTTAATTCAAGTACTCCATCTTTCTTTGTAAAATAAAATGCACTGCCCTCTGATATCTTGCACGGAAACATCCACAATGGCAGATCCATGATAGGTTCCGCGACTTGGCGTCCCGATGCCGAGGAAAGCTCTACCCTCGCGGTGTCGTCATAAACTTGGTCAACTACCCCGAAAAGAAAAAAAGCTGCTATGATATTTGCATACTTCATTTATCTATTACTCCACGTGACCGGTGCCTATCACTTCCCACATCATGTGAGTTTGCACCATTCCGCCTAAGTCAGACGACTCCACGAGGCCCTCTTTGTGCCGTATGAGGTGCACAGCTGTAATTGAATATGAGGGATACGGCTGGATATAAGACCCAGGAATGGTTAGGTAGCCAGCATCATTCTCCATGCAGCTTACTGCACCGAGAAAAGTAGACCCGTCTGAGCTGTAAACCGCGACTATTATTTCAAATTGAGAATCTGGTACTACTGGTGACCAAGAAAATGTTGTTCCTGCTTTGCTGACGACTGCCTCGTATGCGTATGAAGGGTCGACCCACAACAATGTGTAGGGCTCTATAGAGTCAAATCCCTCAAGCGAAACAAATGCGTCGTTAATGCTACCATGTTCTGTGGTAATGTCATGGAGTGTACTTCTTTGGTACTGATACTCGTATAGATTTGTATTTGACCACACACCTTGACTTGATGGATACAGAGGGATTTCATTAAAATAGGCTACTTGCGTTGCAGAGCGCGGAGTCACACTAACATTCGTACCGTAGATATTCGTAGTGCATGTGCCCGCTGCAGGAAGATGAGCAGTATAGTCGCCCGCGGTTGGCATGTGCGCCCTAAACTCTGCAGTCAATTCAATCTCGCTGGTGACCCCCAAGCATTCTTGACAAGCAATTTGACGAAAATGAAGCTCAGCAAAACCTACAGTTAAATCAGATATTTCATCTTCAGGCGCTTCGGGCTCGCCCTGTTGGGTGTCTTCTTGCTCCTCGTTACTGGCTGGAGCAGAGTCTGTCAGAGCAGACTCTTCTTGCTCTTTCTCAACGTAACCCATAAGGCCCACTTCAGTTGAGCACCCAATTACGAGGAGAGGAATTAATAAGCTTCTAATCATAGCACCTACCGACGTCGTAAGTAGTTATTGAAGCAAACTCCAGAAAGAATTACACCAAGAACAGCCCAAGCAATGCTACCATCTGAAAATGATATCGCTGCAAACGCTGCATTGAAGATCGCGCAGGCAAGACTTAGGCCTGGACTACTTAAAAAATTCATTGTTATCTCCTGTTGTATGGCACGCCCGATAGGATTCGAACCTATGACCCACGGCTTAGAAGGCCGTTGCTCTATCCTGCTGAGCTACGGGCGCATGGTTAGATTATAGCTGTAAACTCTATAAAGTTCAAAAAAAAGGGAGGTAAAACCTCCCTTCTTCAGTAAGCTCAAGAGGGCTTATCCTTCGCTAACAACCTCAATTTCGAAGTTAAGGCTCTTCCCAGCAAGTGGGTGATTCCTATCAATCGTAACTTCATTATCATTAAATTGCTTGATTGTTGCAAGTATAGGGCCGTTGGGTGTGTTCCCTTGGACCTGCTGACCTTCTACAATCGGCATCTCAGGTGGAAAGAGATTGCGCGGTACAACTTCAATAGCTGCTTCGTTATAAGCTCCGTACCCTTCTTCAGGTGAAATAGTAACATTCTTTACTTCACCAACTTCCATTCCTTGAAGCGCGTTATCAAAGCCAGGGATTACCTGACCGGCGCCTACCTGCACAGAAAAAGTTTCCCCACGAGTCCGAGAGTTATCAAATTCTGTTCCGTCGTCAAAAGTCCCAACGTAGTGAACGTTAACGAGCTGTCCATTTTGTACCATATCTAAAATTCCTTCCTTAAAGAGTGAGGCACCTGTAATCCCGTGCCTCCCTGCGGATTAAAAAATTACTTCTTCTGAACAAACGCGTAGAGCTTCTCAGCTTCGGCGATTACATCTTCAGCAGTAAATGGTGAAATGGCTTTTCGTTGATACCTTTTATCATTCTCTGCCATGAAGTGCTCATTCGCTTCAAGTCTATTAACTCTCTCACCAACAATTCCCATTGCCATTCCCAGCAAATCTGTGCGGAGTTGGTACCCGCTTTTATTTGAATCACTCATTTTTTTCTCCTTCGTGTGTGTGTGTTTTGAGTGTGAGGCACCTGTTCCGCCAATGCCTCCCTGCGGCTCGCAACCAAGCGCCTACTTAACTGTAGACTCCTCGGTAGCTGTATTGATAGTATCAGATGCAGGTGCGTTGTTTACTGCATTTTCCACGTTATCTTCAATGGCGTCAACATTTTCAGTTGCTTCAGCCGGGGCAGCTGTCGTTTCAGCAGTTGCTTCAGCAGATACCTCTTCCTCTGTTGCTTCCGTCGTATCAGCAGAAAAACTCTGATAACCGAAAAACGCAACAGCTACTGCAGCGATGGCGATGCCACCCTGGAAAAAACGGTTAGAAAAAATGTTAGTCATTACTCTGTCTCCTCTTGAACAACTTCTTCAGCAGCGGTATCTTCCGCTGTATCATCCTCGTCCTTATCGCCACACGCGATGAGGCTGAGTGCAAGTACCGCTCCGGCGGCTAGCACAAAATTTCGCATAATTTTTCTCCTTTTTATTATACGTACCTGGGCGTTAAAACATTCCAAGTCCGCATATCATATTCGGAATCAAAACGTTGTACACAAAAAAACAGGGAGATGTTTTATTCTCCCTGCTTTTAATATTATAGGTTACTCAAGCTATCGCTTTTCCACCTGTGATTAAGTAATTAAATCATAATCTAGTTACATTCTCTGTCTCCAATGTCCTGGCACCCAGTGGCGATGCCTTCCTCGACCCTCCCAGTGTCCTGGTACCCAAACAGATTGAACGTGCGGTCTAGCAGGCGGTGGGCCAGCCTGAAAAGCTCTATATGATCTACCATAGTGATTATGGCGCCAGTGTGCTCTATAAAACAGTGTTGCTTCGACCCATGTCCAGCCCAACGTAACTTGAACAGTCGGAGCCGGGGGCTTATGAGCGGCTGCCCTATTGTGCTTCTTGTGTGCATCAGCAGTTGT
>Ga0163179_10003537_pt1 | contig 10619 bp, 8 predicted proteins | sample AtlANTMetagenome_FD_109643 | JGI IMG/M metagenome (GOLD analysis project Ga0163179, IMG submission 109643) | Marine eukaryotic phytoplankton communities from the Atlantic Ocean - Atlantic ANT 2 Metagenome | ecosystem: Environmental > Aquatic > Marine > Oceanic | place: North Atlantic Ocean... | reverse complement strand
CGTGCTTCAAACGCGCTGTGAGATCACACAGATCGTCTACCGCCATACTCGGATCGGGCAATTGTTCTGTCACGAGGACTCCGTGTTGGGGACTATTCGCAAAGCCCGTGCCAAAGAAATCAAAATGCGACAATTCAGGAGATGCATAACGATTTTGAGCCCCAGCACGACCCGGACGACACTGTGTCGTCTATCCTGAATAGAACACGTGCTACCTTTTGCAACAATCGATAGCGCGGTCAGATTCCGACAATTCTTCAGATCAGCCGCGGGTCAGGAATTGCGCGCTGTCCGGCGCTCGAATCTGGGCAAAAGCGCGAGGTAGTCGACGGTTCGTGGGCGTTGTTTGCGGGGGGCGTCACAAATCACGCCCTCCCACCGCGACCGAAACGCAGCAATGAGCGTATGAAGTCCGTCCACCGCCATCAGCCGCGCTTCGAGTCCCCGATCAAGCCACGACCGGCGGCCCAAGTCCTGAAGCAAATTGGCGAGATGAACAGGATGACGGCCCCTCGAAAGGACCCCCTCGGCGACCGAAACCAACCCCGCAGGCGAGAGACGTTCACGCGCAAACTCGAGCACACCCGCTTGAAAATGGGAGTGGATGGGAATCACATGCTCTGACAGCGCCTCGAAGCGCTTCGGGGCCCTTGGCCTAGACAGGTGAATGTATACCCGGTCGATGGCGGAGGACGGATCGATACGACGTAACGCCGCGATCGCGGCGTCGACTTCATCTCGATAAGCGCCGGCGGCGCGCAAGATCTCGGCACACTCCGTTTCATCAACAAGCCCCGAAACCAAGTCGGCGTACAAAGCGTAGACCAAGGCGTCCTGTTCGGCGTCATCGCCAAATAAAGTCTCATGGACAACCGCTCGGGCGCCCACTCTCCCCTGCAATAACGCAGGGAGTTTGTAGCCCATCTGATGACTGACCGCGCGCAGGCGACCACGTCGGAGGTTTCCGAGGTTGTCTTTCAGGCGGAGCTCGTCGAATCGTACGCCATCGAGGCGGAGCTTCTCTTCCAAGACTTGCCGCATCTGTGTCGGACTACCGCTCAAAATCACGATCTTGGACCCGGGGTTGTCCTGAGCGATGGCGTTGAGCAAGGCTTTAGCGCCGGGCACTGCGCGCTTGTTCACCGCGGGTTCCAAAGCGGTCTTTACGAGACCACGAACCGAATCAAAATCCGTCTCAAGATAGGTCTTATCGAGATCCCAGCGGTAAACGTGCTCCACGTTAGCCCTCACGCTCATCAGGCTCATCAAACCAACCTGACCTCGCCGCTTCAGCCAGCCCCGTCTCAATCTTCCCGGTGAGATCACCGCGCACCGCCTTCGTGGCGACCTTCAACGCGTTGCTTACCGCGCGCGGATTACTGCGGCCGTGGGCTTTCACGACGACCCCATCAACCCCAAGAAGCGGCGCACCACCATATTGCTTCCAATCTGTCATCGTTCGCAGTTGTCGAACACCTGACGACAACATCGTCAAACCAAGTCGCCAGAGGAAACGCCGCGCGTACGCGTCTTTCGCCAGGTCCGCGACGACCTCACCGACCCCCTCGAGCATCTTCAAAACGACATTGCCTAAAAAGCCCTCACAGACCACCACGTCGACGGTGCCCTTAGGGATATCCAGGCCTTCTACATTTCCCGCGAAGTCAACGATCTCAGAGCGGTTTAGCCACTCATGCGCCGCCACAATCGCCTCCGTGCCCTTTGTGTTCTCCGTGCCATTGGAAAGCAACGCAACCTTCGGGTTGGGGTTTGCCGAGACGACCTGCGCATAGGTGCTGCCCATTACGGCAAAACGCACAAGATCTGCCGCGCTGGCGTGCACTGTCGCCCCGACATCAAGCATCAGCGCGAAGGGGTCCTGACGCGGTCCGTGCTTTCTTTCGGTCGGATAAACCGCAGCGAGCGCTGTCTTTCGCACCCCTGGAAGCCGGCGTAAACCGGCCGAAGTGGCGAGGATTACCGCGCCCGTAGGTGCCGCGCTCACCATCGCGTCGGCCTGCCCCCCCGCCAAAAGCGCTACGCATAGGTTCGTAGAGCAATTGGGTCTTTCGGAGAGCGCCGCTCGAAAGTCTTCATCGGGAGAGACCCCACCATCCGCCGCAATAACCGCCAGACGCGATGCATCGTGGCGCTGTGCTTGCAGGGCCGTATGTACCGCGTCAGAATCGCCGACCAGCAACACCTCGGCGCCGCCGCTTTCCAGCGAGAACCTCGCGGCCCCTTCCACCATAGGCTCAATGCCATGGTCTGAACCCATCACGTCGAGTGCAATGGTGATCGGCCGCTCGGACATCTTCACCTCGCGAGCCGGGCCCGCGCCTTACGAGTCGCTCGCGCCTTCAACCTTAACGAGCCTGTCGACCAAGGCGCGATGCTCAGCCTGCAACTTCTCGAGATCGCCGCGGATCCCATTAAGCGCGTCTTCTCCAGAACGTCCCTGGTTCACCTTGCGCAGCGCCTCAAAGGCCATGCGACGCATACGGCCATCGGTATCCGTCTGGTGAATCTGACTCAGTACGCCAGCAGAACGTGCGTCTTTTACCCGTCCCAACGCGCTCACCGCCGCCAGCCGGAGACGAAAACGCCCAGACTTGGCCAGGCGACAAAGCACCTCTACAGCCGCGAGCCGGGTCTCCGGGACCTCATCCGCGAGATGCCCAAGAGCAGTACAAGCAGCTATCCTCGCGCGAACAGGCCGTGCCGGCTCAATCCACTCGAGCAGCAGCGGCAGCAAGTCGCGATCGCGGAGTGCTCCAAGCCCTTGGAGCGCACGAGCGCGCAACAAGTCGGCCCAGCTATCCCGCGCCAAAAGCGCCTCGCAGACCTCGCGGGCTTGGGGAGCACGCAAGATACCGAGCACATGCGCGGCCTCACCCTCTACACGAATCGAGGGGTGTCCCTCCAACGCAAGCGTCGACAAGGCCGAATAGACGTCCTCGTGCCGGAAGTGCTGAAGTGCCGTAACCACCGCACACATCGCCTTCGCATGCGGCTCTGCAGCCACTCGCTCCAACAACGCGGCGCGTGCGTCAGCGCCTCCCTGCTTACCAAGAAGCTTCGCGATCTGCGCACGTACGCCCCAGAAAGATTCCGTCCGGAGCGCATCGATCAACGCGCTAATCGCCGTATGACTGCCCTCTGTCAAAAGCGCTGAAGCCGCTCTTAGACGTAGCACCGGACAGGGCCCGTCGTTGAGCATGGCGATGAGCCAATCCCGTGATGCCTTTAGCGTCACGTCTGCCAGGAAGCGCATCCCGGGGTCGACCCAAACCGCGTTCGGCTCTTCAGCACAAGGCAAAGTGAACGTTCGAGAGCGCTCTTTCGCCCAAAGGTCGACCACCTGCTCTCCGGCGTCGGTGACAATCACCACGCGAATGGGCAGCGCGAACGCTTCGGGGACACCATCGCCTTCTTGTTTTTGAGAGACGGCGACCGTCAGTAAACCATCACTATGCGCCAGGGAAATCTCTACAGTGGGATGACCGGGCGCATGTACCCATTGCTGGAAGAACCGATCGAGGTTGCGTCCAGAAACCTGCTCCATCGCGTCCTGGTAGTCCTGCGTGTGCACAGAGCCGTTGGCGTTTTGATGAAGGTAGTGACGCGCTCCCGCCCAGAATATGTCGTCGCCAAGCGTGTGACGGAGCGTATGGTTGACCATCGCGCCTTTCTCGTAGAGGTGCCGATCAAACAAATCGATGGGATATCGGAACTGATAGGAGACGATCGGTCGTTGGTACCGACCAGCGGCCTCGGACAGGTAGTTACTGAGCGTCAGGTAGAGCCCGTACGTCCCCTCTTCGGCGCCGAGATCTTCGGTCCGCCAGGTGTATTCGCTGTAGGTCGCCCAGCCTTCATTGAGCCACGCCTGCGACCAATCGCGACAAGTGACGAAATCACCGAACCATTGGTGTGCGAGTTCGTGCGCTATCAGAGACTCGGCGTTCCAGTCGAGCGCCGCACGCTCGTCGGTCAGCGAGATATCCACGAGCGTGGTGGCCGCGACGTTCTCCATCCCACCGAAGATAAAGTCGTGCACGATGACCTGGTCGTACCTGGCCCAGGGATATTCCACACCGTGCAACTCACTAAAGAACTCAAGCATTCTCGGTGTCTTGTCGAAAACGCGCCGCGTCAAAGCTTCGTCCGTTCCCGGGGGAACCAGATAGCGGACAGGCTTTCCTCGCCAGGTTTCTTCCACCACTTCGAGCCGCGCAACGACAGCGGAAAACAAGTAGGCGGGCATGGGCTCAGGTTGCTCGAAAGACCAGACCTGCCAACCGTTATCGGCGTCACGAACGCCCTCTATCGACCCATTGCTCACCACGGTAAAGCCCGTAGGCGCCGCGATTTCAATGCTGAAAGGGCATTTGACTTGGGGGTGATCGAAGCACGGGAACACGTGATGCGCGTCTTCGTCCTGACACTGCGTCCAAGCCTCATCAGGTCGTTCCGGCGTATCCGGCTCCGCACCAACAAAATACAGGCCGCGGGTCGGGCGCCCGTGGTAGGTCACGCGCACGACACCGCCATCAGTTCCCAAACCGGAAACACGCAGCTTTCCTGCGCGGTGTCGATAAGCCAGCGCAGCTCCGCTCGCGTCCGTCACGCTGTCGACCGTTAAGTCTTCTAGTGAAAGCTCGAGGTCTTGAAGCCCGGTCGGAAGCGGACGTATCAGTAGCTCAGCGACCCCGCTGAAGGTCTTGGCCACGGGATCGATGGAGAGGGACAGCGAGATGTGCTCGAGTTGGAAGCCCCGGTCGGGCGCGAAATTTGGCGCGACGTCAGGCTCTGCAAAAGCGCCCCGTTTCAGCAGCGTCCAGCCGCCCATTTGACTCTCAAGTAAGAGACTCTTGTCGGTCAACTCATGACTGGCCATAGCTAAACCCCTCGGGAAGGCGCCGCTCCCTAACGTGAATACGGCAAACATCGCAAAGGAACGCGCTTTCAGGGACGTCTGTGGTGTGGTAGACCTAAATGCATGCCCTCGCCTCGAACAAGGACCGTTTCGCAACGCTGCGAGCACAAAAAGGCGCTCCGGTACGTTGTAATGATGGCCACCAGCCTAGCGATACTCCCCGGTTGCCGAGAGAGCACAACAGAGGACACATTCACCCCTTGCGGGACAGACGCACTCACCTGGGAAAACTGGGCGGATCCCTTCTTCACCGGCTGGTGCAACCAATGTCACGCCGCGGACGCACCCAATCGATTCAACGCCCCCGAAGACGCCGTCTTTGACACGATGAACGACGTCAGAGAACGCATTGATGCGATCCGATTCACCGTGCTGGAATACGGCAGCATGCCGTTGGGCGGCGGGCTATCAAACGACGATCTCGAGAATCTCGATTTGTTCTTATCTTGCTTAGAGACTGTACAATGAGCGCATTAGCCTCACGTCTCCTCGCCTGTTGTGCGATCTTGCCACTGGTCGCACTGGGCGGGTGCTTCCGGATGACTGCAGACGACACAGCGAGCGACGCCGACGCAGTGCTCACCCCTGTCTCAGACACACGTCTGCTGCGAAGAATGAGCTTGGATCTCCGGGGTGTGCTCCCCAGTGTCGGCGACTATGAGCAAGTCGAGCAAGATCCCAGCGCACTACAGGCACTGCTGAATACGTACCTGGAAGATCCGCTCTTCGAAGAACGGCTGGTGTTCGTGTTCGCCGAGCATTGGCATACGATGATCGATGAGTTCAACGGCCAGTCCTATGACTACCAAATGGACGAAGACGAGGCCTACGACTTTGAGCGCGCGGTTGGCGAAGAGCCGCTTCGACTCATGGCGCACATCGTCGCAAACGATCTGCCATGGTCGGATATCCTGCTCGCCGACTACTCGATGGCCAACGAAATCACGGCGGCTATTTGGCCTATCGACGAATACCCAACCGACGGCACCGGATGGCATCCTATTCGTTACACAGACGGTCGCCCCGCCGCGGGTGTACTCGCGACCAATGGGCTCTGGTGGCGGTACCCCACGACGCAGTTCAACCAAAACCGAGCGCGAGCGGCGGCTATCTCCAAACTGCTCGTCTGCGAAGACATGCTGGTTCGACCCATATCCTTCAGCGCCGGCGCGAATCTGTTGTCGACCGAAGATCCAACCACCATGACGACCGTCGAGCCCAGCTGCCTGGCCTGCCACAGCATTCTTGAACCGCTCGCTGCGGCCATGTTTGGATTTTACTGGGTCGATGAGTATGCGATCGACGAAATCGAACGCTACCACCCGGAGAGAGAGGTTCTCGGCCCCCAGCTACTAGGTGTTGAACCTGCATTTTTCGGAACGCCAATCGTGGGTCTGGCCGATCTCGGAGAAACGATATTGGAGGACCCGAGGTTTACCGCTTGCGCCACTGAACAAATGCTTGAGTCCTACCTCCGTCGGCGCCTTACCGACGCTGACCAGACAAGGCTTCGCACACTGACCACAACTTTCGAATCACGTGACCTTCAACTGAAATCCTTGATTCGGGAGATCTTGAACACCAACGCGTACCAAGCCGGAGGATTTACAGAAGAAGCAACATCCGAAGACCACGACCGCGAGAACACCGCGCGCTTGATGGCGCCAAGTCAGCTGATGAGCCTGCACGCCAATCTAACCGGCTTCGAGTGGGTCGCTGGGGGCTACAACCTCTTTGATAACGACGAGAAAGGCTATCGCGTCCTCGCAGGTGGCGTGGACGGGCAGTACCTGACGTCTCCACAACAGAGCCCCGGTGTGACCTGGACCCTGGTTCACAAACGGGTCGCAGAAGCGAGCGCAACATTAGGCGTCGAAAGCGAGTTGGTAGAGGGCGAAACACGACGTCTCTTCGGCGCCGAGATCACGCTCGCGAACGCCCCGGGAGATACGGTCTTCGACAACGAGATCGAGAGGCTCTACCTCCGACTCCTCGGCAGCCGCCCGACCGCCGAACAAGTCGAAAGCTTTGGCATGCTCTGGTCGAGTCTTGAGCAGCTCGTTGGCGCGAAAGAAGCCTGGATCGGCGTCGTCGCCGCATTACTCCGCGACCCCGCGTTTGGAGTCTACTGATGCCCACACGTAGAGCGTTCAACCGGATGGCATTGGCGGGTTTGACTGGTCTCGCGGCGTCTCCTACGCGCCTTCTCGCAAGTCCCACAGTCGGTGAACGAAAATTCTTGTTCATCCTGGCCTACGGCGGTTGGGACCCCTGCTATGCCTTCACGCCCCTGTTCGACAACGAATACGCCGCGATGCCAGACGACTCTGTCGCAGCCGAAGCCCACGGGATGACGTTCATCGATGCGGAGTCAAGACCGTCTGTCCGAAGCTTTTTCGAAGACTACGGCGACCGTACATGTCTGATCAACGGCATGGAAGTCCGCTCGATCACACACGAGAGATGCACACGCATCCTCCTGACCGGCAGCGCGAGCCCCGACGGGGACGACTTCGCCTCAATCTTAGCGGCTCACTCCGCCAACGACCTCATCCTCCCCCACGTGGTGCTCTCCGGCCCAGCGTTCACCAACAAGTACTCGAGCCAGGTCGTCCGGGTCGGTCGCGCAGACCAATTCCCGACGCTTATCCAGGACCAAGCCTTCCAAGAGTCGCACGGCTCGCAGGCCAAGATCAACGAAACGTCCGAGCCGCTCATCGACGCCTTCGTCCGAGAGCGCGCGGATCGCTATGCGGCCGCGGCCGCCGCCGGACGCGAGACACTCGTGGGCGCTGAATTCGTGGCTGCTTTGGATAAAATGAACCGGGCGACAGATCTGTCAGACACGATCGAATTCGGTTCTGGTGAGATCGAGACACAAGTCTCCAACGCGCTCGGTCTACTTGAGTTGGGCGTCTCGCGATGCGTCACCGTGCAACACAACGGGATCTGGGACCTGACCTGGGACACGCACTCCGCCAACAACCTGCAGGACTACCACTTCGAGCTGCTCTTCGAGCTGCTCAATACGACCATGGCGGAACTGGACAGCCGCACCACCGCGACAGGCAACCCGCTCTCAGAAGAGGTCACCGTCGTGGTTATGTCGGAGATGGGAAGAGATCCTAGACTCAACGCGCTCGAAGGGAAGCACCACTGGACCTACACCTCCTTGATGATGGTCGGGGCAGGCGTTCAAGGCGGCCAGGTGCTCGGAGAGTTCGATGAATACGTCACCGGCAAACCGCTCAACCTCTCGACAGGAGAGGCTTCCGAAGACGGCGTCGCCATTCTGCCAGGCCATATCGGCGCGACCTTACTGGCGATGGGCGATGTCGATCCCGGCGACTACCTCCCAGACTACGACACCTTCGACGCCGTAGTCGACGAGACGTGAACCACGTTCCAGCCGACGCGTTAGGCCAGTGGCCATGAATCTGCACTTTTATTTCGACGTGGTCTGTCCCTTCGCCTACCTGGCCTCGACGCAGGTTGAAGAGCTCGCCAAAGAAACCGGGGCTTCGCTTCATTGGGAGCCGACCCTGCTGGGCGGCCTCTTCAATCACATATCTGCCCCTCAAAACGTCAACGCGACACGTTCGGCCAACCGACAAGCGATCGGTGCTCGCGACTTAAGACGCCGCGCCCAGGTGTTCGATGTGCCATTGAACAGCCCTTTTGCGCATCCTCAACGCACAGTCTCCGCCATGCGGCTTGTGACTGGCGCGCCTGTCGCGCTGCGAGCCGACGTCACCAAAGCGCTCTATGAAGCCTATTGGGTAAACGGTGAAGACATCGGGGACCGCGCAACAATAGACCGTGTCGCGCGTCGATTCGATATCGATCCGGACATCATCGACACCCAATCCACTAAGGACGCCCTACGCGCCAAAACCGCAGAAGCCGCGGAGTACGGCATGTTCGGTGTGCCGACGTACCGCGTCGAAGACAAAATCTGGTGGGGTGTCGACAGGCAGCACTTCGTTCGAGAGGCGCTCGGTGGAGGCTCAAGCTTCATTCAACCGGCCCAAAAAAAACGCGTGAAACGCGCCAAGCTGACCTTCTTTCACGACTTCTCGAGCCCATTTAGCTACCTGGCCTCCACACAGATCCAACGTGTCGCTTTAGAACATGACGCCGAGTTGGAGTGGCGACCCATCCTCTTGGGCGCGCTGTTCAACACTATTGGGACGGACAACGTCCCGCTTTTTTCGATGAGCCAGGCCAAGCGGCTACATCTCGGTCAAGACATGCAAGACTGGGCGCGATGGTGGGGGGTGCCACTAAACTTCCCCAAAGCGTTCCCGTTACGCACCGTCAGCCCGCTACGCGTCGCGCTCCAAAACCCAGCGACCACGCCCGCCATCTACCGGGCGGCCTGGGTAGAAGACCGAAATATCGGAGACCCTGAAATCCTTATCGCAGTGCTCAATGACGCAGGCTTTGACGGCCCCTCACTCCTTGAGGGCTGCCAGGCACCTCAGATAAAGGCACAACTTCGGGCCAACACGGAGGCCGCCATAAACGCCGGCGCCTGTGGGGTACCGACGTTTTTGGTGAACGACGAACACCTGTTCTGGGGACAAGACAGACTAGACCAAGTCGCAACTGCACTCGACGGTTGGCTGCCCGTCGAGTAGAACGACGCCATGAATCCAGAAGATCCGAACTCGCCAGAACCTGTGGACGGTAACGACGAAGACACTGCCGAAGCAGTGGACTCGCCGGCGCAATCCCCAGCACTTCCTGACGTCCTCGTACCTCCCGCAGTCGAAACCACGGCCGAGACGGTAGAAGACATCGCAGACGCGTTGACCGAAGAGACCGAGCCGACTGACCCCGGCCTCACGCCCGGAAGCGGCGATGAGGGCGCGCCAGTTCTTCCCGAATGGCCGGAAGACGACACAGCGAGCTCGACCGGCTGCTTGAAAGCCTTGGCCGCTTGCGGCTGCTTCTTCATTTTGGTGCTCACCGCCATCCTGGCGCTCGCCGTCTGGGTCGGGTTCGACGCGGCAGACGAAGCGAAGAGCTTGTTTAGCTTCGACGCGATCCCGATGGAAGACACGGGGTCACTGGTGCCAGAAGAAGAGGTGTCTCCGACCGCAGCGTCGGAAGAAGAAGCGGAAGACGAAGCGGAAGAAGAAGCGGAAGCGAGCGATCCCCGCGCGAAAGATCCGCGATGGCGCGAGACCCGTCCGCGGCGGAAACTCCCGGTCGCAACCGAACCGGACACGCCTGTCTCTGATGAGCCCACCGAAGCCACGGAAGAGGCGGAACCGCTACCAGACGAAGGGGAGTAGCACCTTTCGCTCCGCTGGATAGTCCGAGAAGGTCTCGCGATACCAAAGGTGGTGCGTACGCGCACGCGGCACCAGATTAGCGGCGGTGAAAAACACAAAGGCCCACGCAGCCGTCGAACCCGCGACAATAGCGAACCCAATCCATTCGATGATCTCCCCAAGATAGCCGGGAGAAGAGACCCAACGAAACCCGCCACCACGCGGGATCGCATAGTCGCCCGAGCTCCCGGCGCGTAAGTTTCGAAGCGTCGCGTCCGAATGCTGGTTGAGCAAATAACCAAGTAAAAACACGCCACTTCCCGCCAATACACGCGGGTGCGTCAAAGTGAGGTCTGCGTAATCGCCAAGATGACCGATCCAGACGGCGTTCACCCACCCGT
>Ga0163179_10003534_pt1 | contig 10624 bp, 8 predicted proteins | sample AtlANTMetagenome_FD_109643 | JGI IMG/M metagenome (GOLD analysis project Ga0163179, IMG submission 109643) | Marine eukaryotic phytoplankton communities from the Atlantic Ocean - Atlantic ANT 2 Metagenome | ecosystem: Environmental > Aquatic > Marine > Oceanic | place: North Atlantic Ocean... | reverse complement strand
GGCGGCTCGCCAACAGTCCAATTGCATGATGCAAACGAATCTGTGTCATCAGATGGCACTAACTTAATATTGACATCGGGAGGAACTGCATTCAAACTACCAATAGCAGACGGAAATTCCGGCGATGTACTGAAAACTGATGGATCAGGCACACTGTCTTTTGGAACAACAGAAGAAACACCATCAGATGACACGCGGGTAGTAATCAAGAACAACAAATCAGTGTCAACATCAGCGAGAACAGTGGACTACTTTCAATCAACAAGTGCAGACATGGCATGGTACTTTATGGCACTATCTGATTTGACAAACGATCATTCCAGTGCGTCTTGTTTTGCAGTAGCACACAACAACTCAGATGCTTTCATAAGTGGTGCCAGGGGCGGTGCTTCCGGATCCGACAACTCGCTACCAACTACCACTGCGGATATATCAAGTGGTCAGGTCAGGGTAAAAATAACAGCTCCTAGTGCAGACTCGAAGATCAGTTACTACAAGATTCCAATTTCAAGAGCTAACACGGCGGACGCCACAGCAGGTGTAACTGTCACAACTTCCAACACAGATGTGGACTCTGCATCAGAAAGCATAGACACATTTGCTCATGCATCGTTCAGGGCCGCCAAGTACGTAATTATTATAGATGACAACGCCAAGACAGAGACCGGTGTTACAGAAGCACTTGTGGTTCATGATGGGACAACTGCATTTGTGACTCAATATGGTACAATCAACACAGGCAATAACGACATGGTCACACTGTCGGCGGCAATATCAGGCAGTAATGTCGTGCTTTCAGCGGCTGGCCTAACACCAAACTTATCATTGAAAATACACAAAACTTTACTTGCAGACTCAATGACAGCTGTGTCAAACGCAAATCAAAAGATCATAGGAGCAACAACTGTAAGTTCAAGTGCTACTTCATTTGACAGTTTTGACCTTGACGATGCCACTGCGGCAATGTATTATGTTGTAGGCGGAAATAGCACTGAGGGTCATTACAGTGTTCAAGAAGTTTACTGTGCAGGTGCACCAGGTGAGGCATCTGTTGCTCAAGGACCTTTCGTCTCAACCAAGGGAACAGTTCAACTGAATTTTACTGCGGCATTTGATGCTGATGAAGATAACACGCTGGCAATGAGCGTATCTTCAACATCAGGTGGGTCTACAACAGTAAATGCATACAGAATCAACTGTCTAGCAGAATAATCACGTCAATCACCATAAATACAACATTATTAACAATCATGCGGGAGATATGGAACCATGACAACACGAAACTTTAGAGTAAACAATGGATTGGAAGTTGGTGATATTGTAATATCAGCATCAGCTAACACAATCACAGGCGGAGCAACAGCGGCACCAAGTGCTGATGGGCAATTCGCAAACAAGAAATATGTTGACGACCAAGCGGCGGCAACACTAACACTTTCAAACAAAACACTAACAGCACCTAAATTTGCAGATGCAGGTTTTATAGCAGATGCCAATGGAAATGAACAGCTTATATTCCAAACGACATCTTCAGCAGTAAACCAGATTGACGTAACAAACGCGGCGACTGGCAACCCACCTTCATTTACAGCAACAGGTAGTGACACCAACATCGGAATTACTTTGGCGGCAAAGGGAACAGGTGCAATAAACCTCTCAGCGGGTTCAGACGTAGTTGTACCGGCTAACATTGGTATCACATTTGGTACTGGTGAGAAGATCGAAGGTGACAACACAGACCTTACAGTAACATCAGGTGCAAAGATTAATTTAACGGCAACAACAGATGTTGTAATTCCTGCTAACGTGGGTATCACATTTGGATCAGGTGAGAAAATTGAAGGCGATGATACAGATCTTACAGTAACTTCAGGTGGTGCTGTTAACCTTACAGCAACAACAGACGTTGTGGTGCCTGCTAACGTAGGTGTTACATTTGGAACAGGTGAAAAGATTGAAGGTGATGATACAGACCTTACAGTAACATCTGGTGCAAAAATTAACTTAACAGCAACATCAGACGTACACATTCCACAAAACGTTGGAATAGTATTTGATGCCAATGGAAGTGAAAAAATTGAATCAAATGACACTGACTTAACAGTCAATTCAGGTGCAGATATTAACCTTACAGCAACAGCTGACGTAAATTTGCCTAACAACATCGGACTTGTATTTGGTGATGATGGTGAGAAGATCGAAGGTGATGGTACAAACTTAACTATCGCATCTTCAGGACTGTGTACTATTACAGCTACAGGCCAGACAGTGATTACTAATGACTTGAAAGTCAACGGAAACTTAACTGTTGAAGGTACTAACACAATCATCAACACGACAACACTATCTATTGAGGACAACTTTATTGAGTGTAACAGAACGGTATCTGCCGCTTCTGGTATGCCAACTTACTCCGGACTGGTTATCAACAGAGGTGTAACATCAACTGCCACAGAAGAAGATCTTTTCTGGGTATGGGATGAAGGCTTTGCAGATGACGGTACAACAATCCACGGTAACGCGGGTGGTGCCTTTACTGCCTTGAGAGCGGCAAGGGGTGCAGACAATGCCTCAGACATCACAGCATCAGAGACCAACTTGGTCGATGTAAGGTGTAACGTTGTACACGCCCTAGCAACTTCAGCACAGTACGCGGACGTTGCGGAGCGTTTCGAAGCAGACGCTCCTATGTCAGAAGGTGCAGTAGTAATGGTAGGCGGTGACGCAGAAATAACTGAAACAACATCAGAACTATCTGATCAAGTATTTGGTGTAATTTCTAGCCAACCAGCTTACGCCATGAACGCCGCGGCAGGTAACAGTGATTCACACCCTTACGTTGCAATGACAGGAAGAACTCCGGTTAGAGTGACAGGTGCAGTGACTAAAGGTCAAAGATTAGTCAGCTCAACAATTAAAGGTTGTGCAAGAGCGGCCGCAACAGGCGAATCAATTTCACCATTCCATGTAATCGGTAGAGCACTAGAAAGCTCAACTGACGCAGGAATCAAATTGGTAAATTGTGCAGTGAGAACTAACAACTAATAAATATTCATACTTTTTAGTAGAACAAAAAGGCGGCTTTAGGGTCGCCTTTTTTTTTGGCTACAACAATAAATACCCATATATGTTTAAAGTAGGAAAAAATATCACAATTAACGCAGACACTTTCCTTGAATTCAAAGGCCAAAACGACGCAGGCGAAGAGATCAGAATAGGTTCGATCAAAGGAAGCATCAAAGACAACAAGAAAGGTGCAGACCAGAGCGTGATACAGATAATCGGCAGAAAAGATGGACAACACAAACCTCTATTGACAATCGCAAACAATGCCATCTACGCACACCGTGATGTTCCATTCGTGTGGCAAACAGAAGACGGCAAAAAAACTTTTGTGTCAGGCACGTCAACTACGAAGAGAAACATAGACCTACCCGACGACAACGGAACACTGATGATAAACAACAAAGGCAAAGTGATGGCTTCAGACTTGCCAACAAGTGATCCTAGTAATGCAGGTCAGCTATGGAACGACAACGGCACAGTTAAGATTAGTGCAGGTTAATTAAGTAATCAAATCAAGTATAGTCTGTAATTTTCCCTTGATACTTTTATTATTCAAAGTATTTTTCAAACCCATGTGTAGGTTCTTTGGCCAGCATTCAAAAGCAGTCCAACAGTATCCAGAATGTTCACCGTTAAGTTTAGGAATAAATTCGGTTTCTATTGCGATCAGATAAGTGTGGAAGAAAAATTTTTCATCATTTGATGTGAACATTTCCAAAGGAATTACTTTTTTGAACTTGGGGGTAGTCCCAACTTCTTCTTCGATCTCTCGTTTTAGGCCTTCAAATGCTGATTCTGTAAATTTAGTTTTGCCTCCTACTAACCCCCACATGCCTTTAGTCTTCTCAGACGTCCTTTGTAAGAACATGAAACGTTTGGTAGATGTGCTGTAAAATAATGCACCAGAACATATGATATTTTTATTCATGCTATATTGTAACAGATAAGCAGTGATTTATCAAGGAGTAGTTGCGTCTTGTCCAGAAGCATCGTCGTTAGCAGTGTAGTCGCCGTCTATGACTATGGTCCAGTTGCCTTGTGTGTATACACCTTCGTATGACTTTACCCATTCGGTACCATTGAATCTGTACTGAATTCCTGTGTTAAGATTGGTAACATAATGTTGTGTAGAATCAGGATCTGATGCATCAAATACTTTTCTCCACCTGCTTTCAGCAGTGCTATATTCAATAATATCACCTACTCTTGCCACCAGTGTGCCCCATGTTGAACTTTGTACAGTTGCAGTTGAGTCACCTATTTCATCTATTATTAGATACCTATCTCCATTGCCAGGAGTTCCTGGTGAAAATGTAAGCGGATTAATTATTTTTTTCACTCCAGTAAGTGTGTTTGCCGGAATGGTGTCTTGGTCAATGTCATACAACAATATTGTATCATCTAAAGTTGTTGTGGCAATAGTTCCAATAATTTCGTTACCGTTTGGTTGAGTCAATCGGATTTGTGAAGTGCCGTTTGTGACAACGCCGTACTGTTCTAATAAAATTTTCCAGTTAACAGCGGGTCCAAATGTTTCAAAAGGGTCGGCAAGTCCTGGATCTTTCGCTCCTGTGTAGTAACCATCCCCACCTGACTTTACATTTACCCCTGTCGTTCCTAACAATCTTAATTGATTGCCTGAAACTAACAATCCAAAATTGTTTGGCGTTATGAAACTTCTCGATAGCAGAGATCCATCTATCAATCCTTTTGCTATGCCACCATCATCTTCATAGACACTCATGATAATCTTCTGCACCACACCCAGTTTTTTTACTTTTACAGGTGGTGACAACCAAATTGGCATTGAAAAAGTCATTGATGCAACATCTATCTCCGAATCTGCTCCAACGGGAATAGTCCTCGAACTAAATGTTATTCCTTGTAGTTCAACATAACTTAAACTTGTCCAATCTATGTAATTGTCTGATTTTTGAATTTCAAAATCTGGATTAAACAAATATAATATTTGCTCTAAAATCTGGAGTTTTTGGTCTGTGTTTGAAGAAAAAATATCTGCAGTTACTTCTAATCTAAAAGGCGACGGCATAACTTTTTCAATAGTATATCCTGCTCCCAACTGATTTGTGTAGTTGCCATCACTGTCTACTCCCCTTTCTTTTAAATGTTGTTTCTCAATGTGATAAGGATTTTGCATTCTTTCCCTATCATAGTTCAGTTCTCTTACGTAACAAGCAATTTTTGGGGCGTAATTTAGTGCGTTTTCACTATTGTTTCTAATAATGTTTGCAACCTGTCTTGTAGGATCTCCATAAATCACAGGCACAGCTCTCAAGGTAATTTGATCATCTTTTCCTTTACCTGTTTCTACAGAAAAATTACTCAATATTCGAATAAATTGAGTTAAAAATTTCCTGATCTGTCCTTCGTAAAAATGTAGCATTCTTAATTGTCAGCCTTTGGTTTCAATGCATTGGTCAATGATTGTCTTTGTTCTGTTGTCAATCCATTTATCGTATCTGTGGTAGTGTTGTTCACAAATCCGGTTTTGTAATTTGCCTTCGAATCGTTGTTCGTCATGTTAATTCTTACAGAATCTTCAATTTTTACCCACCTGTTGCCGTCATATCTAAACAACCTATTTGGTAGGAAATCAGTTCTTAAAAAGTAGTCGCCTTTATCTATGTTTGAATTTGGAAAAGATATTCCGAACCCAGCAGGATGACCGTTTGGTGCAACACCATCGCCGTCAAGATAGAAACCATAGTGTGATGCCGCCGGTGTGTCAATTACAGCGTTTACAGTTTTATCAGTGCTTACCCTTTGATCTGCTGTGTTTACATTGTCAGTCCTAATGTTACCCCTCTCATCGATTGGTGCAACGTAATATTGCTTGTAGTTGAAACCTGACTTGGGAGCGTCTGCTTCCGCCTGTGCAACAATTTGATCATTAATAGTTTTTTCTCTGTTGAAAGTAGACATGTAATTGGCAAGAGAACCTTCTGTGGTTGCATCACCAAGTATGTCCCTGTACTCCTGTGAGTCTACTAATGACTTCATTTTCAGTCTTAACAAGTGCGGCCACCATGTCTGTGAAAAACCTTCGGCGGCTCTGTTTACATCTTCAACAACATAATATCTTTTTAGGGCAATTGGTATGCTTTCATCTAATGAAAAATCGTCTTTCATGTGTGGGAATTCTATTACATCACCTGACATTGGTTTCCTGCCAATTCTTTCAACTATGTCATTAAGATGTACAGTCAAAAATAATGTATCGTTCTGTAGGAACATTCCAAACTGTGACAAGTTGAAGTCGGCGTCTTGTACATTGTATATGCCCCTGACTATGTAGATATCACTAGCATATTTCCTGTCTCTGTTCTCTAAAAATAACAAATCTTGTATTGTCCTTTCGTTAAGACTGTCGCCTGAATATTGAGGTAAAGTTGGACTTGCGTCACCGTCCTTGTTTGTGTCACCTTGATCATATGGACCTAGGTATTTGTGGAAGTGCAGGTCAGTTCCACCCACAGTGAACATCTCCTTGATGTTGCGATCAAAGAACTTGTAGTCATTGCCCTTCTCTGGCTTGAAAATGGATAATCTTGGCATATCACACATATTTATTGCACAGGCAAAGGCTATAAATATGTGTATGTCAGAACTACAAACAGGTCAACAAGAGATATTCGATTACGTGAAAAATAACCTCGGTGAGGGCATGATCGACGTTGAATTAGACCCTAAACACTATCAAACGGCACTGGAAAGAGCCGTAAATAAATTTAGACAGAGATCATCAAATGCTGTGGAAGAATCCTATGCCTTCCTAGAACTTAAGAAAAATCAAAATACATATATCTTACCTGACGAGATTATAAACGTAAGAAATTTGAATAGAAGGACAGTTGGATCAAGAACAGAAGGTGGAGAAGGTGGTACTTTATTTGAACCTTTCAACCTAGCATATACAAATACCTACCTTTTAAGGGCAGGTGCAACAGGTGGACTGGCAACTTACTATGCCTTTGCTTCATACCAGGAACTAGTAGGTAAATTATTTGGAAGTTTCATACAGTTCCATTTCGATGTTGCAACTAAAAAATTGACAATAACACAAAGACCCAGAGCAGACAACGAAACAGTGCTAATGCACACAGACAATTTCAGACCTGACATAACACTGTTCAAAGACATATATGCCAAGCCATGGATCAGAGATTACACACTCGCTGTGTCAAAAGTTATGATAGGAGAAGCAAGGGGAAAGTTCAACACTATTGCAGGTCCACAAGGTGGAACGTCGCTGAACGGTGATGCTTTGAAAAGCCAAGGACAAGCAGAAATGGAAAAACTAGAAGCCGAAATAGGAAATTACTCAGAAGGCGGCACTCCTCATAGTTTTGTTATTGGTTAATTCTAAATTTTTTACATTTAAATAAAAGTGTCATGACAGATTCTAGTTACAAAAGATATAAAGATTGTTCCATCGATGAATTGGAAGAAATTGTTGACGATCTTGAAAATGTTTCTATCGCCGCACTAAAAAGCAAAAAACTAGATATGAGGAAAACCATATTGGGTGCGGTAAAAGAAGCAAAATTAGAGATTGAAAAAAGACTCAAAAAATAGTATAATCTATAAATGCTTATAGGAATAGTAGGACTAATAGGTTCTGGTAAAGATACTGTGGCCGAACATTTGGTTACACAACACGGTTACACAAGGGATAGTTTTGCAAAAAGTTTGAAAGATGCAGTAAGTGCCATGTTCAACTGGGACAGAGAAATGCTGGAAGGCAATACAGAATCAAGTAGACACTGGAGAGAACAACCAGATACGTTCTGGAGCGAGAAATTCGGCAAGCCTGTTACTCCGAGATGGGTTTTACAGCATTTTGGCACCGAAGTCATGCGTGGCAATATGTATGATGCTATCTGGGTAGACAGTTGCATAGGTAGATATAAAGGACAAAACACTGTAATTTCAGACACCAGATTTCCCAACGAAGTTAAAAAGATCAGAGAACATGGTGGCATAATAATACTGGTTAAAAGAGGTGAAGATCCAGAATGGTTTACAAATTATACGGAGGGCAACATTGAACCTACAGGAATACACAGTTCTGAATATGCCTGGGCAAAAGAAGAATTTGACTATGTAATTGAAAACAATGGCACAAAAGAAGAACTATCAGCAAAGTTAGATAAATTACTCATCAGCAACAAGATCCCCTACTCTCCATCCCAATCTTCTGACGCCGCTTAACCGCTGGCAATTGGCGCAGACAGTTTTTAAATTAGTAGACAAAGTATTTCTCATATTTCCGTCAACAAACAGCACATCTAGCTGGGTTTGATTCTGAGCCTTAAATCCACAAAGCTCACACTTTTTCTTCTTCTTGTATCCTGAACGTTGTAAAGGTGTTATACCACCAATCTTTTTACCTGCTTTTTTTCTATTGCAGGTGTCACAAAGACTTCGCCAGTATATCTTGGTACCCTTGCGATAGGCATAGGCCCTTGGTTTGGCTTTACATAATTTGCATATAGGCCTGTTTCTGTACGACATATGGTTATTTACGTTGCCTATATAGGCACCTCAAAAATAGCAAGTTATATCGTAAAAACCATACGATTGAATAAATAACTCTAGTATACGTACAACTTGCAAGGAGAACACGTAAAATGGCAAATTTGACATCACCAGGAGTAGAGGTTTCAGTAATTAACGAAAGTTTTTATGTACCATCAGATGCGGGTACAACACCTCTTTTTATAGTAGCATCAGGACAAGATAAGCAAAACGGAGCAGGCGACGGCACGGCATCTGGAACAACCACTGCACAGGCTAACACTGCTTTCTTAATATCATCACAAAGAGAATTAACAGAAACTTTCGGAGATCCGAAATTCTACACTGACACTTCAGGAAATTCATTAAATGGTTATGAGTTAAATGAATACGGTTTACAAGCGGCATACTCATTCTTAGGAGTTGCAAACAGAGCTTTCGTTTTAAGAGCTAACGTAAACACATCAGAATTAGTTGGAAGTGCATCGGCACCGACAGCTAGACCAACAGACGGAACATACTGGTTTGACCTTGCATCAAGCTCTTATGGTTTATTCGAATGGTCACAAACTAATCAAGTTTTTACAGCAATAACACCAACGTTGATCACTTCAGTAGGTGACCTGGTAGGAAACAGCTCAACAGCGGCACCTAAAACATCAATAGGTTCGCAAGGTGATTATGCTATCAACACAACACACGTTACAAACAAGATCTACAAAAAGACTGCAAGTAACACATGGGTACATGTTGGATCTCAGTCATGGCACAACTCACTTCCTGTGTTTACAGTAGCTTCTGGAACAACTGTAACAAGTTCTGCCACTTTACAGATTAACGGAACACTAGTTACAACAGGTGGTACAGCTTTATCTAATGTTGCAACAGCGATCAACACATCAAGTGACGGTGGTGATGGAGCGGCATTGGCAGGTATATCTGCATCAGTCAACTCTGTAACAGGAAACTTAGAAATATTCCATAATGGTGGAGCATTTGGTGACTCTACAGCAGGTGACAACACTATCAGAGTAGAAGAAGGTTCAGGACTGTTAGCAGAACTAGGCATTACAGCAGGAACTTACAACGGAGTAAAATTTTTACAGGCGGCGCACACTAGCAGACCAACTTGGAAAACAGCAGACGAGAACAGACCCAACGGTTCAGTTTGGTTCAAGACTACTTCTGCAAACAGCGGAGCAAACATAGTTGCAAAACTTTACAGCTCGGCTAGTGCAAGTTTCTCAACTGTAAGTGCACCACTACACGCAACACATCATCAAGCGATATTCAAATTAGATGCCGCAAATGGTGGAACAGCGTTATCGGTTGGTGATTTATACACACAGTTCAACATCACAGAACAGACTATAGACGGACAAGCAGACACTACAGGAAACGTAGGTGATTTCCAATTGTTCAGATACGAAGGTGGAAAAACTGTTATACAGTCAAAAACAACAAATCCAAGTTTCACTGCAAACGAAACATTCACAGTAAGAGAATCATTGAAAAACCAAGAAGCATTAGACACTGCTAAGACGGTTACTATGATTTCTGGAGATGGTTCAACACTAGGTGATGCGGAAGACTTTGTGACTGCATTTACAACAGCAGGATTTACAAACTTAAAAGCAGAAGTACTCACTTCAGGTGAATTCAAAGGTGCAATCAAAATCACTCACGAGTTAGGTGGTGAATTTAGAATGAACAATACAAGTGGTACACCACTTGATGATGCCGGATTTGGTACAGGATCTGCACACAGCTACGGTGGCTTTACTGCAAACAGCACTACTTTAATAGACAACTTGTACGTTGCACCAGCAGGTGATTCGGAAGACTCAACTGTGGGTAATGAAGTAGCGGCAAGTAACTGGAAAAGATTAAGTTACACAGCTTCAACAAGTGCACCAACTAATGAACCGGCAGACGGAACACTATGGTACAACACTGGTTTAGACGCTGACATCATGGCACACAATGGTACAACTTTCGTGGGCTACAGAACAGCATACTC
>Ga0163179_10003533_pt1 | contig 10627 bp, 7 predicted proteins | sample AtlANTMetagenome_FD_109643 | JGI IMG/M metagenome (GOLD analysis project Ga0163179, IMG submission 109643) | Marine eukaryotic phytoplankton communities from the Atlantic Ocean - Atlantic ANT 2 Metagenome | ecosystem: Environmental > Aquatic > Marine > Oceanic | place: North Atlantic Ocean... | reverse complement strand
TCGAAGAGGATACTGGCTGCAACGCGGTTAACTTACCACCGAAACTGATGGATTTGAGGCTTACTGAATGCGAGACATGCTGAAGCCAAACCGCGTCACTCAATAGACAGCTCGGTATCAGCCGTTGCTAGAGTCGTTGGCGAGCGGTGGGCCGCGTGCCAAGTGCAACGAAATAAGAGTAACCCCTATCCGCAAGGGTTGGCGATCATTCAACAGCAAACAGCTGTTGGTGGGAGGTAGCTCAATGCGAAAATCGTTTTGGATTTGCGATTGAGCTAGAAAGCGACAGATTGAACAGTCTTGGTCCAAACTAGTCGATTCGAAGTCGTCTGCCGGTGTTGTCCCATGATGGCGACAATGACCACACGCATGTGACTGAGACGCATCGTGGTTAGCAGTTGGAAGAAAGTGCAATCCCTGACCAACGAGCGACACTAAGACGAAAACGCCGCATGCGAAGAGACCGATAGGATTCCGACGAAGGTGCATCTTTATGTCCCAAACCCAGCGGATTTAGCTATCAGGAACAATACAGAGTCATGATCTGTGCATTCTAGCAATGGAGTGGAATTACCGTCAAGGATTACGCCCCTATCCCCTGTTAATAAAATTGCCATGAAGAGGCTACGACCAGTTATCTCGATCCGACCGGACATCCAAGCGACTGCGGCGGTAATATTTCCAGCCGTGTTGTCAGATTTCTTAGCGCAGTTTTTCGCCCTTCTACCTCCTTTGGAATTGCACTGTCTCGAGCTCAGCTCATCCGAGCTATGCACCGAGGATGAAATCAACCAGTTTTTGCCCGAGCTCCCCCTCCGCAACCAGCCCCTCCCGATCGAAGGCGGCTAATGGTTTTTGCAGTCGTAGCGAATCCTCAGCGGTATCGCCTCGGGCATGGAAGCGTGGTCCGATCCCCGAGAATAGAAATCCATCACTCAACAATTCAGTTGTCGTCACAGCGCACGCCGGATCATCGATTGGCAGATCAACAAATACAGATTCAGCACCGGCGGCTTCCTGCATGACGCGAACGGCTTCGTCGATCACATCTGCGGTACTATCTCCGATTCGATCAACCCAGATTCGCCCCAGGTTGCGCACATGATCGAAGACCGCATGGACGGCTGCAGCAACTTCAGCAAACGGTGGAGCGGATCGTAACTCGGTCTCAAACTTGACCTCACGCCCGCGTACTTGGTAGAGTTCCGTCAAGATTGGCAAGAACGAATCGGGAATGCTTGCCGTCAGGGGCTCCTCTCTGGTCAATGGATGCCAATACAAAAAGCAAGACTGCCGCAGGGGCTTTTCCTCATGCTGATCTTCATCGCCTCGCAATACGGTCGAGGCCGGTGTGGTCCCGAGCGACAGTCCACAGGGGACGGATCCGAAACCAAGATTCATCTTCTGACTGAAGGGGTGTCGGGCCGTTGGTTGACTCCAGATCCCAAGCAATCCGAGACGGCGGCCGTCTTCTTCGACCGCAGTGCGCATTAAACGCATCAGGCCGTGGCCCCGGTGTGCGTGATGTACGACAGCCTGACCAGACTCAGCGATCGGGCCAAGATCGGGGCGTTCGAGTGCATAATGCCCGACAACATCACCGCTGGGTGATTCGGCTACCAAAGATCGCAATCGACCATCACGATTGAGTGCAATGATCCTCTCGGGATAAAACAGATCGGGGTTTGGATAGGTGTAGCCGTAGGCCTCATAAATGCAGCGAGAAATCTCCAGAGCATCGCCTTGCTGGAAGGCTCGCATGCGATATTCTCCCGAGGACTCGGCTGCTGATTCCTGCTCAACTCGCTCACCCGCTTCCGCATCGTATCGTGCCGTGGCGGCGGTCAATGTGGAGATTTCGGGGTGGGGTCGTGTCTTGCGCAGATGCAATTCGGAGCCGGCCGGACCTCGATGCACCCACCAGACTCGATCGAAGATCCGGGAGGGTCGAATTCGTTGTGGAATGTCTCCGACACCCTGGTTTTCATCGCCCTTGCCCAGAGGGCGACCTTGCTCAAGAACCGCAAACTCAACGGCTACGTCGTCGATCGTTGCCGCAATCGTGATTGGTAATCCGACATCTCCCCCCTGCTCAACGGCTGCCTCCACCAAACGAACTGCGGAACCCAAAGCCGCAGCGAGTTTTGCGACCTCTCCTTCATCAAACTCTGCGAATTGCAATGTTTGCTCGGCAAAGGAGTGCACCATCTCTTGCAATTCAGGGAGTCCCGGAATCGACAATGAGAATCTCTGTTGTTTCAGTAGGCTCATCGTGACCTCCCTGCGTTATTTCCGAAGCTTGCACGAGGTTCCTCGCTTCAATCATCAGCGACTTCGGTTTTGAACGGTATCGTACTCTCCCAACGATCGAAGCCTCAAAATGAGAGAGAGGCCTAGCGTCGAACAATGTCATAACAACCCTGAGACAATGATCGGAAGCCCACCTAATTTAGTCAGGGCAAATTCATCCGCAAGTGGATCAACTTTGCGAGACGAGCATAAACCACGACACTCGACCATCGATTTTACTGGCATTTACAGCCGACGGGCGGTCATTCGGCCTCGCTCTCTATCGAAACAAGTACAAGGCCGGAGGCCTCATCATCGCAAAGGCGGCTCATCCTAATTCGAGTCTTTGGCGCATCGGAAAAGGATGGCCTGGGAAGCCAACGTCCCGTACTCCTAGATTTCTGGGCAAGGAATCACAGCAATCGTTTTCTGATACCCGGTTGGCAATCCCGCAAACTGCGCATTTCGGAATGGGCATGACCTCAAGCCAACGAATGGTTATTTCCTTTTTGACGAAACAACTGGCATAGACGTCACTATCGGAACGAGTAGAACGCAGATTCTGGATAAATCCGTTGGAGGTTTGATTCGGAGTAATGAAACGGAGTCTCCCGAGGCGGCATGACGTAGATTTCAAATATACGAAGGCCCTCGCTCGAGTTCGCCTGCGTTAAGCCTCTTCCGTTACCAAGTCTTCCCGGAACTGCCTCATGTTTGGGCAACGATCAAAACACCGAATGAAGCTACGCCCAAAGACAAATCGCAGGTCTGGTCGCACGCGATTATCCTCCTTTGAAAGCCTGGAAAGTCGCATTGCATTAACCGGCATGAGTCTGATAGGCCGGATCGACGGTACCTGGATTCATTCCCAAGAGACTGAAACTGGAATCTCGACCACCAATTGGGCGACGTGGTCCAATCAAGTTGAATGGCTCGATACTGTATTTGCCGACTTTGATGGTGACGGCGAGGAAGATATCGCTTCCCGTGGGAATGGTGAATGGTGGATTTCCCGAGAGAGCGAAACGGGAACCCAAACCGAGAAATGGGGTTCATGGGCGAACATCAACTGGCTTGATGTTCAAGCAGCGGATATCAACGGCGATTCTCTGACGGACATCGTTGGCCGAACTCAAAGCGGTGCATGGTGGGCAGCCATCTCCGATGGAGAATCATTTACCAATCAAAAATTAGGAGTTTGGTCATCTTCTGTAAATTGGAATAATGTGGCCGTTTTGGATGCGAACGGGGACGGTCGCGACGACATGGTTTCCCATGCAAACGGTTCATTGTGGGTCGCCGAATCCACAGGCTCCAATTATGAAACGACATCCTGGGGAGGCTGGTCAGCGAACGCCGGCTGGCAAGACTTGCAACCGATTGACGTCAACGGCGATGGCATGTCGGATGTCGTTGGTCGTACAAGTAACGGCAGTTGGTGGGTGGCCGTCTCCAATGGTGAGTCGTTCGACAATGCCAAATGGGGGCAGTGGTCAACCAAGGTATCCTGGGATGATGTCCTGGTCGCTGACTTCAACGACGACGGCAATCAAGATATTGCCGGACGAGCCAACGGAAACTGGTGGATCGGTGCTTCGAACGGCAACAAATTCACGGCAAGTCGTTGGGGTGGCTGGGGCAATAATGTCTCTTGGACCAACGTGACAGCAGCAGATTTCAATGGTGATGGAAAAGACGACATCATTGGTCGCGCGCATCGCAGTTGGTGGCTTGCTGAATCCACGGGAGAAGCCTTAACAAACAGGCTATGGAGTACCTGGGAAAAAACAAACATCCAGGACCCCTCCGCCATCGGACTTCAACTGTCGACCGCCAATTTCCCACCTAAAATCATCGATCAAGCGTTTGCAATCGATGAGAATTCAGCGACGGATTCCGTCGTCGGAACGGTAGCGGCGACGGACCCTGATGGCGATCCCCTCATCTATTCCATTGTCGGCGGAACGGGCTTATCTACATTCAACATCGACAATACTGGAGAAATCACCGTCAAGTCATCGTCCTTGATCAATCATGAGCAAACCTCCTCATACACGTTTTTCGTACGTGTCACGGACGGAACGATCCACGATACGGCAATCGTCAGGGTTACGATCAACGATGTGAATGAGGCGCCCTCGATACTGACCTCGAGCCTGGCAATCAGCGCCGGCAGTGCGAATGGAGAACCGGTGGGGACGGTCAATGTCGACGATCCTGACACGAACGACTCCATTGGATACACGGTCACGGGCGGAACAGGAAGCTCTCTGTTTGCATTGAGCGAATCGGGACTTGTCACGATCGTCGACGGATCCAATTTCGCGAGTGGCGACAACTACACACTCATCATTCAGGTAGCCGATGCTGGCGGTCTGACCGACACAGAAACTGTCACGGTGAACGTCACGTCAACGGCTGTCGCCAGCAACATCCCCACGGATACGTCGCTCGGCACCGATCTCTCCATCATGCCAACTCCGGGTGGAGCCTTAACCGATGCGGGTACGGCAGATGCCATCACGGGTCTCGAGAATCTAGTGGGGCCCTATCTTGGCGATGCACCAGACGCAGGTGCTCAGCAGCAGGGACTTGGCGAGATTTGGGCGGGGCCACGATCATTTACCGATCAACTGGCTTACGGACTCCCCCAAGGCTGGGTCGTAAGTTCGTTTGATGAGCTTTCGGACTTTGAAGATTTAGGAGTCGACGCGTCAGTCACAGAGGGCCGAATTTTCCTTACACGATCGATCCCGAAGGCTTACCTGCTTGTTACTTTCGAGTCACATGTGGGAGAAGACCGCTGGACTCGTTATGAAGAAATCTTGTCGGGGGAAGCCGCAGACACTCAGATCACCGGCATCAAGAGATTCCGCCATGGCTTAGCGGGATCCGTCGTGGAACGCGACGATCGCTTGACGATGGTTGGTGCACGAGTGGACTACAACGGCGTGCTCAGAATCGAAGGCTCCGCTGATCTTGCAAGTAGTCTCGATATTCAGAACGAAATGTTCACGTTCCTTCGATCGCTTTACTATGGCTGGGATCTTAATGCAGACGATACCCCTATCCCCGACCATGGAATCACTCCGGTTGGTGACGTACCGAACGCGTCCACGGCGAATCGATCCAGGGCTGGCGTACTCCACGGAGAAGTAACGCTGACCTCGGCAAGTGTGATTTGGGATATCGAGGGTGATGCCAATGAGAATGCGACCGCGTCTCTCCAATATCGACGATTAGGAACATCAGCGTGGCAGGATGGTCTCGACCTTCATCGCATTGTTCATACTGCAACGCCCAAGTTCTCGTCGATTGAGCGGAGTGTCAATCGATTAAGTGGTTCACTATTCAGGTTAGCCCCGGGTACTTCCTATGAGATCAAATCCACTCTCAGCGACCCAGAAGGTGGCAACTCAACTGCCACGACGACTCTCACCACTCGCTCTGAACCTCGCAACATAGCGGGTGCGACAGTCTCGGAGGTCTGGAATCCAGAAGAACTTCTCGCATCGACAACCGATATCGTTCTTCTCCATGCAGGAGATTACGGAGACTTCCAAGTCAGCCGCGGGGGAACCGAAGAAAGCCCAGTCACCTATCGAGCTTACGGTGACGGTGATGTCAATTTCTCATATATCCAAATCAAGGCAGATCATGTTTGGCTTGATGATTTGAATGTCATCAACAAGGGCTTCAGCGGATACCTCGATGCGCCCGAGCATATCCAGGTTGATGTTGCGATCACGAGAGGTTCAGTTACAAACGCAAAGTTTACCGTGGCTGCCTTTGGGGAAGAATGGTTTATTTCAGACAACACACTTGAGGGCCAGGGATCGACAGGGCAATCCTTATCAACGAGCGAGGGGATCGAGTTCCGAGGCCGTGGTCACGTTGCCGCCTTCAATGACATCTTTGAGGTCTACGACGGGATCTCATATGGCGACGGCAACATTGACATCCACAACAATGCCATTCACGATAACTATGATGATTCGATCGAACCAGACTACGGTTGGGACAACTATCGCGTCTGGCAAAATTCAACATGGAACGCAGGAGGGAATGGATTCTCTATCCAACCCATAAACGGTGGTCCTTGGTATTTCGTCCAAAACCAGATCACCGGAATCTCGTATAATCCATTTAAACTTCGTTCCGGCACTGGAGCACTATATACCGTCGGCAATACCATCATTTTCAAGAGTGCAGTGCAAAGTGTCGATCGGCTTTTCCGAAATGAGAGTGTATTCGCAAATAATTATCTCAGAGTCGACGCTGACAACGGCGACAACTACATCGGTTATGGTTACATGCCAAACCCCATCGAAACAAGGCTTTGGGACTATAATCGCTATGACGTTGTTCCGCAGAAGGTATTCAAGATGGCCGGCAATCAGTCCCTGGAAGAATTGCAAGCGAGCGGTATCGAACTCCACACACAACTCGTTGGCGGTGATGACTAATCTCTTTAGCGCGAGCCCACACCTGCTTCCGCCAATGCTACCCACTCGCCCCGGATCACAATGACTTAAAGGGGCGAGCTGCTTTCGCAAGAAAGAAACCTAGAATTTCATGCATCGGGTCCTCGCAATCAGCTTTCTCTTCCCAACGAGTGCTGCGTCCAACCGCGGCATTTTCGTGCTCAATCGGCTACGCGCGATCGGAAAAGAGTGTGATGTCAGGGTCATCAATCCGATCCCGTGGTTCCCCTTTCAGCGATTCTTTAAGGTTTACCAGGGGTTCAATTCGGTGCCGGCCGTCGAAGTCATCGACAACATCAAGATCTACCACCCCCGTTTTTTCTCCATCCCATTCACGGCCAAGTTTGTCACCGCCATCTCCTATTCGATAAGCGTCTATCGACTGACGCGAAAACTGCGGCAGGAATTCGACTTCGACCTGGTCGATTTACATTGGACGTTTCCAGATCTGCCTGCAGGAAGACTGATCGCCCGTCGCTTCCAACGTAAACAATTGGTAACGGTACGAGGTATGGCGGCACTCCATTTGAAGGAAAGAGGTAGCCGCAGCTATCTGGTTCGGAAATTGCTGCCGAAATCGGATGCGATTATCACACTCAGCCAAAGACTCAAGGACCATTGTCTCGCCATGGGAGCCTCCGCGCAGAAAACGACCGTCATCCGCAACGGAGTCGACTCGGAAACATTCAGTTACTTACCGCAGTCAGATTGTCGTCGCGAACTTGATTTGCCAGAACAACAAACGATTATCCTCGGCATTGGCTTTATGTCTCAGAACAAGGGCTTTGATCGCTTAATCAAAGCCCTCAAAAAGCTCAATCGACCGGATGTCCATCTGTACTTAATCGGTCCAGGTGGAGCGATCACCGTAGGAGGAGATCGTTCTCACGAACTCCTGCACCTGGCCCGCAGTCTCGACGTGGAAGATCAAGTCCATTTCGTGGGTGAAGTCCCAAACTCAACGCTCTCAAAATGGTACAACGCCGCCGACCTGTTCTGTCTTAGTAGCCGAAGTGAAGGAAGTCCTAACGTGCTCGCAGAATCACTTTCTTGCGGTTGTCCAAGTGTTGCCACCGATGTCGGTGCCGTACCCGATATGCTGACTAGCGACGCCGTTGGAATCATTTGCGAGAATAGCCACGAGGGGGTATTCGAGGGCATTCGAGACGCGTTGGGCAGGGAGTACGACCGGGAACAGATTTCCAATGAAGTGAAACGCCAGGACTGGAAGTGGTGCGCTGATCAGGTAGTTGGCGTCTACGATCAAGTCCTGGCAAAGCCGGCCCAAGAATCAGCCAGTCCTGTCGGAAGCTAAAGCTGCTTCTAACTTCCGCGAGAAACTCCTGGAAGCTCTCTCGCGCTACCATGGCGAGTTGCGGCAAATTAGCGAATACGGATTTGATGCGTTAATTTATTGCCTGGAGTTCACGTGAAAACTCCCGAAAATGATTTTCGTAAAACTGCTGATAGCCACAAAACTCAACAAGATCGCCGTATTCCTCACGGACACGAATCACAAATTCGCGCATCAGATCGATTGAATAGGCTCCCATTAGCTTCGGATGGGAAACCGTGCTAACGGCGAGAAACTCATGAGACTCATGCGCGCCGATGTGATATCTCAAGATTCGCAATAAGTCTTCGACTGAGTCAATCAAGGTATCAAAACTCAACATCCAGGCGGACTGTGGAAACAATCGCCCAAGCTTGTCAGTGAGCGATGTGTTTCCCTCCATGATCGGGCGTCCTCCACCTCGATTCGGATGATGACCTCGAGAAAGAACGCGTTTCACCAGAAACGGCAGATTATTGAAAGGAGTTCGTGGTCGCGAAGCAATGGGAACCTCGTATAACCCATCTTGCGCTGGATGATTCAACCTGCCATCAAAACCCAAATACCAGTTCCCGACGGTTGGCATCTGACGATGATCGACTTTCCACAAGTTTGATTTCAGATAATTTCCTTTGGCAATCGAACTTTCCAGCCGAATCCCTGCCGCATACAAGGCGGAAAGTATCTCCGCAGTGTTCGGTGAGAGAGAAAAGCCGCCGGCACGATAGGCAATGCATCGATAGTCTGGATTGATACCTCCACAAATCTCCTCAAGCAATCTCACTCCCGAATTGACAATCTCTGCAATGTCATAGGGGGGTTCTCGATCGGCGAAGTCCCCGAGTGAATAGGAATTAGCTGGTACAAAATCTCCGTGAATGTACTGCGAGTCCAACCAATGTGGATGAATATGCAGTTGCACGTCGTGTCCGCCACGGATAGCTGCCTGAATCTGTCGTTGAAACGGCAGATAAAATCGTTCAGGATCCCACTCACGAAACTTCAAAGCGCAGCAGACATCCGTAAATAAACAGATGGGAACCTGCAGATCGTTCGCCAACCCAAGAATATCGTCCGTGGGCTCAAACATGTTCTTGCTGAAGGATTCACAAGCACCAAGACTTAATTCATGGTCGAATGCCAGAAGTAATACAATCTTCCTCATGACCTCCCTCCTCGCGTAGCAGGCTTCTTCCAGATGGATGACCAATGCACGAACTCTACCTATCGTAAAAAAACCTGAATCTCTCGAACCAAAAGGGCTAGATACCCTGCTCCAATGAACGGCTCACCAAGGATCACTGGCTCGAAAACGCACGATGCCACACAATCACCTTGGAACGGAGACTTTCCAGTGATCTCTTTTGGACACGCAAACATGCTGCACTTATAATCGTCAAATTGCCGCATAATGGAAATATAAGAAAGACTAGACCCGATTGTTTGGTAACGGCATACCGCTTCGACGAGTCGCATCTCCTACGACGTGTCGAGCGAAAGCTATTCTTTAGGAAGGGAAAAAACTCGTCTCCCATAATTTATCAGCAGTACACAGGGCTAAGTCACACAAAAACTTGACGATAGCTCACTGAACCTGGCAGATAAACGCCGCCTCAAAGGCAATCCGGCCTAGCAATAATGACACCGACAAATCGACCGAAGTGGCCAATTGCGATCTGGGCCTTCCAATTGGTTGCAGCAATTCCAGCGATCCTCTTCGTTGCTGCGAACATCTATGCTGAGCCTACGTCCAAGTTCTTTTTGTTGGCAGGAGGGCTTCTATGTTCCTACGTGGCATTCGTGCTCTACATCAGCTTTTCAGAGCGAGGAAAGAATTGGATTCATACACGACGCCTACAACTCCTAGCATTCTTATTCTCAGGTTTGTTCGCATATCTTTTGTGTGAAACATTACTGACTGGCGCCTTGGTACTCGGCTATCGAGTCCCCAGCTTTGATGAAGACGCCAGCATCTGGCTCTTCGAGGATTCTCAAGACACGATTCGTTTCGATCCTATTCGTGGCGTCCGTTTAACGAGTACTCCGGCAAGAACGGCGCGCATCACCCACGGAACAATTGAATACTTATCTGAAGTCCGCGGCAACAACCAGGGGTTCCCCGACCGTGATGATTTCACGGCATACCGCGACGGCGCGCGACCACGAGTTGCAGTCTTCGGCGACTCATTTTCCGCAGCATCTTATCTCGAAAAGAATTGGCCTGACTACGCAGAGGACGTTACAGCAAATCATCCTGAAGCAGTTCAATTGCTGAACTTCTCAATTTCGGGAGGTGGTGTGGCCAACTGGTGGAGCGTGTTGACACGATTAGTCAAACAGGACAACTACGAGATAGACGGTATCATCTTCGCGGTATACGGCGACAATCTTCATCGTCGATTCTGCATGGCTGAGCACCAGGGCCAGAGTCGCCACATGTTCGGTCGTGCCCGTACCTGGAAGCCTGATAAGTTCCCGGCAACCACAGAGGACGCCAAAGCATACCTGAAGACACTTGATG
>Ga0163179_10003531_pt1 | contig 10630 bp, 14 predicted proteins | sample AtlANTMetagenome_FD_109643 | JGI IMG/M metagenome (GOLD analysis project Ga0163179, IMG submission 109643) | Marine eukaryotic phytoplankton communities from the Atlantic Ocean - Atlantic ANT 2 Metagenome | ecosystem: Environmental > Aquatic > Marine > Oceanic | place: North Atlantic Ocean... | reverse complement strand
CCTGATCCGCGTTGCGAATGTCGCCGGCCACGCACTCAGCCCCCAGCGCCTCGAGCTCCGGATAGCGCCCCCGAGAAAAAGCTCGGACCGTGTCGCCCCGCTGGATCAATTGTTCGGCGATGTACTGGCCGAGAAAGCCGCCGGCGCCGGTTACTAATGCCCGCATCCACCTCTCCTCCTTGCAGTCACGGCGATTCTCAATTCAAACGGTTTCATCCTGACCGATCTTCCTCCGCCCATTCTGAATATCCCAGGGACTGATAAAAGCCAATGGTGGACTGCCAGCTTCTGAGTGTCTCCAGCTCAATGGCCGTCAGCCCGCGTTCCCAGCAGGCTCGCTCACAGGCAGATACCAGCCGTCGCCCGATCCCCTGGCGTTGTTGGGACGGATCGACGGCAAGCCAGTGGATGCGTCCATTCTCCTGCCCAGCATCTGCGGGAAGTTCCAAAGTTACCGCCCCAGACCAGGCGCGTGAATCGTCCGCCCTGTCCGTGCGAAACGAGATTGAACTCGCAAACCAGTCGCGGTCGGCCAGTTCACGGCGGAAATCCAGGTCGGTCCAAGGCCGTTTTCGGGCGAAAGCGGAGTTTTGCAGCGCCAGCCAGCTCCAACGGTCAGCTGCGTCGTGCTCCGGTCGCCAGACGTGCTGAAGCACGATCGGCACGCTTTCCCCGCAGATCGGCAACAGAGAAGCCGTGTTCAATGGCTTGAACATACGAACGACAGGCGTCCCAAAAACCGGTGCGTAATCGTGATCGGACATCTTCCATCGATGATAGCGGGCCGGGAACCCGCTTGACCAGTAGGTACATGTGGCCAAAAGGCATCATCGAAATGGTCGCATGTGGCATAAAATTATCACAAACAAGTGCTTAAGCTGATTGAAAATGATCAAAAAAACGTCAATAATTGACTGTTATTAATAACCTTGTTGGTTGGAATCACCCGTTCAGAACAGGATTGGGAAGATCGCATGCTGACGGAAGAGCGGCGTAATCGATTGCTGGATCTGGTACGACAGCGTGGCTTTGCCTCGTTGCCGGAACTGACTCATGAGATGCAGGTTTCGTCTTCGACGATTCGACGCGACCTCGACTATCTCGAAGAGATGGGTTCTGCGCGGCGAACGCATGGGGGCGTGTTCTACACCGGACCTTCTCCCAAGCTGCCCCACTTTGATCATCGCCAGCAACTGGAATGGGATCGCAAGAAGCGGATTGCAGAGATGGCGGCCAGTCTGGTGGAAGACGGAGATACGATCCTGCTGGACGGGGGCAGTACGACCTATGAGTTGGCTCAACAGCTCGTCGGTCGCAATTTGCAGATCGTGACCAATTCGTTGCCGGTGGCGACGTTGTTCAGTTCAGGTGGCGAGAACGACCTCGTGTTGGTTGGTGGTTACGTGCACCAACGCACGGGCGTCTGTTTGGGGCCTTATGCCAACGACATGTTGAAGGATCTGAGTGTACGACGGGCGTTTCTGAGTGTGGCCGGCATTAATGATCGGGGCTGCTTCAACAGCAACCTGTTACTGGTTGAAACAGAGAAAGAGATGATGCGTGTCGCCGACGAGGTTATCGTCGTGGTCGACAGTACCAAGTTTGGGCATCAGAGTCTGGCGTTGATGTGTCCGCTGTCGAAGGTCGACAGAATGGTTGTCGACGCCGATATCTCACAAGATTGGCGAAGCAAGATATGTGCAGCTGGGGTTGAGCTTTGTGTGGCTGGTCCGAGCGATAATAGATAGGAGATAGACGTTCATGTCCGCTGGGATGATTGATCGATCCATGGTCGAACGCATTGTTCGACAGGTTGTTTTTTCACAGGCTGATGCGAATCAGTCGATGGCACCGGCGATAAACGCCGATGAGCTGGTCGTGAGTATCTCTGCTCGGCATTGCCATCTGACGGATGAGCATGTCGAGATGCTGTTTGGTCCAGGCGCCACCTTGACCCCACAGAAGTCACTTTATCAGGACGGTTTTTTTGCGGCGGAAGAGACGGTCATGTTGGTGGGCCCGCGACGCCGGATGCTACCCAACGTACGCGTGCTGGGTCCGACGCGTCCGGACAGTCAGGTTGAGCTTGCCTTTACCGATGCAATTTCGTTGGGCATCGACGCACCTGTGCGAATCAGCGGCGATGTTGCCGGCACGCCAGGTTGTGTACTTGTCGGACCGCGGGGAGTCGTTGAGCTCGATCAAGGAGTCATTCGAGCGGCTCGACACGTGCATATGAACTTTGAGCATCTTCGGCAATACAACGTTGAGAACGGCGAAGCGATGAAGTTGCGAATCGAATCCCCGGGGTGCTCGATGGTGCTCGAGGATGTGATCGTTCGCGCCGGTGAGAATATCAAATTGGAGGTCCACCTGGATACGGACGAGGGGAATGCCTGCTTTTTGGATGCGGCCACCAAGGTCGAATTATTGAAACAACAACCGTGTGGTTGTCAGGATTAGCTTGGAGTTTATTGAGATTTTATGTTTTCGGCGAGCGTAGCTCGTCAAGTCTTTACTGGGAGATGTATCAGCAATGGCCAAGACACTTGAAGCGTTAGGCATGGTCGAAACGAAGGGCTTCGTTGCCTTGATGGAGGCCAGCGACGCCATGATGAAGGCAGCCAATGTCAACTTCGTGGGTTGGGATAAGGTTGGAAGCGGTCTGGTGACGGCGTTTGTTACCGGCGATGTTGCTGCCGTAAAAGCAGCGACCGATGCTGGTGCGAATGCGGCCGGTCGCATCGGAGAGGTTGTCAGTGTGCAAGTCATTCCGCGACCGCACGAAGATTTGCAGATCGTCATGCCGCCGCCGGTTAAGGGCTCGGGCAAGTAAGACCTTCTGAGACTTTCAACATACAAATTCAAGGAATAGCAACCATGCGAAATGCAATTGGAATGATAGAAACGAACGGTCTTGTTGGTCTGGTCGAGGCGACCGATGCCATGGCCAAGGCCGCTAACGTTCAAATCGTCAAGCGAGTTTCTATTGGAGGTGGCCTGGTCACCACCGTCGTCAGTGGCGATGTCGGTAGCGTTCGAGCTGCAGTCGAAGCCGGTGCTCAAGCAGCATCTCAAGTCGGTAATCTCGCGGGTAGCCACGTGATTCCACGTCCAGCCGAAGGATTGGTAGAGGCCTATCTCGGTTAATACCTGATTTCGGCGATGTCCGCTGTTGCGTTTTGAATCGCTTTCTTGCGAGTTTCTACGCGACCGCCAGTTAACGATGGAGCGAACATGAAAATCCTGGTGGCGAATCTCGGTTCCACGAGCTTCAAATACCGATTGTTCGACATGTCCAACGAGCGGCAATTAGCTCGTGGGGGCGTTGAACGTATTGGCTCGGTGGAAAGCCAGTGTGTGGTTGAAATCGGAGATCATCGCGAAGAAATCGTGACGACGATTCCGGACCATGCATTAGCGGTACGGCAATGTCTTGATCAATTGACCGATCCCAAGACGGGCTGTCTCGCGAACGCTGCCGAAGTGGCGGCGATCGGCTTCAAGGCCGTTCACGGTGGACGACTCAGTGGCGTTCAGCGCGTCAATGACGAAGTCCTGGAGGCGATGGCCGAAATGAATCATGTCGCGCCGGCCCACAATCCGCCGTACATCGCGGCGATGCGTTTGTTGGCGGAGCGATTGCCCGAGATTCCGATGGTCGCTGCTTTCGAAACCGGATTTCATCAAACGATTCCCGATCGCAATCGACATTACGCGATTCCCAAGCAATGGTCCGATGAATTCCAAATCAAACGGTTCGGGTTTCATGGCGCCAGCCACCGTTACATTGCCAGTCGTATGGCAGAGATTATCGGTCGATCCGACTTGAGAATCATTTCATGTCATCTTGGCGGTTCCAGCAGCTTGTGTGCCATTCGTGATGGAGCCAGTGTCGCAACGACCATGGGTTTGAGTCCCCAGACCGGGTTACCTCAAAACAACCGTGTCGGTGATTTTGATCCATTCGCATTGCCATTAATCATGGAACGCACCGGTCAATCCCTCGATGAAACTTTGAACGCGTTGGCGTGTCAAAGTGGCTTGCTGGGACTCAGTCAACTGAGCGGTGACATTCGCGATCTGGGACAGGCCGCCGCTGAGGGAAACGAAGATGCTCAATTGGCTCTGCAGGTTTATGTCGGCGAGATTCGAAGGCATTTAGGTGGCCTGCTCGTGGAGCTAGGCGGTGTCGATCTGCTCGTGTTCACCGGAGGCATCGGTGAAAACGGAATGCACGTTCGATCCCAGGTTTGCGACGGGCTCGCGGAGTTAGGGATCGAGTTGGATGAGACTCGCAATCAGGATGTGCACGGTGAAATGCAACTCCAGACGCCCGCGAGTAAGGCTCAAATTTGGGTCGTACCCACGAATGAAGAATTGATCGTGGCTCGCCAAACACAACAACTGATAGGGAGTTAGCCGATGTTTGTTGCCAAAGTAACAGGCTCCTTGGTCTCGACTCAAAAGGTCGATTCGATGGTGGGTTACAAGTTGTTGGTTGTCGAACCATATCGTCTGGAATCCAAACAGCGGAAGAGTCTGACCACGACAGGGCGAACCTTTGTCGCGGTGGATACGCTAGGAGCCGGAGAAGGTGAATTTGTCTTGATTACGCAGGGGTCAAGTGCTCGCTTGACGTCGGAAACAAAAGGACTGCCGATTGATACTGTCGTTGTTGGAATCGTGGATAACGTTCACATCGATCAAGCCTGTGTTTACTCCCGTGAGGAAGACTGAATCCATTCCATGTCGCTCAGTTTGCGACGGTTTTGACTACATGAGAATTTGACATGCAAATGAACGAAGAACTTATTCGCAGTGTTGTAAGCCAGGTCCTTGCTGAAGTCGGTCGCGATCGCGTGCACGCTTCTCCCTCGAGCTTTCATGGACGCCATGGCGTTTTTGATTGTGTGAACGAAGCCGTCGCCGCCGCTCGAGAAGCATTTGAGCAGTTGTCTGAGCGAACTCGCGAAGATCGCAAGAGAATCATCGACCATATTCGACGAATCTCAATCGACCAGTCTGTTGAGCTGGGGACGATGGAGATGAATGAAACGAAGATTGGACGACTCGATCACAAAATCGAAAAGCTGCAAACGCTCGGCCAACGCACGCCGGGGGTTGAGTTCATGAGAAGTGAAGTGTTCAGTGGTGATCATGGCTTGGCGGTGATCGAACATGCTCCCTTTGGCGTGATCGGTGCGATCACTCCGGTGACTCATTCGTTGCCAACCATCACCGGCAATGCGGTCAGCATGATCGCCGGTGGCAACACCTTGGTGGTGAATCCGCATCCCAGTGGAAAGAAAGTGGCCGCCGAGGGAGTTCGGCGTTTCAACGAAGCCATCGCGCAAGACGTCGGTATCGACAATTTGATTTGTGTGATCGCCGAACCCACGCTCGAATCCGCAGATCAGATCTTCCATCATCGAGATATTGCCATGATCTGCGTCACCGGCGGACCTGCCGTCGCTCGAGCTGCCTTGAACTCCGGCAAGCGAGCAGTTGTGGCGGGGCCCGGTAATCCACCGGTTGTCGTGGATGAAACGGCTGACCTTGATCGAGCTGCACGCTCGATCATCGCTGGAGCTTCTTACGATAACAACCTGCTCTGTATCGCGGAAAAGGAAGTCTTTGTGGTTTCATCCGTTTTCGATGCCCTCATGGACGCCATGGAACGGGCTGGTGCTGCCCGACTGTCGGGCAGTGAAGTGGATCGCTTGACGTCTGTCGCCATTACCCAGGTTGGTGAAGGTGATAAACGACACGATGTTCCCGCGAAAGAATTCCTCGGACAAGATCCTGCCGTGTTGGCTCGAGGAGCGGGCAAAGAGATTCCAGCCGATACTCCGTTGCTGTTCGGGGAAACCGACGAATCGAATCCGTTCGTTCCCGTTGAACAGATGATGCCTTTCGTTCCCTTCGTTCGTTGCCGAGATACACACGAGGCGATCGACAAAGCCAAGTTCTACGAACATGGCTTTGGCCACACCGCCATTATTCACTCAACCAACGTTCGGAATATGACCCGCATGGGGCGGCTGATGGATACGACGTTGTATGTCAAAAATGGTCCTTCATTTTCCGCGCTCGGGATTGGAGGAGAGGGGTACATCTCCTTCTCGATTGCGACACCGACAGGGGAAGGAGTGACCACACCGCTGACATTCACTCGCGAACGCCGTTGTTCGATGATCGAAGAACTTTGCATCCTGGGACAGCCGGAATAACGCATGTTGTACGGAAAGGTGATTGGAACGGCGGTATCCACGGTCAAGCATGCTTCGATGGAGAAGCAGAAGCTGCTGGTCGTTCAACCGTATATGGCCGATCGCCGCAGTTCGGACGGTGACCCGCAAGTGGCGATTGATTCAGTGGGAGCAGGTATTGGTGAGTTTGTCATGATTACCAGCGATGGCGCGTTTGCACGTGAAATCCTGGGCGTCGATAAGACACCGGTGCGATGGACGGTGATTGGTCTTGATGATGGTATTTCCTAGGGAACAGCATGGAACGCGTTAATATCGAGCAAATTGTGAGAGAGGTCGTGAAACGGCTGACGCAGCGCGAACGTGACGCCGTGTCGCCGGTTGCGCACGAACCATCCACGCTCGTGATTCCCGACCGCGTTGTCACGACTCACTTGATTCAAGGCCGACTGCAGGGCGTGCGAGTGGTGCAGGTGCGAGCTGACGCTGTTGTCACACCATCCGTGCGCGATGAATTGAAGGAAGCCGCCGTTGAATTGGCTCGGCATAATCCTTCGGCAACGTCAGCGAAGGTGGTCAATCTGTTCATTGATGATTCACCTTGGTCGGCGGAGGACATCGTCCAACGTCTGTCGACGGTCGGGATCGATCATCAGCCGTTGTCGGATTGGAATTCGTTGATGAGCAGGATGGAGCTGGAAGCTGAGCCAGCCGTCGTATTTTCGACGCAATGGGCTGCTCGAGTCTATTGTGCGAATCAGCGAGGTGTGGTCGCCGCCGTCGTTGATAATGTCGACCAATTAGCTGCTGCTCAAAGTCAACTTCCCTTGCGAATGGTTGTTGTTGATTCGTCCCGTCATGGGCTGGATGGCGCCGTTGAGATCGCCCGGGCCTTTGGCAAATCTGCAGGAGGATCTGACGCATGAGAATCGCTCAGGTGATTGGAACCGTTACGCTCAGCAAAGCCGTAGCCGAATTCCGAGGTGCAAGACTGAAACTGGCCGTGCCGCTTTCGCTCGATGATCTGCAGTCATCGGATGATCCGCAGGCAGAACCTCTGGTGGTCTACGACGAATTTGGGGCTGGCGAAGGCGACCGAATCATGTTGAGCGAAGGTGGGGAAGCCGCTCAGCCATTTCATCCTGAAATGGTCCCCGTCGATGCTTACAACTCTGGAATCTTAGACGAAATTACACTCGATCTCTAAACGCCTCGCAGAGGCCTGACACTGAACGGGAATAACAACAAATGGTCAATACTCACCGATTAAAGCAAGACATCTGCGAGATCGGACGTCGCTTGTACAATAAAGGGTTTGCTGCCGCCAATGACGGGAATATTACCGTTCGAGTTGGCGAGAACGAAGTGCTGTGCACGCCGACCATGCATTCGAAGGGCTTTCTCAAACCTGACGATATCGCCACGGTCGACATGCAGGGCAATCAGATCGCGGGACGTAAGAAACGTTCGAGTGAAGCGTTGTTGCACTTGGAAATCTATAAGCAACGACCCGATATCAAAAGCGTCGTTCATTGCCATCCTCCCCACGCAACCGCGTTTGCGGTTGCTCGAGAGCCGATCCCGCAGTGTGTCCTGCCGGAAGTCGAAGTCTTCCTTGGCGATGTTCCCATCACCAAATACGAGACACCCGGCGGACAGGCATTTGCCGATACTATTCTGCCATTCGTCGAAAAAACCAACGTGATTATTCTCGCGAATCATGGGACGGTCAGCTTTGGTGAAGACGTGGAACGTGCTTATTGGTGGACCGAAATCCTGGATTCGTATTGCCGGATTCTGATGCTGTCTCGCAATCTCGGAAAAGTGAATTTCTTCACGGAAGAGAAAGAACGCGAGTTGCTCGACCTGAAACAAAAGTGGGGATTCAGTGATCCCCGTAACACCTCGGAATACGACGACTGTGACATTTGTGCGAACGATATCTTTCGCGACAGCTGGTCAGAGTCCGGCGTGCAACGTTCTGCTTTCCCCGCACCGCCACCCATGGCCGGTAGTACCTCGCCATCTCCTGCAGGGTCAGCAGCTCCGCCTAACGATCAAGAAGCGTTGGTGCAGGCGATTACTGAACGTGTCTTGTCCGAACTGAACCGAAGCTAGGAGTTGAATCTGTGAAAGTTAGCATCATTGGCGCTGGTGGTTTGGTGGGGTCCTGTGCAGCCTTTGCCCTTCAGTGTGGCGGAGTTGCTCGAGAAATCGCTCTGTTAGATGTAAATGCCGAGATGGCTGCCGGACAGGCACTCGATCTCCTGCACGGTGGTCCCAGCACGGCCGATCAATTAATCTCAGCTGGGAGCTACGAACATATCCCGGATTCGGATGTCATTTGTATTACCGCCGGCTTGCGTCGAAAGCCTGATGAAAGCCGTTTGGATCTGATTAATCGAAATGTTGATCTGTTCGTGATGATCTTGGACGAGATCAAACGCGTCGGTATGAAGGATACGGCGATCGTGCACGTCGTTTCGAATCCCGTCGATATCCTCACCTATCTCGCGGCGCACCGGCTCGGCCTGCCTGCTGAGCGAGTGATTGGTTTGGGAACTCAATTGGACACCATTCGTTTTCGAAGTCTGATCGCTCAGCATCTGAAACTACCACCGACTCAAATGTCGGCTCTCATTCTGGGCGAGCATGGAGACAGCATGGTTCCTATCTGGTCCAGTGCAACCGTCGCCGGATTGCCTCTCGATAAAGTATCGGGTTGGACGCCCAATTTGGCGAACGATCTGTTCAAGCGTACGAAAGGCTCAGGCGCTGAGGTCATCAAAGGCAAGGGCGGAGCCGGGTTTGCCGTGGGGATTGCTATCCGCGACGTGATTGAGTCGATTGCTTTGGACAGTCGCAAGATCCTTCCCGTTTCCACTGTCCAATCAGGCTGCTACGGTATTCGTGATGTGGCTTTGTCCGTGCCCACCGTGGTGGGGCAGGGCGGAGCGATTGAAACTCACGAATTTGAGCTTTGGCCGAAGGAAATGCAGGGAATGCGTAACAGCGGAAATGTTCTCCGACAGACCTTAGCGACCGTTTTGCAACGCGTCGGCTAATTCGACAACTCGCTCGATGATGGCCGTTGGATCTTTTTGGCTTCAATTGTGAGTCGAGAAGGGTTAGAGTCAGGCCTGCTTGGATCTTGCCATCGGAATGATGTGGGAGAATAAGAAATGCTTCGAACCCTGATTGTCTACGCCGTCCTCGTATCGAATATGGCCATGGCCACGGCGGATGATGAGCTGCGACAGGCGATGACCTTTTATGCCTCGTTTGATCAGTCGGCCGATGCTGACTTTGCGAAAGGTGACCGCCGAATCTTTACCTTGGACAAGTTTGGTGGAAGCAAGGTGGTACCTGGGATCCAGATTGAACAGGCCGTCTGGGATTCCGACGATGGTCGTTGGGGAGGTTCACTCGACTTTCGTGATAACTCCGAATCGATCGTCATGTTTCAGGGAAACCAAAATATGCCGTACGGTGACGGTTTTTCGGCAACCATCTCATTCTGGATGTTGTTGACGCCTGAAACCGATCTCAAGCCGGGGTATGTCGATCCCATTCAAGTCACTGATAAAAAATGGAATGATGCGTCGATCTTCGTTGACTTTAGCCAGGAGAATCCACGCGACTTCCGACTCGGCTGCTTCTCCGATTACAAGCATTGGAATCCGAACGATACCAAATGGGAAGAACTTGCCGATTCCGATCGACCGCTGGTGACCGTCAAGAAGCCTGGCTTTTCCCGTGAACGCTGGGTTCACGTTGTGATCGTTTTGGAGGATATGAATCGTGAGCCAAGTTATGCTCGTCTCTATCTCGACGGGCGTCTGCAAGGAACCCACCTTGGACCCCATCAGATCAGTTGGGATCCGGAGCAGGTTCGCATCATGCTTGGCATCAAGTACATCGGTCGCTTGGACGATCTGGCTATCTTCGACCGCGCTTTGACGCTCAAGCAGATTCGCCAGTTAGCCGAGTTTAAGGGCGGTTTGCGCGATCTGGTGAAACATCAGTAGCTAAGTTCGAAGTCGCGGTTCGAAACGTTTGGCATGCAGGCTTTCTGGTTCGCTGTCCGCCAGGAATACGGTGGAACTGGTCGGGCTGGCGGTTGTCAGAGCGCTTCTCGCTTTAACCTGTAATTCGCCTGGCTATTGAATTCACAGGTTCTCGACAAATTTCAGGATCGAGCTATCGTCTGCACTCGTTCGCCTGTTACATTGTGCGGCAATCCCTTTGCTACAGGAGTTCGATATGCTGTCGCGAAATGCCCTGATTGGGGCGATCTTGTTTATCATCTATCTGGCGTTGTACGGAGGTTTTGTCATCCTGACCGCCTTCGCCCCCAATGTCATGGAAATTACACCGCTCGCGGGCGTCAACTTGGCAATCCTGTATGGCTTCGGCTT
>Ga0163179_10003529_pt1 | contig 10633 bp, 8 predicted proteins | sample AtlANTMetagenome_FD_109643 | JGI IMG/M metagenome (GOLD analysis project Ga0163179, IMG submission 109643) | Marine eukaryotic phytoplankton communities from the Atlantic Ocean - Atlantic ANT 2 Metagenome | ecosystem: Environmental > Aquatic > Marine > Oceanic | place: North Atlantic Ocean... | reverse complement strand
GGTGTTTAAGTTACCGCTTGTTGCTGCATTCAAGGCTTCAAAACCAACCGCCGTATTAAACGTCTGACTAACTGCGACGGCCAACGCATTACTACCAACGGCAGTTGCGTTTGATCCGGTGAAATTCAATAAGGATAAATAACCAACAGCTACGTTGTCGTTACCCGCTGTGCTTTGCGATAATGTCCCATAACCCAACGTGCTGTTTCTCGCGCCAGTCTCAAGTGCATCTGCTGACAACGAACCTACAACCGTGTTGTAGTCGCCAAGTCCATCATCAAGTGCTGATAACGCACTATTGCCTATTGCTGTGTTATGAATACAACCCGCGACTGTTGCATCTAAAGCATTCTGACCAAGTGCCGTGTTTGTTGTTTCAGCACCTAAACCGTGACCGATGTCGAGTGAACCAAGTGTAAGTGTGCCAGACGAGATGCTGACTGCGCCGGTAAATGTAGCTACTCCCGCAGCCGTGATACTGAATCTCTCGTTACTGCCGCCAGTATAAAATTTAAGGTCAGCAGAATTAGCTGCTTGGCCGGTTGATCCAATGCCCGCGCCGTCCGTGGATGTTCCAGAAGTGAATAATAATTTTGAACCATCTCCGGCTGTCGTGCCGCTGTTTTTTAAACGCAGCGTGTCCACCATACCGCTGCCGTTAGTTTCTCCGCCAAGCACTTCCAACTTGTGACCACTACCGGGAGTTAAAACAATATCGTCGTCTGCTGTTAGTGTTAGGTTATCGGTATTGTGATCGTATGTTATAAGTCCAACAGTTGTTGAACTTGTATCCGCAAACGCAATTCGACTCGTACCAGAATCAGAACCGGCGCGAATTGTCATACCAACACCAGCATCTGCACCCGTAATAACAAAGTCGTCCGCAGTAGCGTGTGGCGTGATTGTTTCCGTCCCAATTTTTACGGTTCCGGTAGAGTCAATGGTCAGACGAGGTGACGTCAGCGTATTTGTGCCGCTATTATTTTGAGTGAAAAAATCAATGCGCGTTGGCTGGTAATTTGACGAGCCGCCATCCCAGTTTGCATCGGCGTTGAACTCAATTTTAGCACCATCGAGCGGCGGGGATGAAGCATTGTCGCTGCCTTGGCCGTGCAGCGCACCGATTGTGTCGTCAGTTACGATAGACGTATCGGTTGCCCACAGATTTAACCGGCCCGGAGTGTCGTTTGTAGTATCACTTTTAATAGTGACTTGGCCGCTGGAATTAATCCGCATCCTCTCGGTGTTTGTTCCAGCATCGGGACAAGTTGAAAATACAAGTGAAGTTGACTCGTCAGCGTCTGTTGCCGTCTCTTTTACCGCCGCGATTGAAGCACCTTCAAACGAAGCCGTGCTGTGCGGAATGTAGAAACTTTGTTTCGGCCCCATTCCTGCGACCAAGTTCACGCCTTCGTCTTTGACCTCTAGACGCGCAACCTCTAATGGCGTTCCGTCGGTTGTTGCTGGGACTTTGGCGTGAAACGCAACAGCCGGTGAAATGCCAATTCCTAATTCGGCAGCACCACTGCTTGCGTCTTGTATTATGTAGACGCCATCAGCACCCGCATCAGACGGTTGCCATTGCATGATCTCGCCAGAACCATCTGATCTAACGATGGGTTCGTTCTCAAAAGAAGTACCCGATGTGGTGATTACACCCTGCTGTACAATCCGTGCCATGATTAAGAGACGTTAGGTAAATTAGTGTGTGATGTGTCTGGTGAAGCAAGAGTTAAAACAACCTTGCCACCAGCGGCACTAGAAATTGCGTTTAGGCTACTGCGAACTGTATCAGTTAACTCTACTTGCGTGCCGGGAGTAAGTTTAGTGTGATAAACTGACGTAGTTGCTGCTCCACCGTAGCGTATAAAAATATTTGTAGAACCTACGTTTTGCAGCAATGCATAACGATAATCTACGCTAGTGTCCCAACCAAGAGACGAGTCTGCAACATTTGATGTACCAACAGTTACCTCAGAAGGTGTGTTGTAAGTAACATCGTAATTTCTGTGAACCTGTGCTTTTACAATAGCCATAATAAAAAAGGGGGGAGGAAAGCCTCCCCCCATGTTAGAATTAAGAAGTACGACGACGACGGAAGACGATCGGTAAACAATGTCTTGCGTCACCGGGAATACCCCCGTGAATTGTCTGCGAAATGAACTTCAAGAAGTCACCATACACGTTCAAGTCGTACCCTTCAGCACCACTATCTGCCGTGTCAGTAGTTGAGGCAGTCGGAACCAAGAACTGATCGGTCAAATCAATCTGACCATTCCAGTTCATGCCGTACAGCTTCTTCTTGGAAATGTTCTTACCAGCAAACTCGCGTGGGGGCGGCCCAACGGAGATTGTCTTAAACGCATCTGCACCACACAAGAACGCAACTTCGTTAGAAGCAATGTCTTTATTAGCTGTCGCGCTAATCTTGGTGTAGTTTGGATTCGGAACAACCTTGTTGCTAGAAACAGTCTGCGGAGCAACAAAGTCACCACCTGTTGTAGCAAGATCAGTAAACCGAAGCGGATACGGATCGTACTTGACTGTGATCTTGCCGAACAAGTCGCCAGCAAAACCTTCCTTGAGGAAATCACGACTCGTAGAAGCAAGTGCTTGACCAGTACCATGTTTCTTCAAGTCGTCATCCCACAAGAGCGATGCCCATGCTTCTGTAGAACAAACAAGAACATACTTGCCCTTAATCATTTCAGAAGTTTTTGGAACGCCAAACTGACGATCAAACGTCGGAGCTTGTACGTCTTCCTGCAAGACAAGCATAGCTTTATACAAGTCTTTCAGAGTCAACGCACCAGCGCGGTTTGCTGCAGCAGTAGCGCCAAGACTGATAGCGCGTCTAAAAACTTGACCTTTAGCTTGCGAGATTGCGGCTGAAGTCGATCCAGTTGAATCATCATCACCGTCAATTGTACGAATCTGAGTCTGAGTCAATGCACCAACAGAAGCAGAATCCTGCAATGTTAGACTACTAGCAAGATCACCAGAACCATCTTGAGCAATGTAAACATCCGGTGTCTGATAGTACATGAGTGTACGAACAAACTGGTTGTTTGCATTCTGAATCTGACGAACAATGTCAGCGTGAGCGTAAGACAACTGGTCGCGCCAGAAAGCCTCAAAGCTATTCAAGAAACGAAAACGCGTACTCTCATACCGATGGTAAGAAAGTTTTGCAGACTCATTTCGTTCGCCAACTTTGTAGATGTCCTTTAACGGTGCGTCGGCAAGCACATTTGGTGCAAACGTAGACCGTGAAACCGGACTCGGAGTTGGAGTCAACCCTTGAAGGGTGTCTCCCATGTTAGGCTCCCACTTGATTGAACCGTACATGGAATCATAAACATTCCATTTCGGAAATAGGGCAACCTCGTTCTTAACTAGGTAAAAATCCAACTTATTAAAGTTGTTGGAATTTACCGTAGTAGCCATCGCTTGAGCGAAACTACTGCTAGGATCAACTGCTGTTACTGCCATTTTACTATATAATTAAGTGTTAAACGTGTGATGCCCTTCACAAGTAGAAGCGTGCCATGCCCTTGGCCTAGAAGCGAATGTATTCTAGCAAACTTCGTGCCACTATTTTATGAGAAATAGTCTGCCATGTCTTCTCCTATAGAAATTATGTCGTCATCTTCTACGCCAGATGTTGTTGCTTTAGGTTCTCCACGAAGCATATCTTTCTTGTTTTTATTCTGCTTCTTGATTTTTTGAGTTAATTCATGCTGCTGTTTAGCAAGAATCTGGTTCATTACCCAAAGATTCGTGGCAAGTTCTGACATAGGATGGTTTGTGAATACTTTGGGAATAGCTTCACCAAACGTCTTTCTGAGCTTATTTATCGAAGTTTTTCCGAGATTCGGTATGTCGATAACTTTCTTGCCCATGTCCTTATCTTGTAGCCACTTGAATTGTTTACGCTGTTCTTCCTCCAGCATATCAGTAGACTCTTTGTAGTCTTTCGTGTGATTCTTCTGGATGTCGTGCGCACGTTTACCGTAGCTTTTACTCAATGTTTGAGCTTCTGTCAGCGCAGATTGTACATCAATTTCAGACTCACCAGTTGGCTTGTATTCTTCTTTGCCAAGTACAAGTTTACCGTTCTTGTCGTAACCTTCAATTGATCGCCAAGAATCTCCGTTACGAATAGCAACAAGCTGACGCTTCCAATGCGCCTGTTCTTGCGATGCTTTATCGTAGTCGGTGACGAGTCCTTGGTACTCTGGATTTAACGTATACGCCTCTGGATGAGACATTAAATCCTGCGTTTCTTCCGCTGCGTCTTTCTTGGTTTTTAGTTCCTTGAGCTTTTTCGAGAAGTGTTCATACGCATTGTTAGACATCTGCTTTGCGTATTGTTTGTCTTCATCGTCAAAACCTTCATAGTTTCGACCATCAGACTTTTCTTCTTTTTCCTCTAACGGATCACCAAGAATATCTTCAGCAGATAGTTCCTCCTCACTAGATTCTTCGGATGAATCTTCGCTAGGTTCTTCATTGGATTCTTCAGTCGAGTCTTCAGTAGATTCTTCGTTAGATTCTTCTGTAATTTCCTCTGATGATTCCTCTGGTGTTTCTTCAGCAGGTTCTTCGGGTTCTTTCGCTTCAATAAGTTGCTCTGGCTCAAGACTTTCACCTACTTCGATGTCGCCAAAGCTGAACTCAACTTCCTTTGTATCTGTTTCTGTCATTTATGGTTTCTATTATGTCGTCTGTTGTTTTTAATTGTGCAGCAATAATACGAACTTCCGAGTCCGATACTCCACGTTTAACCGCAACATATTCTATATCTTTAACCAAGCGTTCACGCTCCTGCTTGAGGAGGTTGAGGAATACCTTGGTTGTTGGGTTGTCCAGCCATTGCTGATGGGCTTGCTCCTCCAGCACCTTTCTGGTCGCCTCCCGAAAGTGCTTGGACTTGTTGTTGTAATTGTTGTAGCTGTTGGGCATACGGTTGCGCTTCTTGGTTTAGTTGTCCTGTTTGTGGGTCTGTGACTAGACTTTGAATTACTGTCATCATCTGCTGGATCAACTGTGCGCGAGCCGTATCCTCTTGCATCATGTTGATGTATTTTGGAGCTTCGTCAGGGAATAGCATACTCAGCATATCCTTCATGTAGTCTATTGCGAGTGCGCTGTTCTGTTGAATTACCGGCCAAACTTGCAGCATCTTTGACGCTTTCTCCTGTCGCTCTACAACATCGGTGTCACCCGCTGGCTTCATGTTGTACTTGTGATCGGTAAAGTATTCTAGTGAGATGTTTGGTTCGATTAGACCGTCAAGAACGCGAGAGTTATATATGTCGAAACACTTTTCGTAGATACGTTTGATGGCGATGCTGAATAGTGCAACTTGTGTTGCAGATAACATTTGTGCTTCAGCGGTTGCTGTCTGAATCTCTGTTGCTGTTTTGCGTGAGTCTTGTCGATTCATCGCAGCATAGTTCATCTGAGATTGCTCCTGTGCATTTTGTGTTATCAATGTTTGTATCGCTGATAACATCTGTGCATTAGGTGGTGACAGTTGGAATTGCCTGACGTTTGAATCTATTAATGCGCCGGGAACAAACTGTACGTTTGTCTGCTCGTTGCTTTGATTCGGATCATCAGAGTCTTTAGCGAAGTAAAAATTAGACGCACGACGATGCGCAGTCACAAATGATGACATCATTGAGCTAACTGCTTCTTGTGTATGCTTGTCTAGGAATGCACGACCAACAGAATTCTTGATGGTCATGTCCTCGGCTATCGTGTAATGAAATACGACGTATGGATATTCTGTCTCGTAGATTTCTCCCTCTGCATCTCGCTTGCCCAAAAAGAGAGGGCGTGGCTTGCGCAACCAGTCGTTGCATCTAGCTGCGCAAGACCACCCCACTTGAACTATCCCCTTGCTTCTGAACATAACCTTTTCGATCTTAAACAAGGATTCCGTCTGCTCGTCTACCGGCTCGCCTACTAAAGCCTCGACTTCCGATTTGCTAAAGTCTCGTGTCTTGACCATGTCCAACAGTTGCTCACGAGTAAAGTAATGTCGATGGACTAGCATACCACACGCTTGTATGTCGCGAGTGTCATCTGGAAATGCAATGTCCTCGTAATTTACAGATTCTATTCCGAAATGGCCGGGCTTCGTGTCATCAAATTCTACTTCTGCAATACAGTAACCATGCAACTGCATACAGTCTATGACTCGGAATAACGGTATCTGCCAACCGTCGTAACGTGAGCGTTCTGTAAAGTCTCGCTCTAGTGGGCCGGTGTTAAACGCTGGGTCTGTCGAGCTTGAAAAGATTGCTGTGCGTCTTGAGTTTACGATGTATGAAACATACTTGGCTTGCTCACGACGAATGTTTGTGTCGATGATGTGCGTTGGTATGTAAATCTCATCCGGTGCTAGGTAGCCATCGCGACGTTCTAAATCGAGATCGACGTTAAGACGACGTTGCTGACGTTGGTCGTTGGCACGAACACTTTGGACATCACATATACCGACTAACTTGTGTATGTTAGTTGCGGCTTCTTGATAATTCTTGTAGTTGTTGTATTTCATCTTGTAACCACGGATTCGGTTTTATACTAAAGCCGAAGACCGCTCTTTGCTTGTTTGCTGTTAAGTTAAATTGTTTTGGTGTAAATTTTTCTGTGCGCTTTTTACGCAGTTTCTTGGGCTTGATACCACGGTAGTCTGCAAACGCAAGTACGAAAGCATCTGCTCTGTCAGGCGACACGTGACCTTTTGACCGTGCCTGTTTCTTGCTTTCAAGTTGTAGTTTGTTTTGCGGTGTTACCACAAAGTAGCGGGATGCCAGTTGCTTGCGGAGTTTTGATTCTCTAGGAACCATGATCTCTCCGTATTCTATTAGCTTGCCCACACTAAACCAAAGTTCTGCACCACGGTTTAAGTAAGCTAGATTGTTGTATGGCTTGGCTTGGTTTAAAACGTAGATAACATTCCATTGTGATTTTAACTGGTCAAGTATTGGTTTACCTAAACCTCCTGCATCACCGTAGATTATTGATTGTTCGTGATCTAGTTTGTACTTTCTGAATAGATGTTCTAGGTGATTTATTAGAGCAACTGTATCGCGAAAGTTAAAGGCTTCGACTGCAAGCGTTTTGTTGCCGTTTCGGATTACTAGGACTTGCTCGTCACCTCCTGCTGATAAATCTAGGCCAGCTACGTTGTAGTCTTCTTCTAGGTGTTCTATTTCGTGCTTGTCCAAGTCTACGAGTTTTTGGTGGTTTATTACGACTTGTTCGTCCATGCCACCAAACTCAGCCATTATCATAGACTTATATAGAGCGGAGGTTTCTCCATACGAGTCTTTAATTTCAGCAATGTATTCTTCTGACAAGTGAGGACAGTCAAAGGCTGTGACATGGTATTGCTTCCAATTGCCTCCAGTACACATATTGTAGAAGTGACCAGAAGGTGGGCCGGGACTAGATACATCTACTCGTTTGGTGAAACCCGTGCAACGAGCCAACGCTGTAAATATCTCGTCGGGTACTGACTTGGCCTCCGAAACAAATATTGCTAGTTCCCCGCCGGGAACTACCGGATGCCAACCCTCTGCTCTACCAGCCTCGTCTGTTACGAATAGCTCAATTGTTGATCCATTTAGTAGGTTTGTGTAATGACGATAGTTCATCTTCCAGACTTGTGTGCCAAACATCTTGTTAATGGTGTTCATTAACTGTTTGATGTACTTGTCTGTCTGCCGATCTAGCTGATTACCAGATGCAGTTGTGACTATCGAAACTGCATTAGCTGAAACCATGCAAGTCCATAAGGCGCAAGGGGCGATAACAAATTGATCTTTGCCAGAACCATTCGCCGCTCTTACTGCTGCTTTGTACGGTTTACTGGCACTTGATGGCTTACCGTAATCCTCTAGGATTTCACGCTGCCATTTGTGCAGAGAAATGCGCCCCTCCAAGATGTCGTCGTCAATAACGGTCAACATCTCGTAAGGGTCTTTGAATTGTATGTTACCGCTTTTCTCCATGGTAGGTTTCTGCGTAACCTTCTTCTACCAGAGTCTCGTTTAGGTTTTTGTCCTCAATGAATAGCGTGCCTAACACACGACCGTATTTACCCTTCTTGTCAAGTGACGTTTTTATAATGCACTTGTTTTTGTTTTCCTTGAGCATCTCAACCAAACGTCTTGTCGCAGCTTTACCATGCTTCTTCTCAATCAAGTCGCGAGTTCGTGTCTCCGGTGCGTTAATACCATAAAGACGTACACGCTGCTTTGAATGCATATCAAAGCCAAGATCAATAAAAGCATCGACGGTATCACCATCAACAACTCTGGTAACTTCTGCTTTATAATTGTATAGTTCCATTAATCAAGCCAGTCAGTTAACAGGTCTTTTTCGAGCAAGTCTTCTGGATTATCTTCAGCACGTTTTCGTGCTACTCGTAATTGGCTTGGCGTGAATAGGTACGGTAACTCGTTGTCACCGTTACTGTCTTCAAGGTATGTAAATACATATTTGTTTGTAGCACCGAATTTTCGGCTTTTGTTTTTTACGGCGAATAGCCGTCCGTTTTTTACTGTCATACTTCTATGGCTTTATTCATAACCTCGCGAGCTTTTTCTAGTCGGACGTTAAAATCTGATATGTTCACGTTAGTTGTACCATGAGGTGTCTTGAGTCCCTGCCTCTGGTCAAGAACGTAGAAAGCAGCTTTCAGCGCAGGAGCATTCGCTGTTCCTGTTTGTAACGCAATGCGTACTACATCAAGTGCTGTGTCTTCCAGTTCCTCAAATTTTTTAGCAAGCGGAGTCTCTTTAGACTTCTTGTTTCCTGCTAGGATTAACTCGACGTTCTCACGTTCATACCCAAGGTCTTCTACGATTTCTTCAACCGAGAAACCTTCCTTCGCTAATCTAACTACTTGATGACTACTCATGGATCAGGGTAAGTATATTCTAAATTAAATCCGCGACTTGTTGGTATTCGTTTAGCATCAGTTTTTATCTTTGGTGCGTAATCCATTGCGCCATCTTTGTATTTTTCTATGTGTTCTGCATCATCTTTGCTGATGTATGCGTAGCCTTTAATCTCACCTTCTTTATTCTTTTGAGGGACGATCTTACCGTTACCATCTTTATGTAAGATTTGTAGACCGCCTTCTGTGTTAGCAATTAACGCTGCTATTTCTACTTGTGCGTCTGCTTCCTCCTGCGTCATTAAGCCCATCCTAACAAGCTGATCTCGGTCAGATTTTAAATAACCTTTAATTGTGACTAAAATCTTTCTTGCGTTTTCTTGCTCTTGCTTTTGCAATTCATCACTCTTTTGTTTTAGATCTTCAATTTGTTTTTGGCCGTCTTTAATATCTTGTATCGCGTTTTCAGTTTGAACTCTACCTTCCTCAACTTGTTCTAACGTATATTCTATAAATTTGTCTGCAAGTTTGAATTGGTAGTCTTGCATATTTTGTTGGTGATTAAATTGTCTGTCATTAAATTGTTGATCTAGTTTCTGGTTTGCGTTTTTTAAATAAGCGTTAAACAGTTTAAAAGATTGGTCTGTAGAGTATCCATCAAGATAAAATTTAATTGGCGATGGAATTTCTGTTTTTTCTAATTTCAGCAAAGCGTTCTCTTTTTCCATAAGACTGTCTCTAAGGTCTTGAATATCTTGCTCACTTAGATTATTAAAGTCTGCCATAGCTAATTGACTTTGTATGTCAGCTAGTTGGATTTGAATTTGTACTTCTTCTCCGCTAGGAACTTCGTAGTTTCTTGTTCCGTGTTGTATCCAATCTTTATTTTTAGTTCTAAATTTATCTAGGTCATCTGAAGACATATCAGGATAACCTGTTTGAAGTGTTGATGCGACTAAACTTTCTAATGCTTTTTGTCGTTCAGCGGCTGTTGCTTCACGGTCTTGTTCGCGTTTTACTATTTCACCAAGTCCTTCTATTGTGCCTTTGTCTAGTGTTGTACCTTTCTGTTCTTTTCGTTTTTTAGGTTGCGTCGGTTTGATTACTTGACCTTCTTCACCTTTAAGTTTTTTCGTTACTGGTAATTGAGTTAAATCTAATTCTACTGTTTCTATGTCTGATATTTTTATATCGTCCGTATTATCGAAATCTTCTACGTTTTTGATTATTACGCCTTTTACCTCATCTGTTTGTTTGTTTGGATCAATTGTTGGATTAACTGTAAGTGCTTCAGAAGTTTCGACTTTTGGTAGTGTGCTTATTGGCTTTGAATCAATTTTAGGATCATCAATTTTAGGATCATCAATTACAACATTGTTTGGTTCTTCGGGTTTAACTTGAATTGTTTCTCCTGTTACTGACGGTTCTGGTTCTGGTGCTACAAAAGGTTCTGGTTCTGTCGCGGGTGGGTATTGTTTGCGTTTTGTAGGTGTTTCGGGTTCTGGTATTGTTATTGTGCCAGCGGGATCGGGCATTGTGATTACGGTCTTCGTACCCATATTAGGACGACGAGGGGCTTTCATAAACTCGTCGATGTTACCTAGCTTGTCCTTTATCCGTGTATCTTTAATCTTGGGTAAAACTTGGCCGACTGTGTTGTTGTAGGTTTTCTGTAAAGTTTTGCCGAGTACCCATGTTGTACCATGTATAAAGTCT
>Ga0163179_10003528_pt1 | contig 10635 bp, 17 predicted proteins | sample AtlANTMetagenome_FD_109643 | JGI IMG/M metagenome (GOLD analysis project Ga0163179, IMG submission 109643) | Marine eukaryotic phytoplankton communities from the Atlantic Ocean - Atlantic ANT 2 Metagenome | ecosystem: Environmental > Aquatic > Marine > Oceanic | place: North Atlantic Ocean... | reverse complement strand
TTAACTCTTGGATTATTTAGTTTTTAAGGGGTCCATTGACTCCACCAGTTCTGTTATAGTCCATCCGTGACTGAAGGGGATCGTCCCGACCAGGGCTAGTTTAAACGACTTACCGAGTCTTTTGCATAAGCAGGAACACCTTCTGGATCAAGCCATTTGGTGTACTCAAAATCTTCCATCGCAGTCAGAAGTTGCATCTGATTATCAAGAAGATACATGTCAGAATAAAGTTTGGTCCAACTATCTGCTTTTTGAATGCGATAGTCGGGGAACCCGTTGTCTAGGGTTCCACATTCAACATAACGATAAGGGAAGCGTTCTAAAAGAGTCTTCACTTTGCCTCCACTGTTTCAAGATCAATAGCAACCTGCTCCATCAAAATATCATAATCATCGAGCGGGTCACCTGAGAAGACAACTCCATTGTTTTCATAGTAACGACGAACTTTTTTGAGAAGTTTCGGATTCTTCACATCTAGGAAGAAGTCACCATTTACAGCACCACGAAGGGTTTGAATGTCTTTCTTGAACTTGCTAGTGAGTGTCATTGTCTTGTTTGTTGACCTTAGTATTATAAGGGTTTGACGGAGATCCGTCAATGGGGGATGAGGGGATTGAACCCACCTTAGCCGAATTATGAGTTCGGTGCATTCACCAGATTGCTAATCCCCCGGTAGGACTGCTGAGAGTTGAACCCAGTTCACACCGTTATAAGCAGTGGGCCTTAACCGTTAGGCGACAGTCCCTTAAGGAGCTTCGTTATTGTTCTCAGTGTATATGCGTATGAGTTCCTCATCCGCTGGAACCATCACTGCTTTATTTCCATTTTCATTTTCTACACCTATCGTCTCACCATTCTCCACTCTTTTATAAAGAGTTTCCCAGTTCTTCTGCCAGTATTCCACGGAATAAAATTGCATCTTGCCATTATGTATAATACAATCGGAATGACAGGATTTGAACCTGCGGCCACCAGCTCCCAAAGCAGGTGCTCTACCAAACTGAGCTACATTCCGTAATAATACCGTTGTTGGTGATCAGTCAACAACGGGGCACCGAGAAGGATCCCACTTCTCTCTCACATGGGTTGGTGTTCCGATTCTTTTTTCTCTCGAAGATGTGAGCCAGGTCGGATGCCAAGGCCTTTATTTGTTTATTATAACCCTACTTGTGTCCTCTGTCAAATGGTTCCCAGTGCTGCCAATTGTTTTTGTGAACCAAATCCATACCTATAATCGGGACAGTTACTAACATGAGTCCCAACGTACCAATTCCAAATGGATTATTAAGTGTTACTGCTGCCAAATGGCTTATTTGATGCATCATGGGTTTCTAGGGTCCATACCTAAACTCTTAAGATAATCTATCCACCAATCTTGATCTTTAATAAATCTCCAGTTTGGAACTTCTTTACCTTGCTCTATCACATAGTATTGATAGAGTGCTTCATCTATAATCTGTGCGACTTGTAAACTCTTCTTCACCTTCGTCAACGTCAGCATATGCGTTTTCCACATAAGGTCCGTGTGTTTTTTTGGATTCAGATTCGACATACTTTTCTTCCTCCTTAGTTGCGTACAACCATATTGTAAGTTTCATTACAATCCAAATGATTAAAATAGGAGTCAAACATGCGACTAAAATAGCAGATTTCATTAGAATTTATGCCGGGTAATCCCAATCAGTGATAAAACTAGTTTTGTGCATTGGCCCCCAAATACCTTCAGAGTATATGTAAGGTGCCGTTCTTACAGGGCAGTTTTCTCCGGTACAGAGAAGATCATCAACAATTCTCCATGCCTCAATCACTTCTTCAGAATGAACAAAGTGTGATTGGTCAGCATTAATAGCATCATACAAAAGTTTTTCATAACCATCTACACCCAACCAATCAGGGTATCTATGAGTAAGTGTTGCAAGTTCAACTTCCTCACTCATCCCAGGAGACTTGACATCAATCTGAATATCAAGGTGAGCATGTGGTTGTAGACGCATCACAATACGACCAGGTGTTTCACCTTCAAACAATCCAACAGGTGGTGCTTTGAGTTTAACAACAACTTCCACACACTGATAAGGCATTTTTTTACCAGTCATATAGTAGAAGGGAACACCTTGCCATCTCCAATTATCAACATATAAATCACCAGCAACAAAAGTTTGGGTGTTAGATTCTGGGCCAACACCGTGTTCTTCACGATATCCTTCATACTGACCAGTAATAAACTTTTTACCCAGTCTAGTAGCAGCAAGAACTTTAGTTTTCTCTCTACGAATCTCTGTTGCATTCATCCTACAAGGTGCTTCCATTGCAATCAATGAAAGAATCTGCAGCATATGATTCTGCAGCATATCCCTTACGACACCAGATCCATCATAGTATTGGGAACGTCCCTCACAACCCAAGGTTTCAGTAGCATAAATCTGAATTTCACTTATGTATTCCCGGTTCCAAAGAGGTTCCAGTAGAATATTGCCAAAGCGGGTGGCAAGGATGTTATTAACAGTATCTTTACCGAGATAATGGTCAATGCGAAAGACTTGTTTTTCGCGTAAATATCTACCCACCACTGACTGCAAATGATTAGCAGATTCAAGGTCGTGGCCAAAGGGTTTTTCGATAACCACTCTGGAGACTTCAGGATCGTCAAGAAACCCTGCTTCTTTGAGGTTGATGATTGCATTTTCGTACCTCTCTGGTGGAACTGATAAAAAATAAGTTGTATCTGCACTCTTATTGTGCAGCTTCATTAGACTTTCTTTGCAACCTAGATCACAAGATACAAAATCTAACCAGTCAGTGAATTCTTCTGGATATTCACCAAGATCATTTAACCAACACTCACGACTAAGTTCTCTACGAGACGCACCAACAACTAAAAGATTAGGCGGAAGAAGTTTCTTCTTCCACAATTGAAATAGTGCTGGAATTAGTTTTCTTTTGCACAGATCTCCGGTGGCACCAAAGATCACTATACGTTTAGTGAGCGGTTCCGTTTCCATCATACTTGTTTGATTCGTAGTAAACATTTTCACCTTTTCGTAACCCGAAATATAATGTGGATAGAACAAAGGGTATTGCTCCCCAAAGTAAGACATCAGCGAACATCATTTGAAGAATACCTTGAACCCAAAAGATGTTCTACCATTTTCTATTTTCTTTATGGATGCAAGGTGTTCTGCGTAAATTTTAAAGTCATCACCATATTCAACACCCACCGACCCCAGAGGTCCATCAAAATTATCATTACTATCGAAAGAGGAATTATTGACGCTGATGCCTGAGTATACAGTAAGGTCATTGGTAATCGGAGCAAGAAGTTTTGCACCAGCATGATTTACACCAGGAAAATCATTACATTGCATCGGTGATGAAAGATGCTCAGCAAATAATCTCAGATGTTTATGGATGTCAAATTCAATACCAAACCCTCCCATGGGTTCTTCAAGATCTATTTGATCATTATTATCCCATGGATCTGCATTTATAGAGACATAGGTTCTAACTGATTCTGGAGTCATTGATCCAGCAAGTGCAGTAAGGACGGTAGCCACTGCAGTATATTCTCCAATACAAATCATCTTACGTTGTGTCCTCCAAACATGTAACGCATTCCATTCAAGATTTTGTTTCCGAATTCCCCCAGTCTGCGAGAATTAAACCGTTCAAATAGTGCGGCAGAGATAACAGGTGTGGGTACACCAAGATCCACAGCAGCGTGAAGAGTCCAACGACCTTCACCACTATCGCTAACTCCCCCATCGAATTTGCTAAGGTCATGATCGCTCCGAAATACATCAGCGGTAAGATCAAGTAACCAGCTACCAACAACGCTACCACGACGCCATAACTCAGCAACCTCAGCACAGTCAATATCATATTGATAGTCTGCCGGATTTTCCATTGGAGCAATTTCAGAATCACCTTCTTTGACGTATTGAGTTCCAAGATTGCCATGATGCAGGATGTTAAATCCCTCTGCGTATGCTTGCATTATACCATATTCTACGCCATTGTGAACCATCTTCACAAAGTGACCTGCACCAGGTCCACCACAGTGGAGCCAACCATACTCAGCACTGGTTGCCCTAGTGTGTGGGTCTGTGCGGGCTGCAGCGGTAATACCAGGTGCAAGTGCCCTGAAAATGGGGGCACAGAGAGATACTGCTCCAGTTGCACCACCAACCATAAGACAGTATCCACGCTCCAGACCATAAACACCACCGCTAGTACCACAGTCAATAAATTGGATACCCAACTTAGAAAGCCTTTCTGCTCTCCGTCTAGAATCCTTAAAGTTGCTATTGCCATGATCAATAATAATATCCCCGTCGCCAAGTAATGGTAGTAACTCATTTAATGTGTCCTCTACTAATTCAGCGGGAATAACAAGTTGAAAGATGCCAGGTGCTTTACCAACAAGTTTATCTTGTTGATGAACAATTTTAACTAAGTTTTCTAGATCAGTGGTAACTCCACTGACATAACCTTTTTCATATGCCTCTTCTGCTTTCTTGTAGTTACGTCTGTAACCCCAAACTTCAATACCTTCTTTCATCATACGGCGAGACATACCCTCACCCATTCGTCCTAAACCGATTAATCCAACTTTCATGGTATTACTTTAATTACTTCATCTTTTACTCGATCAATAACCTGATTCATTAGGTTGATATCAATATTCAGGAATGGTGGTATAATTCCAATTGCTCTCAGGAACCCGTCCACGAAAGCAGCAAGAAATAGAATGCCTAAACACATACTGATAATAGAAGCATTACGGTTGTGTCTCCGCATTGCTTCATCAATAGCATCCTTAATTAACCTATCAACCTCTGCTTTAGTATAACAGTGTTCAGGTTTCAGTTGTGTCATCCTGTGCGACATTTTTCAGATTACTCATAGGATCAGGTTCACCTTTTACAATGGCACAGGCTCTTTTATAATAAAAGTTTTCAGTGTTGCCGGTTTCCTCAAATGTTTCTTTAATTTTAGTCCAGTTCGATAATTCGTTAGGGTGCATAGTTAGTAGAAAGATTGCCTACAATACTATTTAATGCTAGGCGATGATCTTAGGATGTCAAGTGTGTGTTGAATCCCTAACGAACTTCAAAGTCCATCTTACGAACTTTGCGTTTACGTCTTGCTTCCTGGTATGCAAGTTCTTGAGCAGAAAAGTGGCTATCAATCCTCTCTTCTCTGTCGTATGATACCATAACGACATTACTTAAGTCAACAGCACCGATCTTATCGTCAATAAGTTTCATTTGATTTGGACATCCACAATACTGAACTTTTGAGGTGCTAGTTAGTTCCGTGCGGCATTGCTTGCATCTTACTGTGATCATTTTACTCTACCATAAATGTCATCTAATCTAACAATATCTTCCTCTCTACAATCCCCAATCTGAGTTTCGATGAAAACTAATTCATCTTCTCCAGCAATTGCACGATGAATTGCGTTACGTGGGATATACCAAAAAGTGCCAGGTGTTGCTGGAGCAGCTGCATCATCTAGTATGACCGTTCCACATCCACTAACAATAGTCCAAAATTCTGACCTATGTTCATGATACTGTAATGAGAACTTTTGCTTGGGATTAACTACAATTCTCTTCACTTTATAATTAGGTTCATCAAGGAGAACTTCATAAGTACCCCAAGGCCTTTCAGATATCATGATTAAACTTTTTAGAATACTCTCTCATTATATATTCACCATAAGATAAGTTTTCATCTTCACGTTTTTTACAACTGCCCACACCACAGAACCCACAGTTTTTCCCCGGAATAATATAATTTTTTACAATGCTCTTGTATGTTTCCTTGGGAGTTTTTTCATATAAGTTCCTAACATCAACTTTATTATATGCTAATAAGGTCAAAGTATTAATGATAAAACTTATGTTACCATAATGAGGAATTTTATTGGCATTGCAAAAATCAAGATATAAGACTTTATCAGTATGGTATAAACTGTATAAAACAGAGTAAACACTACCGATCTTATGCTTCAACTCACTAGATTTAAATAAATCTGCGACATCAGTGATTTTAGATTTTGAATTGATATCAGATATCGAATCTTTATCCCAAGGAAAGTTCCAATCATCTTGAATCATATAATCCAAAAGGTTTCTCAATTCTATTTCATTTGGCTCACTGACATAGTTTATCCTACCATCAGGATAATCAACTTTTAGATAGTATTGCTGATTGTCTTTATCAATTGTCTCATAACCAAATACTTCAATGGCAGACATCTCAAATCTACCTTCGTCATATAAGTTCTCAAGAATATTGAGTTCTTTTATTCCACATGCACCAATCCAATCAGTAAAGTGTGATTGATATTTTTCTTGGAATATTCCTGTCTTTCCAGAAAAAACTTTTTTGGATACACAGTTTCCAATATAAAATACGTCAGATTTTTCTAGCAGGTTGTACTCATCTGACATTTCTTCTGGTTGTATGTGATGATACTTATACGGTATTCCTATGCCTTTGTAATAAGACTTACTCCCTTTACAAACTCTACCATCAACATATTCAATATTATCGTTCAACTCAATAGAGTTAACGACTTTTCCAGATTTATCGTAAACTAGTATATTCATATGGGAGATACAAGGATCGAACTTGTGACAAATACGGTGTAAACGTACTGCTCTACCGCTGAGCTAATCTCCCTGGAGCGGGTGACGGGAATCGAACCCGTGACATCTGCTTGGAAGGCAGAGATTTTACCTCTAAACTACACCCGCATTGTTGGGACACCATCCAATCAAAGGACCTAATGGTGAATTAGAGGGCACAAAAAACCCCAACCAACAGAATGACAATTACCAAAATAATTGTCAACAGGCCTACTAGGAATCGAACCTAGGATAACCGCTTAGAAGGCGGTGGTTATATCCGCTTAACTATAGGCCCAGTAAACTGAAGAAGGATTAACTTCTCTCTACTCCTTCAGTAAATTCATCATACTCATCTTCAGAGATTTCGTCAAGTGAGATAACTTCTAGATCATCTTTTGGTTCAAACCACTCATCAAATTCTGCCATGATTGCAAATGAATCATAGATTCTATCTACACCTTTGTTGTTATATTCCTGGACTTTATCAACGGCCCATTGACGAATGTGCATAACAACCTGTTCAGTCTCCATCATAGTAGTCTTTTCTGAAGTATCTGCTGAGGATGTTACTATTGTAGTATGCTGGTCCTCCCGCGTCAAGGGATTCAGTGAGAACCCCGTGGGCGAAGAGTTGTCTGGTCTCTTCAAAGTTTGTTTTGCCAGGTGTTTTATGTAATGACAAGATAGTTCTACTAAAATTTTGTCGCCCCAGGCGCTCAATGTCTTTTTTAAGTTCTGGACAAGACCCATAATATTTTTTCCAATCAGATTCAGATTTTACTTTTCGCTTCTTCCCCTTAGGCGTTCGATGCTGCCAAAAATACTTTCTCCCAATGTATTGTCGTTGGTTTGTGAGATTGGTAATGTTATAAACAAAACCGTAGTTATCCCGAATAAGGCTCCCATCAAAAGGGACGCCCATATAGATCCATGGGTTTTCATAATCAATACCTATACTCATCTACAATATCTAATACCCAGTTGAGGTATTTATGTGCCAGGTCTTTATCCCCCTGCCACACATTAGGTGGTTCTTGATCCACTCTATTCTTCAACTTGTAGATACGGGTCTTTAATTCTTCTTTATTTAATTGATTTTTGGGCATATCATAAACCTCATATGCATTATATTCTCCAAACAAGAATGCATCAGATTTTGCTGCTTCTTGATATGCCTCTATAGAAACACCTAATTCAGAGTTTAAATCCTGAGAAGGTGTCTTTTTTGACATCCTGTTTGATTCCACCGACGACATAGCTTTCTACCTCAGTTTCTTGCGGTGCTACTTGTAGACCCTTGGAAGAGATCCAATGCTGAGTCCACGGTAAAGGGTTAGCAGATGCCGCGATATCATATTTAGGTTTCAAACCAATGCCCTTCAGGCGGCGGTTAGCAACCCATTCAACATACTGCTGAAGAAGTTTATCATTCAATCCAATCATAGAACCATCCTTGAACAGATAGTCTGCCCAACGCTTCTCTTCATTAACAGCAAGATCAAACTGCCTATAGGTCCACTCTTCTTCTTCCTTCATGATCTGTGCCATTTCAGGATCATCACCTCTCTTCCACTTGTTCATAATGTTTTGGGTGATAGCGAGGTGTTGGTTCTCATCCCTGGCAATAAGGGAGATAATTTTTGCAGAACCTTCCATGAGTTTAAGTTCACCAAAAGCAAAGCTGCAAGCAAAAGAAACATAAAACCGAATTCCTTCCAGGATATTGACGTTTGCGACTGCTCTGTAGAGTTTTCTTTTGACATCTTTAATTTCCCACTTAGAAGTTGGCGATTCACGATAATCTTCACGCCACATATTTCCAGTGTCCCACTGATGAGCACTATTAAGGAATTCATCATATGCCCCCGTAACACTGGCAGCACGTTCTAGAATACGGGGATCAGTAACAATCTTATCAAAGACCTCAGACGCATCTGGATAGACGTTCTTGATGATGTATGTGTATGAGCGACTATGGATCATCTCCATGAATCCCCAGACCTCCATACATGCCTCTAATTCAGGTAGAGAGCAGTATGGAATGAATGCCATACCAGGACCCCGACCCTGAATAGAGTCAAGCATGATCTGATACTTCAGGTTAGAAGTATAGATGTGCTTTTGTTCTGGACGGAGTAATTGATAGTCACCACGATCCTTCTGCAGAGAAACCTCTTCAGGTCTCCAGAAATATCCTAATTGTTGTGTGGTGAGTTTATCAAAGATTGGATATTTGTATGAATCATATCTCTGGATACCCAGAGGTTTACCGAAAAACATCGGTTGTTTTTTAGTATTTACTTGTTCTGTATTAAAGACAGTCATCCCTTTTATAGATGATGTCTCTTTATCCTCTACTGATGAAACTTTAAACTGCACAGGATTCACACTCTCCCTCCTCGGCTTGTTCTAACGTGTCTAAAAGATTTTCTAATTCGGTGTTTGATTTTTCGGTAACATCAATCACCTCATCACTCTTCATATCATGAGTATTTTGATAGTAACTAGTCTTCCAACCGTACTTATATGTAGTCAAAAAGTCTTGTGCCATGATGGACACTGGGACTTCATTGTTCTCATAATTTTCTGGATTATAACTCCAGTTGCCACTGATTGCTTGGTCAAAGAACTTTTGCATTACGGCAACAACTTTAATATAACCACCATTGTCCCCCATGTCCCAAAGAAGAGTATAATTGTTCTTCAGATATGAGTATCCCGGAACAACCTGCTTAAGAGGTCCCTTCTTGGATTTCTTGATAGAGAGGTAGTCTCTGGGAGGTTCAATTCCATTGGTGGCGTTCGATACGACACTGCTGCTCTCTGACGGCATTTGTGCGGATAGGGTGGAGTGCCGAAGACCGGACTGGTTGATAGAATCACGTAGGCCATCCCAATCATGCACTAACTCCTGACTACAAATTTCATCAACATCCTTCTTGTATGTATCAATTGGAAGAATTCCATCAGCATACTTTGTTCTACCAAAGTATTCACAGTGTCCTTTCTCCTTGGCAAGTTGGTTAGATGCTTTCAAGAGATAGAACTGGAAAGATTCTGAGAGTCCATGAACAGCATCCCATGCCTCCTGTGAGTCATAAGCATAACCCAACTTAGCAAGGTAGTGGGCGAGTCCGATAAAACCGATTCCAAGCGATCTACGCGCCTTTGTGGCGATCTCTGCTGCCTTGACTGGATACTCTTGATAGTCAATCAATTCATCCAATGCACGAACAGAAAGATCACAAAGATCTTCAAGTTCCTCATCAGACTTAATCTTACCTACATTGACAGCAGACAGAATACACAAGGCAATCTCACCTAAGTGATCATCAATGTGTTGAATAGGATATGTGGGCAGAGTGATTTCCTGACACAAGTTACTCATCTCAACCTTATCCTTGAAGGAAGAGTGTGAGTTACAATGGTCGATGTTCATGATATAGATACGACCAGTCTCTGCTCTCTCTTTCAGTAGATCAAGAATGAGTTCCTGAGCTCCCATAGTTTTTCTTGGTACAGAATCGTCTGCTTCGTAACGTGTATAAAGCTCATCGAAACTATCAGTACCAAAAGCATCATAGAGCCCAGGCACATCATGAGGACTGAATAGGGATACTTCTCCGTTCTGGATGAATCTTTCGTAGAAGAGTTTGGAGAGTTGGATTGAGTAGTCAAGTTTCCTTACCCTATTATCTTCTGTGCCTTTGTTGTTCTTGAGAACAAGAATATCTTCTATTTCTTGGTGCCAGATTGGGAAGTGGACTGTTGCTGATCCTCCACGGATTCCGTTCTGAGTACAGCATCGTACAGTAGATTCAAATTTTTTAAGGAAAGGAACAACACCAGTGTGCTGAACTTCTCCGCCTCTGATTTTACTGTTGATGCCACGGATTCTACCTGCGTTGATACCAATTCCCGCCCTTTGTGCAACATATTTGCCGATAGCCATATCAGAACTAAAGATGCTATCGAGGGTGTCATCAATATCAACAAG
>Ga0163179_10003522_pt1 | contig 10645 bp, 11 predicted proteins | sample AtlANTMetagenome_FD_109643 | JGI IMG/M metagenome (GOLD analysis project Ga0163179, IMG submission 109643) | Marine eukaryotic phytoplankton communities from the Atlantic Ocean - Atlantic ANT 2 Metagenome | ecosystem: Environmental > Aquatic > Marine > Oceanic | place: North Atlantic Ocean... | reverse complement strand
TAACAAATTTTTAGAAACGGATATATGGTTACATAATTGTGAAATAGAAGCTTCTAAAGATATGAAAGATAAGAACATATCACTTTTGGATACTTATTGTACACCAACTACATCAGATATAGGTCCTGTTATATGGAGACAGTGGTGGCAAAAACATATGAGCCATATTCCAATATTTTCTAATAAACATGACACAAATATTGTAGAAATGAGTCCTGAACAACAAAGGGATAGGACATCACATATCGAAACATGTAAACATTGTCAACAAGCTCTTAAAAATTCTAAAAGGCTTAAGAAATTGTCTTATGTGTCATTCTTTTTGATTCCTAAATTTCCATTATATTCAGCTACTTTCCTAACATTATCAAGAGGAATATCACATTTAATAGATAAAATGGTAATTGGTGAATAAGAATCTTAAATATTGTTATAATTTAATATTCAATGGCTTCAGATTTATTAAGAATACGACACGAGTATTCAGAAGAATCGGAACAGCGACAATTTTTCTTAAGTAATCTTTCACAACAATTTCGTAGTTATTATATCGGAAAGAGAAGCTTAACCGCTCAATATTATGATAATTGGGAAACTCCCGATTCCGAAAATGATGCGAAAGCTTTACTAATAGACCCAGATATTTCGGACCCTAACGCACAAACAAATTATTTCGAAGATAATGATGATGAAATGCTTAAAGGATATCATATTGCTCAAAAAGCATCATCTGTAGGTATATTATCATATTTTTCTACACCTGATTTTGAATTAGAACTCGATTATTCATCTGTATCTACAGACAGCCCTTTGATATCACATATTCTTGAATCTAAAAGTATTGTAGAAAGTATTATATTACGTACCCCATTTCCTCAAAGTCCAATCACAATTACCGAATCAGTTATGAATGAACCTGTAAATGTACTTGGTTCTGCAGATTGGAACAATAGGTCTATTGTTATAAATTCACTTAATACAAATATTAATGCACCATACTCACTTAACAATATACCCAAAAATATCAATATATTAGTTCTTGTACATGAAATAATACATATATTAGGTGTTGGAACAGACCCTGCTTGGACTTCAAATATCAACAACTTCTTTTATACTGGTGAGAATGGCTTAAGAGAATATAAACAGCTTCTACATGATGCTGGTTATGATATAATTGGTATATCTGGTGTGCCAGTTGAAAACCATTTTGGGAGTGGAACCCAATATTCTCATTTTGAAGAAGGTTTATTCGAGAATATGACACTTGAAACAAGAAGAGACAGTAATAATGTATTACATCCAACAATTCCAACTGAAATAATGACAGGGTTTTTAGACGATGATAATGGTAGTGTTAATGGAAATTATATTACCCGAATGACACTTGGTATTTTAGAAGATATTGGATATGTTGTTGATTATGAATCAGAACATTGTGTTAATACTACAACATATCAACTTTAAAAAAACTTAAGGCTTATCTTAGATTATATAAGTATCAATGTATAAGAAAATAATTTTTTTTTGTTTGATAGATTTAGGCTCCAGTCTTGTCAGAACATTATTCCAAATGCAATCACAACTCTTAAAAGGTGAAAAAGGGATGCTATTTAAGGATAACATTGTCGGGAGTGGAATGTCTCCATCAAATGGAGATGAACTGGAAGTTCATTATAAGGGTTGGTATTATTCACCAAATTCTACTTTTGGTGTAAAGTTTGATGATTCAAAATTACGTAATACAGACAAAGGTTTGCTATTTGAATATGGTAAATCTCCTATCATTTTGGGGTGGAAACTTGGATTAAAAACAATGAAAGAAGGTGGCAAAAGAACTATTATATTGCCTCCATCACTTGGATATGGAAATGAAACAGTACATGCTAAGGATAGAGTATCTATTCCTGCTAATTCGGAATTATTATTTGAAATAGAACTTGTTCATGTTAATAACGATATTATCCGCAAATTACGAAGAAACATACATGATTTTATTAGACCGAGTGGTATAGACTATTTATAGAGCTTAAGATTTCAAACATTAAATATATTATATAAGATTCATCTAAATGAGTTCTATCACCGAATATGATAGATATATTACGCGTAGAGGATACACAATAAAAAAAGATAGTCTAAATCAAACAGAAGAAAGAAAGATTCGTAAAGAATTACACGTACAACCCTTTGAAAAACAAAAATATATGATGGAAAAATTTGGGACTTTACCTCCAAGTTTTAAAGTCTATTTAGAAAGTGCTAACAAGCTATACATTCCTAGATATTATGGTATTGATAACTTTGGTCCAGCTGTAGATAAAATAGGAGATGTTGGTAATCATATTAATCTCACATTTAGAGGTGAATTAAGGGACTATCAGATAGATATTATGGACAAATTTATGAAATTATTCAAAAAAAATAAAGGTGGCATTCTTAATCTAAAAACTGGTGGTGGAAAGACGGCATTGGCCCTATATATCATTTCAGTAATCAAAAAGAAAACGCTTGTTGTAGTTCATAAAGAATTTCTTATGAATCAATGGATAGAACGCATAAGTCAATTCCTTCCTGATGCGAGAATCGGAATTATTCAAGCAAACAAGGTAAAAGTTGATAATTGTGATATTGTAATTGGAATGTTACAGTCTATTTCGCAGAGAAACTATCCAGAAAATACTTTTGATAGTTTTGGTTTGAACATTCTAGATGAAATCCACAACTTTGCAAGTAATTGTTATAGTAGAGCTTTCCCCAAAATTTCAACACAATATAATCTAGGTCTTAGTGCAACAGTTCAAAGGAAGGATAACATGGAAAGAATATTATCATGGCATATTGGACCTGTATTTTCTCCAAATGGAACCTCAAACAATTTTGGTGAAGTTAAATGTTTTATGTTGCCATTCAGTGATCCAAATTATCAACAAACATTCTACAACTTTAAAGGTAACGCCAATATGCCTAAAATGATTAACAGAATGGTAGAATCGCCAAATAGAGAAAAGCTTATAATTGATTTATTAAAACATTTCGCATCAATTGGTAGAAAGACACTGGTATTAAGTGAAAGAAGAAGACAAGTGGAATCTTTACAGAAAAAATTGGATGAAATGGGAATATCAAACGGATTATGTATTGGGGGAATAAAACAAAAAGAACTCGATGATATTATTAAAAGAGATGTGTTGCTCGCTACTTATAGTTATGTACAAGAAGCATTTGACGTCCCAGAATTGAATACTTTGATATTTGCTACACCAAAAAGTGATATTATCCAAGCTTCGGGTAGAATTCTAAGACAAACTCCTGAAAATAGAAAATATATACCAGTAATAGTTGATATTGTTGACTCTACACCAGGAATGATAAAGAAATCAAATGTTAGAAAGAAATACTACAATAAGTCTGATTTTACTATAAAAGACGTTAAAAACACTAAGGATATAATTATTCATACATCGAAAAGTTAAAAAAGCAGATATTATACGTTAATGATTACCTATATAAAATGCGAGCACATAACGTGCTCGTATTTCTTTTATATTTTTCCAGAGCTTTTGTAAATATTAGAGTGTATAAAAATCCATCTAAACTTGTTCTACAAAACGCGTGTAAAAACAATGATTGTATAAATAGTTGTGATTGTTCTTGTGAATGTTCTAGTGAATGCTGTGATGATCAAATCAACAATGACTATGAATATGCTAAAGAATATTATCAATATCTTAACGAATATAACAAATCTGAAGATACCGAAGTAAACTTTCTTAAAAGTAATAAAGATGATTCTAAAATCAATTATGTCGAATTTGCTAAGAAAAGGAAAGATAAATATAAGACCTTTGAAACAAATTTTAAGCTTATTTCAGATTATAACCAGAACGATGAAAGTTGTGTTCTAGAGTTAAATAAGTTTACAGATGAAGTTGATATTTCGATTATTCCAAATGATTTAATGTTAATGAATGAACCATTAAAACATAACAAATTCTCACTTGAGAGAAAAATAAGAGCAATCACCAAGTTTATATTGAATCCATTCCGACATTTCAATAAATACAAGCATTTACCAGAAAAATTAATTTGGGATGATAATGTATTGTCTGAAGTAAAGAATCAAGGAAATTGTGGTTCATGTTGGGCATTTTCTTCTACTTCAGCTATTGAATCATATATGAGAATAAATAATTATACCGTAAATAGACTATCTGAACAACAACTCGTCGATTGCTCAAAAGAAAATCACGGATGTGGAGGCGGTTTAATGCATTTAGCTTTTGATTATTGTATAGAAAACAAGGGTTTAGTATCAAATGATGATTACTCTTATGTTGCACAAGGACAACTATGTGCTATAGACTGCAATAATACATGTTTACCAGGAAATCATTCCTTTAATGGCGAATACTATCTTAATGTTATTGGTTCAAATATAACCGGGTATGAGTACATTTTACCAAGGTCTATGTTAGATATTATGGCCTCACTTCAAAACGGACCTATTGCAATCGCATTGGACGCCAGTTCATTCATATTTAGATTTTATAAAAAAGGAGTTATTGATATTCCATCCAGAATGTCTGAGCAGATAAACCATGCCGTATTGCTAACCGGATATGATAGAGATGAAAACGGCACCTATTGGATAATTCAAAATAGTTGGGGAAAAGATTGGGGTGATGATGGTTTTGTGAAGTTAAGAGCAAGAGATGGTGATGGAGTTTTGTTATCACAAGTATATGGCGTTTATCCGAAGTATAAATAAGAATCGGTAATTATAAATGAGAATGAACTTTCTAAAGAGAAATATAAATTGGGTTTGTCATCATTCTCATTTAGATAAATCCAATATCATTACAAGGACATTACTACAAGAATCTGATAAGCATATGCGCGATAAATGGTATATTATGGATGATATTAAAAAAAAATATACAAGACAAGACCTTTCCCGTAGAATAAATCAGTCAATACAAACAATCGTTTCCCAAAACTGTAGATATATTAGAACATTTGTAGATGTAGATAAAATTGTAGGTTTGATGTGTATTGAAGAAACAGAAAAGCAAAAAAGAGAATGGAAATATCGAGGTGTACACATACAAACCGCAACTCAACCTTTACAAGGAATCGTAGGTTCTGATGAAAACTTAAAATTGTTTGAAAAAGCAACAGAAATTACAGATATTGTAGGCTGTTTACCATCGAGAGATTATGATAACTTTGATGAACATTTAGATATAGCATTCTCAACCGCTAAAAGACTTGGAAAACCATTAGAAGCTCATTTAGACCAACTTAATATTCCAATTGAAAATGAAACAGAACGATTTTGTGATTTTGTTGAAAAATATGAATATCAAGGTAAAGCTCGCTCTGTTCATTCAATTAGTCTAGCATGTAAACCTATCGAAAAACAAAAAGAAATAGCTATCCGATTAAAACAACTTAATATTGGTGTTATTGTATGTCCAAGTGCAGCTATATCAATGACACAACATGGCAATTATAACGCACCAATACATAACTCAATTGCACCCGTTCAAATTCTACATGAAGCAGGTGTTAATATTGGTTTGGGAATCGATAATATCAACGACTTATTTATGCCATTATGCGATGGAAATCTAACTTTTGAATTAAGATTATTAGCAGAAGCTACTCGCATTTATAATATAGATTTTTTAGAAAAAATTGCTAAAAATAAAATGGGTTTTTGTGACTAAAATATAGCTTTTTTACTTGGAATAAACCACAAATGATTCGCTTCATCTGGCATCCATCGATAAGGACTTCCACGAAATGGTTTTATTTTAGATTCTCTATACAAATTTACAACATTTGTGCAAGGACTTTCACTTACTTTATATCCATTTGATTGTATTAGTAACTTTTCCTCTTTTCTTATTTCTTGAGCAATTATCGTTTTATTGATTGCACACTCTTTTGAATTTCTTTTCAACCAAAATGGTAATGCTTTGTTTGTACTTGGTACAAGAATTCCATCGATTCTTCTCATTGCCGCCAAATTTGTAATATCTTTCCAAGTTTTTGACCCAAATCCCTTCTTTTTATCGGAACAACAAATCCATAATAATTCCCATGTAATTACGATTTTTCCATTTGAACTTTTGAATTGATGTTCTACTATAATACTTGAACATACTATTCTATTATTATCTTGATATGTAACAACAAATGCTCTATATGTTTTACTATCTATTCCTACAAATAACTTATTAATCTCATCTTTGTGATTAGACCCAAACGTATTTAGCAAATTAGATAAACTATCATTAACAATTTCTTTTGGAGTTTGATTATGTATTATACGAATCATATTTTTACAAGATAAGATACATAACATCTTTCGAAATTCATCCAGCGTTTGTAATTTTTTGGGAGACAAGATTAAATCGTTAATCTCTAATAAAACTGTTTCTAACACATTTTCCTCGATATCATTATGTATAGCAATGTCATTTGCTAATTTTTCAGAGCAAACACTTAGTAATAAGTGTTTTTTCATATTTCTAATTTGAATAATTAACATTACAATCATTTTTTAAACACATTTCCAACAATATAAACACATATGTATGAGTAATTTACCATTGGATATTGTTAATAAAATCATGTCGTACTTACCAATTTTAGATGAGAAGACTATAACACTTAATCAAAATATTAGAAAAGCATCTAAAATCCTTAAATTGATTAATAATTATGCTTATTTCTTCAACACGTCTCCAAACAAAAAACCATCAAAAGCAATAATATGCTGTGCTACATCTTGGATATATAATGATTTATCATTCTTTTTAAATCAATGTAATAGCCCTACAGAAATTATGGTAGAATCTTACAAAGACATTTTGTATAAAGTTTCAAATAAACGAATAACCACTTTCAGCGAATTAGAAGAATATGAAAGCAAACAATATGAAACTATAATAAATTTACTATTCAAACATATAACATTTATGAATGAAGATGAAATAGATGAGTTTATCGCTTATTGTACAAATATTTATAATTTATAGACCTTGAACAAAAGATATTTGATTCTTTAACTTTTCTATCTCCTTTTTAGCTTCCGCTAATTCCAATTCTGTAGCTGCAAGCTGTGATTTTTTATTATCTAGTCTTCTTTCTAAGTTACTACAATCACCTATAGCAAACCCCTCTTTAATACCATCGGGCATTTCTTCAGACATGTTCTTCAAAAGAGATGTCGTATAATTAAGAGGTACTAAATCATCATTTTCATCACAATTACAAGAATCATCTTTCTTTTCAGTTTTTTTTAAACCTGAAATCTTATTTACAAGAGGTCGTTTTTCACCTAACAAATTTGATGAATCTAATTCATCATTAGTATGATATAAACAATATGTGATTGTAAGAACAGACGATACCACCAATATATTGACGATAGAATTCATTAATATTATATGATATTATTTAACCCACTTAACAATAAAGCTTTACAAATTTATGCGTAATTACACATATTCTATTAATAAGACAGAAATATAATGTTTTTAGGTCAAGTTCCATTTCATTGTAAAATATGTAAAAATGAATATGTTGAAAATATATGGGACAATGATGGAATATGTTACGTAAAATATGAAAATAAATGGTTTAAAGCTGAATACGACGGATATGGTGAATATACCATTCAAAAAACAAATCAATCAATCTTTTCTGATAAAGCAATCTGTATTCGCTGTTATAAAGCTTTGAAGAAGAAAATTGATTAATTAGGCATACGATTCTAAATCTGATTCAATCCTACCCAATATATTATAAAATCTATTTTCATTCACCATTGGATTAAGAAAATCTCTAAAATTAATAAAATTACTTTCTGAATGTTCTTCTTCTGAATATTCTGATTCCGAATCAGGTTCTATTTCTGGTTCTGGCTCTGGTGTTAACCTTTGCATCAGCATTCTTTCTTGTTTTAAATGTCTTAAAAACCAATCAAATGAAATAGTCGCCTTTAAATCATTCTTTATTCTCATAAACATTGTTAAAACCATTTTTTCTGGGGACCATGCGGGACTCCAGTCTTTATGAAATATGTTATTTTCTCTAATAATGGCGTTTGTAAGACAACTATATATATCCAAGTTTATTGGAGAATAACAAAAAAGCTCCCAAATAAAAGGATGAAATGGATAACTTCTTGGAACGTTTACTGTTATTGTAAATCTTATTTCTATTTTTAAATAAGACATTATTATTCGATTCACATCCGATGGAATTTCATAAATTCCAGAAAAATTGTAAGGATTGTAAATAAGCATAGTATCAAAATAAACTTCACCTTCTTTCTTAAAGACCTTGAATTCATTCAAACGAAGCATTTCTTTGATTTCATCTATTTCGCTAAATTCCATTTTTCTCCCACCAATTGTTATAAAAGAATCATCCATTTAACAATAAGTAATGCCTTATATTTAATCCTTTTTAATATAGTGTGTATGTTCAAGAGTTTTATGATATTATTTTATATTCCTATAATAATGACTATTTCTTCAATGATGCCCTATGTATGTTTAATCATATTAATTCCTATTGTACTATATTTTTTACTTAATTATATAAATTACTTTTCCAATACAGAGTCCTTTGCATCATTTAATATGTCAGACTATATACCTTCAGACTGGGAACAAAGTCCTACTGGTTTTGGTAGAAATACTACGGGATGTGGTTCAAACCCAGATAAAATTTGGGAAATAAAATCAGCAGGTGATGTTAAAGATGTGAATGATGATCTTGAAAACAATCAATTGATTCTTATAAATGGACTTGTTGATGTCAAAAATGTTGGGAAAAAAGATGACATGAAAATATCTGTGAAAAAGAAGAATATAACAATTATTGGTATAAATGATGCTGTTTTTACTGGTTCTATATCAGTAGGAGGAAGTAGTAATAATGTTATTATTCGAAATATATTTTTTGAAGGTATGTTTGAGGATGGAGACACCGAAGATAGTATTAAAGATGATAAAAACGGCGATCTTGTTACAATTAAAGGAGAGGATGTTAAAAATATTTGGGTTGATCATTGTACATTTATAAAAAGTGCTGATGGACTCCTTGATATGACAAACGGCGCGACAAATATAACTGTATCTTGGTGTATATTAGGTGACCCGACTAAATCAAGAAATCGCAAAGACGGAAATTCATCCAAAAAAAGTACAACTCATCACAAAGTTATGTTAATTGGTGCCGGAGACCATAGCGATGGCGGTTCTGATGAAGAAAGAGATATGAAAGTTCAAATAACTGTACATCATTGTTGGTTTCCAGGAAATAGCAGAAATCCACGCATTAGATATGCAAGACCAATCCATCTTTATAACAATTTTTACGACCAAAACAGCATGTACACTATTGCGGCGCGTCAAAAAACTATTTCCTTATCTGAAAATAGTTTTTTTTATAGAAGTGGAAGACCATATGATACAGAGAAGGGCGGAACTTTATATGTGATTGGCGATAAATATCAAGATACATGTGTTGAAAATCCACCTAAATTACACCTTAGTGAACATACTTCAGCAAAACTATCTAATTGTACATCAAGTCTAATGGCTGGCGGTGGTGACGAACCTGGACCAGATTCAAATCTTATATTTCAAAAAGATTCACAAATAGAGAGTTTGATTGATTATGATTATAATTTAGACGAGGCGGACCAAGTTCCAGAATTAGTCACCTCAACCGCAGGAGCTGGAGGAAAAGGATTTTCAGGTTATACCCTTATGGACCCAACAACTGGAACTACCACTAATACTGGTACCGCCACTAATACTGGTACCGCCACTAATACTGGTACCGCCACTAATACTGGAGCTTTTCAAGAGGCATCACCAGCAGTTGTATCACCATCAGAAGATTCAAAACCTGAATCCAATGGTAGTTGTAACCTAAGACCTGACGGTATTATGAAGAATAATACGTGTTATTATAAATATGGTGATTCCAAGGTTTGTGAAGGTATAAAATGGAAAAAATGTGATGCAACCCGTGGAGACAAAAAAGGCGAACCAGATAGTGGAAGGTATGTAATTGATGGAAGTAAAATCACCTTTTGTAAATTAGATGAATCAAAAGGGGAAGAATCTGATGGAGAATGTGTTGCAGATTGGTCTGAGAATGCGGCATCTGGTTCTAATTCAAATTCTGGTTCTAATTCTGGTTCTAATTCTGGTTCTAATTCAAATAATCAATGTACAGAAAGGCCAGGCGGAGTTATGAGAAACAATACATGTTATTATAAATATACCGACCAAAATACATGTACTGGTATAAAGTGGAAAAAGTGTGATGCAACACGCGGAGATAAAAAAGGAGACACAGATAGCGGAAGATATGTAATTGATGGTAATAAGATGGTTTTTTGTAAATTAGATGAATCAAAAGGGGAAGAATCTGACGGTGAATGTGTTTCAGACTGGACGGAAGATATTGCTTCATCCTCTTCAGCATCTATTAATTACAATTCTTCTAAAACCTCACTTGATGATGAAGCAGACAATTTAAGAAAACAAATCTCATTCATTCAGCAGAATATTTAATCCTTTTTTGATGAATAATGGTTTACTGCTGCTAT
>Ga0163179_10003521_pt1 | contig 10647 bp, 7 predicted proteins | sample AtlANTMetagenome_FD_109643 | JGI IMG/M metagenome (GOLD analysis project Ga0163179, IMG submission 109643) | Marine eukaryotic phytoplankton communities from the Atlantic Ocean - Atlantic ANT 2 Metagenome | ecosystem: Environmental > Aquatic > Marine > Oceanic | place: North Atlantic Ocean... | reverse complement strand
GTCCTAGGCATCATCCTTCTCTGCCACTCACCTTGGTACGAATTTTGCATCCGCGCATGTGTTGCTTCAATCACTTCGGGCTGAGTAATACTGAGGTTGAACACTTGTACGGGCATGAACTGATTGACATAGACTTGTAATTCAGGTTGATGGCTACCTAGAACCAGATTCAGCTTGTCTCGGTTCCATTCTTGAGGGACTGATTTGATGTCTTCGAAGATATAGCGGCGAGGAATTTTGATTTCTGAATCATTACTGCCATTTACATCTTGCACAGTTTTCCAATCCTCATCCGAGCGGAAATCTTCGCTTGTAAGAATAGTTTCTCGAATATCATCCGAGCAAATCGTATCGCCACGAATCAAACGCAGCATGATTTCACTGGCTTCCCAGAAAATCTTGCCACGGAGTGCCGACCAAGCAGCCTCCTCGAGTCCATTTCGCGGAACGATTCCGTACGGAGCCGCCATGAATTGGAATCGACCCGCACTAAATCCAACATTCAGTTTACGCGAATCTCCTCGAACCTCTTGCAAGGCACAGAAGTTTCCGATTCTTTCTGCGACAGCGATTGGGCCACCATTGGCCAAAATCGACAACACTGCACTACCAATTTCAATTTGCTTGGTTTTCTCCATCGATAGCAGGGCCAATTGGAAAAAGTCTGTGCATAATCCAACTTCTCCTTGCCAGTGAGGAATCACAGGGTTGCGATTTTGTTTCTGAACTTCAGTGGAAAGGTGCGCTTGTGCCAACCATGCGACGCCATACCCCAGTTCATCGGCAACTTGTAATTGTTCGAGATAATTTGTGTACATCGTGGTTTCATCGGGAAATGTGCCGGCAGCATCCGGTGTTTGTGAGATTGAAAAGAACACATCAAACTCCAATCAAATCCCTCCATGTAAGTCGTCTGCCAATTCGTTCAGTCGGTCCTTGATGGGTTCGGGAGTCGCTCTGCCAAGTTGCATGAAACCTGTCATCACCTGAGTCAAATGCTGGAGCTCGAGATCTGCATCATCCATGGCTCGTGCCATTTCTGCAAGTCCCCATCGGGCAACAACTGCGCCCTCAAAATCCTCTTCTTTTTCTGCGATTTCCAGAGCGGCTTCGTAGTGAATAATTGCACCATCGACATTGTCTTCCATTGCTTCCAAATGGGCAAGAATTGCAAGTCCATTTACCATGCCTTTCTTGTCGTCCAATTCCTCTAGTAGGTCGACACATCTCCCATGGAATGCTTTGGCCTGCTCAATGTTTCCTTCACCTCGAGAAATTTCACCGAGGTTGTACAATGTGTTGGCTTGGCCTACTACATCTTCCAGCATTTCTTTGAGGGCCAAACTCTGAGCAAATGCGGCCTTGGCTGCGGGAATATCGTCTGATTCAAGTGCATGAATTCCGCATTGATTGTTGTATGCAGAGCGCAACCAGTCATCTTCGCTGATTGAGACCCATTCGTCTGCTTCAGCCAACGCTTCACCATCAAAGGTGATTCGGGCTTTGGTCAACAACGCCCAAGCGAGTTGATCCTTGTCCTCATTTTCCTTTGCCAATTCGATCGCATGTGAGATGAGGTCCTCTGCACGTTCTGGTTGACCAATTTGCAATGCGATATCAGCCAGAGTGAGGGCAGTACCTGAGTCCATGCCTTGGTCAAAACCGCCGCTCTTTGACATCAAGTCCAGCAGTTCATGGGCCTGCTCCGGCGTCAGTGATTCACCCGTCATGATTTCACCTCAGATTGAGCGCATTCGACCACCATCGACAGCCAAACTGACACCTCGAATCCCACCGGATTGTGGTAGGCAAAGGAAGGTAATCGCAGAAGCAGTTTCGGCAGGTTCGATGAGTCGTCCAATGGGAACTTGTGACATCCATGTATTGTGGATGTCTTCTTGACTTCGACCTGTTTTTTCTTCAATCGATGCTGCCAATGAACCCAGTCGATCCGTATCGGTAAAACCTGGCAAGATGTTGTTGATGGTAATACAAGCAGGAAGTTCACGACTCAGAGATTTCGCCCATGAGGCCATGGCTCCACGCAGTGTGTTGGACAACCCGATATTTGGAATCGGTTCGCGAACCGAGGTCGAAATGATGTTGACAATTCTGCCAGTACCTGCATCTTCCATTGCAGGGACAACCATCCGTGTAATTTGGTGAGCTGCATGTAGATGGCGCTTGAATGGAGCTTCAAAATCTGCTACATCATTGTCGAGTAGTGGGCCACCGGGTGGTCCTGCAGCATTGTTGACGAGAATGTGAATAGGTCCTGCTACCAAGATACCGGAAATGGTCTTCTCGATGGCTGCCGCATCTTCAAGATCGAGAGAAATCGAACGAGCACCCGGAATCTCTGGCGCGCTTCGACTCAGTGCAATAACATCCGCACCACAAGCGACCATCATTTCTGCTGTGGCCCTACCAATGCCTTTGGAGGCACCACAGACGACAGCTCGCATTCCTTTCAGTGCATCAGATGCATACGGATTTTTCATTTCTTCACCTCAGTCCACATAGTGTGCATACGTTTGTTCAGCCAATTTCTGGTCTACTACTTCGAGAATCTCTGGTGGTGCATTGCGGAAGGTTGGCCAGGGGCTTTCACCTTGCGGGTGCCTCATTTCAGGCCATTTCCCTTCGACGTAAGCCATCAGCGCCTCCTTCATGAGGACGCCGGCGAGAACCAATGTTTCGTAGCAAAGGTCCTCGTAAGACATTCCACGTTTGACAGGGAATTCACGGCGAAGAAGCAACTCTCCAGTATCGATTCCATTGTCGCAAAAGTGAGTGGTACTACCAATGGGGATGTCATGGTATACCGACCAAGCGGGGCTTGCAGAACCACGACAGTCCGGGAGTAAACCTGGGTGTGAATTCACCACACCATCGTTGGGGAAATCCAGGATATCACCTCGGATGATTCGCGTACCTCCAAAGACAATCAAATCTAGATCCATCTCTCGAATGTGCGGCATGACTTCCTCGGAGTTGTGGATTGGAACTGTTACGTGAATGACATCGAGACCAGCAATCTGGTCAACGATTGTGGGAGCCACAGGATTCCCTTCGATTCGCTTTAGGAACTTCTCACGTTCCTCATCACCAATTGCGGAATCTTCCTCAATAATGATGGCTGGAACAAAACCCTCAGAGAGTATTTGGCGCAACATTTCTCGGCCATACGGATGTTCCTTCAGGAGCAGGTAGGCGAAGGTCGGCTTGTCTCCCATGTTCACCCCGAAGGGGTGAGAGATACCCGTTCTTTTCGGTCAATCAATGTCAATCCAAGGTGATGAATCACAGGTTTCGTCATAATAGATGACGCCATTTTCATATCCAGCACTGAATTTGAGTTCCTCACAGCCATCATCACAGAATCCAGCAGGGCTCTCATAATACAAATAGGTCGACCAATAAATTCCATCTGATGAATCTCCATTCACTTCCCAAGAATTGCTATTGTACCCGATAACTTGTTCAGAACCATCGCTCATTTTCACAGTTAGAGTAACCCAAACGGATTGACTTTCTTGGTATTCTTCGCTTTCTTCAAGCCATCCACCACCGGACTTCAATAATCCAATGGTGACATTGATTGAATTGTCAGATGCGACATCCTTGTTGGAATAGACGTAATCATAGCCGCCATACATCTCATCATGGCCTGCGCCACACCAAGTAGAACTGCTTCCAATACATCCTGAGAGTGGCACGAGTGTAATGATAAAGAGTAGTGGTAACGAAAATTTGTAACTTGCCATGGTTCGTGTTTAATGGAATAGTATATCGTAGTTTTTCAAAAAACGAATACTTACATCTCAATCTTACTGTCTCTTTCGGGCGAGCAAGGTTGCTCCAATAATCAACAAAATTGTATTCACCATCGAGATACTGGGAACTGTTCCATCAGAGTTGATTGTTACATTAGGCTCAACTATTTGAAAGGGGCCATCGATCGCTGCTACGTAGGATTTCGATCCGAAATGTGTATCGGTTTTGAACCAACCCATGCCATTCATCCAGCCCGAAACATAGACCCTTTCGTTTGAATCAACTATCACTTCTGTCGGGGTGCTGCTCAGTATGCCACCAGTGTATGAGTTCTTACCATATGGGAATGAACTGTATACGGCATGACCTCCAGATGAACTGCGTAAATGATCACTATCATCTGCCCAAATCCAATTTCCACCAGAATCGATATGAGCCACAAAATGACCCTGGTCGTATGTATGTTCAAGTATTGTATCCCCGATTGTAATTGATTGTCCATTTTCTGAATATGTTCCTGTGATGTAGGCATTACCGCTTACATCGACAGCCAGTTTTGTCTGATCACATTTATTGCCAAAAGTTTGCATCCACAATTCTTGCCCATCGAAATTGTATCTGGCAACAAATTTTTGATTATCATAACATCCAGAGACGTAGAAGTACCAATTGCCATCACTCTCAATGTCATGTATCTCATCACACTTGTGAGTAACAACTCCACATCCATTGGCGACCCAATCCCAATCATCATCCCATTGGTTGTATTTTGCAATGAAGGCTCGCTCATCGTCGTAACCACCACTATATATGTCCAAATTACCCAATTTCAGACTCTTTGCATAGATTCCAGTAACATACAACCGTTCCGGAGAACCCGTTGCTACCAACCCCGTAATTTGAACAAATTTATCACTGCAATGATTTGAATTTGACAAGCCTTGGGACGGGGCACATGAAGGGCGAAAAGTCAATGGAAGTTGGGTGCCCGACGGTCGATCAAGCCACTGATTAGGAGGAGTGATTTCAGTAGCTTCTTTCCATGCTCCATTACCCAATCCAATTTTCGCAATGTACGCACCACATCCTTTGAGTTCTGGAATTCCATCCCAGCCATTGAACATTCCTTGATGATTATTTTGAGGATAGTTACCGAGCAAATTGTTAGATAATCCAATATGTTCAAGTGGTTCACAGCCGTGATTTCGTTCCCACTCCATCACAAAATTGTTACATCCTGGTCCACCACCCAGTTGTGAACGAGCTTCAGGTGGATACCAATACCCTTGCTCGCACCAATTTTGCCTTAGATTACCAGTGATGAAAGCGTGGTTTCCATCCGAAGACAGTACGATGTGTTCACCTGTATCTGCTGATTGCCCCCCGGCACCTTTTACCCATTCCCATGAACCACTAGAACTGATTTTTGCAACAAACATGTCTGTTCCAGTCAAGAACCAGTCACTTGGTGCTCCACATGGATACCCATTGAGGGCATTTCCAAAACTTTCATCATTGATTCTTTTATCCTCAATGTATCGTTTTTTAATCCAATTTCCTTCATCTCGAACATTATACGATTTCACTACATCAAACATACCTGCTCCATCAAATTTGACATAACCATCGAAAATCCCGGTGATATATGCATTACCCGAATCATCAACAGCAATAGAGTTTGAAACGGCATAACTGTCAGTCCAGTTAGCCTTATCCCATTGGCCCTGGTTGATTGTGAATGGGGTCGATGTTGAAACGGTCAATGTGTAAGGATCAATCTTCACCAATTCAATCCCTAGTGGTAACAATTCATCATACTCTTCTTGTAGGACGATTGTTGATTGGGTTGTGTAAGACACATTTCCGATAAATTTCGGGGGGCTTGTGGCATTATTGTATACCTTGTCACCCATTTGGAAATGTTGTATAGGACTCGGTTTGGAAGTATTGGTGTAAATGGTATCTGAAATCGGAGCAAGAGCATAAGATGAGTTTTCTGCAACATAAACTCCAGTGGTTTGGAAACCAATTGAACTAGATGATACACTCTGGCTCCAAGTTGCTCCTCCTGAGTTCGCACAGTGGACTGGATTATTGGAAGACGTTGTTGCCCAAAGCCAATTCCCACTACCGTCCATTTTTGCGACAAACGCATCTTCCTTGTTGTATTGTGTGAGAGTAAAACCACCCAATGATGTAGTTCCAATATAGCTACCTGTGACTAAAATATCACCATTCGAATCTATTTCCATATCGTTGATTTTGACCATGTCACCAGTTCCAGTAGCCCATTCCCATGAACCTGCAGTGACCAATGGTTCAGGGTCGTCTACATCCGGGATACCATCATTGTCATCATCCAAATCGATGTGGTCACAACGCCCATCTCCATCGGTATCGATTGGGAAAGAAGAAATATCCCAGGGGTCAGTATTACACAAGATTTCAAACAAATCACTCCAACCGTCAGAGTCGTCATTCATATCGGCATTGTTACCAATTCCATCATTATCAAAATCAGCCCATTCGGTGGGGTCAACTGGAAACGCATCTGCTTTGTCGGGCCATCCATCATTGTCATCATCCATATCAGTCAGCATGGTTTGATCGCAATTCTTGTCCGGTAGTACTCCATCTGGCAATCCATCACCATCCGAATCCAAAGCGAAACAGGGGTCCAATGGATAATCGTCGTTAATATCCCAATATCCATCGTTATCATCATCTAAATCTGGCTGAAGTTTACAATCATTAGAAGTCACAAAGTCAGGATATCCGTCACCATCAGTATCAATCGAGGCACAGGGATCAGTCGGCCAAATGTCATTTACATCATCAACACCATCATTGTCATCATCCAAATCTGCATTATCTCCTATTCCATCGCCATCTATGTCTGACCACTCATTCGCGTTTTCAGGAAATACATCTTGCTCATCACAGACTCCATCGTTATCTTCATCACCAGGAATTTGTCCACCATCAAGTGGATCCGTCAGGCATGAAATTTCATCATTATCAGGCCATCCATCATTGTCATCATCTGGGTCCAAACCATCGCAAATTGAATCTTCATCAAAATCCAACGGGATTGAATTACCGTCATTCGGATTAGAACCACAATCAATTTCTTCTTGGTTGCTGAATCCATCTTTATCCGAATCATCATCCGAGTAGCCATCAGTCATCCTATGATTTAGGTTGGAATCTTCATTCACTGATTGTTTTTCTGAAATCAGAAAAATTGGAGAAATCGCCATTGAAATGATCAACAAGGCAAGAGTACTGGATATGATGTTATGCGCCATTGCCTTGAGCAGTGGTAAGGAGCATATTGTCTATTTCATGGTGTGACGCGACTTCGATCTCTTGGGAATAGAACGACTTCGCGCACGTTTCCTGCACCGGTCAACACCATCAGAAGTCGAGCCACTCCAAGTCCCCAACCCGCATGAGGGGGGGCTCCGTAGCGGAATCCATCGGTATAGAATGTGAAATCAGAGGGGTCCAAATCCATGTCACGCAGATTTTGTTCAAGGACTTCAACACGATGCTCACGCTGACCACCGCTGGTCATCTCATCGCGACCGAAATTCAAATCGAATCCTCGTGATAATTGTCCTCCTGTTGAACCCTTTTCGCTTTCATCATGGAAGATGTAGAATGGCTTCATCGACATAGGCCAGCGTGGCAAGAAGTGGAAGCCAGGATACTTGGCTGCAATCAGGTCACAATGGTGCGACTCAATGTCATCGCCCCATTCGATTTCTCCTCCACCTTCCTTGACGATTTCAATCGCTTCACAGTAAGGGATTCGTGGGAAGGGTAGGCTCGGAACTTCGACTGTAATCGGGTCTTGCTCTTGAGATGCACGATACTCATTGATGACATCGATTAGATTCTGATCGTTGGACGCAACCTGACTCCAAATGTGATGGATCATTCGCTCCTGTACGCACATGACATCTTCATCATTCATCCATGCACCTTCGATATCAAAGGAGATGAATTCGTTCAGGTGTCGGTAGGTGTCGTGTTTCTCAGCTCTGAATGCGGGCCCAATCTCAAAGACACGTTCTAGTCCACCCAACACAGCAAGTTGCTTGTACAGCTGAGGGGATTGCGAAAGATATGCATCGGTTTCAAAATATTTCATCGGGAACAAGTTGGTTCCACCCTCTGAAGCACTCGCGATAATCTTAGGAGAGTTCATCTCGCTGAACCCTTCTGTAATCAGATGCTCACGACCATATTGCAACACTTTGCCTCGGAGTTGAAACATTGCATTTACATGCGCGCGACGTAAATCGAGGTGGCGATTATCGAGCCGTACATCGAGTCCAACGTGTACATCATCGACCACACCCACGGGTAGTGGAGTTTGTGCAAGTGCCAAAATCTGTCCTGAAGAGACATTGATTTCGTATTCTGCAGGGGGTTCAGGCTCACCTTCTGGAACCTTTGGGGGGCGCTTTTGAGCGACAGTTCCCGTGACTTGGATGGTCGACTCTCGACTTGCACTTTGGATTGCGGCGAACGAATCTTCATCCATGTTGTCCTTTTTCAGGAAGGCCTGGAGATGTCCCGTTCCATCGCGAAGCATCAGGAAACAGATTGCACCTCGGCCACGGACAGCTTCCGCGTAGCCAGCCACAGTGACTTCATGCCCAATCATTTGTGCACCCAAATCACGAACTTCACCTAGGGTGTGTGTTCGATAGTGCGTGGCTTCCCAATCGCGTCCGTCGCGTCCGGTCATGATTCTGGCCGTGGGCATCCAACACTTGAACCGTACGGCGAGAAATGGTGGAGTTTTCGTTCGATTAGTGAAACGCTTTCGCCCTCATGATTGATATGCAAAAGGAGGTTCGCCGCGCTTAATGTCATCCGAGCGTTTGCTGTTTACCTCTGAGTCCGTCACGGCTGGACACCCCGACAAACTCTGTGATGCCATCTCCGATGCAATCCTCGATGCCTGTTTGTCACAGGACCCCAATGCACGTGTCGCTTGTGAAACATTGGTGAAGGGAACTGAGAACAATAGTAAGATTGTGCTCGCTGGTGAAATTACCTGTGCGCAACCCGAAATTGATTATGCCACCGTGGCTCGAAATGCGGCGAAGTCGATTGGTTATACTGACCAAGCCTTCGGTATGGATGCGGCCACTTGTGAGGTCGAGGTGATGATTACAACCCAATCTCCTGAAATTAGTCAAGGCGTCAGCCAAGGTAATTTGGATCAGGGTGCAGGTGACCAAGGCCTGATGTTTGGTTATGCGACGATTGAATCCGAATCATATGCGGCCCTCAAGGGTCAATTCATGCCTCTTTCGGCATCCCTAAGTCAATCTTTGACTCGACGTCTGACGGAAGTTCGCGAGGCAGGAATACTTCCTTGGGCCCGACCCGATGGCAAGTCACAAGTCACCATTGAGTATGGAGCGTATGCCAAACCACGCCGAGTATGGGCGGTTGTCATCGCCATTCAACACGATGACATGCTTGAGAGATTCGGCTCTGAAGAAGAAGAGCATGCCTTCATTGAATCCGAAATCATTGAACATGTAATCAATCCAATCATCCCTGCAGAGTTGATTGATTCAAAGACAGATATTATCGTCAACGGAACGGGCCGATTCGTACAAGGTGGTCCACATGCTGATGCTGGAATCACTGGTCGGAAAATCATCGTTGATACCTACGGGGGAATGGGTCGTCATGGAGGTGGTGCATTTAGTGGAAAAGATCCGTCTAAGGTGGACCGTTCTGCAGCTTATGCGGCTCGATGGGCTGCGAAACACGTGGTCGCTGCCAAATTGGCTAAGCGCTGTGAAATTCAATTGGCCTACGCGATTGGTGTTGCAGAACCAGTCAGTGTCCGAGTCTCTACAGATGGCAGTACGGCACCCGGCGTCACTGAGGAAGAAATCAGCCGAAGAGTTCGCGAACATTTCGACTTCCGTCCGCGTGCAATCATCGAAAATTTGGACCTGCTCAGACCCATTTACTCAGCCACCTCAGCTGGTGGACATTTTGGGCGTGAGCCTGAAGATCGCCACTTCCCCTGGGAGCATTTGGATGCTGATCTCATTTCTGCCTTGCAAAAGCCATGAATTTGGCTAATTCACGAGAACGCTTACGCGTTCTCCCAGCATCCTCAAAGCAGGGTACGAATTCGGTGAACACCATGTCCCAACAGCGCCGGCGCTCAATTTCCTTGAGTTTCCTTTTAATTTCCAGCGTTTTTTTGGCTGCATTTACGCCAATTGCGTCTGCAGATAGCCGCATCTTGTTGGACTTGTCAAACGACCATGTAGTACTGATTCAGGGAGACAGTGCCAATGTAACGTTGACCATTGAGAATAACGACACTTCCATCCATGATTTCACACTCAGCACCGATGCGACATCGACATCTTCAGCCTGGAATGTGACGTTGGTTGATCAGAATATCTCGACCGTTTTGCCTACCTTTTCGGTAACCACTAGCATCATTGTTCACTTGGCCAACGATGCTGATTTATCGGATAGTGGTTCCATAGATATCCATGTAGCCCACAGTGGTTCCAATGTTGCATCAAGTATCACCTTGTATCTCTCAGTGGCCCCTTCCTATTTGCCAGCCGTTGAACATACAGTGGTCGGTGATGAGGGATTAATCAGTATGGAAATTGGCCAATCCATCGATGTGAATGTTCCAATTTCTAACCTGGGATCGTCTTCAGATCACATTGTTTTGGCAGTCGATGAAACTGCTGATTTGGTTGATTTTTGGGCAAATTGGAATGGTGGGGGTGGGAGTGGCTCCAACAATTCTGGCAACAACAGTGGTGGCAACGGAGGCAACAACTCCGGCAACAACAGTGGAGG
>Ga0163179_10003520_pt1 | contig 10648 bp, 9 predicted proteins | sample AtlANTMetagenome_FD_109643 | JGI IMG/M metagenome (GOLD analysis project Ga0163179, IMG submission 109643) | Marine eukaryotic phytoplankton communities from the Atlantic Ocean - Atlantic ANT 2 Metagenome | ecosystem: Environmental > Aquatic > Marine > Oceanic | place: North Atlantic Ocean... | reverse complement strand
TGGATGCCAGCCTCTCGATCGCCTTTGCCAAGAAACAGAGTGTTGTCCGAATCGAGCCAGGCGCCGGCAGAGGGTGGCAGGCTGGCTACATCGTCTCCTCCGCTGTCAGCCTGTGTGCGCAACAGTCCCAGTCTGGAGTCCTTACGCAAGCTCGCGGATCGCTCTTGGCCGCTGTCGTCCACATCGAATTCGGAGTAGCCGAGGAAGACGAAGTTGTCCTGCACCAGCCAGTGCAAGAATTTCTGTACGCGCGAGATGTGCGCAAACTCGTCGTTGCTTGAGCTCTGGGTCCACTCTCCGAGGCCACTTGCAAAGGAGAGCGCCTTCGACCGCATGGGGGCGTGGTCAGCCACTACCGCCTGTACTTCGATCAGGGCTTCATGGATGTGCAGCTGGATTTTTTCGCGCCGCTTAGCGCTGCTGATCCAGGGCAGCTCGAAGTGCATCATTGACTCGAGTATGTCGCCGTCTTTGGGCAATGGCTCTACTGCTTTAAGTTGACCGCTCTTGCTGCGCTTTACGCCCAAGATGGGATGGATGTGTCGTTCGGCACGCAAGTCGGCGCCCGCGAGGCGGTTACGAATTGTGTCAAAGATGAAGGGCTGATCTGGCATGCAGGTCTGCAGGACGCTGCGCTTGATGCTGTAGCCATGTTCATTCGCTTTGGGATTAAAGACGCGAACCTTGATCTCATCTTTCTTGCGCTGCTTGACCCAGTTGCCGAGGTCAGTCCACTGCTTGCATAGATCGAGAAGTTCTCGTTCGCGGAGATAGTTCTCTTCGCTGCGATGGAAGAAGCCTTCTGCGATGCTGCGCTCGAGGTCTCCGCCGAATTGGGAGAGGGTCTCGGGGATCGACTGGCGAAGATCCGACAGGCTGCTTTCAGTGGCTTGGGTACCGCTTGGCTTGGCTGTGCTCATTGGAGGCTCGCAGATCGACTAAGGGGTAGGGCAGTCAGGTGAAATGGAATCGATGGATATCGGCTGAAGAGGGACTTGGGCTTGTGTGACATCGCTCCACTCCAATACGGTGGTGATGCAGTGTGAGGGGCCATCGATAGAATCGACAGGATCGCCGCAAGGAACGCATGGATTGCTGCCTAGCTGTTCCTGCCACTGGACGCAAGTCTCCTCGACAGTTCCCCCGCTCTCCGTAGCCATTGCTTCTACCTGTAAGACGGCCAGTATCACTAGCTCAGACAGACTGGCAGAGTCATCGGCCAATTGGGCTCGGATCGCTCCGCGCTTGAGTACGGAGCCCAGGGCAGTGGGCAAAACGCTGCCTTCGTTGAAGACTGCGCTGAGTTGACCGTCGTCGCTGAGGGATGCGTCGTCGAGTTCTGTGGTGAGGAAGCAGGGGTCCTGAGCGCCGTCCGTGACGGTGGCGATGGAGAGACTTCGATCTCCGTTCTTTCCCGCGTCGGAGAGGCCAATAAGAAATTCTGGTAGCTCGAGTTGAGGGAGGCTTGGGTTAATTTCGGCGGAGTTGATTGGAATGGGCATGTTGGCTACGCCTGCACTGGCCAGCCAGGTGCCTGAGCCGAGATCTAGTGGGGGAGGACCCGAGCCCTCTGAGGGTTCTACTTCCGCACGGAAGGTGCCGCTTCGATCACCGTCCGTCAGTGATGCCTCGAGGGTCCAGTTGTTTTCTGGCGATAAGGGCTCAAGGGGCATCGCTACGGCACAGCTTCCCTGATCCGCCCAGGCAGTCACCAGAGGAGCGGTAGTGGAGTTCTCGTCGACAATGCGCAGGTCGATGCTGTCCGAGGGGCACACAGTGCAAATCTGTTGCCACGGCGGGGAAGCTAGATCGCTTGTAGGGACAGTCGAACGAAGGCTGATGACGAGGTCTTCTTCGCAAGAGACTGGCAGTAACTCTTCATTGGGGTCGGGCAGCGGAAAGGGCTCTGGTCTGCAGCCGAGGCTACAGACCGAGAGCACAAGGAGACAGCCCAGGCTGCACGAGTTGAGTGACTTAGGAGACCGCATGACAATCCCTCGCGTCAGGTCCGTGATCGAGACCTGATAGCGGTATTTCGCCGAGTGTAGCAGTCCGAGGGTCTAGCGGGGCTCTCGAGTCAACCTTGCTGGACAGGGCCCAGACAGGCTCTTATTCTCCCGCTCATGGCTCGGTTCGAACACCACGTATTTGTCTGCGTGAACGAGCGGTCTTCCGAAGACCCACGCGGCTGTTGCGCTTCGGCTGGCGGCGGAGAGATTCGTGGTTGGTTTTCTGAGGAATTGAAAGCACGCGGTCTGAAAAGAAGAATTCGCTCCAATAAAGCGGGATGTCTTGATCTTTGTGCTCGTGGACCTGTGGTAGTCGTATATCCGGAAGGAGTCTGGTATTCGCCTCGCTCTCGTTCTGATGTGCAGCGGATCGTCGAGGAGCATCTCGTGGATGGAAATCCCGTGGCCGCTCTGCGTATCCCTCGAACCTGAGGCTGGTGGGTCGATGTCTTTGTCTAGCTTGCTCTATCTTGTGCAGCGGCTCGAGATGGCACGATGAGTCAGCGCTCGATTCTGGTGCTCGAGGATGATGCTCGCTTTGGAGCGCAGGTTGTTGAGCTGTTTGGCTTCCTTGGGCATCGAGTAACGCTTGCGAGCACTGGTGCCAGTGGGATTCAGGCCTTCAGCGAGGAAGAGTACTCGCTTCTGGTTTGCGATCTTACGCTTCCCGATATGGGTGGAGTCGCTGTTGTTCGCGCGATCAGGGCCCTTCCGGGAGGCGCTGAGCTGCCCGTGTTGCTCATGAGCGCTGTCTATAAGAGCCCTAAGTTGTTTGAGCGCGAACTGCGTGAACTTGGCGTGGTGGAATTTCTACCCAAGCCCTTCTCGCTCATTGAGCTGGGACGCACCGTCGAGGTCCTTACCGCCGAGTCTGCTGAGGTGTCAGGCGGCGATGCCCGCATCACGGCGACGGGCTCGTGGCGTACCGAGAAGGTCCGAACTCTCTTGGGAGATGGCGAGCCAGCCTTTGGCAAGAGCGGCGATTTTGCGCAGCGCGATCTGTTGTTCATGATGTTCGAGGGCTTTCATCAGCACGTTGCAGGCCGTCTCAGCTTGCGCAATGACAAGGTCGCTCGCGAGCTCTACTTTCTTAATGGTTACCCGGTTTGGGCTTCCAGTAATGTCAAAGAGGAGCAACTTGAGGCCGTTCTGGTGCGTAACGAGTTGCTTACAGTGGATGAAGCCAAGACAGTTCGTCGCCTCTCCTTCCAGGAAAAAGTGTCTTACGGCGCTGCGGCCATGAGCTCAGGATTAGTGTCAGAGCGTCGTTTGCTCATGGCGGAGAAGGATCAGGTTCGTCAGCTGGTGGTTGGCTGCTTCGCCTGGAAGAAGGGCCAGTACGAATTCCAGAAGGGAGACAGCTTCGTTTCGCAGATTCCTATCCACGAGGTGAATCCGCTGTCATGCATGCAAGAGGCGACCTTGCGCCACCTTGAGCTGAACGAACTCGCTCCAGAGATCTATCCCCGTGGTGAGCACAGGCTGGTGCCCGGGCCGCGTCATGATCGCCTGATGCCCTACGTGGTTCTGCCTGAAGCCCTTGAAGGGCTGGCCGAGGCGATCAGCGACGGCATGACGGTAGGAGAGCTTTTTGTCACCTATCGTGCGTACACAGAGAAGCTGATCAAGATGCTCTGGCTGCTGTTTCGACTGGGCATCGCCGAGTCTATGGAGAAGCTCCCTGACTCCCCTACAGAGCTGCCTGTAGGACTGTCGGACGAAGAGGAAGAGGAGCCTGTACCTCCTCCTCCAGTGACCGGAGACCTTCCCTTCGAAGAGATGTCGACCATGCGTGAGATCCGTCTGCTCATGAGTAGAGAGGCCTGGTCTGCAGCTACCCCTAAGCTGCGTGGACTGGCGCGATCCTACCCAGAGTCAGTCACTGTGCTCAGTGCCCTCGCCTGGTGTGTTTACAATCTGGGCGTGATGCCTGGTGGAGACGAGGAGGCTGCTCGCGACGAGGCGATCTCTCTGCTTGAGAGAGTGTTCTCTATCGATTTGGAGCATGCCCTGGCTCATCACTATATGAACCGAATCTCGGGTCGTCCGGTGATTGAGTGAACTGCTCTCAGCCCGGTCGGCGTGCGCTGCCTATGCTGGTGGCAGTAGGTACTCTGTTGCTGGCCGGGGCGCCGGCCCTTGCTCAGGCTGGCGCCACGGATGGTGGACGGATAAATTCCCCAGGCGAGCGCTCCCACAACATCTACTTAGGATGGCCAGAAGCTTCCTATTTGTGGGAAGGAATGATTAAGGATCGCAAGGCTCTGGGACTCAAGGTGGGTGTGCAGATCTGGCCGCTGGCAGTCACGGTCGGGCTCAATATGCGTTTCTCGCTGTTAGAGCGCGGCAAAGTGAGTCTGGCTCTGCTGGTTCGTCCCGGCATTAACGTGGCCGGCTTTGGAGGCTCTAAAGCGGTTTACCCTCAGAACTACCAGTGGGGAAGATCACGCAGCTTTCGTCCTAGTTTTGGGCCAGGGGTTGATCTGGGCCTTCTCGCTAGCATCGATGCATCACCCAGGCTTCGCGTACTTCTGAGCTTCGAGAGTCCAGTCGCTTTTTGGATTTGGGTGAGCCCGGTTCAGTGGTGGTTGGAATGGCCGATGATCATCTCTGGTGGCGTCGAGTATGAGATCAATTATCGGGTGTCACTCATCGCCTTGGGGGGAGGAGGCCCTGCGATTGCTTTTTCGGGCCCGAGCCAGTTGCTTGGTGTCGCTGGTCGGTTTCGGATTGGCGTGCAGGTGCGCTACTGACCGCTCGCGTTGCTGAGCTTTATGAGTAGCTCTGCGGCTGTTTTGTAGTCGACATTTCCAGGGTCACATTCCAGGGCTCTATTGGCATCGACCCTCGCCAGTTCGCGGCGTCCGACCAGACGCAATGCGTAGGCTCGGTTGGCGAAAGCCAGACAGAGCTGGGGGTCCATAGAAAGGGCTTGCTCCCATGCCTCGAGAGCGCTTTCGACTTCATAGTCATAGAAGCGGCCGTTGCCAGCCCATAGCCAGTCCATAGCGCTGGGTTCGGTGCCAGCTACGGCCCGCTCTTGAGCTTCTCGAATGTTTTGCCAGTCACCCTGAAAATCGGCGATGTAGACGACGTTCTCACCACTGTAGTCGCGTCCATCCCATTCCCAGAGGCGCGGGTCGGCCGTGGTCTTGCTCGCCATTGCGGTGCGCCCCCGATCTACCCAGCCGTCGATGTCGATTCGTTTGGCAGAGCTCAAGGCGGGTAGCTTGGCTTCCAGAAGCTTGCGGACGACGGCTCCTGCAAGGACGTAGTTGCCCTCAACCGATGGGTGGCAGTGGTCATAGACCAATTGGTACTCAATGAATCCGTCTGGGTGTCGCGCACGGAACAGAGCCTCTGAGTCGATCACTCCAAGAACACCGTCTTCATTAGCAAAGGAGCGGATCGCTTCGCTGACTTCGGGCACTACCCGGTTCGGGTATTCCGTGTAGGCCCTGGCCTTGATGTACCAACGTTGTGCTTCCTCCATCTTGTTGCGGTACTGCATGGACTGGGCGAGCATGTACATGGCCGAGGAATCATCGTGCCTTGCCAGTACCTCTCGCGCGTTGCGCTCCATGCCTTCCCAGTCACTGTTGTTCATCAGGTCTTCTGCCTGCTCCAGCAGCTCCTTGATGCGCGCCCCCTTTTTTCCCGGATACGGAAAAGAGATGGGATCGTGGAAGTCGCTCGGGGCGGGATTGATGAGCAGCATTGGGGTGCCGCGCTGCCGGGCCTGACGCAGTATCTTTCCTACGTTGTGCCGATACGTGCTGGCCGCATAGCCACGCTCTAGCTTGCCGATTCGGGCTCGCTCTTCGGCGGGAACAGACTTGAGTTGATCGAGCTGCTGAGCGGGGATGGCACCTACAGGATCGCGTCCTTGTTGCAGGTTCTCATCGCCGTCGCTGGCCTGCTCCTGGGCTGCTCGTTGTTGCGCACGTTCTAAGACCTGTTGTTCGCGATCTCTGCCGAGCAGCTTTCGGCCCACTTGAAAGATGCGGAGCCCCTCGAGTCGCTGGTTCCAGAGCAGCGCGCGCGTGTAGCGCCGATGCTCTGCGGCGCTCATGTAGGTCTTCCAGGAACTCAACTCAAGCAGTTCATTGTGGCCTGAGTAGAGGATGATCAGGTCCCAGGAGCTCAGATCCCAGAGTTGTCGACTGGCCCAGAGCAACTGCTGCGATGACCAGGCGACGGTGCCGAAGTTAATGACTTGGATTTCGCTATCCGGGACGGCGGCTTGAAGTAGCTGCTCGACACGGTGCGGGAATGCTCCAGGTTCGAGGACGCCATAGCCGTGCGCTGCTGAGCCGCCAAGAACGGCTACGCGGAATGTATTTTCTTTGACCTCTGGATTGAAGGGGTGAAAGTGATGGGACTGACCTGCTCGAACCCAAGAGCGCTCCGGCTCGCCTTCATGCGCTATGTGTACAAGGGGCGGATTGAGGATGTGGTCGGGAAACCAGGTCGTCGTGCGATCCTGAGCACCCTGTACGCCAGCGATTCGTAGACCAGTCTCTGCCATGCCCAACACCAATATCGTAGTTGTCATGGCGAAGATGAACGCCTTGGTGCGTCCTATTGGGGCGCGGGCCTGGCCCGGGCGGTCATCGGCGACATCGTTCACGGTGGACTCTCCTCGCGGAGCAGTATCAGCTTGCGATGCCGGCCACGGCAAGGGAGTGAATATTCATCTGCCGCAACTGCCGTTCAATTAGTGTGCGTGCTCCGGCGGTTCCCACAGCGACCAGGGCTAGGTCCGGTGCGAAGTCTGCCAGGGCATCCAGAGGCACGACGGGAGCTCCGTGTCGAGTGCTTCCGATCGCCTTGGGGCTAACTTCGGCAACGGCTACAGGGCGGCGGTCAGCCTCGGTCAGCGCGCGTATCCAGCGTTTTCCCTCTCGTCCAGCCCCGCACACGGCAATTGCTCCAGCATCAGAGAGAAGGTTGCTTGAAAAGTGGCTCCACTTGGACTCGAAGAAGGCCTTCTTTTCGTAGATGGAGTCCGTGCGTGTCGAGCGGGATGGGTGGTCCCTCCAGTAAACGAGCGCTTCGGGAAGCTTGTGGAAGCGTGCCTTGGCTGCCAGCAAGCGCAGCCACAGGTCGTAGTCTTCAGGGCAGCCGTTATCACGATAGGGACGTTCCGGATCGTCGAGAAGCTCCAGGGCCTCAGGTCTCATCATGACGCACGGGTGACAGACAGGATTCTCTACGAGGAACTCGCGCTGGAAGTCCTCGTGACTTTCAATGGAGTCATGCCACCTCTGGTAGCGCTTCATGCCTTCGGGGAGGTCACCATCTTCAGCATCTCGGAAGCTGATGGAGCGACAGTCAAGGACATCAACTTCAGGATGCCTGTCGAGGAATTCCACTTGCTTTGCAAGGCGCATGGGAGAGCAGATGTCATCGCCATCGAAGCGAGCAAGGAAGTCACAGTCCTGACCTTGCGCTGTAGCGAGGTTGAGCGCCTCAGGAAGGCCTAGCCGCCCCGGTAGAAGGCAGCCGATGCGCTGTTCTTGTTGAGACCAGCGCTGAGCAATGTCAAAGCAGGGCTCGTCTTCATCGAGATCGGCATCGACGACTAAGGTTGCCTGCCAGTCGGTGAAGCTCTGAGCTACCAGGGACTCAAGAGCGGCATCCAGCCAGCGTGCAACGCCTCGTATGGGAATCGCGACGTGTACCCGCGGCGTAGTCATCAGGAGCGCTGCCCTCAGTCCAGAACGATGGACTTCACCTTTTTGGACTGTGCATTTTTCCGCTCAGCCTCGAGCTGAGCGTCGCGGCTTGCTTCGAACATGCGGCTCTGGCGTACGTTGACCCACTGGCCCTTACGTACGTCATTCCTCAACTCCTGGATGGTGAAAGGGTCTTGCCACAACCAACGCTGCTCGACGATCTGTTTCTCGACTTTGACGTTCCAGGCGTTGGAGCCGGTCTCGACTCCTTTTGTGATCTTTTCGAGACGGCCGGGGCCATACTTTTTCTCGAAGGCTTCGCGGAGTTCACGGCCCTCGCGGATGGTGAACTCGCCAGGAAAAAACATGGTGACTTCGATCAACTTGTCATCCCAAAGAGTCCAGTGCCGCACCATGCCATCACCACTCTCGGTACCTGGCGTTGGGAGCTCGATGAGCTTGCGGATATGTCGGTCTGGGGTGACCTGCATTTCCATGCCGCCGCGGATCGCCATGATCGCCTCGGCGCTTGCGCCCCAGACAACGCCCTTAAATCCAGCGGGCAAGACGGCATCGCCCCCCTCGCCAGGTGGTGGCGGCCTCGTTGCCTGGGGACTTTTTTGAGCCATAGCACTGGCCGGCAGCAGCAGCGTCAGGGCGATCAGTAGGAACAGGGGCTTTAGACTTTGGCAGATCATTCAGGACCAAGAATAGAGCGTTCGGTGGACGGAGTCGACCAATCTGCGCTGAGCACCTGTTAGCTTTCCTTTGCGTAACCCAGCTAGACACGAGGCGCCCACACGCCCACACTCAGAGTATGTCCGAGAAGCTCGCCGCGTTCTTATCTTTGTCTGCTAAAGAGTCGCGCCTACAACTTGCTCCCTTTTTGGGAGAGTACGTAGGGCCGAACTGCGGCAGGCGGGAAGCAGTAGAGGCAAGCGTGGCTCAAACTACGGGCGCCACAAGCGACGAGGAATGGAACGAATTACTGATCATGTTTGAGAACCTCGCCCAGGACTTTGGTCCTCAGCCAGGCCACAAGCTTGCCAGTGATCTGTTGCTCTCTTTTGTTGGACCACTGCTGAACACCGACAGCACGCTCAAAGGCGTAGAGCATCTCGACGAGGCCGTGGCCGCCTCGGATGCGGGGCGCAGGGTCATGCTGATCTGTAACCACCTGGGTTATGCCGATACTATCTGCACGCGGGGGCTACTTGAGCGTGCCGGACGAGGGTCTGTGATGGGCCGACTGTGTCCTGTGGCAGGGCCCAAGGTCTACCTGGATCCGATTCGCCGCATGGGGGTGGCGTCTTCTCCATCGATACGAGTGGCTCAGTCCAGCCAACTAGCTAGCAATGTTGCGGAGTTTTCTCCACGCGAAGTCGCGCTCATCGCACGTCGTTGTCTGGCAGACGCTGGTAACGAGATGGATAAGGGAAGAATTATTCTTCTGTACCCAGAGGGGACCCGCTCTCGAAGCGGTCATATGGGCCCCTTTTTGCGTGCTGTGGCGCGCTGGCTCACCATCGACGGTGTGCTTCTACTGCCGTTGGGCCAATGGGGTTCTGAGGTGATTGACCGTGTCGAGGATGACTACATTCGGCCCGGTACAGTGCATGCCCAGTTTGGCCCCTTGCTGGATAGTAGGCTCTTGGCAGACTCTGGGCTCAACCGTATCGACGTCGCTGGCCGAGCGCATGAGGCAGTCGCCCAATTACTGCCCGAGGCCTACCGCCCCAAAACAGGAGCCTCTCGCGTCATTTGATGGGAGGTTAAGCGAGTGCTTTGCTGACAGCCTCTGCCAGCTCGCCGTTCTCGTGCATCTCGCGCACGATGTCGCAGCCGCCTACGAACTCGCCTCCCAGGTAGAGCTGGGGCAGAGTCGGCCAGTCGCTGAACTCTTTGATCTCTTGCCTCAATACGGAGTCGGAGTACACATCCCGAGTCTCGAAGGGCACGTCAAGTTGGCGAAGGATATCGACCACAGCGGCTGAAAACCCGCAGCGTGGCATGGCCGCGTTGCCCTTCATGTAGAGAAGTACAGGGATGGCTTTGACGTCCTTTTCGATGGCGGCGCGCATCTCTTCAGGAGACATGGCCGCTGGCGGCGGGGGAGGAGGCGCTGCAGCCGCTATGGGCAGTCCCGGGCTCTTGGGTTTAGCCCGGTCGGCAACTTCTGCGGGACGAGGCGTGGCCTTTCTGCCGACGATAGGGAGGCGACGCTTGATTCTGGAAAGTATGCCCATGGGGTCTCCGCGGTCGGGGAAATACAGTTGAGAAGAGGATCCTCACACTGCGGGGTGCAGTTCCTGCGCTGGCCATTATAGTTGTCGCCCAGCACGTTGCTTCGCTCTGCTCGATAATCGTCGGCTCACTGCGAAGATTGGAAGGTTCAAATAATCATGCGAATGAAGGACAGAGTTGCAATTATCACGGGTGCCTCCAGAGGTGTCGGCGCGGCATGCGCCGTGGCTCTGGCCAGAGAGGGCTGCAACATCGTTGCTGCTGCCAAGACGGTAGAGCCCCATCCCAAGCTCAAGGGCACGCTTCACGATACGGTGCGTCTGGTGGAAGAGGCTGGAGCCAGAGCCATCGCGGTGCAGATGGATGTGCGCTTTCCCGAGCAGGTTGAGTCCATGGTGGATCAGGCGATGGAGGCCTTTGGCAGGGTCGACTATCTGATCAATAACGCGGGCGCTATTTTCTGGGCTCCGGTAGAGCAGTGGACTCCTAAGAAGTTCGATCTTGTGATGGATGTGAATGTTCGAGGAGCCTTTCTCTGCAGCCGTGCGGTCCTTCCCATCATGAAGAACCAGGGCTTTGGACATATCTTGATGATGTCACCCCCCGAGCACCCCGAGTCATCTGCGGGCAAGGCGCCCTATATGGTCAGTAAGCTGGGCATGACCATGGTGGCTCGAGCCATTGATTTTGAGAATAAAGACGATGGCATTACCGCGT
>Ga0163179_10003519_pt1 | contig 10648 bp, 18 predicted proteins | sample AtlANTMetagenome_FD_109643 | JGI IMG/M metagenome (GOLD analysis project Ga0163179, IMG submission 109643) | Marine eukaryotic phytoplankton communities from the Atlantic Ocean - Atlantic ANT 2 Metagenome | ecosystem: Environmental > Aquatic > Marine > Oceanic | place: North Atlantic Ocean... | reverse complement strand
TGAAATTGCTTTCTCAATTGATAGTGAAAGCAATCAAGAAAATCATAAAGATGAATTGGTTATCTTTCGAGATATACCAAGAACTAAATTAACTGTAATTAATGGAACTAAAAAGTAACATTAGTTGCAGAGATCTCTTTACATTACTAAAATGTAATTCCTAGTGTATAAACTATGCACTCATTAAATTCAACCTTAATCAACTTAATCACTACTATGCAAATTTTTAAAGCTTTCAAATCTTTAGTTCCTTCGATAGAACTAACAAATGATTCATCCAAAACTTCTCATCTTGTTGGCACCTGGACTGATAGTCAAGGTTATAGAGATGAACATAAACTATCTTTCAGATATGTTCGTAACTCTGAAAAACTAGCTTCTTTAAAAGGTAAACCCAATCTAAAAACTAAAGATATTGAATATGTTGATGAATGGGGTAACAAGCATGTACTAACAGCACAAAGAGCTAAAGAAATTATTCGTTTAGCACAATCTATTTCTGAACAAGCTGGTGCTTTAGCTGATATGTATGAAGAAGCTGGTATTACTACTTCAGAAATTCTTGGTAATAATAATCTAATTGAAATTAAAGCAGAAGGTTTAAGTCCTGCTTAAATTATCTATAATTAGTTCAATATTTAAAATTAAAATATTAACTAATGACTTCTGAAACAGAAAAATTAATTGAAGATACTATTTCTTTAATACCAGAACATACATGGCCCATTGTTATAGATGAATTATCTCAACAAATTGTAAATGTTATGCCTTCTGATGTAATTGAAGAATTAACAGGAGATCAATTGGCTTTTAATGAAGCTCATAAAACTCTATTATCTTATTATTTAGATTTAAAAGATAATAGAAAAAAGATAATTAAAGATGCTTTTGGTTTTGTAGGAGCTGTCCAAATTTTATATTATTTAGATAATTTAAATTTAGATAAAATTGCTGCGGTTCAATCTGAATTAGCAACATAGCTCCTAATCCTGTTACTTCTTAATTTTTCTTTTACTTGCATTTTGTTCTCTATCTCTCAAAATTTCTCTGTTATACCTTGTGTCTAACATGACATTACCTCTTTTATCTTTTAGATAAGAGATTCCTCTGTAAGTGAGTTTAATCATTTTCTGTATCATTTGTTACTAAAATGATATTATTACATCACATGAAATCATGTAGTTCAAGCTGTAACAAAACTTACTAATTTAACAATTTATTTACAAATTAACACAAATGAAAATCACTCCTGAACTTATCAATCTGGATTTAAAACAGATTCAATATTTAATTGATCTTGTTTCTAATGATATTACAATTGAAAAAAGAGCTTATGACCAAGGATATATTCCTTATGAAAGAGCAGATAAAGATTTGCCTACTCAAACACAATGTCAAGATCATCAAGCTAAAGCTATGGAACAACATGGAATATTAAAACAACTTTATGTTATTGCTCAATACTCTGTTTTAACTGAGGTTCAAATGTATACAGAAAGATTTGGTAAAGATGAATCTGAAGTTAAACCAAATCTTTGTGATGAAAAAAAATCTAATAAACCTAAAAAAAAATTGCCTAAAACATTAGATTCTTACCACATGCAAGAAATTCCAGAGGAAATGTTAAACGGTTTTAATCTTTAATCATGAAATGTCCTCAATGCAAATCTAAAAATACAAGAGTAGGTACTACTGAAGGTCGTCCTACTTTTACAAAAAGATATTGTAAATGTTTAGATTGTGGTTCAAAATTTCGAACTATTGAAAAACATTTTGACATTACAGAAAGACCAGGACCAAAAAAAGTTTTAAATCCTTATCAAATGGAATTAATCAATAAGAATAAATATATGTTATCTCGTAAAGAATGGGCAACTATTTATCAAGTTTCACTTTCATCTGTAGTTAAAGCAGAAAATAAAGCAACTGCTATAAGTTAGTTGTATTTATTAAAAATTGTATTATTATTTATCAGAAATCGTCAATGAAAAAAACAACAATGTCTTATGTAATTGCTTGTTGGAAAAATGGTGTTCCTCATGGTATACAAGTGAATAAAAATCAATTTAATCTTCTTCCACTTGATTCACAGACAAATGTATCTAAACTACTTAACAACCCGCATCGAACTCAGATGCAAAAATTCTTGAATTGGATAAAAGAGAATGACAAAGACCTTAAAAATGAAGAGTTTTCCATTCAAGACTACGGCAGATTCAGAAAATGAAAAATGGTTAATATTTGACTTAGAATCTGATGGTTTATATAATGATGTTACAAAAGTATATTGCTTATCTGTTTATGATATACAAAAAGAAAAGTTAATTACTTTTGAACCAGACTTTATTCAAGAAGGTATTAATTATTTATTAGATGCAAACGTACTTATAGGACATAACATTCTTTTCTATGATATTCCTGTCTTAGAAAAAATATATTCATTTGATTTTAAAGGAAGAATTATAGATACTCTGTTATGTACTCGTCTTATATGGCCTAAAGAAACTCTCTATGACATTGACGAAGAACAACATCAGGAAGTTCCACCGAAACTTAAAGGATCTGCATCCCTCAAAGCATGGGGATATCGATTATCAAATCAGAAGATTGAATTTCATGATTTCTCCGAATATTCCAAAGAAATGTTGGAGTATTGTATGCAAGATGTTCGGGTTACCAAAAAGTTATGGGAACACATCATTTCTCAAAACTATCCAGGATCTGCACTTCTTCTTGAACATCAATTTGCTGAAAGAATTAATAAACAAATTCGAACAGGTATTCCTTTTGATGTGGATGAATGTCTTGATCTTGTGGATGATCTCAGAGGAAAAAAAGCAAACCTTGAAAAAAGTTTAGAAGAATTATTTCCTCCTATTAAAAGATCAGAATGGTTTACTCCAAAAGTAAATAACAAAAAAAGAGGCTATATAAAAAATGTTCCATTTGAAAAAATTAATTATGAAAGATTCAATCCAGGTTCACGTAAACAAATTATTGAACGTCTACAACAAAAGTACCAATGGACACCAGAAGGAAGAACTGAAAAAGGAAATCCAAAACTTGATGATGATGTCCTTGAAAAATTACCCTTCCCAGAAGCTAAAACATTGGCAGAATACATGCTCATTAATAAGCGATTGGGACAAATAGCTGATGGTAATAATGCATGGTTAAAATTAGTTAATAACGATACAGGCAGAATTCATGGTGATGTTATTACCAATGGAACAATTACAGGGAGATGCAGTCACAGAAATCCCAACTGCTCTCAGGTAGTTGCTAGTGGTAAACCTTATGGAAAAGAATGTCGTTCTTTATTTCATGCTCCTTATGATTGGGACTTAATTGGAGTTGATGCAAAGGCGTTAGAATTACGTTGTCTTGCAGGATATCTAGCTCTTTGGGACCAGGGGGAATATGCAGAACTTGTTATCAATCCTAAGGTTGACATACATAGTTACAATCAAGAACAGTTTGGGGTTGCTTCTAGGGATATCAGTAAACGACTCCTTTATGGGATGTTATATGGATGTGGTGCAGCTAAAGCAGGAAAAATAATTGATCCTAATGAAAAAAATGAAACACGTTTAAAAACATTAGGTCGTAATGCCATTAATGGTTTTATGAAAGGTGTTCCTGCTTTAAAAAAATTAAAAGATCAAATTGAAGAAACTATTTCTACTCGTGGTTATCTAATTGGTTTAGATCGACGCATCCTTTACTGTCGCTCTTCTTTTAAAGGTTTAAATGTTTTACTTCAATCTGCTGGTGCAATTTTAATGAAACAAGTAGTTATTAACATTCATAAAAATATTGAAACGAATTTAAATCTTCCTCATGGAAAAGGTTGGGAACAGCTATTAATGATTCATGATGAAGTACAACTTACTTGTATGAAACAACATACAGAAAATATAAGAAAAGAAGCTATGGACGCATTTCCACAAGCTCAAGAATTCTTTGGTTTTAGATGCAAAATTGAAGGTGATTCTTGTATTGGTAGTAATTGGTCCGAAACACATTAGAATAACGTCCTGAGCATGACGTTAAAAGGTTTCAACTCATTCTCAATTCAATTATGAATTTTATTACTGTGTCAGCTAAAGTAGTTGACCAACCAAAATCTCTCGATTCTCGTATTGCTTGTACTACATGCACTATTGAAATACCAAAACCTAAATTTGGTAATAGTTATGTTTCTGTTTATGCAGAATTAAAAATGTGGGGCAAAAATGCTAATCACAAACTTTTACTCGATGCTCCAATAGGACAAACTCTTTTAATTAATGAAGGAGAATTAGTTATTAATTATGATAAAGAAACTAAAACAAATACAGTAAATATTAAAGCTAAAAACATAGCTCCTTATCATGAAACATATCCTACTGTAAATGTTGTAGTGTTAGGAGGAAGAACTACATTAGATTTTGATCCTTCAGATCCAAAACAACGTAACTATAGAGCTACTGCTTCAGGATGGTTATTTGCTGAACAACGTATAGGTGTTCAAAATAGAAGCATTGATAAGTATCCTGACGTTTATACTTTTAAATCTGTTTATAACAATAATGCACAATATAGAAAAGAAAATTATCCTGATGCAATTGCAAATCATTTAAATAAAAAGAATGTTCCAATTACAATTAAAGGTTCTTTAATAAGAGAAGAATCAAAGAATCCTCAAACAGGAGATTCTAGATATTATCCTAAAATTTTATTAGGAGATGACAATTCTTTAATTGTTAATGCGTCAAAACAAAATCAATCACAAAGTGTAAAGCCACAAGAGCCAAAACCTCAATCATCACCTACAGTTATAACAGAAAATCCATGGAAAGATCCTGATCCTCTTCCTAGTTTGGCTCCAGATCGTAGACCTTTATCTACGATCAATGTAGAACCAAATACTGACGATCAACCTTTCTAAATTTCTAGGCTTCATCTGCAGTAACTGAGAAGGATCTTAAATGACCGTGTATTGAACATGGTGATCGTACTCATCTGCAGTAACTGTGTAAGTCGGGGAGACATTGTGGGTTCGTCCTACTAAGAGCTTCTCCCTCCTAGTTTTCCATCTTGCTTATTTTTATGACTACTTCTATGTCTATTTCTAAGAAAAAAACAGCTATTACAACAGCTAGATCTTATGATTCTTTTTTAATGTTTAAAGAAAAAGAATACATTGATGGTCTTCAAAGCTTTGTTACTATTCAACCACTAAATAAATCTAAAAAAAGAGGTTGGTTTATTCGTCAATCTGATCTTGATACTTGTGGTTGGAATGCTACTGAACAAGATTTTGATTCTAATTCTGTTATTTGGGATTACAAACAAACTTTTGGAATGCCTCCAAATACTTCAATTGAAGAAGGTTTGAATTTTATATCTCCTAGAATTCAAATCTTAATGCGTTCACCTCTTATGGTTGAAGAAACAACAGGATTAAGACAAACAATTGGATGTCTTGATAATGAAGATGTTAAAGAATTATTTGATGCTGATAAAACAGCAGCAGAATTAGCAGCATCTAAAAATGAAATGTACAAACGTAAGTATGGTGTTAGAACTAAGTATCTAATTCACATATTAAAATCAGATAATACAGTAGCTCATAAAGTTCCTATTGTTCTGACTTTAAAAGGATTAAATGGTACTGATATGTCTGAAAAATTAAAAATATTTGAAAAAGAAATGCACAAAACTTTATCTAAAGTTATTGATGCAGAAGTACCTTTAAAGTTTAATCCAAAAGTTAATTCAACTTATGTTTTTATTCCTACTCTTAATTCTGAAATGAGAGGAAAAAATACTGTTGAAATTTGTGCTATAGAACATTTTGAAGCTCCTGATTATTCTTCCAAAGAAGCAGCTCTTGAATCTATGGATAGATTAAGTATCCCTGATTCTGAAAGAGAAACTACATTTAAAAAGATTGATGATCAATGGTATCAAGACTATATCAATCAACATTCTTTACAAGATGCTAAAAAATTAGGAGGTGCTTATGGTATTAAAGAAGGATTAAAAATCTTACCTAAAGGAGCAGAGGAATCTACAACAGTAGATGTAGTTGTTAATAAAGATACAGGAGAAGATTCTTCTTTATGATTTAAGAACAACATTATTAGGACTAGTTAAATCTTTAATTAGTCCTTTTATTACAGCATTTCTTTGAGTACAAAGATCAGCTAAATATAAACCTATTTCTTTTAATTGTTCAGGAGATTCTGTATTAAGTAATGTTCTTCTAATTCTTTCATATAAAAATTTATCTTCTACAGGAACTTCATAATTTCTAAACTCAAGTTTTTGTTCAGATTTTTCTTCCATTGTTCCTCCTTTCTTTTTCTATTCTACATCTAATTTAATTATTCAAAAATGTTATTAAGGTTCGGCTCAATTTCTTTAATTACTATTAGTTATATATGTATTAAAGTTAATCAATCTATTAAACGTAAATCAAAAATTAAAAGTTTATATAGAGATGATTTTGAATTATTTATTTAATTCAATAAACTCTTTAATACTATTAGACATTTCTCTATAACTAAATCCTACATAAAGTTGTCCTGCTACAACAGCAGCACACATTAAACCCCAAAAAACATAATACCAACCAGCTTTGATTTGGTGTGTTTTTTTGTTCATCAACTTAACCTAACTCAACATGACTAAAGAACTTTATTCTGAGCTAAATGAAGCTCAAAAATTTATTTATACTCCTTCTATGATAGGGAGAACTTTCAAAAATTTTGATTTTTCTAATATTTGTACCATTTATACACATACAATTAAAACTCTTATATCCTCTAAACAATATTGTATTGTTAAAAGAACAAATGGTAATGAAGAAAAATATGATGCAGAACCAATTAAATCTTCCTATTCTAATTTTATTAAAAGAACAGTTCCTTTCTTTTCTTATCTTGGTCCTAATTACAGAGGTCCTATACCATGGATAAATAATAAAAATACTTATATTTTATTAAAAGGATGGAATTATCTTTATGAAAATTCTTATAAAACACCTGAAGCTATTATGCAACGTACATGGATTAATTCTTTTAATAATATTAAAGATTTAAATGTTTTAAAAACTTTTCTGGAAAATTCTAATGATGATGATCCAGAAGAAGAAATTATTCCTGATGTAAAAGAATCTTTAGGTCATGTTATTGTTCCTGGAAAAACTTGTTCTTGCAAAGCTTTTCAAAAACAATCAAATAATTTAGATCTGTTTAAAGAAGAATTTGGATCTGATTACAAACCTTATTGCAAACATCTTATTTGGTATGACAATTTTAAAAAGTTTCAACTTGAAAGACAAATTTTAAGAGATAAATTAGAAGGTAAAGTTGAATCAAAAATTTCTTTATGGTTTTATACTCCTAGTCCTCAAAAATTTGGTAAAGGTATTTTTAAAATTTATTATACTGATCAAGGTATTTATTCTAAACAATTTAAAACTGTAAAAAATTTAACACAAGATGATGCTTGGGAATATTTTACTAGGATGATAAAAGCAGGTTATCTTCCATATGAAGGTTCACTTGTTCCCAAAATATCAAAAAAACCATGAGAAAAGTATTAATCGAAGCTTTAGAAGATCATGCAAATGGACAAATTAAAAAACATAGAGCTAATATTGAAATTTATTTAAAAAATCCAACTGGTATTGGAGAACATTCCGATATTGTTGGTTCTATAGAAAATGAATTAAATCAAATTGCTAAATATGAAGATCAACTCCATATAATTAAAAGATATTTTACAATTTAATTGTCCTAAAAACTATGACATAAAACTGGTTTACTTTAACTCAACTTAAAATGACTACCAACAAACTAAAAACCACATTAAAGAAAGAACCTGAAGCCATGTCTTTCTTTGAAATCAATGATGAGTATTCTAATTTAATCCATTTAACAAAAAATCTTCCTCTTCTAGATAATGACTCTCAAGAAATTATTCTGGCTGATCTTTCTGCTATCAGTAATTCTCGTTCAATAGAAATTGATAAACTCTATAAAACATTAGAGAATTTTGAACGTGAAATAGAGTATTGGCAAAAACAAGAAGAAGAAGTTAAAAAATCTAAAACACATGCTCAAAATACAGTTAAACGTTTAAAAGAATCTATTAGAGGTATAAGAAGAAGATTACCTCAAGGTAAAGAATTTAATGCTATCTCTGGTAGAGATTATCAATTTACTGTTACTCCTATTACACCAGGACAAGCTTATTCTTTTAAATATATCCAAACTAAAGATTTTTCAGATTTTTCAACCGAAGAACAAGAGTCTTTTTTCTTAAAGAAAGAAACAATACAAACCAAGAAAACTGTGATATCTTCAATATCAGGAAAACATATTAAAGAAGAAGAATCTTCTAATCCTAAATCTGAAATTATTTTAAATGAAAACACAATCTCAAACGCCCATAAAGAAAACAAACTTCCCGACGGAATACGAGTCATCCAAAATTACAAAATCACAAGAAAAAACATCTGTAGAGAAGTGGATTTGGAAACATCCACACATCCAGAACAGTTTTTTCGAAAGTCTACATCCTCCTAAAGATGTAGAAGATTCACATCTAAAAATGTGTGTTCATATGCACGCTCAAAAAGATTTTGAATATCAAATTGAATTAGAACAAGAAAATTTAGATAATTATATAGATAAACAATTAATAGAAGAAGAAGAAAATAAAAATACAAAACATCTTGATGAATTAATTATTGAAAGTAGAAATGCTTTGATTCGTTATAAAAGAAGTCGTAGATTTCATTACAATGCTCATAATTGTTACTGGTATTGGCTTCAAATGGAATCAGATAGAAATCAAAAAAAAATAAATGCTCTTTAAAATGAATTCCATATAGAATAAAAAAAGAATAAGAGGAGTTTTTATGGAGGCAGATCCAGCTAAAATTTATAACTTACTCGCTGGTTTTACCCAAGAAGGAACTCCTCTGGAGGCTTTGGTTGGAAGTAAAATTGAATGGGGTGTCACTATTTTAACTGCATCAATGCTGGCTAATCCTAATCTTGCAGCTAGTATGCAACCTGAAGAAATGGTAGATGGTGCCATTAACTATTACAATTTGATTCAAGAAAGATTAGCTTTTTATAGACAAAACCAAGTTCATGCTCTTGAAAAAATGATTAAAGAATAGCTAGTATTGATATAGTTATTATTTTTTAAGTGAACGTTAATCCTCCACATGTTATTTTTAACATACCTTCTTATGGTGGAATAAAATTAGATTTTTTAAAAGGATTTTTATCTTTTACTGATTTTGCTTTAGATAATGGAATTGCATACGATATTGAATTTACAAAAGGTTGTTCTGCTATTGCTTTAGCTAGATCTTTATTATTTAGTCAGGCAATGGTTCAACCAAATTGGACTCATATGATGTGGATAGATGATGATATTGGATTTAATCCTGAAGATATCATGATGTTAATTGCTCATGATAAAGATTTTATTTGTGGAAATTATCCTACAAAAGAAATAACTAAAGATAAAAAAGGTGGTGTAACTTATACACCATTAAAAAATGGCTATGAAGATAAAAATATAAAAGAAATAAAATATGCTCCTACTGGATTTATGTTATTAACTCGTAAATTATGTGAAGATATGATTTCAAATTATTCAGATTTAACATTTCAATTTTGGCGTTCTCAAAAACTTTTAAATTATCCTTTAATTGATGTATTTGGAACAATGCTTTATAAAGATCCAACAAAACCTAAAGATGAATTACCTTTATATTTAACTGAAGATTATGCATTTTGTAGAAGAGCTTTAGATATTGGTTATAAAATTTATCTTTCTAAAAAAGTTAATCTTAAACATATAGGAGATCACGCTTACGAAAGTAAGTAATTTTCAAAATTTTAATAAATTAAAATAAAGGAATCTAATAATAGATCGTGTAAAAAAATGGCAAGTAATGAAGCTCAAGTTAGATCTTTATATCAAAATATATTAGGAAGAGAAGCCGATCCTGGTGGTTTAAAATTTTGGACTGATTCAGCTAACAAATTAGGAATGGGTGAAGTTGCTAAAGCATTTCGTGTTGAAGCAAATAAAGAGTTAGGGCAAAGAGGTACTCCAGAAGCAACAAATCAGGTATTTCAAAATATTCTTACAAATCAAGCTAATACATCTAAAGGAATGGCTAATGCATATTTAGCTAAACCAGATAGAGATCCTACTACTGCTGCTGCTATAAGAATGCATGAAGCAAGAATGGCTATAAAACGAGGAGAAAAAACTCCAGATACACTCACTCGAAATGAGTTTCCAACTTTGAGTAATAATTTTAATCCATCAGACTATTTTGCTGGCACTAAAGTTTATACAGACCCAAGAAATCAAATACGTGATCAGGTTAAAAATTGGTATAGCAATGAAGGAGAAACAGTAGATGCTGGTGGTTTAAAATATTGGACTGATCAAATAGGTCAAGGAAATAAAACTTTTTCAAATGTTAAACAAGATTTTACAAATACTATAGCTGCTGAAAGAGCTAAAAAAGCTGCAGCAGCCGCTTCTCTTGCTAAATCTACAAGTAAACCTGAATCAACACCTGATCGGGATACTACATTTGAAGATGCAAATGTTAATACTA
>Ga0163179_10003518_pt1 | contig 10650 bp, 8 predicted proteins | sample AtlANTMetagenome_FD_109643 | JGI IMG/M metagenome (GOLD analysis project Ga0163179, IMG submission 109643) | Marine eukaryotic phytoplankton communities from the Atlantic Ocean - Atlantic ANT 2 Metagenome | ecosystem: Environmental > Aquatic > Marine > Oceanic | place: North Atlantic Ocean... | reverse complement strand
TTCGACGAAATCGTCTAAATGTTTTGCAAGAATACACTTTAAAAATTCTGCTTCCTGCTTACTTACTGACATGTGATGTTGTGTCATTTTACTCTGTGAACTCTACTATCAATTCAAGTATATTGCAGATGCATCAAGATCAATGTTACCACCCGCGTCAACGTCGATGTTGCCTGTGGCGTCTCCCTTGATGTTTCCAGTAACATCTAATTTATATGCATTACTATCAGGTGAAGAGATCATTCCATCGAATGCACCTCCGTTTATACATGATTTAGATCCACCATCTACCTTAGTAAAGACTTTACCACCAACTTGTGTTAGTAAGTTTCCGTCTACTTTTTCGTACCTGCATCCTGCTGCTCTAGTACGAACATCTCCATCACTATTGATAGAAAATGTAGATGACTCTTTTAGTATTTTGACTTCATAATTACCCTTTACGTTCTCTTTAACAGAACCGCCTTCACTCAAATCATTTTCCAAGAACGTTGTCTTGTTTGTGTAGGCATTGGATTCTAACTTCATTTCATTCTTAGCTTGTATTGCTAAGTTTTCATCTGACTGAATAGTGCATACACCACCGACTTGCATCTGGTAGTTACCATTCACTCTATCAAAACGGTCACCTTCGACCTCACTATGCATATTACCCTCAACATATATGTTTACGTCTCCAATAACATGTAGTGCCATTCGGTCAGAATTTACATCCTTACCAACTTTTATAACAAGATTATGGTCTGATAGAATATATGTATCATTATACGATACTAGATTATTGTTTTGATCCTGATCTAGGTTCAGGAAATTGCCATTTGCATTTAGCAAACGTATATATTCTCCATCTCTGGTGCTGTTCATCTCGAACATATGACCTATAGATGTAGACTGTACCCAGTTCTTTGGATATCTTATTCTTAACTTAGGTAGGAGATTATTAACAATAGTCCCGCCTAAAAATGGATTAATAGACATTAGTAACCTCCGTAACCACCTTGCTGTTGATTCTGCTGCTGATTGTTATCAGTCTGCTGAGTTTGTTGTGTGGTTTGCTGTGTAGTCTGTTGTGTAGTCTGTTGTGTATTGTCCTGATTTACTGGAGTTGACACAGGATCAGTAACAGTTGGTGTAGACACAGTGTTAGTTGTTGTGCTATCAGTTGTTGTAGAGGTATCTTGACCGTCTACTAAATTAAATCCAGTATCTTGCAATGATGTATCTTCATCCTCTTTCGTAGATTTTATCATAGGATGACCCACACAGTCAATATATTGTGTTAATGGTAACACGTTAGTCTCTTTGATTTCTCTAGGACTTGTGTAAATGTAAGATGTGCTTAATCTCGCACCAGTTCCAGTTCCCCCAGTTGTTGATGTGCCTCTATCCTCTACAACTGGTTTTACAAAACCTAATACTGGCGTATCTATAGTTATATTAATCAATCTTCCATCTTTATCTGTGGTTGCTGTTCCAATCTGTTGCTGTTTATCACCAACACCAATAGTGATGATTGGATCTTTATAATTAGTTCCCACGTTTGTAATATTTACATTATCTAACTTGGGTATGATATCACCACACCTTGAATACAATGCTTTTGCATCTTGAGGTATCACTAAAGTTGGGAACTTGCTATTGAAATTCAATGTAAACTCATGCCCTGATTTAGTTTTTAACTGCAGTCCTGCAACGAAATTTGAATTGAATGATGGGTCTATAGTTGCTATCAACATATCATCTTCAGAATAGTCTGTATCTACTACTTGTAACACATCAGGGTTTCCTTCGGTAACTTGTTCTAGATACTCTCCATCATTAACAAACTGCTGCAATCCTACCTTTGGCACTGTGACTGCATACTGTTCTTTAGGGCAGAAAGTATCAGCAGGATCAAATCCATATCCTATGCCAGGATTGATAACATCAACAGACTCAACCTTACCATTTACGATATTTGGTTTAAATTTAGCACCACCGCCTTCTGGTTCATTGCATGTAAACTGTGCTTTGATCTGTGCTTCTAATCCAACACCAGATCCTTTCTTTTGCATGAATACGCCAAGTATTTGTCCTATGTCATCTATAATAGGTAATGCTTTAACTGGACTTGTTGACTTCAAGTTATCCCATACCATTTCTGGGAAGCATGGTTTCTTGTTAAGGTTAGCACTAGAACAGTTAACTGCTGAACTTGCTATATTACCACTTGAGTCATAGAAGTTAATGCCCTCAAATTTCTCAAGAGGTCCTCGTGTATCAAATGAATTTTCTGATAATCCAGATGATACTCCAATTGAACTGCTAAGATCTGATAATGAACCATTCTTAGTGTTAAATACTTTCTTAATTCCATTGCGATCAACCACTGGTACAAATCCATTCTTGGGTTTACCATTACCAACAACTGATACTGAATTAGGAGGTTTGACTTTATATTGATCTATTTGTTTCTGTGTTGCATCATTTCCTTTTGCCTTTGCACCGATACCAGTCTCAAACACAGAAGCACCAATAGCACATGACAAAGCACCATCACAGAATAAATCTATAAAATCTCCTACCTTATTAAGTAGATTCTGTATTTTTTGTGCTGCACCTTTGATAGCACCAGTGACACCTTTCAATATACCCAATGCACCTTGTATACTATCCATCAACTTCTTCATAATCTCACCAAGTAAATTTTGAACCAAGCATAGTGCAGTGTCTAATACATTCTCTACCAAGTCTTTTAACATACCTTTGATAAAATCACCAAGTTCCCCTAATAATTGTTTGAATAGACATGATACAAGATCGCCAACATCCTTAAGTTGCGTTCTGACTGCAGTATCTAACTCTGGATTTGGAATACTAAGTTGATCTAGACCATCTTGCACAAGTTTATTAGTCTCTTCCATGACCACGCCCTTGATATTTGCAGTCAGTCCTGTAAGTTTCTTTTGTATGCGTTGTGACATGATGTTTATCTCATAGTCCATGTCAACAACAGAACCATCTAACTTATTAATAAATTGATCTATATCATTCTTTTCTACGCCACGAGCAAACTTCATAAACTCAGCAAGAGGACCTTCTAATTTTGTAGCAGTCTCTGATCCACACTTACCATTACCAACTTGAACTGTGACCTTTTGTTTTTCAGTTGCTAATGCCTGTTTCTCGCTCTCCAATTTTGCAGGACCACGTTCATTCTTATCATCAGTAGAATTATGCGTATGTCCATCATTATTTTTTGGTGCTTCATCTACACCAGTTTCTTCATTAGTCTCGATTGTACTGCCTGTATTTGGCGATATACTACCATCGTCACTATGATCTGGATACTCATAGTCAGGTGATACTAATTGTGCGAATCCTTCTTCTTTACCACCTTCTACACCATAACCTCCGCCAGGATTTTCATCAGCAAGAGTTCCCATAACAACAGGGATTTGTGCAGATGTGCCATCCATAAAGAATCCAATAACCCAACTGTTGATCTGCAATTGATGTATAGATCCCATACCTGATCTCATGGAATATATTGGTGGCATCAATACCTGTGCCCATGGCAAATCTGTTGTAGGCAGTTCTTTTCTATTTGGATTGTGATATCCTACAATTCTAACCTTTACTTTATTAGTCCAATCCCAGTCACTATAATCCCAACCACCTAGTCCAAGTCGTGATGATGCGTTCCAAAATCTTCTACCATCATTTTCTACTTGTCCAATCCACCAGTTGAACCCTTCTCTACCTATAAAATTAGCAATATTTTCGTTCATCATGCTTCTTCACCGTCCGAGTCAGTAAATAATGTAAGTTTGGTAGTCATCTTATCTTCACTGTTTTTATATGTTCTTTCGACTTTGCCTATAACCCATTTACCAGAGTTAGCATAGTCCTGTTCTCTATCTCTACCACCTTTGTATATGTCTAATTGTACAACCTCACCAATTTCCAATGAATAATCTGATACTAATTCTATAGTGCATTTTTTATTGTAAAATAATTTTTCCCTTAATGAGGATTGTGAGAGTTGTTTTGTAAAATCTCTTGTGTATATTCCTCTAGTAAATAATGCAGAGTCAGATATTTTAGACATAATCCTTGTATATGTGGTACTCTTATCAAATCCTTTATAGAATTCTGGTGTTCTACGAGAGTTCATCAATGGAACACTCCTATAATATTTATTGATGTTGAAAGGATATTCTTGATATTTCATGTCTCTTAAATCTAATGTCATAGTGTTACTTAAATAAGAACCCATATTCATACCCGCTAATAAATCACATGACGATTCTACAGTTACTTTTGATACTGATATAATACCTTTATCATCTTCCTCTTCTAACTCTGCTCCCTCATGTCCTGCAACAATTCTAGTAACAGGTTCTTTTTTGGCGAAAGAATCATATGAAACAAAATGATATCCAGACCTTGTTTCGTAGAAACAGTATCCTGCAGTTGCAGAAAATCCACTACCCCTTGCGGGTATTGCTTTTGCAGCTAACCACCTTATTGCTGTAAATGGATTCCAATATGGAGATATAAAGGAATACTTATTTAAAGTTGGTTCAAAATCTACAAGTCTATTTGGATCAATACCCATGAGATCTTGTAAGATCTCTTTCTTAACGATCCTATCTATTTTATTACCACCACCTTTACCAAATCTACGTGATATTTTATTAGCAGCGTTATTTAAAAAATCTGTTTTACATAATCTCAACACTGCTGATGACTTTCCACCTATATTTTTCCTATCTTGTATATCGTAAATAACAAAATCTCCACCTAATTGTGTTTTTCCTTCACTATCATCAACTACTAAGAATACGTTCTCCATACCTGTTAGTTGTGATAAGAAACCACTCTCAGTATCTGTTATCTGTACGTCCATAAGCATGGTAGCAGATCTTATATCCTCAATATAATTGACATACAACACCTGATTGGTACTTACAGGAGGGTAGTCAGCAATGAAGAATCCAACTATATTAAAATTTGATTTCTGATTTACTGACATTAGAATTGTGATGTTGTATTGTATACGTCAAGGTAGGGAGAATCAAAAATCTCAGGTTGTGCAAGTTCACTACCTTCTTGTGGAGAAGGGGAGGGAGGAGGAGTATCCTCTCCAACTGTTACTCCTGCTGCAAGTGCAACTTGTTTTTCTGTCTTAGAATCTGCAGATTCTCTGTTTTCTTGTATAGTTTTATCAGTCAGTTCTGTTAAATTGACTGTCTGTTCACTATTTGGTGCGAATATATTCTTGATGCCACCAAATGCTTTCATACCAAGTTTTAAACCCATACCCATAGGTGTCATACTAAATGCTTTGCCAGCTATACCTTTCAAACCAGATTTCATACCAGATGCTTTACCAGCTAATCCCTTTGCACCTTGGAATATTTTGGTACCTGCATTAAATGCCATACCCATAGGTGTCAAATTAAATAGTTTCCTAGCAAGAGATTTACGTTTCTTAATAGGTTGCATTGATCTCTCACCTGTTTTAGGATCACCAAGTCCTATACCATCAGCAGTTCCTGTGAATGGTGCACGTCTTCCATATGAAGGATCTCCTGCTTGACCAGCTGGTAGTGCAAGTTGACCACCGCCACCACCTTCAGCTTCTGTATTATTACTCTTAAATGCCTTTCCTATCAAATTACCTAGCATTACTTGCCATCTTGGTTTCTTTTCTCCACTTTCCTCGCTATCATTATCTTCTTCATCATTCGCAACTTCAGAACTAGCAGCACCTAAATTAAATGCAGCTGCTAACTTACTAATATTTCTATTCAATATCTTAGATGATTCCTTACTTGGTGCAGGAATCTTCTCTAATAAATCTGTCATTGCAACAGCAGCAGATTTAGCGGGCAGTGCCAATGCATCGCTAAATGCTTTCTTCATCTTCTCATCTACTTCAAATTCATCACTAAGATCTTTCTTTACCTTATCTGTAGCATCATCCTCACTTGCTCCCACATTCTCTAATGATTCTACTTTAGGTGAGTCGCTAGGTTTAGCATATTTTGCAGGAACTTCTTTACCTTGTGATTCAAAGAACTTTCTTACTCTCTCGTTCTTATCATATATGGTGTTACCATCTTTGTCTTTACCCTGTGCTGCGACTGGATCTGGAATTAGTGGGTCTAGTGGTTGTGATGTAGGTGTAGGAGGTTTTACTGTGCTTGTACCACTGACTGTTTCTCCTTCTGGTTTATCACCAATCGGTGATTTGGGTTTATCTTTTCCAAGAGACTTAGCAAGTTTTGTTTTATCTTTTATGAAATTGCGTATGCCTTTACCTACGTCTGTTAGTTTATCAGTTGCTTCTCCAAACTTATCACCTACAGCATCCTTTGCCTGACCAAGTTTCTCTCCAGCTGACTGTGCAGCCTTACCTGCTTTATCACCCAATAACTGTGCGTTCTTGCCTATAGAACTGCCTACATCCTTAGCTTTATCTCCTACCTTTGTAGCAATTTTCTTAGCACCATCTGCTATCTCACCTAGTGGAAGTCCAGGTTGAACCTCAGCTGACTCTAGTGCTTCAACCTTATCTTCTAACAATCCAACACGTTTTACCACACGACGTTGTGACTGCAGAGATCTCTGCATCATCTCATGTGATACGCCCTTATCTTGTTTATCGGAATCGCCAGGTAATTTCATTTAAGTTCTTACTACTCCTTTGCCCATAGGATCAATAACTGTTTTTAAGTCAACCTTTTTAGTTGCCTTTGCCACCAATGCAGGATTCTGCGGTGATGGTACATATACAATTTTAGGTTTGCCAGGTATAGGAATTACGTTAGGAGTTCCTTCACCTCCACCTGTTCCTTGTGTTACTGGTTCATTATTTAACATTTGTTTTGAGACACCTGTGCCAGGTGCTGTAATAGAAGATCCACCTCCACCACCTTGTGCGGGAGAAGTAGAACCTGATGATGGTGATCCTACTGGATCATCAAGATTAGGAATCCACTTATTTTTGCCAGGTTGTAACCATTTATCGTTAGGTTCGTTGTTATAGTAATCAAAGTGAACTGGATCTCCTTCACCCTGCCATTGGAAACCATACTTCTTACCATTGTCTCTCATCCACTGGTTTGCTTTTGAATAGTAGTCAATATCAATTGCCCAACCTTGACCATGTGGTGACTGTCCTACAGGTGCAGGATTTATGGCGTTTTCATCGCCCGCTTCAGCTGCGTCTATTAATGCTTGTTGTTGTTCGGGACTTCTATATGATGATGTTACACTCATAGGTAAGTTGATACCATCTTTAGCAGCAGCATTTACTGCTTTTTCCCACGCTTTTTGAGTAGATGGATTCAATATAATTGGTCTACTATACATGTCTTTAGTAGGATCAGGTGCTTCTACACCACTTTGTTGCTGTTCTGCTTCCTTTTGACCTGGCAATACGCCCATGTCTTTAGCAGCAAGTGTGGCATCTAAACCTACAGATATAGCAGTTCCAACGCCAGGTATTGTACCTGCAATACCAGATGCTGCTTCTAGCATTGCACCTTTAAGATCACCTGACATCAATCGTTGTCCTGCAAATAATAGTCCTGCACCTAGACCTACAAATGGTATTTTCTTCAACAGTCCTTTACCTAGTGCCTTTGCACCTACCTTTGCTATTGCTTTCCCACCTACCTTTGCAGCAACTTTCTTAGCACCTTTCTTTAATAATGCTGTTCCCGCTTTACTTGCACCCTTGACTAGTTTTGTACCAGACTTAGCAACCTTACTGGCACTCTTCATTCCTTTCTTACCAACAGCAAGAACGTTTCTAATTTTCTTTCCTACTTTTGTTTTCTTTAGGAATTTTAATCTCTTACCTAGTTTAAGATTTTTAAGTTTGCTTAGTTTACTTAAAAAATTAAGTGGATTACCCGATCCTTTTGTTGGATCTTGTTGTGCTTTTTTCTCTTCTTTTGGTGACATTGCACCGCCACCTATCATCTTCTGTCCACCCCACCAATTTAGTGTTGATTTTAATCCAATTTTCTTAGCGGGTTTTGCTGTATCCGATATACCAAATATTGCTTTTAACTTTTGTGCCTCTGCCATGACACCACCTCTGGCAGGAGATGCGGGTAGTTGTTTTAAGAATCCTATAGAAGAACTAATAAGAACTGCTGCACCTTCTTTATAAATTTCGTTTACTGCTTCTCCATAATTCTTGACAGGAGTTACTATCTCAGGTTCCTTTTCGCCAACCTTTGCAATAGTTGGGCGTTTTACGAGACCACCCTCTGCTAATTCTACTTCTACTTTATATGGTAAATTCTTTTGCTGTGCTACTTTTGGTATTACCTTCTCTATAGTTTCTACTTCTATAGTTTCTTTTGTTTCTTTCTTCTTTATATCATCTGCTGCTTTATATGTCTCTGTGCCACTCGCAAACTGATTGTTAGCATCACTAACGGGAACTGGTACAATAGCAGGTACGTAATTGCTTTGTGGACGAACAGCACCACTAACCCCTGCAAACAATTCTTGCATAGAGTTTTTTAAAAAATTAGCGATTGCTCCTTCTTTCATTAGCGTCGGTTTTCCTCAGCGATACGGTCTCGTTCCTTTTGTAGGTGTTGTGCAAGCATATTTACATATACCTCACGTTCCCAAGGCATCATATTTTCAATATCTGTCAAGCTATATTTATGGTGTTGTACCAGAGAAAAATTAGTTTGATAGAAGGTCATGATGCCCTCGTGAAAGAGGGCTATACGAAAAAATCAGATAATCCTTCTAATACAACCTCGTTAACAACTTTAGTTTTAGGATTTTTTACCTTTAATACATGTCTAAGAGTTGGCATTGTCTCAAAAAACGATTGTATTTTTTCAAATTGATTGTTAGTTAGTCCCTCAACCCATGCCTTTGACTCATCGAGAGAGTCAGAAGTAAAGTCATCCTCACCAACATAAACTCTTTTGATGCATTTAGCCACAAGTTCGTATTCATCGACCTTTTCATCCATAAAATTAATTTTAGCAAAATAATCTAAATCAGGGTATTGCATTTCAATAGTTAGATCATTATCTAACTCTATAATATTAGTGTGACCTTTTGGAAAATTGACTTTGACATCATCTACCATAAATTTTACATCTACAGTTGTTTCTTTATCATCAGCACATGTGACTCTCATCTCAATCTCTTCACTAATTGATCTAGCACGTATCTGCAGAAACAAATACTCAATATCAAACAAAGCAAGAGTTGTCATATCTATCTTTGTAATAAGACATGCCTTTATAGTATTCGTGATAGCGTCTAATATTTGCTCTTGATCCTCGTTTTCCATTGCCAAGATCAATAATTTCTGCTCTTTGACAATAAATGGTCTATACTTTACTCTCTTCTTTGTAGAAGGAATTGTCAACGTATAGGTTGGCGTTGCAATTTCAGGTAATGCCATAATTTATAATTTCAGTATATTATATAGTAGGTCACATAGAATGCATTAAGTGACTATACTCATAGTAGAATCCCACTGTCACTTTAACAAGTTGAGCTGCTCCAGATGAGTATGGTATTGATGCTACAGTATATGGATATGCGTTTACGAGTCTCGCATTCCATGGATTAAAATAATCTTCTTTCTTTACATTTCCATTTTCATCTCTTTGTTCAGGTGATGATCCTTTAAACTTCTCTAACTTGTTTATGAACATGTCACATGCATAGTCTTCATAGTAGTTACATGCAAATGCTCTCTTATATGGTTGATCGTCATAGAAAAATTCAGGGTTAGCAGCGGATCCATTTTGTGTAAAATCTTGCCATGCTCTAAAAAATTTTAATGGTAGTGATGTTCCATCCATAAAGAAACTTAAATCCAGTTCGTTGTATACTTTGGCAGTTGCCATTTTTTGTGTAATACCTTTATGAACTGACTTAACATCAAATGCAGAATAAGTTACGCCTGGCAACTGTATCTCATTACATAACAACTGTAGATTCAACTCATCACCATTATCAGTCAACCTTAAGAAGTCCTGTCCAAGATTGTCCTCAAAGAATTTTGCTAACTTTGGTTTCTTAGCAAACGAGAATTGGTATAAATTAGATGCAGAAATACCACCAGACTTTCCAATAGCCTGCATGAAATTCTGTACTCCTCTTGCGGATGCCATAAATAACCGTATGGTTTGATATATGTATTTATGAAGTCTTACAAGGGAAAGTACAAGGTAATCAACTATAAGAAGTATATTGGTGATCCTACGGGTGTAATATACCGTTCTTTGTGGGAAAGAAAAGTAATGATTTACTTTGATAAGCGGAAAGAAGTCAAGCGTTGGTCATCAGAAGAAATTGTAATTCCTTATCGCAACCCATTTGACGGTAAGGTTCATAGATACTTTCCTGACTTTTATTGTGAAAGAGTAGATCCTAAAACTGGTAAGATAGTTAAAGAGGTTATCGAGGTAAAACCAAAAAGACAAACATTACCACCTAAATCTAAAGGTAAAACCCTTCTTACAGAGCAAAAAACCTACATCATCAATCAAGTAAAGTGGGAAGCAGCACATGACTATTGCGAAAACAGAGGATACGTCTTCAGAATCTTCACCGAAGAGCAGATTCGACCAGCTAATTACAGAACTAAAAGGAAATAAAATATCA
>Ga0163179_10003516_pt1 | contig 10651 bp, 4 predicted proteins | sample AtlANTMetagenome_FD_109643 | JGI IMG/M metagenome (GOLD analysis project Ga0163179, IMG submission 109643) | Marine eukaryotic phytoplankton communities from the Atlantic Ocean - Atlantic ANT 2 Metagenome | ecosystem: Environmental > Aquatic > Marine > Oceanic | place: North Atlantic Ocean... | reverse complement strand
TTGATCTTGGTAGTAATGATCTTACTACTACAGGAAAACTATATTACTCAAATAACTTTGCTGCAACTGGTGATCTTCCAAACGCAACTACTTATCATGGTATGTTTGCTCATGTTCATGCTGAAGGTCATGGATACTTTGCACATGGTGGTGCGTGGTTACAGTTACTAGATGAAGGATCTAGTATTGGTGATCTTGCTGGCGTAGATCTATCAACACCTCCTTCAACAGGACAAGTTCTAAAGTATGATGGAAACAATTGGGTTGCAGGTCCTGACAATGCTGGTAGTGGTGGTACTGGTATCGCACTCACAGACATCTCTGTTACCTCTGCAACTGCTGGAACTGCTTCATTATCATATAATAATGTAAGTGGTGTCTTTACATATACTCCTCCAGATGTTTCTAACTTCTTAACATCTTTCACTGAAACTGATCCAGTATACAGTGCATCTCCAGCAGCAGGAATTCTATCTTCTAATATTTCTAACTGGGATACAGCATATGGTTGGGGTAATCATGCATCAGCAGGATACTTAACATCAGAGACTAGTCATTCTGATGTAGTTGTAGATGGTGACTTTGCATCTACTGGATTGATGAAGCGTGGTGCTTCTTCTGGTACATATAGTACAATTACTGACAACTCTAACAATTGGAACACTTCATACGGTTGGGGTAATCATGCTTCTGCAGGATATCTAACATCTTATACTGTAACAGGATCAGATCTTAATAATCTTGGTGTTGGTAATTTAGCAGATGTTACTACTTCTGGTGCATCAGTCAATGATGTATTGAAATGGAATGGTTCTAACTGGGCTCCAGCAGCAGATGCTACTGGTGGTGGCGGTGGTGCTAATGTAACTATCTCAGATACTGCACCTGGTGGAGCAAGCACTGGTGACTTATGGTGGGAGTCAGACAAAGGAAGACTAAAAATTTATTATCAAGATACTGATACTACTCAGTGGGTAGATGCATCACCACCATTAGCACCAGCATTATCTTCAAATGCTCCTGCTACTGCTAGTTCTGCTGGAAGTGAGGGAGATATTAGATTTGATTCTGGATATGTATATGTTTGCATTGCAACTAATACTTGGAAAAGAGCAGCATTAACAACTTGGTAATAAATAATAAGGAAGGAGCACTCAGCAAATGGCAATAAATTTTCCCGCAACTGGCGGTCAACCAACGGATGGATCTTATACTTATACTGTAGCAGGAATTAGTTATTCTTGGAACGGTGAAAGTTGGGTTGCTGCTGGTGCTGGTGCAAGTGCTACTGACAGAACTTTATTCAGTGTATCAACAAATGCTGCTAGTGCTACTCCAGCATTGTCTTACAACAATAACTCTGGCGTATTTTCATATACTCCTCCTGATATATCTGACATGGCAACTCAAACATGGGTTGGCACACAAGGATTCTTAACATCTACACCTGAGATAGTTCAAGGAAATAGTAAGGCAGAAGTTATAGGTGTTGGCACAAATGATGGAGAATTTAAAGTAGCAGTACAAGATTCAACATCTAATGGTGCTGGTGCAACTGCACTTAGATTGTACCAACCTAGTACTAGTACTACTAGTCTAGAATTATTTGCAGATAATAAATCACAAAATGCTTACCTTGATATTAACAATGTTTATACCACTAACGCTTCAATAAGAATTAACTTTAAATCTACTGGTGCTGCAAATAGAACAGGAACTATCTATTATAGTCCAGTAACTGAGAGCTTTGAAATACGAGATAATGCTGGTGCATCAATGCTTTCAATAGGTCCTAATGCTGTAGTAACAAGTAAACAATTTCTTCCAAATTTAAACGACACATATAATCTTGGTTCTACAGGAAATAAATGGTCTGAAGTACATGCTACTAATTTTTATGGTGATGGAACTGGATTAACTAATGTAACTTCTGGTGCAGCAAGGACAACTGTATCATCAACAAATAGTATTGTATCTAATGGCGTAGCAAACATTTCTATGACCACGCCAAAAACATATGCTCTACTAAGTATTGAAACATCACATGCAGCATGGGTAACACTATACAGTGATACTGCAAGTAGAACTGCTGACTCATCTAGAAATGAAACAACAGATCCTGTAGCTGGTTCTGGTGTTCTTGCTGAAGTTATTACTGCTGGTTCTGCTACACAATTAATTACTCCAGCATCTGTATGTTTTAATTCTGCTGGTGCAAACACAACATATTTGAAGATAGTTAATAAGAGTGGTGGTACTGCTAATGTTCAAGTCACATTGACCTATGTTTCTCTGGAGACTTAAAGATGTCTGAAAAAATTTACATCGTTACTCTTCATAAGAAGGAAGATCTAGAAGGATTTTACACTGACATGGAGGACAAAGGATTTCGTTTAAATATGAAACGTCCTATCAGCAGAAACACACAGTACTGGATGACTGAAGAACAGGCAGTAGAATTAAGAAAGGATAATAGAGTTTGGGATATAGAAGTTTTAGAAGATCTTAAGTGGCAACGTGAAGCTAACAGAGAACCCTATACTATATCAGGAGATTTTGGTAAAAATTCTTTAGGAGGTTCTCTTGTTAGACAATGGGGACAGGTACATTGTGCTGGTAATGATGCTCAGAGAGGTAAGGGAACTTATGGTTTCAATGATGTTCTTAATACCAGTGTAGATATATTTGATAATGGTGAGCATGTTGATGTTGTTATATGTGACGATCCAATATCATATGATAGTGAAGAATGGTATAGTCCTTCAAAGGGTGTGTCAAGATTTGTACAGTACCAGTGGTTCAATGAACTTAATACAATAGTAAACTCTATTGATGATGATGGACAAACAGAACCAACAGGTACTATAACATATGGAACTAATGCTGCCACTGCACAGTATCATGGTATTCATGTTGCAGGAACAGTAGCAGGACAGTTTTATGGTTGGGCAAACGAAGCAAACATTTATAATATTGCAACCACAGATCCATGGCCATCAGGACAACAGGTAGGTCCTCTACTTATGTTTGATTACTTAAGAGCATTTCATTTAAACAAACCTATCAATCCAATAACTGGATACAGAAATCCTACAATTTCTAATCATAGTTATGGTGGTTACTATGAACCTAACGGTGGTGATGCTCTTACTTTTGCAAACATAAACTATATTGTTTATCGTGGAGTACAATATAATGCTAGTAATCCTGGTCCTAGTGGTTGGACTTCAGCAGGAGTAGAACAAGATTTTAATGTAAAGTATATTGATAAGTACAGTGCACACTCTAGTGCTGTTGCTGCTGATGTAGCAGATGCTATTGAAGATGGAGTAATTATTGTTGGATCAGCTGGCAACCGTGATATGCATGTTGCTAAATTAAATGATCAAGACTGGAATAATATTATTAGTACAACAAGCAATACAAGATATTATTGTAGAGGTTCATGGCCAAACACTGATGATAGTGGAAGTATTGTTACTGGTTCACTCAGTAATGAGGATGATTTTAGAAAATCTTCCTTCTCAAACTTCGGTCCTGGTCTTGATATATTTGCACCTGGTAGCTACATTTATTCTTCCTTTGGTAATACTGGAGGTGCTGATACAAAATATACTCAAGGATCTGGTAATTATAAAGGTAATATTAGTGGAACCAGTATGGCAGCACCACAGGTAGCAGGAGTTCTTGCGTGTGCTGCTAGTAGAAAAGAAAGATTTACACAAGATGATGCTAGAAAATATTTGAATGACACATCAAAATACAATGACATGACAGTTGATGCTTTTGGTGGTGATTATACTGATCCAACAGTTGGGTATGGAGGTCCTAATCAATATTTGATTGCAAAAAATCCAAGAGTAGAGACTGGTATGATCAAACCTCTTGCTGGAATTAGAAAAGAAACTGGTCAGACATTCCCTAGACCAAAACTATTCAGTCAAGAAGGTGGAGAACTACTAACCAATAGTAGTGTTATAATGAGACAAGGTTTTAATGGTGCTCCTATTACATATACTTGGAGTCAAGCATCAACTTATAGTTACACCATAAACATTCGTGTACCAACAACTCCTACTACTGGATCATTCCCAGTTGCTATTTTATTACATGGTGCTGGTGGTAATGGTGGAAGTGAGATTACTCAGTGGGATACTTATTTACCAGGACATATTTTGATAGCACCAACTGGATATAGTAATCTATGGAATATTGTAGATGAAAGTGACGCACCAGATGTTCAGTTTTTATCTGATCTTATTGTACAGTTAGAGAAATATAGAAATGTTAAAAAGATAAATGGGACTGCTGAGGTTTCAATCATTGGTATATCTAATGGTGCAGCAATGGGATTGAGAATGGGTGTAGAATATGCTGGATCACAATTAAAATATGTTGTTGCATTAATATCTCAATTACATGACCAACAATGGAGACAACCAAACTGGTACAAACCATCTAATCATGAGAATACAGATTCAGCTGTTGTTAACAGAGGATATGATACAGCATTCACTCCTTATGGTGTGATTGATAGAACACCAGATGCTAAAGGTAGATATTACTTACAAATTAATGGTCAGAATGATACCGTCATTCCATATGAAGGTGGCAGTGGACCTGGTGGTGCAATATTTAATTCAGCACAAACTAGTTTGTACAATCTTGCTGCTAATCAACAAATGCATCCTAGTTCAATTCAAACTGGATTCCAGTATCACTACACACCAGACACAAATCTTTTACTACAACAGTATATAACAAATAGAACTTATGATGACTTGATAGCATATCATGGTAGGTATACTGGTCTTGGTCATACTGTGAATAGTTCTATGAGAGATTGTGTAGCAGAATTTATACAGAATGGTGGTGGTATAGCATTAAGTCCTGTTGGTAATACTTATTCATTAACAGTATCAAATCAAGGAGCTGGTAACTATGTGTTTACAGGATCTGATGGTTCTACTAACCATGCCAATGCACTTGACCCAGTGATTGCATGTAATGTAGGTGACACTTTAAACTTTAACTTGAACATAATAGGTAATCATCCTTTCTGGATTAAAACTCTAAGAACAACTGGTACTGGTAATGGAGTAGCTGGCGTTTTAAACAATGGTGTTAACACAGGAACAGTTAGTTGGACACCAAATGCTGCAGGAACATATTGGTATATCTGTCAGTTCCATTTCGGAATGGCAAATACAATTGTCGTGTCGTAGCATAAATAAACCAGAGCAATAGTATCGTTTGGTAGATAAATGGCAGATCGTTTTCCGTTAATAGTAAACTCCGTTTCTCAAAAGATTGAGGAATTGGTTTCTGGCGACAATTTAGATCTTACTGGTAACAATATTGTTATCAGTGGAGACACAGGATCAGGAAAATACCTGACCAGTAATGGTAGTGTAGTTTCATGGGGAACACCTGGTGATGTTTACTTAACTGCATCACAAACTTTAACAAACAAAACTTTTGATTCTTGTGTTTTATCAGGATCTAACAATACTATATCAAACATACCAAACACTGCTCTCGTAAACTCAGGTATCACAGTCAACGGATCTACTATTGCTCTTGGTGGAACAGTTATTACACCTGATAACAACACAACTTATAGTGTTTCTACATTAGATGGATCAAGTCCTGCACGAAAAATACTTAGATTGACATCAGGTGGTAATGCTGGTGCTGGTGTAGATGATGATATCACTCTGGTTGCTGGTACAAATATGACCATCTCCAGATCTGGAGAAGAGTTGACCTTTGCTTCTAGTTATGTTGACACTGATACTATAACAACTTTGCAGTCAGCAACTGGTGGTGTAGCACAAAGTGGTACTATGACCATAGCAGCTGGTGGATCTTCTACTGTATCTCAGGACGCTGCTTCAAAAACGATCACAATCAGCTCAACTTACGTTGATACGATCACAAGATTAAGAGCAACAACAGGACAGGTATTTGCTGCAAGTGATTTTACATTCTTAGATGGTGGTGCTACTACTGTTGCTCAAGGTGTAGATGGTAATGGCGATCCAACAATTACATACAGTTCTGTAAACACAGTCACAAGAGCAAAGGGTGGTGCTGCTGGATCATTTGTTTCTGGTGATGTTGAGTTTACTGGTGGATCAAATGTCACAGTATCACAAGCTGGTAGTACTATCTCTATTGCGAGTGTAGACACAGACACTGTTACTAGATTATCAACTGGAGCTAATGCTCTTGGTGCTGGAGACTTTACATTTGTAGGAAGTGGTGCGACTAACGTATCACAAAATACTGTTGGTAGTCTAACCACTATTACAGTCACATCTGCTAACGATGATACTGGTGCATCACTAACTGCATCAAGTGGTATTATATTATCATCTAATGATTTCCGATTAAAAAATGCTGGAACATTTTCTGGTAATACTGTACTGAAATGGGACTCTGGTAACAGTCAATTTACAGATGGTATTCTTACTGATAACGGATCTACTGTTACTGTTAATGGAGATTTGGTAGTAGAAGGAACCCAGACAATATTGAACACCACTACTCTACAGATAGAAGATAATAATATAGAATTAAGAAAGGGAAATAATTTAGTTGGAACTAATGGTGGTATAACTCTTAATAGAACATCAGATTCTTCTGGTAATGTCACATCTTATGTACAGTTGCAGTGGAACGAGGGCGTAGGATATTGGAGATCATGGGATGGATCTGTTGAGAAAAGATTTGTAACAGAGGGTGAGTCACAGGTATTAACAAACAAAACTCTTACTTCTCCTGTGCTAACTGCACCTATATTAGGATCAGCAACTGCAACATCTATCAACGGATTGATAATTGCATCAACTGCATCTGGAGAATTAGATATTGCAACAGGTAAGAAACTTGATATTGATAGAGACTTACTCCTTACATCAGATAATAATACTGCATCTATCAGTATAAACTTCAGACAAGGTGGAAACGTAGCATATACTTCTGACACACTTGCTACATTCGCATCTACTACATCTACACAGATGCGTGGTTTGATTACAGATACAACAGGAACAAATCGTCTAGTATTCCAAGACTCACCTACAATATTAACATCACTTAATACAACATCAGCTGGATTCACTTTACTTAATGCTACTGTAACTAACGTAACAGCATTTGGTGCTGCAAGCATCATTACAATGGGTCAAACTGGTGGTACAACTACAATCAACCAGAACTTACAAGTCAATGAGGATCTAACAGTTGGATCCACAATATCAGATAACATTACACTTAATGGTACAGTCAACTCAGAGAATGCTGACATACTAATTCGTGGAACCAGTAGTGATCCAATGAGAGTTGGTCGTGGTAACAGTGCTGTCAATACAAACACTGCAGTGGGTGTACAAACACTCAACAGCGTAACTTCTGGATCTCAAAATACTGGTTATGGATATCAAGCATTGTTCACAACAAATAGTGGTGCTGCGAATACTGCTGTTGGAAACAGAGCATTACGAGCAAACGGTATCGGAAGTAACAACATAGCTATTGGTCGTGACTCCATGCTAGTATCCCTAGACGGAACTAAAAACGTAGCAATTGGAAACAATACACTTGAGAGCAACAGCGGAGGAGATGCAAACGTCTGTGTTGGACACTATGCTGGTTTTGATGTACTAGGAAATGGTAATGTTCTTATAGGTCCTGCAGATAATGAGAACTCTGGTGATGTAACATTCAGACCACCAAATATATCTGGTGACAGACAATTAGTTATTGGTTCTGGTGGACAGGCATGGCTTAGAGGTGATGCAAATTATGACATAACAATAGATGAAGATCTTACTGTATCTAAAGATGTTCTTGTTAAAGGTAACCTTACAGTACAGGGTGTTGAGACTATAGTTAAATCAAACATAGTTCAGATAACAGATAAGAACATTGAACTTGCTGCTGTTGTTAGTACACAGTTTGTTGCTACTGTTACTACTGGAACTCCAAACATTACAGGAATAACTCCTACTTCTGGTTTGATACCTGGTATGACAGTTACCACATCTACTGGTGGTATTACGATACCTGGCAGCACAACTATCGTTTCTATTACGAACAATACTGCTGTCTTATCAAATAATGTTACAGGTAATGGACAAGCAACCATCACTGCGATAGGTCCTTCTGACGGAGCAGCAGAAGATGGTGGTATTATTGTAAAAGGTAGCACTGACAAATCAATTAAGTGGAAAGGAACAGACAGTGGTGTTACATATAATACTTGGGTTTCTTCTGAGAACTTTGATCTAGCAGCAAATAAAAAACTTACATTAGATGGTATTTGTGTTGCAGATCCTGTAGGAAGAACCATAGGACCTGTGAATGGTGGTGGAACTGATGATATAAACCTAAGTGGTGGTGGTACACCTTATGTTTTAGGTAGTGCAGTCACAGGATCATCATTAACATCCCTTGGAACTATTCAAAATTTACAAGTTTCATCTGACAACAGTGCTAGTACAGTTGCAAATATAGAAAACACAAATACCACTAGTGGATTTGGTGTAAAGATTAAGGGTGGTGGAACTACTGCTGATCGTTATGCACTTAGAGTTGATAATGCTGCTGGCGATGAAGTCTTTAGAGTAAATGCTAATAAGACAATTGGTATTAATCATGCTACACCTACAAACACATTACAGATAGGAAATACAGGACATAGTGCATACGGATTCGCAATGAACTCACCTACTTATGGTGCTGTGATACAAGTTGGTGATGGTGCTGATCCTACAACTGCAGCTGCACTTTGGGTTCGTAATTTACGAGATGGTGGCACTGCTAGAACTATTTTAAGAGCAAATGGAAATGGCACAGTTATTGCAGGAAATAGTTCAACTTATGATGGTGGTGGTGCTGCACCAAACTTATATGTTCGTGGAACTGGTGGAAGGCAACTGAAGGTTCATAATCCTAACGCTGGTACTTCGTCCATTCAGATAACAAATGCATCAACTGGACAAGGTGAAGATGCAGGTCCCCAAATTTTCTGTCAGGGTGGAACAGGTATGCTTGGTTTTAATAACAAAAGCAATATTGGTGATAATGATGCTGCTTATGAATACTATGCTGATAATGCTAGTGGAACTAGTAAGATGATTGAACATGCGAGAGCATGGGGTTACCATTCATTCTTATCTACAGGAAGTCTATTAAACTTAAATACATCACAAGATGGTACTGGTAATGATTACTTTGCAAGAGGAAGTAAGAATTCTACTGTACCTGGTGGTGGTAATGATGTGTTCTGGATCTATGAAGATGGTGATATGACTAATGTGAATGGTACATTTACAGTAAATTCAGATATCAAATTAAAAGAAAATATTGTTGATGCTCCATCACAATGGGATGATATTAAATCTCTTAAAGTAAGGAAATATAATTTTAAAGAAAGCACTGGATTAGAAACACATACACAGATAGGTATGATTGCTCAAGAAGTAGAATCAGTTTCACCTGGTTTAGTTAAAGACAGAGTAGATTATCAAAAGACAACTGATGAAAATGGTAATGTAATTGAAACTGATACAGGAGAAACAATTAAAACTGTCAAACTTACAGTTGTTTACATGAAAGCACTTAAAGCTTTACAAGAAGCGATGACTAAGATAGAATCATTAGAGGCAAGAGTTACTGAGTTAGAAGGATAAGATGACAACCTTTATAATTATTGTTATAATAATAGCAGCAACAGGTTGGTTGATAAGATATTACGACCCACATAATTAATATATGAGTGACATACATTTTAAGAGACACCGTGTGTTTCGTGAGACTGATGATGTAATTTTTTATGACATATCAGTAGAAGAATCTAATGCTAGTGACCTAGTAGTGCATACAGGTCCTGCAGTATCACCTCCACCAGACTGTGTGGGAGGTAAACAATTTTATATTCATAGTTTTCAAGACGATTGTAACAGAGTAGTACAAGGAGAGAGAACCTTTGAGTTAGTCAATAGGGATTGGAGATACCCGTACCATATAATACACCTCAACGTACATAGTGGTGCGTTAGTTATACCCCGTGGTACATTTCATAGGTCTACATCAGGAGAGAAAGGATCTATAGTAATCAATCAAGCAAAGAGATACGAAGGGTTTGATCCTAGTGCTGAATTTTATCCAGTATCCACAGCAGAGAATATGGAGTTGTATAATATATTAAGGAACGAAAAACCTGTTATCCATACTTTAGGTGAGTAAATGTTTTCAGAGCGACATATTGGACCTTCAGAAGAAGAGCAAAAGAAAATGCTTGACGATCTGGGTCTCTCTAATCTAGATGAACTTGTTAGAAAAATTGTACCAGATTCAATCCTGTATAGAGAGAAGACAACCTTACCAAAAGGTTGTGATGAATATAAAGCATTAAGTGAACTAAAGAATATTGCTCAAGCAAACAAACCTAAACCATCTCTTATAGGACAGGGTTATTATAATACAGTAACACCATCTGTTATCAAAAGAAATGTGTTAGAGAATCCTGCATGGTATACATCATACACACCATATCAAGCAGAGATATCTCAAGGTAGATTAGAATCATTATTTAATTTTCAGACTCTAGTGACGGAGTTGACTGGATTGCCAATAGCAAATG
>Ga0163179_10003515_pt1 | contig 10652 bp, 19 predicted proteins | sample AtlANTMetagenome_FD_109643 | JGI IMG/M metagenome (GOLD analysis project Ga0163179, IMG submission 109643) | Marine eukaryotic phytoplankton communities from the Atlantic Ocean - Atlantic ANT 2 Metagenome | ecosystem: Environmental > Aquatic > Marine > Oceanic | place: North Atlantic Ocean... | reverse complement strand
TCTTTTTTCTTTTCTAGCTTCACTCATTCCACCTTCATTGTATGCGTCTACAAAATCTTGAGTATCTTGTTCTACTTCATCTGGAGCTTGTTCACCAAGAGACATTTTAAATCTATCTCCGTAATTTTGCTGTCCAGCCAAACCTGCAACATCACCACCAACTCCCTTTAAAGCAAATGGATCTCCTGCAACTCCAGCTACAGGTGTAGTACCTGTATTTAACATAGCGTTTCTAGTAGCGTCCATGCTGTTAGGATCGTAAGTGTTTACTGGGTTTTGACCAGGAGATGGTTGCATAGTATTACCTGATCCAACTGGTAAACCTTGTTGACCTGGCACGCCCGTGCTTAAACTTTGTACAGCAGCATCCATGCTTGTTGATGTTCCTGGATTTACACCTTGTTGAGGTGGCGCTACCGGACTATTTAACTGTGTTGTTGGATCTATTGGCATTTTATCTTTGTTTATCTTTATTTACAAACATAACCGATTTAGAAGTTACTTTATAAATATATCTATTGTTTTTATCTAATTTTTTTGTAGGCATATCTTCTTCGCCTAGCATTATACGATACATTCTACTTATTAACTGTTTGCACTTTATGGATACTTTATATATGTTGTATTTTTGAGTTGTGCGGTTTCTTTCTCTCCACACGGTAATCCACCCTTGTTTCAATAATCTGTTCCAGCGCCTGTTGTCCCAGCTATAAGAATACGTACCTTTTTTAAAATCATCTTTAGTAAACAAATCTATTGATTCAAGATATATTAAAAGTTCAAGGTCTGCCTCTTTAATATCACACGTTTTACACGCCCATTTACGTATAATCCTATAATGTTTCAATAACTTTAACTCCCTCAAGTCTGATGATGTTAGTTTTCTCATATAACTACTACAACGTCAAACTCTTTTATAATCTTAAATTGTTTACCTTCTATTTCAATATTAAAGCCAGATGCTTTATCGTAATATATCTTATCACCTTTTTTTAATACCTCTACAGAGCCGCCAACTACAAGCACTTCTGCTTTTCTATAACGGATGTCTTCTCTTTGCTTTTCAGCAAGTAATAAACCTCCTTTAGTTTTAGTTGTACTATCTTTAATAGGTTTAATTACTATATATTTTCCTATTGCCTTCATGCTCTAATATTGTTTATTACACAATCAGTAGACAATATAGTAGTAGCTACAGAAGCCGCATTAAGTAAAGCGCTTTTAGTAACTAGCAAAGGATCTATAATTCCGGCATTAACCATATTAACCGCATCTCCTGTAACCACATTTAAGCCTATGCCGTTTTCATGAGTTGAAACTTTATTGTGATCTATTCCAGCGTTACTAAGTATAACTTCATAAGGTTTACGTATAGCGCAATATAACACTTCCTCACCAATGCATTCAGGTTTTAAATTCTGAGCGGCATTCAACAAAGCTATACCACCACCAGGTACAATACCTTCTTTTATGGCAGCTTTAGTAGCACAAATAGCATCTTCAACTCTATCTAACTTTTCTTTTAATTCGACTTCTGAGTTAGCTCCTACTTTTATAATAGCCATTTTAGCGTTTAGATTACCTAATCGTTTTTCTAATCTAGCTTTAATATTTTTATTTGATTGATCTTTAATCTGATTCTTTAATATAGATACTGTTTCTTTTACTCTATCACTTTCTTCTATATCAGCTTGTATTATTGTGTACTCATGATTAGTTATGGATTTTAAACAATTACCCAAATGGTCTTCAGTTATAAGATCTATATCATCTCCTAAGTCTTCATTTATTAAAGTAGCTCCAGTAACATCACATATATCGCTTAAAGTATCTTTTCTACCCAATCCATATATAGGCGCGTCTATTACGTTTACTTTTATATTACCCTTTAACTTGTTCATTGCTAAAGCTGAAACTACTTGAGGATCAACATCTGCTATTATTAACAAGCTCTTGTTACTTTTTATAACATACTCTAACACACTTTGTATTTTACGTATGTTATCTACTTTAGATTCTATTACTAAAACTAAAGGATTTACTAGTTCTGCAGTACCTTTCTCCTTGTTGGTTATAAAATGATTGTTTTTAAGTTCTCTATTGTACTGTACACCATCTATTAAATGAACAGTTGTTTCTGGATTTTCATTTGTTTCCATCATTACAACACCTGTCTCATTAACCATTTTAAAAGCTTTACCTATAACATCTCCTAAGTTTTTATCATTGTTTGCTGATATAGTAGCTACTTGCTGTATCTTTTTACCTTTAACCTTTTTGCTAACTTTATTAAGTTCTTTTAAAACCTTATCAACACCTACTGTTATTCCTTTTTTAATCTCTCTTATAGTATCTAGTTGATCGTGTTTGTGCGCTTCGTCAAGTATTGATCTAGCTAATATTGTTGCTGTGGTAGTTCCATCTCCAGCATCTCTAACAGTTCTTTGTGCGGCTTCTTTTATTAACGTTGCACCAATATTTTCTAATGGATCTTGTAGTGTTACACTGTTAGCGACAGTGACTCCATCTTTTGTAATTTGTGGCTTTCCTTGTGCATCTTCTAATATTACACATTTACCACTTGCTCCTAGTGTTGACGCTACAGCATTTGTTAGCTTTTCAACACCAGCAAGAACCTGGCTTCTAGCGTTTTCACCAAAAGCCAAGTCTTTGACTAGTTTAACTTCTTGCATATTATATTAAATTTAATTAAATTGATTTGTTATTCAAATGTTTTTACAACTTTTGGTCCTTTTAAGAATTCTAACTTTTTAGTGTAATGTTCTATAGATCCATCAATTGCAGCTTCTGCGCCTTCCATTGTTTCTCTTCTAGTAACATCGACCCAGTCGCCTTCTTCAGGGTGTTTGTATTCTGTTTGAAAAAATCCATTTGGTAACTGTACAATCCTCCAGTTTTTCTTTTCGGTTATATGTTTCCAATGGTCGATCATTCTTTGATCTGGTTGTGTAGCAGCTTTGAAGCCGCTGGTATATAAAAATGTCATGGTTTTATTTTTATAGGTTATTAATTATACTATCACTTGATAGTTTGGTTATTTAAGATTTTTGTGGAAACCAGTTTGGATCATTTTGAAATATTTCAACTTGCTCTTCATATTTGGTTAATCCAAGAGCATTTATTATTTGGTCTTTATAATAGCCTTTTACCTTCAAAGCCCACTGGTTTGTTGTTTGATTATTAGGAAAGTTAATTTGGTAATTTCCTTCTGGTGAACTTACAAAAGGGTAGTCTTTTATTATTTCTTGATATACTAAAGAACTAGCCTCAGTTGCTTCTGTTTCTGTATTATATAATATTACTATCATTACACTCCGTATAAATTTTCTAATGCTTCAACTATATCAGTATGTGTTTGATCATCATGGTATTCTGAATATCCTATTATTCTAAACACTTTACCATTCCATTCAAAAGCTGGAGACGAACTGGATGTTGCTCCAGCACTCGCTGCTAAAGTTATTTGTGTTACAGGCGTGTCTTTATCCGCGAACTCAAATGTTGTTCCTGTCTCCGAGTTACCAGCTATAGCTGTGCTGTAGTTTACATTAACATATGGTGTGCTAGAAGCTTTGAATCTTAGTGTATATATTTCAGCTTGTGACTGAGAAGCATTGGCATTTTCAATTTCATTTTCGTTAGCTATAGCACAATTACTACCAAAGCAACTACCAACGTTTGTAAGATAATCTATTCTAGCATCGTCATTAAAACCTAATCTCCATCCTTTGTTCCAAGCATATGTTAAATCTTTATTTAACAACGTTGCGTATTCTGATGTTTGTTCATCAGGCTCTACCACTGCGTATATACTACAGTCGTCTGATTCCATACAAAAAACACCGGCACTACCACTACTTTCCATATGATCACTTACAAACTCTAAATATGGTTTATTATTTTGACTAGAGTCAGATGCATACCAAGTTGGTTTGTTAGCATCACTTAACTGTAGCCACGCAAAATTATCTCCTTGATTTTGTAACGACTCACATAATGTATTATTGGTACATGCTGTATTTTGATTAATATCTTGGTAAGCTCCAATTGCAGGGTTAATATCAAGTTCTTTATTTCCACTTGGTATTGGACCACTACCGCCAGAGTTTCCAGATAACTGCTGGCGAAACATAACCATACTTTTCATGAGCCAAAGTCTAATCCATAACTCCACCAATAAGTGGTGCCATCTGTAACAAAACTAAAAACATCTACAGCTCCAGTGTCTGGAGTTAGTACAGGTACAGCTCCTTCACCAGCGCCTTGAAAAACAGATCCTGTAGGCCAAGTTATTGTTGGAGCTGGATTTCCTTGAGAGTTAGTTATAACTATTGTTCCAGAATCACCATTTACCGTTCCACTTATGGCTAAAGTATTTGCTCCAGCCGCAGGTGTCCATTTTGCATTATATCCATTCCCATAGTTCCATGTTCCAGTTCCTGTGTTATTAGATACCGTAACAAAAGCTTGAGGTGTACCAAGGCCTGTCCATTCTGTTGTTGTGATATTGTTTATTCCAGCAGGGGCTGATGTTGTTTTTAAATATTGATTTTCTTCAGGTGCAACTTCTGGAAGTTGTATAGTATATTGTGAACTTGCTCCTGTAGATCTAGGGCCTAATATACCAACATAATCACCAGTAGTTGCGTTAGGAGAAAATAATCTAATTTCTCCTGGTGTTCCAGCAGTTCCACCTCCAGGATCATAACCACTAACCTCTATAACTCCATTCATATCGGATTGTGTACCTACGTTAAAGAAAGAGGTTATTCCACTCATCACAGAGTAAGTTAAACCATCGCTATGTTGGAATGTTTTAACACCACCGTTTACTTTACTATACTGTACTAATCCACTTACAGATCCAGATGGTTCTGCTGTTATGGCTATTTCAGTATCACTTATTCGAGTTACTTTTGCACTACCTGTTCCATCTACTTTAATATCAGTTAGCACTGGTGAAGCAGGATCTCCAGTACTCAACGTGATATTTGGATCGTCGTCTTGTGCGTTGTTTTGTGTTACTTTAAAACTGTTTATTTGAGTTCCATTATCAGTCCAAGGTACATTTACTAATAAGTTATTTGAAGAATCTAGCGTTACACCATATGTTCTTCCTGTTTCAGCTGATTGAGCTTCTGGGCTTGGTAACCCAGGTGCAGCTACAGCTTGTATCTTAGCAACTCCTTCAGTTGTTGTACTCATAGTACTAACAGATGCGCCAGATGTTTTTTCTATTAAGTTGTTATCTGCAACACCGTCTCTATACCAATATTCTTTTATTTGACCACCATTCTCAGATAATCCAACTGTTAAACCTTTATATCTTAAACCTCCTATAATTTCAGTATTAGCTAAAGTTATAGCTGCTGCATAACTGGCAGCATCAAAAGGTCCATACTTTGAATCTACTGGTGAGGTTGTTCCTACTAGTACACTAGCTGATAATTCTATTCCTGGTAATGCCATGTTAGTTATTTCTTAATTGTAAAGGTGTTATTGTACTTGTTTGAGGACCAAATGAAACATGTATATTATAATCTATATTATTCCACAAATTTCCTTGCTCTGAAACCTGATTCACTGTAACTGGATCAAATATTGCAGTAATTGCTCCTTGATTTAAAGAAGTCAAAAAATACTTTGTTTTTACTGTACTAGACGCAGGGTACGCTACGGCTACAAATTGAGCGGTTATATTAAATGGAACATTTATTTGACCTTGAGAATTTGCTATATTCTTAGTAGCGGTACCATTAGCAATTGCAGTAACCATATCGTTAGCTGTAATTGGGTTTGAACTAAAGTAATAATACCAAGGATAGTAAGCTGTATAAGTTTTAGTATCTGATATATCTCCTGCTTGTATAGCTGTACCAGACGGATTTCCTGTACTATCATTTAACACGTTACCTTGTGAGTAATCTGCCGTGGCTTCGTATACTATTGATGTCGATGTTACATTTGTAAGTGCGGTAACTAAATAAGAATCGCTATACGATGCTGTAGTTGTAGCTTGAGGATTATTTGTGTTAGGTACACCTGGAAATTGGTCAGGTATATCTGCACTTGGAACAGTTGTTTCGTTTATTGGAGTTAAACCTGCACCGTTTCTTTCAAGTATCATAGGAGCTACAAAACCTCCAGAGTCTTTTTTAACAAAAGTCATGTCTAATGTAGGTGCTATAGTAGTACCTACCTCTATAGCTGGTAATGAAGACCCTGTAATCTGCAGTGTTGGTTGTATATACGTAGGTGGTTGTGTAGGAAAAAACATTTTATTTAGTAAATCTACTATATCGTCGCCTTTTAAGTCACTACAAGGTGTTCCTGCTGGTATAGATCCAACATTTGCCACTGTAAGTGTTGTGTCTGAAACTTCAGTGTTGTACTTCGCTGCTAAATCTGCTGTTTCTGTTGTTGAACCTACGCTAACTTCGTATATTTTACCTGTTAAGTTAAGAACATCCGTTGTAGCCACAGCCGTTGTGCCATCTTGGACTGTTAAAGTTCCACCAGCTGGTGGTACTGCAGTAGAATTAACCCTAATTTCTTGCCCAGCAACTGTTACATTGGTGTTAGTACCAGGTAATATCGCAAAACTTTGACCAAGTTGCGTGTTTGTTGCAGTATCTTTTATCGCTACTGTTGCTCCGTCGTTTTTAAAGCTTACATCAAGCGTTAAATTAGGGTATATTAAGTCTTTTAGACCCTGAATACTAATAGTCTTGTTCTTTTTCTTGTCATTAGTTTGAGATATTAGTAAAATATCCTCTAATACAGGCGTTACTTCTGGATATGTGTAAAATATTGCCATTTTCTTACTTAATTCCTTTTGTTTTCCACGTACCTTCTTTTTTACCAGGCTTTAATTCGTAGTCATAGTCTTCTATATTGTTATCTTTATTTCTTTTTAGGTGTCTACCGTATATTAAGTCTCCTTTTCTAGGTCCAGTTTCCATATCATACATGCTTTTACTGTCTTGACCTATGTCTTGACCAGGTATACTATAAGACTTATTTCTAGATAAAGCAATATTAACCTCTAAAGGCTTCATTTCTCTATTCATAGCTTTTCTTCCTCTTATATCTGAAAGCTGCTTGTCAGCTAAATCTCCTATTTTTTTAGAAAATTTTCCTCTTGGCCCAGGACTATTTGCAGAAACCTCATCCATGCTTCTTCTATAAGCTCGAAATTCTTTTTTATTAAACTTACCCGTTGTTTTACCAGTTTTTTTGTTAACCACTATTTCATAGGTTGGTAAGTCGTATTCAGGCATTGGCATGTTTGTAGCCTTTCTAGTCTTTTTAGGATCTCCTCCTCCGTTTTTAATCTTTTTCATATTTAGTATTTAACGCGTTAGTACTTAAAATAGTATATTACACAAAGAGTAGTATTTTTACATAATTAGTTAAATGTGACACTAGCTAGTTACTAGTTATATTTAACAACCTATTGTCACTGTATTAGATATATAGAAGTAAAGTACTATACTATCAAAATTTAATTTTAAAGTTTAAAACAAAAACACGATTTTATTTCATGGGTCCCCCTTATTTTAAAAAAATGATTTAAAAATTTTTACGTTTCCAAAATAATATTTTGTCCCATGTTTTATGTTTTTTCTAGAGACTACTATAATATACAATGTAAATACGTAGATCTTAAGATAATATATATAAATAAATTAAATACTTAACGACATGAATAAAATACTAAATCTAATCTCAATTACTTTCATCGCAACGATCACATCACTAATCATTTACAACCTCATCACGTATGGCGTAGTCCAATACATCTCATTCAATGGCATATAAATAAATTACAATGTAAATACGTAGCAATTAAGATAATATAATAAACAAACTAAATAACTAATTAATAACTAATAAATATAATAACTATGCAAAATTTAATAACTAAAAACCGCTTCATTCTTTCTAACTCTTTACTTGGCCAAGCTGCCATCATAACATTCACTAATAAAAAAGGCGAGCAATATACTTACAATCACGATCAAGTGTTTGCTAACAATCAAACAAGATTACTATCTATGAACTGCTTTATTAAATATGGCAATTACACTAACTCAAATAAAATACCTACTTGGGCTATATAATACTAACTAATTAATTAATAACTTAAAATAAATAATATGAATAATTTAACTAAAAAACAATCTAACGAAATCACTAACCTTTATGAAATGCTATCAAACGGCTGGCATTATACTAATCATCCAATGCATTACAAGTTTATGCAAGCTCATAATGAATTACCTGATTATAAAGGCTAATTCATTATACAATGTAAATACGACTAATATAAGATAATATAAATATAAACTAATAACAATGAATATAACTAAATTACCTCAACTAAATAATAACCACGAGTATTTAATCGACAATGAAGATTACTCAGAATTATTTGAACGCTTGAATTATAATACAGAAGATTACCTCATCGTATACTCATATATACACGACATAATCGATGTAGTAAAAGAATTAATAAACTATAATGTAGAATTCTCTCATCACTCATGTCACTTATCTGACGAGTCTTATTTACTAATAAATTATAAAGAAGAAAATCTACATATACAATAGTAAACTATGACAATAGCCTGTTACTATTATATATTAACAAGCTAATGTCACACTTTTATTTAATATATTTATGTAAAATATTAAGATAACAAGTGTTATACACTAAACTAAAAATTAACTAATAAACAAACATACACCTTTTAAAATTAAAATCATGACTAATAAAGAAATTAAATTACTAAAAAACAAACTATTTTTAAACTCTGAAAAATATACAATATATTTAGCTATCTTCACTTGGCTTTTAATAAGTGCAGTAATAATAGCAGATTATATTACAATGTAAATACGAACACTAACAGATAATATATATAACTAAACTAAATTAATAATTAAATAAAATAAATAAACTATGAAAAATAATAATCTAACTACTAAAAGATTTGTAATAAGAAAATCTTTAATCGGCGAAAACGCTATCATTACATTCACTAACACAAAAGGTATAACTTATACTTATGACCATGACGAGATCTACTCTACATTTCAAGAAAAATTCGAGTCAATGAATTGCTTTCAAGAGTATAAATCTTATACTAACTCAAATATCGTACCTAAATTCTGCAGAGAATTAGCTACAGTAAGTGAGTAATAAACTAAACTCGTAGTTGATCACCATAATTTAGCGAGTATAAATAATACGAACACTTGGTGCCACCAAACTAATTAATAATAACTATAAAAATAAATAAACTATGTATAATCCTAATTCACCTTCAAACTGGTCTTGGTCAAAAGCATTTGACGAGCATGCAAAGTATGTTCACCAATCAGACACTACTCAACAAATTATAAACCACTTAGCAGGTTATCCTGGCGAGTCACATGGCGAGTACGTTAAACTAAGTAAAGATAATCAAGAAAATCTTTATGTAATATTAACTCAAATACTATAATAAATTATGCTAATATTTTTCACAATACCACCAGTAATAATCTCACTGTTTATACTATACGATTTCATAAGCAGTTACAAATAAATAAATATGAAGAAAATAATAATAAGCGTAGGTATATTCCTTGGACTAGGTTTTACTTACAATCAAAATAAATATCCTTTACCAACTCAAAGCATTTTCATACATGAATTTGATATACTAAGTTCTTTTGATGAATGGATAAAAGAAGATATAAGTAATGGTAGAATGCAAGAAGATATAGGTGAGATATACTTAAATAATATAGAAGAATTAAGAATTCTTTTAATAGAAAAAGAGATAGACTTAAGTCAAGGTCAATACTGCGACTGGTTTTGTCCACAACCTTTTACAGACTAAATACGACACTTAATAGATAATATAATAAACAACAATAAAATGCACGACTCAATAAAAAAATATATAATTACTAATAACCTCGACGCTATAATCTACAAAGATGGCGGAATGAAGTTGTGCATTTTTAACAAATACCATAGTCCTTATGGTTACGATAAACGAGATCTAGTCGTTTCACACTTCGGGGTTGAAGCAAAAGAATTTACATTTGACTATGTCAAAAACAAGGTAGATGAGGTGTATTCTACCTTTCCAAACGAAGAAATACACGAGTTAATAACCAAAATAAAACAATATAAAAATGGTTAAAGCAATAAAAAAGTTCTGCTATAAAGCAGTAGAATGGCATATGTTAAGAATATATGCGATAGTTATGTCTACAATATTTGTAGGTATATGGTTAACAGCGATGGTCGCTGTAGTCCAAGAAATGTTACAAACTTTTTTCGGAATATACTAATATGAATAAGATAACTAAAAAACTAGAAAACCTGTATTCTTGGACACAATTCTATCAGCAAACTGGTAACAAAGTACAAATAAGAAAGTGTCAAACTGAAATCGCTCAGTTGAAAAAAGCGTATAACGAATTAAAGAATAAAAAGAAATGAAAGATACTAATGCAATAGAAAAAGCACTTCAAGTTAAAATAAACCAAGAGTGCAGAGAAATAGTAGACAAATTCATTGCTGATCTAGAAAAACTATCAAACAAGTATGGTGGTTGTAATTTTTACGA
>Ga0163179_10003514_pt1 | contig 10653 bp, 7 predicted proteins | sample AtlANTMetagenome_FD_109643 | JGI IMG/M metagenome (GOLD analysis project Ga0163179, IMG submission 109643) | Marine eukaryotic phytoplankton communities from the Atlantic Ocean - Atlantic ANT 2 Metagenome | ecosystem: Environmental > Aquatic > Marine > Oceanic | place: North Atlantic Ocean... | reverse complement strand
TGAATCTGAATTGATGTAGAAGTACTGGTCCAAGATGCTCTTTTTCTCCAACCAATTGGTGCAACAGGAACAGGCAAGAATATCGGAATTCAATCGTTGCGTTTTAGAGATGCCATGAAGCTCTTGCGATATTAATACCACTGATATACCATTGCCTTCCACTGGATCGTTCATGCCTAAGTGTCGACCATTGATAGATAAAGTGCGTAAAGCTTCGTTGTATCGAACTGAGTTTTTACCTTTGGTCTCAGTTATCATATCATCAATAATCAAAAGTACTTTACTTTTCACCCACATGGTAGGCGATTTTTTATGTTTCTTATTCCATTTCTTGATCTGATTTTGTGTCTTTAGAATATCACCAAGATTGCTAAGGTCTTTATATTTGAACCTCGGAGGTATTCCCTTAAAATTGTTTCCAGTGGCACTAAAGATAAAATTGTAATAAAATTTATGCTCTGGCTGAGTTTGCAATTGCTTGTTGATGCTCTCTATGATGGTGGTCTTACCTTGCCTCCTTGATGCCACAACTGACATGAAAAAGCTGGTAGGAAGGGACTTTGGGTCAAACATCCTTACAGTGGTTTCATTCAGGTTTGTCTCTTCATCCTCCCCCCCTTCGGTATTATTATTATTTTTTGCTTCCATTATTAATTAAATGTTATTTTTTTTTAGCAATGTGTATGTATTTTGATATAATTCGGTTTGTTGGATTTGATACTACCCAGCACCTTCGGGTACATCCTGTTTGGGTACGTGATGGCTTCTTTGCCAGTAATTTTACCACCTCTAAGACTGAGGTTTATGTTCTTTGGAACAGCGTTCCTTACTGGTTCTTTATTGTATACACCCATTCCCCCTGCTCCAGCGGTCACATCCCCAGCTATTGCACCACTGAACCTATCCCCTTGACCTCTTTGGGTGACTATGGGCATATTTGGATTGGCGGAAGGTGGTGCTTGTCCGAGTTGGTGAGTTGGTAGTTGGTTTAAATTAACAAAGTTATTTGTTGAAATTCCCAGACTCTCGGCACTGAGGATGACGCCAACTTTTAGGTCTTGGGCAGTCTTAAAGTGGGTTCGTATTGCCTCCTCCATCTTCATGTGGTGATGCCTCACCTTTGTTATGTCTTTGCTCATTAAGGCTTTGTCTTTGTCGGCTTTATGTGCCTTGGTCTTGAACATTGCAATCTTACCATCGTAGACCTTATGGTAAGCACGTATTTCATCTTTCAAGTCTTGGATGCTCTTGCTCCCCCTCATCTTATCTTCTTTCAAGACCTGTTTAACCTCCGACTCTCTTAACGAGTCCATCCCCTGCATTAGTCCAGAAACTGAGCCAGTTCCTGCCGTGGGGTTCCGTGTCGGTACTTCTATGTCATATTGTGGTGATGCCTGTGCTACTGCTGGTGGTGGTGGTGGCGGTTGGGGGGTTGGTGCTGGTGGTGGTGGCGGTGGCGGTTGTGGTGGTTGTGGAGGTGCTTGTGTTTGTTGTGGTGGTGGTTGTGTTTGTTGCCCCCTTAAATTTGGTGGGTCTGGTGTAGGTGCAGGTGGGGGTGGCTGTGGTTGTGGTTCTTTTGTTTCTCCTTTCGTTTCTTCTTGTCCCGTTTCGTCTTTCGATTCCCCTTTCTTTTCTGCTCTTAAATTTGGTGTGCTGAGAGTTATTTGACCATCGGGGTTTTTAAATTGGTTCTTATCTGGATCTTTGGCTTCGTCATCAGGAATTACATCCGTTGTCATTAAGTTCCGTGGTTTAATATCTGGTTTTGTTGTAGGTATATTGTGAGAAGGGTTTTGAATACTCATGGAAGGATCACCGCTGCTACTGGAAGTGTGGGCTGGAGTTGCTGAACTTGGTTGTGGTTTAGACCCAGCTCCTTTTAAAAAATTTTTGACATGTTCCCATTCCATTTTATGGGGGTGTTTAATCTCATTATCCTTCACCCATTTCATTTTTTTTTCTGGTGTCCATTTATTCCAATGCACAAGGTTGCTTTTTTCAAGGGCGATTCGCTTTTGTGCTGGAGTAAATTCATGCCTTTTCTTTTTCGGTTTGTCATCCATTTTAGTTATCCTTTAAGTTACTTCAACATGAGAAAAAAAATCTCAAAGGATAACATATTATAATAATGTCAACAACAAGAACTTTTGAGCATGACCGTTATTATTTTAACCAACCTGTTTCGTACAATGATGGTTCACACGGGGAAAATATCGAGTTTATATTTCAAAAACCTTTGATCTTTGAAAAGAATATTGTGAAATTTGATGAAGGAATTAAGGCTGATGAAATAGATGACAAAGATGGCAACGACATGATAAAGAAAGATTCAGGTAAAATCAAATTCTTTCAACCACTTGATTTCAATAACCAAACCGTTTCTAATTTGAATCTTTCTTTAAGTAGTTCAAACATTCCTTCGATGAATGGGTATGATAATGTAGATTTAGAATTAGATGCAATTACGACCACTTTGAATACCACCAAAGCAAGAACGGAGAATCTTGCTACTGGTAGGCTGATGAAATCAAGTTCAGGTGGAATCCTTGTTGTGTCTGACATTTCTATTAGTAATTCAGATGTATCAGGGGTTGATAAAATTACAATGACAGGAGATGAAGATACTTATATAACAAATGGGGTTTTACGATTACATAATTCTTCAAATGGTGCTAAATATATACAAATTAGTGGTGGTGGTTTTAACAATAAAATGGTTTTTTCTATAGATGACAATGATAGTACCGGTGAAAGTGGAACGTATGATTGGAAATTTGCTACAAATGCTTACTATTTAAGGTTAACACATACTTATTTTTATGTAAAACCATTATTACAGTGTCAGGAAAAAATAGAATCTTTATTAACTACTGGAGAACTTTTCACCTCAACAGATAATGATTTATATGGTACTTTTGGTAGGTCAGTTGTTGGTTATATTGGGACTGCTGATTACGCTGGTTTCAGCCATAGGGATTGTAGAAATGCTACAGATTATGCTCTCGCTCAAAAAGACGATGGAGAAACTCATGTTAATGCTAAAACTGGTAAATCAATAAAATTAAAAGTAAATAATACTGACGAAATTGTTATAGATGGGACAAATACAACTTTTTCAAATAATATAGTATTAGGTTCAAATACAATATCTTCAACTGACGCAGATTTAGGTTTTACATTTGGACGATGTAAATTATATAGTGAATGGAGTGATTACGCCAGTTTTTCACATCGTGATGCTGCTGGTAGTCAGGGTAATAATTATGCCCTTTTACAGTTCAATGATGGAACAACTTATTTAAATTCTGGAACTGGTAAAAGTTTGTATTTGCGAACAAATCAATCAAATAGAATAGTTATAGATGAAAATAAAGCATTATTCAATTGTAATATTGATTTTGATTCTTCTCATTCTTTATTTTTTCAAAAAACCAGTGGTTATTTAATCAGTAGTGAAGACGCAGATTTATACGCTGAAGTTGGTAGGTGTGCTATCGGTTATGATGGTAGTTCCAGCGATGAAGTAATTGTAAGTCATATAGACAATAGAAATTCTACAGATTACGCTTTAAAGCAAACTGATGATGGTATCACTATTTTAAATTGTAAAAGTGGTAAGACCCTTCATTTAAGAGTAAATAATGCTAATGTTATTGATATAGATGCTACCGATATTTCAATTAAAGAACAAATGAATTTAAATGATAATGATATTTATGGATTGAATGAATTGAGATTTACAGCAAATCAGACAGCAAAAATAAAGTGGGGAACAAATGACTCTATAATAGAATATGATACTGGTGGAGATTTCTTATCGTTAGGTGCTGATGCTATAAAAATAGTAGACCCTATGACAACATTACACTATTCTACTTATAGTTCATCAATACATTTTAATACTGGTTATCAGGTTTTTGGAAATAGATGGACGCCACATTACGCTATATATAAAATTTGGATGTATTACCTAAATGACACCAATAGACAGGCAATTTTACCGAATACTGCGAATTATGGTAGTGTAGGGTCTTTGTCCTACTATTGGAGGTATGGATATTTTAAAAGTTGTTACAGTGATGATTTTGATAGTATTAGTGATAAAAGACTAAAAAAAGATATTAAAAATTTAACAGAAGATGAAGAAAACAAATATTATAATGGATTTAAAAAATTAAAAGTGAGTAAATACAAATGGAAATATCAAAAAGAAGATAAAGAAAATTATCATTGTTGTAATCCAGAGTGTTTAGACGAAAATATTGGTTTGATAGCACAGGAGGTAAAAGCCATTGATAATAATGTATTTTGTCATATTTTAAACTATGATGATGAAAGAATAGTATCTGAAGACGAATTACCTGAAGGAGAAACTGAAGCATATCACAATGAGAAAGCACACCTGAAAAACCAGCAAAAAATTACAGATGTCATGAGTATCAAGCAGAATCAGTTAATCGGTATAATGATTAATGTAATTCAACAGAATATGAAGAAGATTGAAGATTTGGAGAACAGAATTACAGAACTGGAAAAATAATGTTAGTATTATATTATAAAGGATTAACAATGGTTTTACTACATATTCGTTTAGATGGTTCATCAAGCATAACCAAGGTTAATATCAATCATGAAATAAGGACGCAGATGCTTACTTTCAAGAACGCAGTTGTCCATAAAGCAGATGCAGGTGATTACACCCAATCGTCTTACAAGGTTCATATTCCATTCTTAACAGGTTTTGAGATTGTGAGCAGTCAAGGTATCAACCACTGCATCAGTATCCCCCAAGACCCTGAAAAAAAAATGACTTCAACTTATTTAAATACACAGTTGAAGGCTGAACGGATACCAGAAGAATTCGAGTGTCAGGTGTTTACTGATAATGGCATCACACCTACAGATGCTTTTAGTACTATTGATTTGTATTTCGAATATCATTCTAATTCCTTGTTCTTTTAAGCAAAAAACCCAAAAACCTCAAAACCTTGAAATTTTGGAAAAGTTATTTTATTTTTTTTTTTTTTTTTTTGCAATGTTACAAAAAGTTTCTCTCTGTGAAAAAGTTTTTGGAATATCCGAGGTTTTTGAGGTTTTTTTTGAATTTTGAGGTTTTTTTCTACAAAGTAATTAAGATATGAATTTATTTACACACGCATCAAGGAGAACCGTTCCAATCAACAACCCATACCGACGTGTCCCTACCAATGCTCCACACCAATATGAAACGACCCAATCTAACATTGTCAACACGATTAACAGCATCGACAAACAGGAAGGAGCAATCAGTTCTGACAGCCCCATGGCTGACCAAATCAGTGCAACACTGGAAACGGAGAGCCTTAAAAAGAAACTGCATCACAACATCAAGAACCATTATGGGCTGTCAAGTGAAACGGCGAAGATTGAAGAAGCCATCAAAAAGAGGGAGCAGTATCTGGCTGAGTGGAACAAGGAGTTAAACCCACACAGCAAACAAGCGTATTACAGGCGGTTTCAAGAGCAACAGCAGAAGGTAAAAGAGCTGACCGACGAGTTCAACACGATACGCAGGGAACGAATCCATGCCATTACAGATTTGGCAGACAGAGCCGAAATAGAAGGATACATGTCTGAGTTAGAATCATTTGAATCTAAGAGCATGTGGCATACGCTTGAATTGGAAGCAGGATATGACAGCTTTACACCGAATGAGATTTACGGAGATATTGCCGAAATAAGTGCCGAAGAGACCACCGCCCTCTTAGCAAGTGAAGCGGTCGAAGGTGAAGTCACCGCTTCTTTGTTATCCAGTGCCACTGAATCGACTTTGTTAAGGACAGCCTCAAGGGGTGGGAGTGCATTGATGGGTATAGCCACCGTCGGTTTAGCATCTTACGAATTATACAAAGCCTATGAAAACAGGTATGCACCTAAACCGGATTTTACCCACGAACAGATGAGAGATTACAATCCATCAGAGTTAGTACAGCAATACAAACAAAAAGTTGAATCGGAAAAACAAGGTCTTGGTTTTTTTGAATCTGCTGGATTTGATCCAGTATCCACCATAGGCAAAGCCATTAGCGAGAGCAACGAAAGAGCCAAGAAGGTGAATGCATATGTTGACAAAGAAAACAGATTTTACAGTGAATTCAAAACATTTGTGCTTAAGGACCAAACACCACTTTATCCATTTGCAAAAGTTCCGACACTCAAAAAAGGTAATGAAACGAACTTTCTTGATTATTGGTTTCCTTACCAAGATCAACGTGGCATGTTCGAAGGCTCTCACAGTGTCACCACAACAAATTTCAAGACCACCTTGGACAAAGGTCTGAACGATTACAGATATCAACAGGTCATGAATGACACCAACATCACACAGGCAGAGAAAAAGAACATCACCAAAGGCAATTTCAGACAATATTATTTAAAGCACCAACGCCGTTATTTCCTCCAAGACGTGGCGATGTTCAAGAAGACCAAAGAGGCTATGTTCATCAACCAGCAACACCAGAAGCAGACCAACGATTACCTCAAAGAGCAGAAACGGTTGCACGACCAGTTAGAACATGCAATCAGGACGGCAGAAGAGAAGCGATTGCACAAAGAAAACAAGGTAAGATCACCGCACCCCCATTTACCACACCACACCAATACACACCCACACACTAAAGACGAAAGGAGAAGGAGGACTATTTGGGATGTGCCACAAAACAAACCAACGGCTGATGAAAAAGGTGATGAAAAAATAATTGAAGATTTGCCCCCGCCAACTTGGAACGATAATTACACCACACACCCACCAATTGCTAAGGAAATATTGATTAATTTGGCGGAAGATTGTCAAAAAGCTTACTCCAATACGGAAACAGGCAATTCTACTTTGATCGTGAATGGTAACGCCCAATGCAGGATATTCTACTATGATTCTTATATCAATGTCTGTTTCAGGGGGACGGAAGTTGGTTTGGGACTAAGTACAAGTTGGAAGCCTGAAACAGTGGAAGATATATGGACAGATTTGGATTTGTTTCCTACCACACTGAGCAGTCGATGGAGTTTGAACGAAGCTGGAGAAGACATAGAGGTATCAAGGGGGTTTCTTGATTATGTGTTAGCCATCTACCCACAGGTCAAGAGTTTCATCTCTGCCAACAGCGAAAAAGCGTTCAACCTCACAGGTCATAGCCTTGGCTCGATTGCATGTTGTTTGTTTGGTTACATCTATTACCTTGACACAGGTAAGAAGCCACAACATTTCGTAGGGTTCGGCACACCAGCAGGTATAAAAAACAGATATGTTGATAAATTTGATTCGATATTTAATTTCTTAAGTGTCAACAATATTAATGATTTTATCCCTTATTTAAGTCCATATAGTCATGTCGGTGCTGTGCTGTTGCTCGATGGCAGAGGGTTCAAGGTGTATGGCAAAGGCTCGATCTTGCAAGTAGAAACTCCTTTTTTCAGCATCTCAGGACACAAGCTTGACACATACATTAAAAATTTACAAGGATTACCTGAGATGGTTAGTGAGATTGATGTTGAAAGCGAACCTTCGACGTTTGTGATTGATAACGAGCATTTGATCCACCAGAAATTACATGATCCATCAACCTTCATAGACGAATATGACCGCCAGTATAAACTGAGTCACGCACCAGATGGGTCATTCCAAGTTCTTAAGGACAGGGGGATGAATATATTAGGATTCTATTTATATTCTGGCGAATTGGGGAATAGCAATATTGTTGTGTTTTAAGTTATTAGTGAAATTATTTTCTCAAGTGTGTTTATAAAAAAGAAGAGAGATGGATTTGTTAGTATCTTCAAACGAAAATTCTGCAATGTTGGCAACTTTGGAATCTGCATCAAATGCAAATACCCTGCCTTTCAATTATAGTCTTGAAAAAAATATCCAGTCCCACGGTCTGTTATGGACTGAAATATCGCCTCAAGCTAATGCAGATTGGTCCAAGTCAACCGATTTTGACATACCTAAGTACGGCTACCTCCGCAGTCTTTACCTTAAAATCAAGTTGACCAGCAATGCTACCATGACAGCCTCTAACAAGGGTCTTAAATGTGGTGCTTTAGGGCTTATCAATAACATTGAATTGCTTTCTTCAGGAAGACGCTTACATTTTATGTCCTCCGAGGCACTTAGATGTGCCATTTCTAACCTGAACGGGGAGGACAGACAGGCATGTGTAGATGGCTGTTTCATTGGTAACCATTCTACTATGGCTTACACTGCTGCTGCTAATGGTAACGCTGAAGTTACTTCAGAACGAATTTTTTATGTACCCATCTTGCTTAGTTGCTTTAATAATATAAGAAATATATCCAATACTCGTTTTGAGGAAGCCCATAGGCTTAGAATTAGTTGGACCGATGGGAAAGTGTTTTGGAATGGCAGTAATGCCTTAGCCTCAGCAACTTTTGATAGCTGTAGTTTGGTATGTGAGTTCAAAAGACCCCGTCAAAGGGATGATGATTCAATTGTTAGCCTTGATTATGGTTCAGGTCAGCCCCTTAGTAAGGTGTATTATGAGTATGAGGATGAAGTAGAGCAATCCATAACACTAAGCAAAGATAATACAGTGACAGAAACCATAGATGTAAAAACAAATTCTGCCATAGCCAACTTGTTTGTCACTGTGGTAGCACCCAATGATGGGGCTGATTCTGATCTTGCTACTAATTCAGCCCAGCCTGTTAAATTAGACAAGATCCAGTTTAAAGGCTCTGGCATGGACATAGTAAATTTAGATGCTGAACTCATTAGGCTTTATGGTCACCGCACACTGGGGAGAGGTTTTTATGGCAGGTATGCCCCAGAATCAGAGGTGGACAAGATGTGCTATGTGTACAAAATCCAGTTGGGTCTTGACAACAATGACAAATATTTCTCCAATTTAGCCTCCTTGAGGGAAGTGAACAACCCCCAAGTGGTTGTTACAGTGTCCCAAGTATCTACTGCCTCTAAACTGGATGGCAAAGTAGCCAAGATCCACATCACTACCCAAAAGGCTCATATTATCTCAACTGATCCTAACACTGGAAAGCAGTCAATAAGTTTGAGTAATTAGTAAGACCATACCATGGTCTCAAAAAACCAAAAAAAAAATATCAAAAAGTTAAAATAAAAACCCCTTTAGTTTTTTTCATTGTTTTGTCTAAGGGGTCACCACTCTTATATACATGGTGACCCCTTGGTTTTATGCCATAAGCCCTCCTTATTTTGGACTGCTTCCCTAAAAGCTCCTCTTTATGCTCACTGTAGTAGTGCCTGAAATAGTCTTTCCTCATTCTTTTTTTAATCATTTTTTCCTTGGGGTGTGTTTTTTTAAGTCTTATTTAGACTATACACACAAAAAAAAATCTCTCCCACTATATATAAAGGATAAAAAAAGCCAAATGGTGAAAAAAAAAGAAGAGAAAGAGAAAAAGACACCCCGATATAGCACGAGAAGCAAGAGGGATAGGACTAAAGATAAAGTGCCTTATATGACTGGAGTCCCCCATACTGAAAAATCAGCCACTCAACTGGCTAGACATTATAAGACTGCTGTCAAAACAGCAAAGCAAAATGCTAAAACCAAAGGAGTAAAAAAAATAAGTAAGGACCACGAAGTGAAGACCCTAACCAAAGGGTATAAGCAGTTTCAAAAAAAGGAGTGTGCAGGTATTGCCCCCTATCCCACTGCTTTTTTTGTGCCAAAATATAAAAACCCAAGACCAGTTAAGAAGAAGAATGTCAGGGGACATTGTAAATGTAAGGAAGGGAAAAAGCCCAATTGTTATACATTAGGCGAGAAATACATTTATTAAATATCGTACGTTAAAAACTGGATAACAGAAGGACAATTAATATCTACACCAACTACACAATCCACTGCCTTAATAAAGTGTTCTCTGGTTTTACATTCGTCTATAACAACCTCTGGACAAATCATATCAAAAGTGTTCAAATCGGCATGATCATAACAACTAATCTCATACCCTTGTTCAAATAATGTTCTTTTCGTTTTCACATACTTGTAGATTGCTGTTTTGTCAAAATGATTATTATTTTTTATATCCACACCATTAATACTAATCAAAAGGGGAGTATATTCTGTGAAAATCAACGCTGGATTCCATTCAGGATGGTCTTTATCTGAAGTAACAACCGCATTGACAGCCCTTGTAAAGTATTTCTTTGCATCTAACAATTCAGCAACAATCATTGGCGATTTAAAACAAAACGTTTCTTCGGCAACTGTTTCAAAGTCAATCATTTTCAATATATTTAGATTGTCGTGTGTGTAAAGTTCGCATTCTTCGTATTCTCCACGCTTCTGTTCAACGTATTTAAGAATCTCTGCTTTGTTGTGAAAATCCCAAGTGTGGTGTCCCCTTGCCGTCAGCGTCATAATCGCACTCCATTGTTCATCGGAAAATTCTTTTAAGCCGTCTTCTCCGACTTCACCGTCACCACGGTCTAATGCTCTTAAGTTGTCTTTAAGGACATCACCAAGATCTCTCAAACAGCACATATTAATCATCGGAGAAAAAATTAATTCCGCACTCCATGCCTCCTCCATAGTGATTATTATGTTTATTGTGACAGTCGGCGAAAATCGGTCGGCTTACTATTTTTTTAACCAGTTTCTTGTTTCAGAC
>Ga0163179_10003513_pt1 | contig 10653 bp, 6 predicted proteins | sample AtlANTMetagenome_FD_109643 | JGI IMG/M metagenome (GOLD analysis project Ga0163179, IMG submission 109643) | Marine eukaryotic phytoplankton communities from the Atlantic Ocean - Atlantic ANT 2 Metagenome | ecosystem: Environmental > Aquatic > Marine > Oceanic | place: North Atlantic Ocean... | reverse complement strand
GTGAGTGGAAGTTTAGGTCGGGCTGGCTGCTGAGGAAGTTGTGTAGATAGTATTGGCCACGCTGGGGCTCATAGGTCCAGGAGGGGCCACCGAACACGGACAGCCAGTTGTTGGGCGATTCACCGTTTTCTTTCGGGTCGGCCCACACATAGCAGTCCTCCCATTCGGTGTTTTTGCTTTGTCGTGCAGCCGCAAACCAGGGATGTACATCTGCGGTATGGCTCAACACCAGGTCGATCATGACCCGGATGCCGTGGGCATGGGCGTTTTCGATGAAGCTGTCGAAATCCTCCATGCTGCCAAAGAGCGGATCGATGGCGCGATGATCTTCCACATCGTAGCCAAAATCCTTCATCGGCGACTTGAAGAACGGGGAGACCCAGATAGCACTCACACCGAGTGTCTTGAGGTACTCCATCCGCGCTTCAATCCCGCGAATATCTCCGATTCCATCCTTGTTGTGATCCTGGAAGGAGCGCGGATAAATCTGGTAAATTACTCCAGTTTTCCACCAGGATTCGGTCTCGGAGTCCCGGAGCTGTGTGCGGGTCTGAACGCCGGGCGGCGATGGAGTTTTAGACATGGAACGCTCTGTTTCCAGAAGTCTATTGATACAGAATGTGCGTCGTCAAACGGCCCAATTTCCGCTCTTCGCTAAAACCAGCCTGCAACCATGCGAAACAGGCTACTGAAGAACAGGTAGTAGAGGAAGTAGCCGAACACTGTGACTGTCGCACCAGCGGAGAAAGCGAGTGTCTTCTGTGCAGATTTGAGGCGTTGTTTGCGGCTTTCGGCCTTGGCAACGGCTTGCTGTAACTGAGCAGGATCTTGATGCTTCTGTGCGAGGCTTTCGGCATCGATGCTGACTTCATCGTTGACGGCATCATGGCTTTGGCTGATGTTGCTCAAGAGCCACTCATCGCCTTGGCGCTGGAAGGACCAATATTCGCGGATCATGCGCTGTGCGTTTTCACCTTTGCGGTCGTTGCCTTGGTTGCGAATGAGGCGTCCATCTTGGCTGTAGAGCGCATCGTTCATCTGACCGTGGATAAGCGCGACGAACATGTCTCTGTCGTTTTCCGCGTAGTCCTTGGCGAGGATGATCTCCACATTGCTGATACGGATGTCAGTGATCTGATTGCGGTGACCGGCATCGATAATGCCTCTCAATTGGGCGAGATACGTGTCCTGATAGTTCGGGTGCACCAGGGGCTTTGAGCCGTCAATATCGTTCGATGACCAGCGCTGTTGCAGCTCCATGAACACATATTGGGCGCGTTGCTTGAGTAGGTTTTGATCCCACGCAATGTCACGGTGAGCGGCGCTTCTTAGGACGTTGCCAGCGGCCCGTCGTGCGAAGCTTTTCATGATGCTTCGATACACCATGAAGCCGAGAATCAGGGGAAGCAGAAGCAGAATGGCAATCCAGCTCTTGTCGTTTTCGCCTTGAGTGCCTCCCGCGCCGGCAAAGGCGGGTGAAGTCATCATCCAGAAGCAAGCGGTCATGATGGTAGGCGTGAGCATGCGCATGGTCGTTCTCCTAAAGTAGAGACTTGTCGGCGGTTTTGGATCGAGCCGGCAAGCGAACATCCACTCCATAATCCGACTGGTATTTTTGGCGACTCAGTTCTGCGAGTCTGGAGCTTTGAGTTTCTGACTGGGGAGAGTCGCTTCTTTGGGGGAGGCCAGCTCTTTACTCAGCAGTTCGTGGCCCACGATGTCACCGACTTGCACGAGGCGTTTCTTGTAGAGTGCAATCTGCGTGTTGTGAGCAGCTAACGTTGCCTCATCCATGGTGCCTGTGGGTGTGGCCTCGGCCTGTTGGAGCAGGGCATAGGTGGGGTGGACCCGAATGTGGGGTGCTTTGCCTCTGCGGAACTCCGGGTAGTTGTTGGTGGTCCAGGTGGGTACCGCGCGGAGATTGGCCATTTCGGTTTTGAATACCTGTTTACCCGTTTCGTCCTTACCGTAGTTTTTACGGACGAAATCCAGCATGAGAATGATGCCATCGCGGGTGTTGCCCATCTCGTCATCGCTGACTCCGAACACATATTTTCGCGACTGATTGGAGATGTGGTTGCCCAAGCCGTAGGCAATGATGCCGCGTCGCCCATCGGCAGCCGTGTGGGTTTCGACTGGCATCAAGACATGTGCATGGTGGCCCAAGAGGAGATCCACGCCTCCTTCAATGAGCTCTGCCGCGATTTTTCTTTGCCCGGATGTAGGCACGCTTCGGTATTCCGAGCCCCAGTGTATGCTGAGGACCACAAACTCAGCGCCTTGTTCACGGGCGATACGTACGCTCTCAAGGGCTTGGTCTCTCTCGTAGTCGAATACACAGGGAAGGTTTGGGCCTCGATTGAGTTGGTCGTTGAACAACATTGTGGTCCCAATGAACCCAACTTGGATGCCTTGGATATCGACAAGTACAGGTTTCGCGGCCTGCGCACAGTCTTTCCCGGTCCCGATGTGCTCAAGGGGCGAGGCGTCGAGACGGTCAATGGTCTCGACCATCCCGTTGATACCTTGGTCGTAGGAGTGGTTGTTGGCGAAGGACACGATGTCAAATCCGCTGTGAACGAGAGCGGGGAGCAAGGCGGGCGACACATTGAAGACCATCGACTTTGCCCCTTTGCCATGGGTGGGGGCTACGGGTGTTTCAAGGTTTGCAAAGGCGTAGTCGACCGGTTGAATCAGGGGCGCGATGTACTCAAACAGTGCGTTGAAGCCATCGTTGTTTGTGCTCACGCCAGCTTCATCTTTGCGGTTCGACTCGCGAGCGCTGCGCTTTACGTTGGCGTGCATCAACAGATCGCCGACTGCTGCGAAACTCGCAGACGCATCCACAATCGGGTTGTCCGGAGTGGGTTCGATTACGACGGGTTCGGGAGCAATAGGCTCGGATGCTGGGACATCTTCTTTGCCACAGGCGGTGGCGGTCAGAAGGACGGCCAGAATTGGAATGAAATGCGTGGGGGGAGTCACCGTGGTCGAATCCTAATTGTGCAGGGTGCAAAGTGTATCTTGCTGGGTCCGAAGACGGGAGTCAGCCTTGGTGTTGAAACCCGAAAAACGCCAAATTGAAGCAGGGGGAATTGTTCGCAGTCTGTTTTTTTTGTGCGTGTCTTTGTGTGTATCCGATACACTGCCCCATCGATTGGAGTCGCGTATGTTGGCAAAACCCCTTGGGTTGAGTGTGTTCGTTTCCGTGTTTCTCTTGGCCTGTCCCTTCGGGAAAGGAGATTCCGCATCGGAGGAGGGTGATACCGCATCGGAGGAAAGACTCTCGGACGATGAGTGCGATGAAATGGCTGCACTCCTCGAAGAGATGTACACCGAGTGTGGCGGAGATGACGACGACGACGATGACGACGACGAGCGCGACGACGACGAGCGTGACGACGATGACGACGACTCCGAGTGTGAAGACGAGTGTGGTGAGGCGTCGCGTGAAGCGTACACCGACTGTATCGATGCGGGTGGGTCCGAGGATGAGTGCGGAGAGCGTTCCCGTCTGTACTACTCAGAGTGCCTCGAGGAGTGTGACGAGGACGACGAGGATGACGATGAGGACGGTGACGATGAGGACGAGTACGGGGATGAGGAGTGCTGGGAGGAGTTCCGCGTGATGCTCGAGGCCTACGAGGAATCGTGTGAGGATGGCGAAGAAGAGCGCGACGAAGAAGAGCGCGAGGACGACGACGACGATGACGACGACGATGACGACGACGATGATGACGACGACGACGATGATGACGACGACGATGACGACGACGAGCGCTGATCCTTCGTTCAGCGCCTGGTAGACGAACAGGCAGAAGCACGTGAGGCGCAAATGCGATTGGGGATGAAACTCTCCATGGGGTGGATATTGATTCCGCTTCTTTGGAGTTGCAGCGGAGAGGACAAAGACGGCGGGCAATCCGATACCGGGTTGACTGAGACTGGGCAGACCGAGACCGGCGATGTGCGCTGCGGCTTGAACCAGTACGTCGAGGACCAGCTTTGCGTGGACTGCCCACCTGGCACCACGAATCCCGCAGGGGATCTCATGGAGGGCGAGAATACCGCCTGTACACCGTGTGAATCCGGCTGGGTGTCGATTCCGGACCAGGTCGAATGTGAGCCCTGTGCACCCGGAAGCTATGCGGAGGAGAACGACTGCCTGGACTGTGAGGAAGGTTTTACCTCGGAAGAAGGATCCATTGATTGCGAGCTGGAGGGCGTGTCCGGCTTCTTAGATGCCCGAGACTACGGCTATCTGTTCTGGCCCGGAAACCACTGGGTGAATTGGGGTAGCTTCTTTGATGTCCAGCATGTTCAGACCGGTTTTTATGGTCTCGCGATGGATGTCTCGATGGCCTCCTTTGAGAACTTGGGCTTGATTACCGAGAGCTCTACGGCAATGGATGGCCTGAGCCAAGGCAATGACGTCATCACCAGTCTGCCCACAGCAGCCGTGCATTATGCCTTGATTAAGAACGGCACCGAGCATCGTGGTGCCCAGTCGTTCTCCAATCGAGAGGGGAGTTCGACCAATCCCTCCGAGATGATCGACATGGGGCGCTATATGCAGCGCATCGAGATTCCCCAGGTGAGCTATGCGGACAGTGCGGGCTACCAGGGTTCCATTCAGCTGGCCGCCATGCCACGACACTTTGTGTTGAGCCATCGGGTGGTCAGTGATGCATCCGCATCGGATCTCACCATTAGCGTCGAGTTGGAAGGTGATGCGGTTGAGGCCTATACCGAGTGGACCTATCTGGAAGAAGAACGGGCGGTCTCGATCCGCAACGAATCCGGTGAGGGGTGGTCCTTCATCATTCCCGAGCCCGCGGGCTCGAGCGCAAAGATTTCCAGTTTTGGGGACGGTGGACTCAGCTTCCAGTTGACCTTTGAGGCGGTGACTGCGGGCGAAGAGATGGCCCTTTCTGTCATTGGAATTCCCTCGAATGCGATGGATGATGCGGCATTGGCCCATTGGATAAATCCCAGTGATGCGATCACTGTGGAGGTGACGCAGCTCAATCGCGATGGCAGTGATGCCGGAAGTACGGAGGCGGTCTGGGATGCCCAGCGCGGACTCTATGTGGTTCAGATCGAGGATTTGACCAATGTGGGTGCGCCCACCTGGCCGGACTGGAGCAATGAGACCTACCACAACTGGTACAACCGCCATCGGATTCGCATTGAGAACCCCAATGAAGAAGCCATGTATGTGCCCCTTGCCTTTGATGGGGGCTCCAATGCAGCCTTCTACATCACTGGGGGTTCGCCGATGCTGCGGAGTGCGGACTTAGAGCCCACAGGCATTCCGATGCAGATTTCGAAGAACTGGCATGAAACGCCGTATTGGTACCACCTCTACAGCTCCATGGTGTTGGAGCCGGGTGTGCACGAGTTCGAGCACACCTTTGCCCATGCCAAGTGGGGAGAGACCTATGCGGTTCAGCATGCGCAACTCTCCTTGGTGGGGTGGGGCCAGAATCAGCAGTGGGATGAGTCTTCACTGGGGGCTTGGGGTGAGTCGATTACCTACGACCCGGACATGACGCTGTCTCGCTCGACGATGGATGATGTGCGTCCGTTCTTGGTGGACTCCAATGGCAAGTGGAGCTGGACGGGCAATGTGGGTGGAGCGAGCTTCTTGGTGTATGAGCCGACGGAGGGCTACTCCTCTTTTGCATCCCATCAGCTTGGTCGAATGCGGACCCACTATGCGTACACCGGGCCCAATCTGACCAAGGTGCATTACGCTGGCGTGAGTGCGGACGGGAAGATCGAGGCGAGTGTTGCCACACAGCTAGGCCGGACAGATGACCTGGTGCGTGCCTACTACCACCTCTCCTACACCTTCTTAGAAGACGTGAACTACGACCGAATCGCCTTCTTCCAGGTGGCAGCCGATCGCTACAGCGACAACGGCTTCACGCGATATGCCTATGGCAATGAAAGCGGGGTGCTCTTCGATGAGTCCGTGCCTTCTCACGGCACCACTGGCTATGCAAAGAGTGCGGATCGGGGCATTGCTTTGGAAGGGGATTCCCCCTGGGTGATGCTCTATGACAGCAGTCACACGTCCGGATCGCTGCCTGAGCATGTGGCCAATGTGGGCTTTGTGATTCGGGATTATTCGGCGGAGATCGGCGGTGTGCTCACGACGACCCCTCATCTGAATCTGGTCCAGACCTACAATGGCGGCTGGTCACAGATGGGCTTTGAGTTGGGCGTGCCCTATGACGCTTCGAATCCAGTGATTCCTGCGGGAAGTGTGGTGACGGCCACCGTCGAGTACGTGGTGCCGCCTGCTCAGAAGGATGTGTATTTCGGGGATAGCGACTACCTCACAGCGATGGATGCCGGCGCCTTCCAGGGCACGGAGATGATGCAGACCTTAGCGACCGAAAACCACCTGGAAGTGACAGCGTCGGTGGGTGCGGTGAAGCGGGTTCACCCGGTAGAGATTGAGGCCATTGCCGACCTTACCGCGGCGCAGTTTCAGTTGACCGGCGGACTCGGGTATACGCCGGTGAGCATCCACAACCTCGTTCGGCCAGATGGCTGGCGTTTAGAGCAGTTGGTGGATGGTTCCTGGGAGCCTGTGTCCCAGGAAGTCGAGGGGAAGGACTACTGGCAGGCCTATGAGAATGCGGGTGAGGGGAGCTTTGAGCTTACCTTCAATGTGCACAATCGCGGCACGGTGGAGTACCGATTGATTCGATAGGCACTTCAAGGCCTATCGAGAGTACTGGTCGCGATGTTTTATTCCCAGACGACAGCGTCGGAGCACTTCATCTTGTAGGCCATTTCATAGCAAGCAGCGACCGAGCCCGTTGTGCGTCGCTTTTGTAGAGACAAGCATACGTTGCCGAGTCGATCGATGGTCTTGATGTTGTTGTCCAAGCAGTAGGCTGCGTTTTTCATTGCGCTGGAACGGCTAGTTACAGCATCCTTTTTCTGGGTGCAGTGGCTCGACGTCGGTTTTTGGCCGAGTTGCTGGGTGCACGTCCTGGATTTACCGTAGTAGCTGTTTCTGTGCTGAACACAGCGCTCGTTCCAACGTTTCGCTTTGTTATTGGCGTTCGTGCGGCAGTTGTTGTAGCGGTCGGTTGCGTATTGGCCTTGCTGTTTGATGTACTTTGAGGCGCTCTTCTTGCACTCCTGGCCGATGTAGTTCTTGTTCTTCTTTAGGTTTTGATGTTTTGAGCAAGCATCACGAGCCAAGGCTTCATCGGGATGCTCTCGGCACAGCATGTCTAATGTCTTGTTGAGACTGGAGACTTGATAGGGCATTTGCGGATCGTAGGTCCAGCGAAGCCCGATATCCATGTTCACCAGATACCGGGATTTCCTGGCACCCGAAGAACTGGTTCGAATTGTGCTAGAAGAAATTGGGAGCGATGGGACGCGAGCGTAGCGAAAAGAGCTCGACCCGTTGTTTGTCCGGAACTCGGGAATGTAGTTTGTGCAGCTCGAGGATTTAGAGAGGGTTTCCACATACTTTAGGAGATTGTCGCAGGGCTCGATTTCTGTGGGTGCTGCAGAACAGGCTTTAATGGTGTTCTTGAGTACAATGGATTTTGGTGTGGTCCTTGGAAAGGAACTCTTATAGCTACAGTCCTTCCCGTTTTTTGCGAGGCACTCTCGGAGCTGAAGAACCGGCCCAAGCTGAACAAGGTGGTTGTAGAGTGCATTGCATGCTCCCCGATCTTTGTTGACGAAGCGTCCTCCTCCCACGAGGCAGGCATCTCTCTCCTCGGTCGAGATTTTGAGTAGTTTCTGGTAATGGCGGATTTTGAGAATGGGCAGCAGCGCTTCGAGCTCGCTGATCATCTTTTCGCCGTATTGTCCTGGTCCTGAGCCTCCAGCAGCTCCGGTATCCGGGAGCAGACGGTCCCCACACCACGGCCCGCCCTCGACACCCAGCAAACAACGGACAGTTCGAAATAGGTGGATGTCGCTGTATTTGGTGTCCTCATGATCGGGGCCATAGCTCAAGCTCTCGATGCACTCCTTGTTGGCTTTACAGAGAGCGCTTTTCGCGGCAGCCGTCCGCTTTTTTTCGGCCGCTTCTTTCTTGAGGCGTTCGGCTTCTTCTTTCCTCAGTTGTTCTTCTTCTTCTTTTCTCAGTCGTTCTTCTTCTTCTAAGCGAATCCGTTCTTCTTCTTTTCTCAGCCGTTCTTCTTCTTTTCTCAGCCGCTCTTCTTCTGCTAAACGAATCCGTTCTTCTTCTTCGGCTTTGCGGCGCTTCTCCGCTTCCGCGATTTTTTTAGTCTGGATTTTGCCAACGATTGTGCAGTAATGCTTCCAGCCGTTCATGCTTGCTTTAGGCGTCCAACTGCGTTCCTTGGCTTGAAGATCTTGGGCGATCTTGCATGCCTCAAGGCTGGGCTTGAGATCGCTTAGACCCTTTGAGGAATCGTATAAAGTGGACAGATAGGCTTTGTAGTTTCTTGGTGTCTCCGGATATTTTCCGCTCCGAAGGCTGATGCAGGAGATCCCGTCCGATTCTAGCTTTGTACATGCTCGTTTAGAGATCGCAATGAAGGGCTTCACATCGTTCTTCCATTTCTCGTGCCAGCCCGCGACACTTGCTTTGAAGGCTTTGATCTTATTTTGTGTGTCGGCGAGATTTACGTCTTTACCTCTGGCCACGACATGCTTCTGAATACACGCAAGGTCTTCATCACTAATCAGAGTGCCCTTTGGGAATGGGCCCGTACCGTTGCCGACATGAATTGTGGGAGTGATGCCGTCATACGCTGAGCCAACGACTTGTACTTGCTCGGTATAGGCCTGATAGATTTTCGTGCAGACCGGTGTGGTCGGGCTTTTCATTCCTTCGCACTGACGTACGAGACTAGCCGGGAAGTGCTTCTTCATGACCTCGGGGCATTTGGCTTGGTACTTTGGGTACTGCTCAGACCGGAGTCCGGATGACCAGACTCTTGCGCACGCGTTGTTCTTCTCCAAGAAGTGCGTGGGATGCTCCTTCAGGCTTTTCTTGGCTGTCGCGCAGAACTTTCTTGGATTTGCGGAGGCGTCGTCAGGCAGTGCCACAAAGAGCATCAAGAAGCAGAGAGCGAGTTTGAAAGCGGTACGGAGTGTTTTCGTTCGTGAATCATTCATGGCTTTTTCTTCTTTCGCGGGGTTGCTGATGTAGACGTAGCATTCGCATTGTTTACCGCAGAGTACGGAACCGTTGGGCGTGCCAATGGAACATGTGAGAGAACAGAAATCCGTGGTGCCTCACGGAGCAGGGAAATCCTACCAGAAATGGTGGGAATCAGAAAACCGGGGGTGCCGCCAGACCGCATTCGAGCGGATGAATCGCAACGCTTGGGGTGGTGTGACCTGCCCGTATGCCTTAGTTTTTGTGGCACGGTGAAGGAGTCCAAAATGCCTGTGCTGTCACTCTTGATGTGGATGGGACTCAATGTGAGTGGAAATGTGATGCAAGTTCAAGATTGGATCGTGGTGAACGACACTGTCATGGGCGGTGTGTCCACATCCAAGGTCAGTGCCCACAAGGGCGGTGGTGTCTTTTTCGAGGGTGAGCTGTCCTTGGAGAACAACGGGGGATTTACCTCGGCACGGCAAGTTCTCAAGAAAGGAGACTGGTCCGAGTTCGATGGGCTCCGCTTTGAGGTGCAGGGCGATGGGCGGCAGTATTTGTTGACCATCCGGCCTAAGAATCGGAGATTGCGTCGTATCTACTACCGTTCTACATTTCAGACCTCGGCCGGAAAGAGAACGACGCATGCGATCGCTTTCAAAGATTTTGAGGCCTATGCCTTCGGGACACGGGTGCCGCAAGCTCCACCCTTGCAGAGTCAACTGGATACGCTGGGGACTGTTGGGGTGATGTTGGCGGACAAAAAGCCGGGCGCCTTCTCTCTACACATTGCCAGTTTGTCCGCCACACGAAGCGCGGATTTTGAGAAGGTGGAAACACCCCGTTTGTCCGGAAGCGTCACCGATGTCTTTTCCGCTGCGATCGAGCGCGGGGTGCCGCTGTTTAACGCGGGTGAGGCGGATCGCTGTGCGGATATCTATCAGACCGCGATTGTGAGTACGCTCTTGTTGGCGGGAGAAGACCTCACGGATGCGCAATACACACTCCTCGTCGATGCGCTACGGGCCGGCAGATCCGCATCGAGCCAGTCGGAGAGGGCCTGGGCGTATCGCATCGCGATGGATGCGATTCTGAAGGATGCGCAGTAGGCGCTTTTCTAGTTCAGAACCTTGGCTTCGACGGAGCTATCCATTTCGTTTGCCTTTACGCGAATCTGGACGATCTTCCCGATGTGGGTCTCTAATAGTTCCCCGCCGCCGACAAGGGGCATTGGACCGAAGTCATACCTTTCTACTTGAGGCTCGTCTCCAGGGCAGTCCTGTAGCTCATAAATCGAGTATTTGTGAGCGACGTATTGGGGGCGAATCTTGGTGCCATTGGGGAGGGTGATTTCCTCGACTTTGTCCACCTTTTGCAGGAGTCCAGTGATCGTGTATTCGTATGAATAGTCCTCAGGTCCAGGCACTTTTTTACAATCGGCCAGGGCGACGATTGTGGGGTCCAGTTTGGGTTCGCCTTCTGGCAGCTTAGCAAGGTGCTTTGTCGTTAAATACGTGGAGCCCTGTCCGTTGTCCGCT
>Ga0163179_10003511_pt1 | contig 10658 bp, 5 predicted proteins | sample AtlANTMetagenome_FD_109643 | JGI IMG/M metagenome (GOLD analysis project Ga0163179, IMG submission 109643) | Marine eukaryotic phytoplankton communities from the Atlantic Ocean - Atlantic ANT 2 Metagenome | ecosystem: Environmental > Aquatic > Marine > Oceanic | place: North Atlantic Ocean... | reverse complement strand
GCGACGCGCGCTGGGGTCTTCAGATATGTACGCCGGGGCGCCATCAAAATGGCTCGAAAGGGTTGGCTGAAGCTCCAAAGCCTCGTCCAGAAAGACCCCTCACTGAACACGGCCCTCGATATTGCAACGGAGACGGCATCCATGTCTTCAGAAGTAGGCTCGGAACTCAACACCCGGCTCCGTTGGCGTACCCTGGGCCCCAGATTCGAGATCCGTCATGAGCGAGCCTACAAGAGAGGACAGGTCCGCACCTCTCCCTACGACCCTTTATTCCCCTACATCGGTCGCTCTACAACCGTGGTCCCGAAGGACCTTGAAACCAGTGTATTCCTGATCTTCGATTTCAAGGATTTGATCTTCCAGTCTCTTGAGACTACCGTCGCTGAATACGAAGAGCGCGCGGCTCTGCGGAGGCGCAAGTTCAGGGAGAGGATCGTTCGAATCTATCACACCAGAACGGAGCTCATGCTCCGACTCCTGGCTGCCCGTCAAAAGGGCACCACCTATATTCGGCGCCTACAACAATTTGAGGCCCTGACCGCAACCCTGGACGCCCTGACAGATCACCGATTAAAATGGGTAGCCGGCAATCAAATCATCCAAACTCCCTCGGAGCTTTAGACATGACCCCTTCCACATTACAGAAGATATCCCGCAAGCGCCCTGCTCCATTGTCGCTCTTTATACTTGCGACACTCGCTTTATGCCTGGTTGCGTTTCCCGTGATGGCTCAGGGAGGGAAAAACACGCAATTGGCGCAAACCGTGAAGATTCAAAGCGCCAGCTCGGTCAAATCCGCCAAACAATCCATGGAAGCTCGATACCAGGAAGTCCTACGCACTCATTTCGCTTTAGAGCCCACCATTCGCGATGTCCAGGACGCCGCGATCCGCTACGCATCCGCCGAGCCTGCGCGAGCCCGGTCCTGGTTCTCGAGATCCAATATCGCCAATATCGCTCCCAGGAAAGTCCAGGTTCGATACGATCGGGATTTCAAGGAAAACTCCAACGCCACGAGCACCGGGGGAATCGAAACAAGCGCCCGAGCCGACATCGATGACGACGCTTTCTGGCAGTTCACTGCAGAGTGGGACTTTTCAAGGCTCGTCTTCAACCCAGACACCGTCCGCGTCGCGACCCAGGCTATGGATCTTGCCGAACTCAGAGAAGACGTGCTTAACGCGGTCACCAAGCTCTACTACGAAAGACGCGCCCTTAGGCTTGAGCTTATCCTGAAGCCACCCACAGCTTTCGAAGCCTTCACCAAGAAGCGCCTTCGCATCGATGAGCTCACCAGCGATATTGATGCCCTCACCGGTGGTGCCTTCTCAAAAAGCCTCAAAAAATAGTCCCTTGGAGCTATTCGTTAAGCTCGAGGTTCTCTTTCCGTTCAGCATCTCTCAAGGCTTGAATCACCGTCAATAAGTCTCCCTCGATCACACGATCAAGGCTCTTGGTGGTAAAAGCAATGCGATGATCTGTGACTCGATTCTGAGGGAAATTATAGGTCCGGATACGTTCGGAACGGTCTCCCGTCCCGACCTGGCTCTTTCGATCGGCGGCGCGCTCTTTTTGCTGATCCGCGATAGCCTTATCAAGGAGACGAGCTCGCAAAATCTGCATGGCGCGCGCTCGATTCTGTATCTGACTACGCTCATCCTGACACGCAACCACCACTCCTGTGGGGAGATGGGTAATTCGGACCGCAGAGTCGGTTGTATTTACGTGCTGACCGCCCGCGCCCTGAGAGCGATAGACATCGATCCTCAAATCTTTGTCATGGACCTCAACCTCGACGTCATCAGCCTCGGGCAAAACCGCCACGGTGATAGTCGAGGTATGAATCCTTCCCTGCCGCTCGGTCACCGGAACTCGCTGAACACGATGAACACCCGATTCAAATTTCAAAAAGCTATAGACCTTGTTTCCACGAACCGCGGCGACAACCTCTTTGATGCCCCCAAGATCCGAAGGGCTTAGCGAGAGCACCTCAAGCTTCCAGGACTTTTCTTCCGAGAATCGTTGATACGCCCTCAAGAGATCGCCCGCGAACAAGGCAGCTTCCTGGCCCCCGGCTCCCGCTCGAATCTCCAGAAGAATATTCTTCGCGTCCATGGGGTCCTCTGGATGAAGACAGTCCTCATAAGCGATTCTCGCCGGATCGAGCTGCGCCTCCAAATCCTCCAACTCCTCCTGGATCATCGCCTTCATCTCAGGATCCTGCTCACCGCTGAGCATCTCACGAGTCTGCCCGAGCTGCTCGGTCACGGAATGATAGTTGCTCGCGGCTTCCAGGATCTTCTCAAGAGTCCGATATTCTCTCCCCACATCTGCGGCGCGCTTTGGATCACTTTGGAGTGAGGGATCGGCGAGAAGAGAATTGTACTCCTCAAGCTTAATTTCCAACTCACTAATCCTCTGTTCTAGAGCTGCTGAATCCATGTGAACGCGCTTCGCAAGATAAGATTGTGTGGGAATATTGGAACACCATCCAAACACAGCTTGGCAATCGCCGCCACCTCGAAACCCGGCCAAAGACAAAGAAGATAAAGACGACACCAACCGATTCATAGCGAACTTGTGGACCATCAGGTCTTGGTGATCTAAGATGCGGTTCGACCTGACAAGGAGGGACGTGTGAAATTCAGGACTTTAGGAATCATCGCAATTCTATGTTTTGCGCTCTCGGGATGTGGCTCTGAAGACCAGGTTGAAAGCCTTGTGGGAGATGCATTATCTCTTCCCCCTCTCCTTGTCTGTTCACCGGCAGAGTCACAGGCATGTCCCTGTCCCGACGGCAGCCAGGGAACACAAACATGCCTCCTGGATGGTTCAGCCTTTGGTGCCTGTGTGTGCGCACAAGCGCCTGAGGTGGCAGGATGTACAGCCGGCGAAACACAGGCCTGCACTTGCAGCAACGGACTCTCTGGTGCCCAGACCTGCTCACCCGACGGAAAAAGCTTCGGAAGTTGTGTCTGCACGCCGCTGCCACAGCCAGACGTAAGCTCCAGCACCGACACAGGCGGCGAGAGCAGCCCTTGTATCGATGAGGATGGTGATGGCGTGCTCGGAATGAGCGCAGATTGCCCTCAAGGTAAAGACTGCGACGACAGCAACGCCGATATTTTCCCGGGTGCCGTAGAAACTTGTGATGACGCCGTCGACGACGATTGTGACGGACTCGATCTCATCTGCTGTCTAGATAAAGATGGAGATGGCTATGGCGAAGGGCCGCAATGCCTCGGACTCGATTGTAACGACAAAGATATTAATTCCTATCCTGGTGCCGAAGAGATCTGTGGCGACGGGAAAGACCAGGACTGCTTTGCCGGAGATATTGAATGTCCCCCATCTCCGTGCACCGAGGAATCCGATATCGACAAAGATGGCTTTGGCTCCGCAACAGGATGCGATCCTATGGACTGTGACGACTACAATAAGAAAGTCTTCCCTGGCGCTGATGAGGTCTGCGGTGACGGGATCGATCAGAACTGCGATGGAGTCGATGCCCTTTGCCCTGACAGCGACTGCATCGATAAAGATGGAGATGGCTACGGAGAAGGCGCGGACTGTTATGGCGAAGATTGCAACGACGCCAACCCAGCAGTAAACCCTGGCGTCACGAACGATGCCTGCGAAGATGGAGTCGATCAGGACTGTGATTCAGTCGATCCTGTGTGCCCCTCCGAATGTGTCGACGAAGACCAGGACGGACACTTTGCCATCGCCGACAATTGTCCGGAGGGAGACGACTGCAAGGACGACGACAACACAATCGCTCCAGGTGCCGAAGAGATCTGTGGAGATGGCGTCGATCAGAACTGTGATTCCCAGGACCTCGAATGCCCCGATACAGGCTGTAAGGGCAACGAGGACTGCAACGAAGGTGAGTCATGCAAGGTGGCGACCGGCGAATGTGTCGTGCTCGATCCCAGAGAATGGTGGGCCCCGATCATTTACCTGGACACCTACTCAGGCAAGCCCGGTTATGACTTCTTCACGACCTTCAATTACGACGGGGATGATATCGCCGCGAATAACGGAGATAACGTCGAAAACTCAACCCACCTCAAAACCGCGCGGGCCTACTCCTCTATCGTTGCCACCGCAACCCATTGGTATATCGGCTACCACTTCTACTTCCCGGTACGATACTCCGCGACAGGCACCAACAACCTCTACGAAAACGCTATGCGCAGTGTGCTGCTGGTCATCCGGAAAGACGATAACTTCGGAACTCTGGAGCTCATGGAAACAACCGGCGAATATACCTTCTCGCAGTATGTGAGAGAGGGCTCTTCTCTTTCGGGAGGCAGCCAAACGGAAGAGGGAATCATCACCATGGATGATTCGGGAGATCACGAAAGGCCAGTAATTTTCGTTCAAAGAGGAACCCACGAAATTACGGGTAAAGAAAGCTGGGATCTCAATGGCGGCCAGTTCCCAGAGAACAACGGTGTGATCTTTAAATGGGGCTTTGAGGGCGAAGTCCCCACAGGCCTTGTGGGCTCCTTTAGCTATGACCTGCTCAAGCTTGACGAAACCCTCTGGCTCAACCGTGAAGATATTGGAGACACCAAAACATTCGACGAGTTCGGACGTTTCGCCCGCGACATGGGTACAGCGAGCGCTCCTCCAAGCCTGGTTCCCTGGTCTTACCGGGAAGTGAATGACACCAGCCGGCCCTGGGGCGAGTTCCTTTTCGACCCAGCGTCCATGGTACGGCGACACTTTGAGGGCGGATGGGGCACCTTCCAGACAATCTATGAATACAACCCCTTCGCCATTCGGGTCGACTTGAAGTCCGTAACGATCAAATACGACGCAGACCCCACCTGGGGCAGCGGTGAGAGCGACCCTTTCATCAACCTCTATATGGTGGATGGCTCGGGAACTGAGCGGCGCGTACTCGGCGCCTCCGATGGGCTCCACAACAGCTGGAAAGAGAAGGATATCGACGTTGGGGAGACCATCAACCTGCAAGATGCCCTGGGTCGCTATTGGTTCTACGGTCTCCTACACCCAGAAGCAGAAGCCGTAGGGATCGAGGTCCGTGAAGATGATCTCGCGCTCGACGATTGGCTCATGGATACAGAGAAGCGCTCGTATCATACCTACACAGGCGAGCAGACCCTCGACTTCGGTAAGAGTGAAGTCACAATGGGCATCTATATCCAGTAGCCCATTTAGACTCCCACACCTTGGCCAGGACCCCGGGTTTTCAGCCTCGGGAACCAAGCACTCTCAATGGGCGGGAGGGCGAGCTAAAGATCTGAGCCACAGCGGAAGCCAAGGCCCCATTCGGCCATCGTGGCGCCCTTTTCTGTAGCCCTTGCTCCTGCTCGAAGATAGGCGTCATAACCAAAGGCCCAGGACCCACCCCTCATCATCCTGGAAGCACAATCATCCGCGTAAGCAGCAGGCGGTGGCGTCGGATTAACGGGAAAGCCCAACCAGGTCTCGCCCTCAGGCATCCAGAAATAGCCATCCGTGCGGCAGTCCTGAACCCACTCGAAGACATTGCCCGCAACATCTTGAAGACCATAAAGGCTTTGCCCTTCTGGATGAGAGCCCACAGCGACCGGCCGGCGCGCGCAATAAGGAGCGTACCCCGCGTTCGCCAGGGTGCATGAAGGTTTTTCCTGTCCCCAGGGATAACGACGACCATCAGTCCCTCGGGCAGCTCGCTCCCATTGAGCTTCTGTAGGTAGAGAAAGGCCCAGGCTCGCACAATGTTTTTTGGCTTCGCCCCAGGTAATTCCTGTCACAGGCAGACGAGACATATTTTCGACACGAGTATCCAACCAGCCAGGATTACGCCAGGAGGTCTTCTCCAATTGCTTGAACTCCCCTTTTCCTCTGTAGGCGACCGTATATCCTCGACGCTCCGCCAAGGTGTCGCTTCCGGGCGGATTGCTCCAGGAAAAGGCTTTATGGGTAACCTCTGTCCGATCAATCCAAAAACCATCCAGGTAGACCACGTGCGCAGGCGTCTCATTCATAAAGAAATCACGGGTCGCTTTGGGTCCATAGACGCTCTTGATCGAGGCTGTAGCGCTCTGGAGATCCAGCTCCGTGGGCCCCATAAAGCCCGCTCCAGGAGGAATATAAACCTGCTCCAGATCAAACTTAATCCCCGGTGATTGGATCTTCCGACTTCGAGCCCAAACACCATCGTTTTGCCGACACTCCCAAACTCCCCCAGCCTCGGATTTCGCTGAACACTCTGAAGGGGGCTTGAGCGCCTCAAATTTTCGACCCAACATCGCCCGGAGAATCATGGCTACTTTCTTGGTGCCAAGAGGAGTCCAATGGATCCCATCGCGTTGAACCCTTGGCTCCTTGCCCATCAAATGCCGAAAATTCCGGGTGATATTGCTCCAAGCTTTCAATGAATCCGGAGACACCCCTTCAGAAGAACGGGCCCATCGTTCAGGAATATGCAAAACAGGGAAGAAGCTCGCTCCCTTAGAGGATGAGGCTTCAGAAAATGCCGCGACAACCTTATTGAGATCCTGCCTCTCCTGCTCCGACAAAGAAGGGGTCGCACGACGTTGCTCTAAAAAGAACCTGAGGTTCCGATAGGCGGTACTGTGGCGCCAGATGAGCCAATGCAAAGCTCCCGGTTCGCTAAAGAAACACGCTGACTCCAAACCCAAAGCGCACTGAAAGGAGGGCCGCCCGAATATCAAGGCTTTTTCTTGAAGGTCATCTACAAAATCGAGGGGGTTGCCAAGAAGAAAAACAGCATCCGGGTCGGGCAGCTTTTCACCAAGAGTCCGCATTCGCATCAGAGACTGCCCAAATCCATATCCAGGAACCCCCAGATTGTAGACCCGACTTCCCTTCGGCAAGACCGACTCCAGCTGAGCGCCCAGGGTATCAGCCCACTCGAGTCCCCAGCCAAAAACAAAGGAGTCTCCTAACAGCCAGACCACAAGAGGTGCTCCTTCCGTGTTTTCCTCGGTAGACGCACCCACTCGATAACCCAAAGCTGAACTTCGAATTTCAGCCCCACCCATGGGCCCCTCAAAACCGGGCATCAAAGTCCAACCCGAATGAGAGTCGGGCACAATGGCTCCGGCCTCAGATGTGAAACCCATGATCCCCCGGCGAGCCATCTCGCGCGCGGTCATTTCGAGCGCAATAAACAAAGCCGCCACCACACAGATCAAAAGGAGTATCCGCGGAAGCTTCCGAGCAACTTGAACTTGTTTATCCATCAAAACCGCCCATCGCGATCACTTTGTTTCCGGGCGTTTCGGCCAAATCAAATTCCGAAGATCTCGACGATCTCGGCCCTCAGCAGGCAACCAATTAAACTCATCGTAGGTACGACCCGCCAATTCAATTCCCTCGCCAGCATTATGCCACTGCGACTCTCGATAGTTACTGTCTAACAAGGCCAACCTCCTATCCGAGAGAAGATAGCGCCTGGTGACCATATCGTCACGCCAACTATCAAAGAGTGGAAGCACCGCATCCTCTCGAACCTCCAGATAACCCATATCCGAAAGTTCCTTAATCCTGGAACCGAAATCAGCCATCACGTCCTGACCAAAACGATCCTTGTACAGCTCCCGATCAATCCCTTCGATCAAATGGAACATCAGGAAGCGGCATTGCGCATCCTGAGGCTCCAACCATTCGGCAAAATATCCGGCGCCCTCTTTTTTCAAGACAGCCTTCTTCCATCGTTCACGATCCAAAGTGCTATAGGCCACATCACCGTCACATCGAGACATGGCACCCCAGCCAAAGCCCATGACAGAGCCCGCCAACCGGTCCGCTTCTAGAAAATGTCGCGGATAGCCGTGCGTAACTCGATGGTAAATGGGCATCCTGAAAAGGCGCTCAAAGCCCTTAGACTTCAATAAAGCATCGGCCTCACGAATCATTTCGCCGCGTTTGCGCAAGATCTCGCGCGTTAGCTGGCGTCGGGTCCAAACGAAGATATCGGCTTCGGGATTAAAGGGATGAAGCCAGAGAAGATCTGAGCCCAGATCTGCCAGGAATTCCGTATCCTTAAGGAAGGAGGATACGCTTTGCCCCGGAAGTCCCGCGACCAGGTCCAGGCTCAGAGACTCCATACCCACGCTTCGCGCCTCTTCCACTGCCTTCGCGACCATGGAATGCGTCTGATAGGCACGATTAATATGCCGAAGCACGACCGGATCGAGCGCTTGAACCCCCATGCTGATTCGATTGACTCCAAGGGCCTTCAAAGTTCGCGCCCGACTGATATCGAAGGACGCCGGGTTCCCTTCCACGCATATCTGGGCGTCATCAGCGAAAGTACATTGGTCATGGAGCCTTTCGAAGACGCGTTCAAAATGCGCCGGAGACAAAAGACTGGGAGTACCACCTCCAAAATAGAAAGAGACCGGACGGAGATCTTTCATCACAGGAGCAAAGATCTCCATCTCCGCCAACAACCCTTCCACATGGTCATCGAGCTTGGAAGAAGAGCCGAGGGCCCATGCAAAGTCCTGACAAAACGAACATTTCACCGTGCAATAAGGCATATGAGCGTAGATCCCAACAGGGCGCTTCCGTGGGGCCTCTTTATGCCGATCTGCGAAAGCTGCCCAGGTCTCCAACAATGCACCCGGTTCCGTCCAGGCACCGTCCACATCGAGGAAAGGCAAATCATCGCCACAACGCATTCTCTCAGTGAGCGAGCGCGCAAACTCCCAACGAGCTTCAGGGTCCGTCGGAACCTCGCGTAGAGGCGGCGCGAGCTTCGGCCCCTCCTCGGGGATAGGCAGGGCTTTTAAGCGCTTGTCGTCTGAACTCAGCTTCGGCTTCGGCTCTTGCGATATGCCGTTTTGTTGCTCCCGCTCGTTCGCCGGAGAAATAAAAACACCTCCCGAAGCCCGAAGCTCTTTCTTCAATCGAGCGCGCAATGGCGGACGATCGCCAGGAGGCAGGGATCGATAGAGCTCGGGAGAGCACACCGCAGCGAAACTCCCGTCACAAGACAGGGAAGCTGCATAGGCGAAGACCGCCTCGGATCTCTCTATATTCCCCTGATGCAGCACGATCATAGGCCGTACTTGAAAGGATTCGCTCGCATGCTCATTTAAGGCGCGAAGAGCCTTGAGACTCTTTTCATGGGCACCATCAAGGCTTGCGTAGGCATCGGCTTGTTGAGGATCAAGGTCGAACACCTTGACCCGTACTTCCGAAAGACCCAGCTGCTTGAATGCAGCGGCAACCCCCGGTTTATCCAGCTGGACACCGTTCGCGACAAGACCGATCCGAGACCAACCCTTCCTTTGGAGGCCGCGGATCAGCCCTTCAAGCTTTTTCAAGTAGGTTGGCTCACGCCCCGCAATAAAGACCCCCTGCCCTTTCCGCTCAGGGACCGGCAAGCTTTTACCTCGCTCCGGCCACCCAAGAAATCTACCGTGATCGGCGACACATTCTACGCAGGTGTTGTCACAAGAAGCCCCCACCAGATACCAGAGCTCATCACCTCGGACTTCCGAGACCGGTGCCAGGGCGCGGCGCTTCTTATCCGTAGAAATATGGGTGCTTCCCGTCTTCACAGCTTCAAAATATCAACCCACGCGCACGGCGTTGCAAAGAGAAAGAATCATAAGGAAATCTTCTTAGCGACATCGCTGTAACCTTTCTTCGGTTAGAGCAGAGCAGATTCCACCCTCGTCCACGCAGCTCTCCAGCCACGCGCCCGTCACACCACAGCCAGGGGACAAGCCCATCCAGCCTTCTTCGTCGAGAAGGCACCCTGAATCTGAAAGACACTGGGCATTCGAAGTATCCCAATTCTTCTCTGTTATCCCATCACAATTATAATCCCAGTTGCCGCATTGGTGCGCACCAGAAAACCAGATCGTCTGCTCCGGAAACGCATCCGGATCCGAATCGCAGCAATCACCATACTCAAGGGCCGTGTACTCTCCTGCTCCCTCGCAGAGCAGCTTCTTATAAAAGGCGACTCCAAAACCATCCTTATCCACATCTCTGTAGAAGAAGGTATAGCCCTCGCCGCTATATCCGAGAGGCTTTTCTTCATCCGCAGCATCATTACAGTCATCATCTACGCCATTGCATGCTTCAAGCGCGCCCGGAGAGACAAGGGGGTTCCCATCCGCGCAATCACCCCCGACCTGGGCAGAGTATGAAGCTTCGGCAGCGCATAAACAACGCACAGGGGAACCCGGGGCTTCAAGGCCAAAGCCATCCCCATCCTTGTCATAATAATAATCGCTACATCCAAGGCTCCCCTCCTCATCCACGCCATCCTCGCAGTTATCGTCCAAACCGTTACAAAGCTCGGTAGCTTTCGGGTTCACCAGGGCCTTCCCGTCATCACAATCTCCCGGTTTGAGCGCACGGTACAGACCTACAGGCGCACAAAGGCATAGAGCTGTGAGCGCCTCAGAAACGACTCCAAAACCATCATTATCCGAATCATAGTATAGGTCGGTGCAGCCCTGCGCTCCTGGCTCATCAGCGCCATCGGCACAGTTATCGTCCATGCCATTACAGATTTCCGGAGCCATGGGGTTCACCTCAGGATCGACGTCGAGGCAATCCCCCGCGGCGGGTGCCCGATAGAATCCTTCCGGCTCACAAAGACATCTCGAGGGCAACGCGCCAGAGAGTAAGCCAAAGCCATCGTTATCCGCGTC
>Ga0163179_10003503_pt1 | contig 10665 bp, 6 predicted proteins | sample AtlANTMetagenome_FD_109643 | JGI IMG/M metagenome (GOLD analysis project Ga0163179, IMG submission 109643) | Marine eukaryotic phytoplankton communities from the Atlantic Ocean - Atlantic ANT 2 Metagenome | ecosystem: Environmental > Aquatic > Marine > Oceanic | place: North Atlantic Ocean... | reverse complement strand
TCTACCACTTATGTAATTACTCAAAAGTCCTCTCCTTCCGCTTCTGAAGGAACTGATGGGAACAAAACTAATGAGACTGCTTTAAAGATGACAGAAGGAATGATGTTGGCAAGTTCTCTACGGGAATCTGCACCTTCTGTTTATGCAGAATTGGCTAAACGATAGATGTTAAATATAACTAGGAGGTATTAATTCTATGGCAATGGGTCTCACCAAGGCAGACGGTGACTTTTTAAAGAAAGTTCACAAAGAAGCTAAGGAAAAAAAGAAAAAAGAAACTGAAAGATCTGAAAGAAAAGTATCAGCACCTTGTGATATTGAAAAAATAGTGGTGACCTCTAATAAAAAAGAGGGAGGAAAATCTAATAACGTAGATTTATCTGGAGGGTTTATTCTTCTTCAGTACTATGAAAGTCTTTTATCTAATACAATTGGAGTAACTTATACTTATTCTGATTCGGGTAATAGTGTTAATAATAATAAGAAAGGATCTAATTGCGATAATACAGGAACGGTTATTGATGCATTACCTCTTGTAGGTGGTGAGATAGTTGAATTAAGTTTTACTGATAATAGAAATAATAATTTAGAATTAAAGTTAAAGGTTAATACTGTAACTCCTTTTGATGATAAAACTACCAAGTCTGCTGCTCAAATCCAACTTGTTTCTGAAGAGGTATTTGAAAATGAGCATGGACCAAATAGGGTAGAAGTATGTTTGGAAGGAAAGATATCGCAGCATATTGATACTATATTAAAGGATAATCTTAAATCTGCTACAGTTGCATCTGTAGAAGAAACAGGTGCAAAAAATTATAACTTTATCGGTGGTACTCGAAAACCTTTTTATTGTATTAATCTTTTATGCACAAAGGCTGCTCCTCAAGGAAATAAACCAGGTAATACTGCAGGGTTTCTTTTTTGGCAAACTTCTGAAGGATATCACTTCAAATCTCTTGATAAGATATTAGGGCAACCTCAAAAGAAATCGGTTATCTATAATGAAACACCAGCAAATAATGATGAACCTGCGGCAGGATATGATTTAAAAGCTCTGGATTATTCTAGAGATAGTGCTATTAATGTGAAGGATAAGTTATTAATGGGGGCTTATACTACTGAATTAAAATTCTTTGATTTGAAGGAACCTGATTGGACACAGACTAAATTTAGTGCTTTTGATCCTGATCTTCAGGGAAATCAAAAGTATTTAACCTTATCAGCAGAAGAGTTGGCTGATTTGGGTGAACTTGCTAAAATTCCTAGTAGATATATGTGGCAAGTGAAAGATACTGGAGTTCAACCTGGTGGAGATACTGATGAACAATTAGATAAGTCAGGTGAAGAGAATTTTGATTTGTCAAATATTTACAATCAGTCTATAATGAGGTATCAGCAATTATTTTCTTCCACCATAACTATTACAGTAGCAGGTGATTTTTCTTTACATGCTGGTGATGCTGTATGGGTAGACATCGCTGGTTTGAAGGCCGATACTGAGGCTGATGATATAAATGAAAAGGATGGGGGAGTATATATTATCTCCGATCTATCACATTATGTTTCATTAAAGGAAACTTATACTAAAATGAATTTGATTAGAGACTCTACTGGACGTAAAGGTAGTCATAATACCTTTAGGAAAGGTACAAATGCTCATACTGTGACACAACCAAATTTTGGTTCTAATTTATTGTAAACTATTAAATAAATACTTTCGTTAGAGGAATTTAAACCTATGACTACTAAAACACCCGATCACGACCTAAACCATGAGGTCTATATAGATCCTAAAGATCATAAAGAACATATCAATCATGGTATGATTGAGTATACTGAAAAGGATTTGGAAATGCACAATGATGCTTTCCATGATCATGATGAATCGGAAGTGGATAAGAATGATGCCAAGATCAATGATTGGCACACACGTCATGAAGATAAGCACCTAGAAGTGTATTGTGATAACCATCCAGATTCATTAGAATGTAGAGTTTACGACGATTAAAAATGCAAGGAGGAGGATTAGCTGATTTAGGATTTCTTGGAGGATCTTTCCAATGGTGGATGGGTCAAATTTGTGACGACTCTACGTGGAGAGATAACATTCTTCCGTATAAGTTTGATAATCCTGAGTCAATTAATGGATGGGGATATCGTTATAAGGTAAGGATCATGGGAATCCATCCTCAATCTACTGAAATCCTCCCTTCTGAAAAACTTAAGTTTGCTAATGTAATGTACGGGATTACCGATGGGGGAGGTCAAGGAGGTACAATGACATCTCCTGCTATCCGTCCTGGTAATTTTGTATTTGGATTCTTTATGGATTCTCATGAGAACGTTCCTATTATTATGGGAATTTTAGGTAATAATGCACAGACAGAACTCCAAGCAAAGACAGAATTAACGGGAGGAAAAGCATATAAAGGTATAAGTGGTTTCGCAGAACAAGACAAACCAAAGGAGGACGAATATGCAGGTGCTGGTCCTGGATCTATACCTATAGTTAAACCTGGATCAAAAGAAAGTAAAAAGGAATCGGCTTTATTAGATTCTCTCAAAAATAATATACAATCTACAATCGATTTGAATTCGGGAGGTAATTAAGATAATGGCATTAGATAAGTTCGGGTTTCCTCAAGGGTTTCAAACTCCCGCAATGTTAAAAGACATTGAAAATGCTACTCAACAGGTACAGAATTTAAAAGATCAGTGGACAAAGGATGGTTTTGGTGTAGCAGAGATAGAAGAATTTACAAATAGTTTTATAGGAGATGAAGCAAAAAAAGGTTTAATTAGTCGTGTTGCTGCTGCCAATTCACCTGAGAATCGTGCCGAGGGTCTTGCTACATTAGAAGGAGAAGCAGTTCATATTATTAGTGCTGCTCAAGTTCAATTAGAGAAAGCATTTCAAGAAAAGATTCCTTTGTTTAAACCTGATGATGAGGTTCAATCTGCTATTAAAGGAATGCAGATTACTATTGATAATATGTCTGGTAAAATGAATGAGTCTTTGCAATCATTGGGTAATTTTGCGGATGCAGCTGCCATGCCTCCCATGAATATGGAAAAGATGATGAAAGAAGCGGCTGATATTAATTCCAAGTATATGAAGGTCGTCTTTGATAAGATGAATGAATTTACTAATAAGAAATTAAATTCAGAATTATCAAAAGTTGTTGCTGCAATGCCAGCCTCAAAGAGATCTATGTTTGCTGATATGAAACAGGTACTCAATCAAGATACTCTTAAACAATTTAGTGGAATATCTGATGGGATCGGTGGGATGATGGAAGGTATTTTAGGAAAAACTTTAAATGTTGACTCGTTGAAAGAACAGGCAATGAGTATGGTGAATAATCCTATTACACCTAGTGCATCTGGATTTATGAAAAATTGGATTCCTGGTATGTCCGTTAAAAAAGGAGAGAAGATTAAATTTAGAAATAATGTTTTTACTGTAGGAAAATCGGGAAAGACGGGTACTACTCTACCTAATACTACAGTAGAATCGCAGGATAATGGTAATGTATCTCTAACGTTTGATTCATATGCTACAGGCGATTCTGCCGAGGATACAACTCTTTATGGTGATGTACGTACTCATCCTAAAGTTCCTATTTGTTATGCAGAGAATATAATGGCTCAAGCAATAGCAGGAAGTAAAGGTGCGATTGACGAAGCAAATAATAATATTATTAATAGTATGAATGCATTCATAGAGGACATGAGTGCTGAGTTAGGAGAGATGGAGCAAAAGTCAAAACCAAGGGCAAGAGATGCTAGTAATGATGGAAAGGTTGTTACTATTAGTGATGAGGAAGGACTTGGGGATGATCAAGGTGGTAGTTTTTATGTGACGATGGTAGATGCAGGGACAATTAGTTCTGGTAGTATTCGTAATAGAGGAGTGGGTATTGCGTCTACTGCACAAGGTCCTGGTAGTGGATTGACTGTTGATATTGTGGTAACTGAGGGTGGTGCTACTGGTACAACAGATGGTGAGACCTATATTAAATTACTTACAGGTGGGTCTGGATACAATGATGGTGCTACACCTGTGCCGAGTACGAGTGGTACAAATACTAATCAAAATACTACAGGTGGGTCTGGAACTGGATGTAAGGCAAACATTACATATTCAGGTGGAGCAGGAACTAAAGTTACAATCACAGAATGTCAGGGTGGTACTGGATATAAGAAGGATGATATATTAACTATTACTGGTGCTAATGGTGGTTCAGGGTGTACATTTCAGATACTCAAACCACGAGGTCGTATTGATCAGTTTGGAATAACAATTAATAAACCAGGACATGGATATGAAATGGGTGAATTTGTAACTGTGGATAGGGAAACTTATTGCAGTACTTCTCCTGATGCTACTTTTACCATAGTTCAAACCACTAATGTTGGTCAAGTAGCAATGGAAGCTCCTAAGTCGGGTAAGAATAAACCTCAAAGTTTAGGTAGTATTATGTCAAAACTTGGGGGTTTAGGAGGTAGTCTTAGTTCTGCTTTAAACTTTAAAAATGTTGTAGGAAATGTTTTCCCATTTGAACTTCCCCCTAATCCTCCTGTTGCTGATTTCTTTACTCTTGCAAAAGGTGGAGGAGGACTACCTGATGGTCAACTGCCAAGTATTAATTCATTAGCACAAGGAGCAATTGGGGATTCGTTTAATTTAGATGGATTGAATATTCCTAAAGAAATACCATTTGCGTTACCTTCTAAGGGTATGCCTGATATTGCTAGTATAGGAGAGCAAGTGAAGGGACAAATGGAGGATGCAGTAGATAACCTTACAAATAACCTTCCTAATTATGGATAAATAATAATTATGATATATCTTGCCCGATTAATATAGAATATGTCAGGATCGTTTAATGTTTTTGAACCTCCTACTTTACGTGATGTAAAAGTAGGTTATATTTCCACCGATAGAGGATATATATCGGGGGTAGGATTGTGGGATGCGAATGTATATGCTAAGAAAAATCCAGGAACTACTTTTATATTTGCTACCAGAGAGAAACTTCAATATCTTAATATTAATGAGGTAAATAAATTAACTCCTGATGATCTTCCATCCGATGCACAAAAATGCGAAGGAGCTAGTATTTTTACACCAGATTCAAAGGATTCAAATTCTAAAATAATTTTTGCTGGAGGAGGCGGGGTTGGTGCTGTAGCTAATCCTATTATAGGACAAGATGGATCTTTACTTGGAGTTGATTTAGTATCAGGAGGATTTGGGTATAAGTATCCTCCTCAAGTATCAATTCAAGATCCTACAGGAATTTCTGCTGGTGCAGTTATTAGAGCTGGTATTGGTAGCACTGCGATTAAGTGGGAAACCTATGAAGATGAAGATGAATTTGAAGATTATTTTCCACCTCATATAATGGCACTTGCTCCTCCAAATGTAGGGTTTGGAAGTGTTTATAGTAATGGAAAGAATATAGGAGCATGGAATCCTAATCAGTATATTAATCCTCAAGAAACTCCATTTGAGGCTACAGTTAAACGATATATGAGGGAGTTAAGGGAGATACAAAATCCTTGGTGGACTACTGGAAAGGAAGCACCTAATAAAGTAACTGGAAATAATAAAACAACAAAAGTTTTTTATAAAGTAAAGCATGGGGTATGGAGTGAGTTTTTAAATTCTTATGCCATATCACCTGTTCCTATGTCCAGATCAAAGGGATCTGATTTTCCTGGTAGATGGTATACTTTTGAATGGGAAGAGGTAGATTTTCCTTATGATGGAGAATATAAATTTACAGCACAGTGTGATAATGATGCTAGATTTTTCTTAGATAATGAAGCAGTTTCTGATTTTAAAATAGGTGCAGGTGGGGCTGCGGGTAGTGTTTTATCTAGTCCTTTGCAGTTTAAAGAAACAATTAAAGGTGGAAAACATAATTTAAGATTAGAACTTTATAATCATGCTATCAAAGAAAAGGTATCAGTTCAAGGATCAGGAGCAATAAAGCAAGAAACCAAGACCACTGAAGAAACAGTAACCACTACTCGGCAAGAAATACAGGTAGCTGGTGCTGATTTTATGAAAAAAGGTAATGGTTATTATCTTGCGGTTGGTGGGAATGAAGAAACTGAATTGGTTTTAAAATTAGATTATAACGATAATCCAAGGACTGCAGGAACTGCCATTACAAAATTGACTATTCCTAATACCAACGGACCTGATCTTGTTTTAGAAAGAGAGAAGGATTCTAATGGTAGGTTTAAACAAAATGGATCGGTATCTGCTAAAGGTATTTTTAGAAGGAGTGAGTTGGGATATGGTCCTTTTATACTGGAAGGTAATGATGGATCATCTAGATTGACAAAAGTGAATGTTGTTTATGGACCTAACAGTGATAGGTATGGCACGATAGAGTTTTTAGATTCACATGGATCAGATACTAATGGATCAGTGGTTATTATCAGTGCTAAAAATCTTCAAAAATCAAGAACAGTAGAGACTACAGAGGTTGTAAAATCTACAACTTCGGAAGTTAGCACTACTAAAAAACTTAGTGAAGTTTTTAATACTGTTGACTATATGAAGAAAGCAAATAGAAAATTATGGAGAACAAATGTTAATAATAGAGGTGGGTTTATGAATGAGTATGGTATCTGTCCGTTCGATACTTTAAATACTCTTCCTGATAATCCTTATGCAGGGACTCATGAGATTAGATGGAATGCGGTTAATTTTCCTGTTAGTGGTAATTATGTTATTGAAATAGGAGTAGATGATAATGTTACATTAAAGATTGGAGATCAGGTTGAAATTAGAAAGGAAGGATATACATCTTCAGGAAAAGGAATTAAAAGCACAGGTATTTTAAAGGAAGTGCATTATATAAAGCAAGGAACTTATAATATTGTTGCAGCATTAGAGCAAATACCTGGTGGTAAATTTGGATTTGGTAAGATAAGAAGTAAAGGTGCAGTTCATGATTATAGTGGTAAAGGATTAAATCCAATGGCTCTTGCTGTTAATATAACAACAGTTTTTAAAGAAGAAGAGAGAACTAAAGTTGTAGATTGGCACTATAATCCAATGGGTGTGGCAATGAGTATTGAAGCACCTGCTCCACCTATTCCACAACAACCAAAACCAGTAAAGGAAGGAAGATGTCCTGCTAATCCTTTCTGGACTACTAGATTTCCTGGTGGCACTTCCCAATGGCATCCAGTTTATGTGGATGGGTGGAGTAAATTCCTTAACAAACATGCAATGTCTCCTGTACCTCCTTATGATACAGAGACTAGTTCGGGTGGTGGAATTTCTTTTGAGAGTGAATGGACAGTTGATATTCCTTATGATGGTTTTTATAAATTGAAGGGTGAGGCAGATGACATATCCACTTTCTGGGTTAATGGTACTGAAGTATTAAGTACATCTAGAAGAGAAAATAAAGTTAGAGGAGAAAAGAAGTTCTTTTTATCTAAAGGAAGTGCAACGATAAGAGTTGCGGTGGAGAATTATTTGTTTGAAGAAAAACAATTAATAGATCAAAAGATTTTTAGCACTGCTGATTGGGTAAATGCAGGAGCAGAAACGGTTTCTACTACTCAAACAATTGATTTTAAAGTAACCACTAATAGTGCATTTATTAATTCTATAGACATTAAGGGATTATTTTATGAACAAGGTGGTAGCTTTGTAGGGGATGGTGAAAGTTCTAAATTAGTTCAGCTGAATACGACTGTAACAAAGGAAGTTGAGATTGGAAAAGAGTATATTGTAGAAATTAAGAATGCAGGACAAGGATTGATGGGTAATTATCCTGCTCCACTTGGTGCTTTAAAGGTAGATGGTGGTGTAGTAATGCTTGAAGATATTCCTGATGTAGATGCAGGATCTCAAGGTGGTGTTACGTTTGATGACCTGATATGCACAGCATCTCAGGGTAGATTTTATGATATTACTAAGAATAGATGTAAATTTAAAGTAGAAAGAAAATATCCTACTGCTGGTGGTACTTTAATAGGAGGCACAGTTAGAGAAGGAGTCATATATGAGGGACCAAAACTTGCTACTTATGGTGGAGGTAAGGAAAATTTAGGAGCACTCTTAACTCCTTATTTTACTGATCCTGAAGAGATTCAAGATAAGACATGGACTATGAAGTGGAATAATGTAAACTTCCCAGAAGCAGGACAATATGATTTAAAAATGCAAGCGGATGATGAATTAAAGATGAGAGTGGATGGAAGAGAAGTTGGTGTGGCAAAAGTAAGACAGGGAGTAAGAACCTTTACTTTTAATATAGGAACAACAGGATTAAAGACTGTAGAATTAGACTTAACGAATATAAGGGTTTCAAGTCCTACTTGGGAACGAAATCCAGTGGTTGGTGGTGCTCTTATTACTAAGAAGGTGAACGTATCAGTTAAAGTAGATGGTAAAGTTAAAACTAAGTCTTGGAAAGAAAATCCAGTAGGTGTGTCGGGCATATTAATTCCACCTCCATGTCCTCAAGTAGTGGGAGGAAAGGGAGTCGTAGATGATGTGCGTCCTATATGTCCAGGTAATGGATTTAAACCACCAACTGGTCCTGGATATCCCGTAGGATTAAAATTAAAAGAAATAATTGTTGATACTCCTGGAGTTAATTATAATTTTGATGATCCAGTAGAGATTGATGGACCAGCAACAGCACATATATGTGAGATGGATTCTTATGGTAGGGTTAAAAAGGTATGTGTTGATGATACAGCAGGATCACCTACTCCTATTGGCATCACTAATTATCCTCGTATTAGAATCAATTCTCCAACAGGAAGTGGATTTAGAGGAACTCCTGTAGTAACAGTTGTGAGAGATCCTATTGTTCCTGACCAAGATAAATTATTACAGGTTACTGATCTTGTAGGTATTAAACAAACAGGATATTATGAAGGAAGACCTTATTATGGTGCTATCTTCTATAAAGAGGGTGTTAAGTATGCAGGATACTATGAAACTGCTGGACAATTGGTTCAAATATATGATACACTTCAAGAAAGCATCGATGCTCAAGTTACTACACCTGCTTCTGCAATCCTCAGACAAGGTACGGATATAAGTAGTGATAATCCACGACTCGATATTCCTGGAACTCCCGATAATCTAACATAATAAAATGGAAGGATCTAAAGTAGTAAAACAGAATATTAGAGGTAAGACTAAGGATGGTAAGCAAACCAGTCCACCAACTGATACTGCTCAACAAAATTACACCTCTCAAACTATAGGAAAGAATGAGAAAGGGTCTGTATGGATTGGAGCTATTCATAAACAAGGAGATAATACTTCTGCGGTTGCTTTAAGAAATGAGCAAGATGGAGAGCATCAATTATGTTTAGATATTGGTCCTGATAGAAGATCTACTACTATATCTACTAGTCCTGGTAAATTTGAAGTGGATTGTGGAAAATATCCTTGGATTGATGATAGAGCAGAAAAAGAAGCACTGGAGTCTTGCTTTATTCATGCACATAATGGTAATATTGTTATTAAAGCCAGTAATGGTAAGATTAGAATGGAGGCAACTGATATTGAAATGTGTACCACAGGTAAGGGATCGACCAAAGGTAACATCAATATAACTGCTAGTGAGAATTTTATTCTTAAATGTAAGAAATTGCAGACTAGTTCATCAGTCTACACTAAGTTGTGTAGTGCGGGTGATTTTGAACAAGCTTCTAATGGGGTATTGTCAATTTTTGCTTCTTTAATTAATAACATCACTGATTCTGTTCAATGTAAACCATCTAAGTTTGGTGGACAAAGAGAAAGGCAGAAGAATTGTTTACCTACTCCAGATGATCCAGGAAGCACCATTGGAGGAGCAGATACAACTAAGTATAGTGATGAATATCTTAATACTGGAGGGTGGGATAAAGGTGCTGATGGTGAGTTAACAGCATCCGATGCACCCTCCAAATTCTAATGAGTAAATAAAATGGATTTTAAAGACACAGTAAATTGCGGAAAAGCACTTAGAGTAGGAGTTGGTATTGTTCCTGCTATTAAAGAAGGTTGTGAAGAGATTAATGGTGCTTTGTTTGCAGAAGGTCCAGTAGTTTTTGGTGAACCATCTGAGTTTGATCATACTGGTGCTACTATGATGGTAGGATCTTTAACTAATGATGATCCTGATTGTGAGATGCCTAAGAAGTCTCTGGGTACATCTGGAGAAATTCCAACGGCACAATGGATTCGTGGAGGAGTATATGTTGATGGAGATATATTTGTTACTGGATCTGTTGATTGTGTTTCCACTGGAAGATTAGAAGCAAGACACTCTGTGGCAGATGGTCTTCCTAAGAAGTTTGATATACCACACCCATCAAGAGAAGGTTATCGTCTTGCTCATGCATGTATTGAAGGTGCAGAGGTTGGTGTTTATCATCGAGGAAGATTAAGGAGTGGAAAAGAAATTTTCTTACCTTCTTATTGGAAAGATCTAGTTCATTTAGATAGTATTTCAGTTCAACTTCAACCTATCGGTGCTCATCAAGACATTATTATAAAGAGATGGGATGATGAGAAGATCTATCTCCAATCAAAAGGTGGAATGCCAATTGATTGTTTCTATCATGTGTATGCTGAGAGAAAGGATATAAATCCTTTGGTAGCAGAGTATGAAGGTGAAACAT
>Ga0163179_10003499_pt1 | contig 10668 bp, 2 predicted proteins | sample AtlANTMetagenome_FD_109643 | JGI IMG/M metagenome (GOLD analysis project Ga0163179, IMG submission 109643) | Marine eukaryotic phytoplankton communities from the Atlantic Ocean - Atlantic ANT 2 Metagenome | ecosystem: Environmental > Aquatic > Marine > Oceanic | place: North Atlantic Ocean... | reverse complement strand
TTGGTCTTCCTCGTCTGGAGTCACCTGGAAGTCAACCAAGGTGACCGTGTCGCTGGCTGGCAGTGGGGACTCGAACATACCGAGACGAGTTCTGAGCTTCTCGATGAAGCTCCTGTACCCTCCCTCCCGCGTTATCTGGCCCCGAGCGACGGGCTCGACCAACTGTGCCTCGTCATCCTCGGCCACGTGCTCTTCCAGAGTCTGGGCACCATCCTCGCCGATCACATCCTCCTGTTCCTCATCAGCACGGTCACCTCCTTCGTCGTCATCCTCTTGACTGTCCAGGAGGGACTGCTGCTGCAAGAGCCCTCTCTTCTTGAGCAGCATTCGGTTTTGTTTCCGCCAGGCCTGGAGAATGTCCTCGCCCTCCGCCACTTCGAACATGGTGTGAAGATCGCGAAGAAGGCCCTCCCGCTCGGTCGCCTGCAACTCCTCGTCCGCACCGCCTTGTTCCTCTTCCGCTTCCAAGTGCGGCGCCACTGCGGGAAGAAAAAGGCCCGTTTCGTCGAGTTCGACGCCCCGATCGATGTGGCGCTTGCTCTCATCTCTCCACCAGAACCCCTTTCTGGCGTCCAGCCCGCTGGAGCTGGTCTCGTCCCGCGTTCTCTCGGCTTTGGGCAGGGGAGGGGACTCCCTGAAGCGCTTGATGAGCGTCGCCATTGTGCCCGAACCGCGACCCCCTGCCGTCGAGGACGTCGACGCCTCCCCCCCTTCCCCGTCCGGTCTCCACGAAACCGCGGCCTCCTCCTCCTTGTCCTCGCTGTCGGGCTGCTCAAAGGCCGGAGAGGTGGAGAACACCTTCACGGGCGTCTTCTTTTCCTCTACCCCCTCATCTTCAACGCATTCGGCGGTGCCTCTCTGGTGGCGGGCTTCCTTCTTCGCTTCGCCCGCGTCGATCCAGTTCGAACCGCTCGGCTTGGTCGTCTGCCACATTCTCGCCGGCATCTTGCCGTGCGGGAGTCGCGCTTCGGCTTGGTGCCTCGCCCTCCCCCGTGGCTGGGATAAAATCAGGCCCGCTTTCGTAAGATTTTGACAGCTTCCTCGTATTCAAAAAAACAGGCACCAAGTTGCCAATTTGCAAGTTGGAGGAGGGAGAGTTGAGAATGTCCACCTTTGGGCAACCACCTTTTTTCTTTCCCGGGGCTCCCCTTCGCGACCTCCTTGGCCCTCCGATTGCGGTCTCCTCTCGTGGACCGGCCCCCTTCCTTTGTAAATCATTTCGCCCACTTTCCCGTGTGGCGGTGAAAGGCCTTTCATCCCAGCACTGCTGGTCAGTGATCGCGCTCAAAAGAGTACCAAAAGAGACAATGACTTTGAAAGTAAAACTAAAACTTTGATTTCATACACATCGTTTATGTTTGTTGTTGGTTATTGCTTTTGTTATTCTTGATTATTTACGGTAATCAGTAATACCAGCCACAGATAAAACATCCTCCTCCTCCTCCCTAGCTTGTTATTTTGTTCCACGCGTCTCCACCTCCTCCAACAACAATCCAGTCAAGGACTGTATGAAACCATCATCATCTTGTTTGCTCTTAAAGAAAGAATCTTGTTTGTTGTTGCTATTATTCGTTTGTGTTTTGTGTACAAGCAGTTTCCCCGTCTCCCCAAAGAAGGGAAGCCGGGAAGACTGAACTGGTTTTCTTTTCTCTTTCTTGCAGAGGCCGGGAGCCCGTTGGATCTAGTCCTCGGTTTCTCCGCCCTCAGCTTCATTTCCTCCCTCATCCTTCTCGTCCTCCTCGTCCGATGATCCGGACAAGACCTGCTGGGCCTGGCGTCTTCTCCTGTAGATGACGATGGAGACGACGGCAACGCCGGCGACAAAGAGGACGCATCCCACGACGATACCCGCGATTTCGCCATCACCCAAGTCATCACCTCCTCCGCTCACTGGGAGCTTGCACGAGCAGTAGGACAAGCCATCGCTGTTCGTCTCGGTGGTGGTGATGTATCCAACGGAACACACTGGGCAAGGCAAGTCATCAGGACGCGGAATTGGCGGCGTGGCGGACTTCTGAATCTCGGACGCCGCGGTACCGAAGGACCCAAAGTCGAGGACCTCTCCAGACTTCTCCAAGACCTTGTTGGCGAGAGAGTCCGAGGCGACAATGTTCTGAATGGTGACCTGCGTCTCCGCGGCCTCCCTCTCGTCATCCGTGGCCTCAGGGTCTCTCACAACGTCCACCACCGGGTAAATGACGTACTCGATGATGACGCTTCCGCTCTTGACGAGAAGGATCTCAATCTGGTATGGCTCAATGCCGAATGGGCGGCCTTGGCGTTGATGAAGGTGTTCTGGGCCTCCTCAGAGTTGATGAAGTCGTTGGCGTTGAGGCCAGCGAATCTCTCGGTCACAGACACGGGCTTGCCCATTCTGTAAATGTCAATGCCGTAGGTCTCGGTGGCGGCGCCGTCCTGGGAGACGACGCCGACAGAGACGGGGTTGATTCCGATGAGAATGTGCTTGGAGGCCGAGTTCGGCTCCGAGCTTCCGACCACGGCAGAGCTGTTGCCCCAGTCAATCAAGGCGGCAGCGCCGGTGGCTCCGGGTCCAGTCACGGTCAGGTGGGCTCCACCGGGACCGAATGGGTAAGGAGCGTTGGCCTGGGCCTTGGCCTCGACAGTGGCAGCGGTCACAGAGCTGTACACGTAAGAGTTGTACTTCTTGATGGCGAGCTTGTAAGCTGTCGCCGTGTCGCCGTCGTAGAGCTGCTCGTAGACAGAGGCAGCCGCGAGCTTGAGGTCCTGGAGCTCTCCCTGGGTGGAGGCCGCACGAGAGATGCTGACAAAGTAGGACTTTGTGTCGCCTCCCTTCTCGAGCTTGAACTCGTAGGTGTTGTTCTTGGCAGCGCACGAGGCGCCGTCCATGCCGGTGGGCACGCACTCGTCCACCATGTGGACGTCAATGTCGCCGGCGACAAACTTGGACGGAGTGGACTCCGCCAAGGCGCTTGTGGTGACGTTGACGAACTCGCTTCCGTCCTTGCTGACCGAGAGGGAGATCCCCGCGACGGCCACCCTGGCCTTGAACTCGGCAATGGGCTGCAAGTTGGTGACGGTCACAGAGTACTCAAAGTTCTTCATGCTGAACGGCGGCGTCAGAGTAATAGCCGAGGTCAACTGGCCAGTGGCGGTCGTGTAAGAGTACTCAGGGGCAAAGAACTCGAGAATGTCGAGCCCAAGCTTGATCTCCACGGCGTAGAAGACAAGGTAGTAAGTGATATCCTCCTCAATGTACAAATCAAAGGAGTAGACAGTGTTTGGCGCAGATCCGACCGCATCAATACCGTCGGGCAATTGTGCGACATCGAACAAAGTGGCAACGCCATCAACAAACTGTCCGTCCCAGTACTTGATGGATGGCTCATATCCTGGTGGGACGTCGGCCAAGCTGGAGGCAGGCACGGCAAAGCTTCCGGTGGAGTTTGCGTCCACGCTCAGGGCCAAGATCTCACTCAAGACCAGTGGGTCCTTGAGGAGCTCGTCCGCATCAACCGAGGTCAATGCTGGGGAAGAGGATCCGGTGGTGTTGACCACGACAGGGAACTTGGTTCCGATGGAGGCCGACTGAGAGGCACCCGAGGCGCTGATGTCCACGGATCCCACGTTCTTCCTCACCACAGTGGCAGCAAAGGTGTTCTCACTGATGGCCTCGGCCAAGTTGGCAATCGTCTCCACGACGGAAGCAAGAGCGGCCTCGGCAATGTTGACAGAGTCGCAATCACTCTTGACGTACTGGATGATGGAGTCAAAGGACCTGTAGAAGCACTCGTAAGCATCGCCCGAGGACGGCGCGATGTTCAGAGACTCGCTGGCGTTTATGACCGACTTCATCGTGTCAGAGAAGATCTGGTGGACGTTCTGAATGTTGGTGGCGTCCTGCTCACCAGGCACGTAGAGCAATCCGTTGAAGGCGCAGGCCTGGATTCCGATGTACTCGTTAGAGGGCACGACGCTGGCGTCCAAGCCGACCAAAGAGTTGAGCATGTTGTTCTTGATGGCCTTGACATCGGCGTCCGCGGCGCACGTCTGTGGCTTGGCGGCGCCTCCGAAAGAGTCACCGAAGATTCTTGCAAAGGACAGAGCCTTTGGCACGTCACCCTCGGCCACACCGACCTGGAACCTGTAGTAGAGCTGCTCCATCTCGTTGGTTGGGGCCTGGAGAAGCGAACGCCTCCTCGAGGACTCGGCCAGAGTCAAGTCTCCCACCACGACATTCTCGGCAATGGTGTAGACGGCGCCCGAGGCGACATCCATGGCGCTCTGTGGCTCCAAGTCATTCTTGATGTAAACCGTGAAGGTATAGGTTCCCACGGGCAAGGAAGACACGGCGCTGTTGGCAGCGGATGGTGTTCCCAAAAGAATATCGGTGCCATCGCTCGAGATGGCGTGGAACTCGTAGTAGAGCTGATCGGCATCAGACACCCAATCCTTGGCAACGAAGCTCACGTCACCCAAACCGGCCGCAATGTCAATGGCGGCGTCCGAGAAGGTCTTGCCGTTCTTCAGCATGGTGAGAAGCACCTTACCAGAGGAAGGCACGCTCTCAGTCTTGACGGTGTGGGATCCGGAACCAGAGATCAACACGGAGGTCTCTCCTTCGGCTGCAGGTGGCAAGTAGGTAGCGTCACACTTGAAGGTGTAATCGACACCAGGAAGCAAGGATCCACCAGGAATGACCAAGGCGACGTCATCAGTCACAGTAGCCTTGGAGGCCACGTCGGTGTCTCCAACGCTGCTGGTCATGGTCCACTCGTAAGAGGTGGCAGGCCAGATCAGCACGCCCTCATCATAAGTGTCGCAGAACATCTCAAGTGTCTTGGAAGGCTTCACCACGGCGGCAACCGCGTTGTAGCCGGCGTCCTGAATAATGACGTTGAGCACCTTCTCCTCGACGACGGTCACGGTGACGCTAGCAGAGACCGCGGACCTCTTGGCAGTGAGAGGCTCCTTACTGGCAGTCACGGTGAAGGTGTAAACACCCGCAGCGAGCTCGCCCGCTCCGAGAGAGAGCAAACCGTTGGACAAGGCATCGTCACTGTAGAATCCAGCGCCCTTCTTGAATCCGTCCACACCGGTGACGTCCCAAGCATACCTGGTTGGGAAGTCAGCCTCGTTTGGATCGTCCAAGATGGCCTGCAAAGACTGAGCCTGGCTGGAGGAAATAGTTCTCGATCCTCCGCCAATGGTGATGGTGTAAGCGCTGTACTCGACACTGATATCGACCGTGGCGCTCTGCTTCCTATCGGGAGCGTTGGCATCAGCTCCCGTGCAAATGAATCCGTACGTCTTACTGGCTTCCAAGTAGTTGCTTGGAATGGTGAGGTCACGCGTGCCCAAAGTGGCAGCAAAGGCCTCTGGCAATCCAGTGGTATCAAAGGTGGCCTTGGTCTTCTCAGAGGTCCACTTGAAGTCCACTGGGAAGAGGTCCGATCCGGTGTTGGCCACGCAAGTCTGCAATGACGTATCAAAGATGAAGTCACCAGGCATCTCAGCTCTGCAAGGCACGGTCACCTGGGCCGACGACTCGGTCGTGACGGAGCTCTTACCAGCGATGAAAATGGTGGGCACCTGGGTGTCCGACATGTACACTGGGATCTTCTGCGTGGTCGTCTGTCCCAAGAAGTTGGTAGCAGAGACAATGAAGTTGTAGCTGATGCCGTAGTTCATAGCGTTCTTGTCGATGTCAGCAATACTCGTGGCGGAGTCAATAGCCTTGAGCAAGTCAGAGAGCGTGAGAATCTTGGATCCCAATCCCTCAACAGTGAAGGAGAAGGCAAGGTTACGTCCTCCGGATCCAAAGGATCCAGAGGCATCAACGCTCAAGTCCTCGCAAATACCCACGGTGGCCGGGGCCTTGGCCACGACAGTTGGCACGACAGTGAGATCAGGGGCCTGGAGCAAGGCAGATCCAGACACGTTGTAGGAGTTTCCAGCAGCGTTCGCGATGGCACTGTCCTTGATGACAAGAGTGTCTGGCGCCGTGGATCCAACAGGCAAGACGGTTGCCTCAGAACCCAAGGTAATGCCAAGGACAGTGGTGGACGTGAAGTGACAGGCTGGTCCGACACCGAGCTTGCTCACGGTGGCGGTGGCCAAGACAAGCGAGCAATCCTGGGAGGATCCCATGTTACCCATGTTGGTTGGGATGTCAAAAGTCGCCTCGATGGAGGTGAGAGAAGCCATCTTCACCAAGGTGAGCGCTGGTGGAGCCGATGGCGTCACTTCAATGGTCGACACAATGGACGATCCAGCAAAGGCAGCCGTCAAGGTCAGGGTGCCAAAGGTTGGAGGGGTGAACTTGATGCTCACAAACTTCTCTCCAGAGGTGGAATCCGTGCCAGTGGTGACAATCTCGCCGTAGGTTCCGGCAGGGCTGAAGGTGACAGTCGGCGTGGCAGAGTTGACGTTACCGTTGGCATCTCTTGGGGTGATGTTTACGGTGGCCGCGGCACCCGCCTCAACTCCCTCGAGTCCAGTGATGGTGGACTTGGCCTGCACGACAGGTCCAGAGTTGATGGTGACGGTCTGCGCTGCGATGACAGAGACACCGCCAGAGGACACATCCATAGAGTAGTCACCACTCTCGACAAAGGTGATCTGAGCAAGGTGGGTGTAAGTCACTCCAACAGCAGACAAGACAGCGACACCACTAACAGTTGTCGTTCCCTTGGTCAAGGTAATGTCAAAGGTGATATCCGCGGACGCCTTCTGGTTGTTGTACATATCAAAGGCGGTAAACTGGAAGTCAATTGGCGCACCAATAGTGGCGAGCGCGCTGAGAGGCGTGAGGGTGGTCTTCGCAGCAGCAAAGACACCGGCGCTCACGGTGACATCCAAGCTGGATCCAAGCGCGTGGCGCCCAATCCGATGCTCAAGGTGTACTCTCCAGCCACAGTGGCGGTGTACTCGACCTTGTAAATGTGGTAGACTCCCTGTCCGTCCAAAGAAATGTCCTTCACCACGACATCAATGCTGTCGTCGACATTTAAGTCGAGGATAGAGTCGGTGACACTGCTCTTTGCGACCATGGAGGCAACCACGTTGGCTCTTGGGGACGAGGCGTCCTGGTTGTTGCCAAACTGATCCTTGGCGACAACGTAGAGCACAGATGGCGTGCCGGCCAAGACAGCAGAGGCGGTGGCGGTGGCAGCCGCATCAATGGCATTGGTGGTGTCCAAAGAGACAAACGAGGTGGTGGCATCAGCAGGTCCGGCAGACACGGTGAATCCAGCACGCGCTCCTCCCTGGATCGCCTCATCGTTGTAGAAGACCTGGACAATGTAGTCCGCGGCACTCTGGGCAGAAAAGGTGATCTTGACGGCGCCATCAACGGTCAACTCGTAGGAAGGCACGGCCGAAGGCACGACGGAGGCCCTCACGTTGGAGAGCTCCGCAGTCGTCAATGGCTTGGCGATGTTGTTCGTGTCCTTGAAGACGGCAACGAAAGAGACGGGTCCCGCGGTGGAGAAGCCCTTCTCAGTCGCAGGAGCGGTCGCGACCGTGACTCCGGTGTTCTCGCTGACCATCAAAGTTTTGGCAGCAGAGATGGTTCCCGCAGCAAAGAAGGTTGGCGTAGACAAAGTCTGGAAGACAGTGCCGTCATACGCGACTTCCAAGGAAAGGGTGCTCTCCGTCACAGTGCCGAGTCCAAGGGAGGCGGCATCCCCGGTGGTGAACCTGACCTCAAAGATGAGGGTATCAGGGTTCAGGGTCACAGTAGGGGTGATGCTGTCAATGGTCGTGACAGTAAAGGCTCCCAAAGCTGCAATGCCAGTGGCATCCAAGGCATTGGCCAAGGAATCCCTGGGCTCAATGAAGAAGACCTCACTCTGGCCAGGAGCCAAAGCATCCAAACCAAACACAGTGGTTTGGGCCACATCGAATGTGGTTGGGCTGACAGGGTAAGAGTATGGCGTGGATCCAGTCTGGTACACAGGAATACCGTCCACGGAGTACTGAAGAGTCATCAGACCGGCCTTGTCGGACTGGAAGGTGATGACGTAATTCTTCTGCACCACGTTGAAGGATCTGGAAAGGACACTAGAAGCAAAGGAGCTCACACCCACCGTCACAGGCAGGGCCAAGGAAGCAGTGTCCATGAACGTCTTGCCCTCACTGATGATGTTGCCATACTTATCAGCAAACTCAATGGAAAGCGATGTGGGAGTTCCAGCGACAATAGAAGTAGGACCAGTGACGGTCGTGGCAGTCATGTCGACATCGGACGTGTCCACCTTCAACTTCAAGCCTCCGGCAATCATGGTGGCGCCCTGGAAGAGGACGTCTCCAACATAGTCTCGGGCTACGGTCAAGAGCACAGTCTTGCTCAACACACCAGAAGGCAGCAAGGTGAAGTCCTCCACAGCAGGAGGAGCAACGGCTCCGGTCAAACCAATGTAGCTGGCAAATCCAACAGCGTCAGTAAGAGTGATGACATTTCCATAGGCATCCTTGGGGTACACCAAAACGTCAACAGCCTGACCCGCAATCGTCTCGTTGACAGCGGTGGTTCCAGAGTACGAAACCACAGTCTCATCGGCATCAATGACTCCAGGAGCCACGGTGATGGTGTAAGTCGCGACTGTAGTCACCTCAGTTCCCAAGGCATCGGCACTGTAAAGCACAACAACGCTGAGGGATTCCGCGGCAGCCGTCACAGTGTAACCGGAGAACACAATGGATTTTTCCGGCATAACAGTGCTAGAGGGGGTCTCAATCTCTCCCGTGCTGTACCTGTACTCAAGCTTGAAGCTTGCACCGGCTTCAAGAGCCACAGTGTTGTTGAACTGATCCGCTGGAGAGACGCTGACTTCCACAGCAGTTCCTGCAGTGAAGTTGGCGATTCCAGTGCCATCAATAACAGTGTAGGGCGTGTAGATTGGCGCAGCAGCGATGGTCAATGGGTATGGGTTGCCATCAGCAATGGCCTCAACACCACGAGAAATCTCCAAGTTGTAAGTACCCGCTGTGGTCACAGGCATGCTCACAGAGTACTTGTCTCCAGTCCAGGTGACGGCATCTGCAGAAGCGATGGTCACCTCTCCCAAGCTCTCGCCATATCCTCTGGCGACAATGAAGAAGTTAATAAACTGGTCCGTCGTCACGGCATTGCCATAGGCATCCGCAAGAAGAATGTTGAAGTCAACATCTCCGGCAAAGACAGAGGTTGGCACGCCGGATGCAGTGATCGTTGCGGCCGTGGGGTTACCCGCAACCACAGTGGTACTGACATAGCCGGCAAAAGAGGTGTAGGTCGTCACAGTGGCAGGCGTGGTCGCCTCATCCGTGTGAACAAGGCTGAGGTAGTAGTCGCCCGTCGCTGTGATGGTGTAAGTGGCCTTGACAGCTTCTTGGACAATGGAAACTTCCAGCACAACTGGAATGGTTGTCGTGGCGTCGCCCACCTTGACAAGGGTAGCAGTCACGTCGTTGACAAAGTCAGTGGCGGTGGTGGCATTGGCAACCAAGTTGCCAAACTCATCCGAGAGCTCCATGAAGAAGGTGGCAAGAACGCCAGCCTTGGCAGAGCTGAGACCCTCGCCATAAACGACGGTGGATCCCACATCAGCTTCACCAGCCACGACCTCCATCTTGGTAGAGGAAACCATGGTGTCTCCGAAGAAGAACTGCACAGTGTAGATTCCAGCGGTCTGGAGCGTGACCTCAGCAAGGCCAGCACCGGCAGCGCCTTCCATCTCAACAACGAAGGTCTCAAAGGTCTCAACAATGTTGATCTGCATGGCGTCCACCTCGTAGAGATCGTACGTCTGAGGATTAGAGAGCTTATCAATCACACTGACAGGAATGTCAATGTCACCAGCAACAGCCGTTGCAGGAACAATCGCAGTCACATTCTCAGCAAAAGACTGGGTTGGGAAGACTTCAACGGCCTTAGCTGTGCCGAAGAGAGTGCCATCGACAAGCAAGCCAAGCGTGTAGTTTCCAGTAGCCGTGACCGTGTAAAAAACAGAGTACTCTCCGTTCAAATTGTCATTCACGGTGACAAATGCTTGAGTCGAAAGGATGGAATCAACACCCAACGAGTCAACCATGGTCATCTGGACATAGGTCGCTCCCTGCGACTCTGGAACCAAGAGTCCATTTTCAGCCACCAAGGACACAGAGAATGTCTGCGCAGTTCCGGCCTCAATCTTAATGTCTCCATATCCAAGACCGGCAACAAGAGTGCTCTGCACGTCTGGATCTCCGACAACAGCAACAGCAGCAGCGGAGAAGGACTTGATGAGGGAGGTGTCATAATTGACAGTGAAGTCAAAAGTACCAGCAGGAGCAGTGAAGGACACAATGCAAGACTCTGTGCCCGTCGTGATTGTTGGGGTCACAGTGGTTCCAACAGTGGACTCAGCGATAGTGACAGTAAGCATCTCGCACTCGGTCTTTCCAATAGTGGAAAAAGCTCCAATCCTCAAGTTACCAAAGGCATCCTTAATGGCAACGGTGAAGTAAGTGGCAGTGCTCTCCAAGAAACCTGCGAGGGCAGGACCAGACACAACACTGTCCGTGGTACTCACGGCAGCAGCGGAAACAGTGTACTTCTTGAAAGAAGATGCAGTGTCGGCTCCAAGCGCGACATCGGCTGTGATCTCCAGAGAACCAGCAAGCTTTGGCGTGTATCCAAAGTCAATGACAGACGTCGCAGCAAGT
>Ga0163179_10003498_pt1 | contig 10670 bp, 6 predicted proteins | sample AtlANTMetagenome_FD_109643 | JGI IMG/M metagenome (GOLD analysis project Ga0163179, IMG submission 109643) | Marine eukaryotic phytoplankton communities from the Atlantic Ocean - Atlantic ANT 2 Metagenome | ecosystem: Environmental > Aquatic > Marine > Oceanic | place: North Atlantic Ocean... | reverse complement strand
CTCTTCTGCAGCTACTGGAGTCTCTTCTACAGCTACTGGAGTCTCTTCTACAGTCTCTTCTGCAGCTACTGGAATCTCTTCTACAGTCTCTTCTACAGCTACTGGAGTCTCTTCTACAGTCTCTTCTGTAGCAGCTACTGGAGTCTCTTCTGTTTTTAATTCTTTTTTGGTATTCTCTATGTTTGTATTCTCTGATGAGGATTCATCAGTATCAAATGATTGGTTCATCTAACTTGAAAATTGTATTTCAATATTTTATTAGAAAGAGAGAATAGATTAAAATACCGAAAATATTTATAACTCATCTTTGCCTGTCTCCTCTTTCTTCAAATCTAAAAACAGGTCTGCAAATATAACAACTTAATTTCATATTTACTTTTATTTAAAGTAATTTTATGATATAACTATTAATACATTATGAGAGAATTCATTATTCCAACTACTTATTCAGCGAAGATCATAGAAAAAATAAGAGTTATAAGGAACTTAGCAGACCCACGTAAAAAAGATATGTCTGCTACTATTCTAAGAGGAGAGAAAATAAACTTTTATCTCGGGAGACATTTTGGATTTTGTTTCGGAGTAAAAAATGCAATAGAAATATGTTACCAAGCCATCTTTGAACATCCAAATAAAAAAATATATTTATTAAGTGAAATGATTCATAATCAATTAGTTAATGATGATTTAAAAGATCATGGTGTGAGATTCATTATGGATACACATGGACAACAACTTATACCTTGGAAAAATATTAACAATAAGGACATAGTCATAATACCCGCATTTGGAACAAGTTTAGAAACATTAAAAATATTGAAAAACAAAAAAATTAATATAAAAAAATTTGACACGACATGTCCTTTTGTTTCCAAAGTCTGGAATCGTTCAAAAGAAATTGCAAATAAAGGTTTTACTATAATTATCCATGGGAAAGCCGATCATGAAGAAACACGATCTACTTTTTCAAGAGCAAAAAAATATGGTCCTAGTATAATTGTTGAGAATATGAAAGATGTACTCAAATTATGTACACTGATAAAAAATAGTAATGACATTACAACTTTCAACACTCATTTTAAAAACAAAGTTTCTGATAAATTTAATTTGAAAAATGACTTAAAAAAAATTGGAGTGGTAAATCAAACCACTATGTTAGCTTCAGAGACAAAGGAAATTATAAAAATATTCACTAAAACATTTCAAAAAATACATAAAAAAGAGAACGTGGATGAATATATTATTAATACTCGAGATACTTTATGTTATGCAACAAATGAAAATCAAGAAAGTACATTGAGTTTATTAAAAAATAATGTTGACCTAGCAATTGTTGTTGGAGGATATAACAGTTCTAACACAACTCATTTAGTAGAATTAATAATGAAAAAAACAAATACTTTTTTCATCAACTCTGTGGATAATATTCTTTTAAAGAATAGTATTAAACATTTTGATATAAAAAACAAAAGAGAGGTTATCACAAAAACTTTTTACCATTAAAAAAGTGTGATATTATTATAACTAGTGGAGCCTCTTGTCCAGATTTAATAATCGAAGATGTTATAAAAAAAATTTGTGAGATAAAAAAAGAAGAAGTTAAGTCTGTAGATTGGTTGACATCATTAAAGGAAACATATAAAGTATAGAATTAATTACATATTTCTTCTATATTCTCCTCCCAAATTAAAAAGTTTTTTAGTAATCTCACCCAAAGTTTGATAAGGAGCTATTCTCATTATACTTGCAAAAATATTACCTCCTTCTTCAATATCCTTTTCCAATATCTCAGAAAAGGATATTGAATCTTTTTGATTATTTTTTTTAAAATTTTTAATATTATTAATTTGATTATTTTTTTCTTTTTGAGTAGACCTAATAACCTGTTTAGGTTTTATTGTTGGAGAACCATCAGTACCTAAAAAAGTATTAACACCAACTATTGGTAATTCACCTGTATGTTTCTTCATTTCATAATGAATAGACTCCTCTTGAATTTTTCCTCTTTGATACATCCTTTCCATCGCTCCCAAAACAGAACCTCTATCTGTCAATCTGTCAAACTCAACTAAAACTGCCTCTTCAACTAAATCAGTTAATTCTTCAATAATATATGCACCTTGAAGAGGATTTTCATTTTTAGTTAATCCCAATTCTTTAGTAATAATTAACTGTATAGCGACTGCTCTTCTAACAGATTCTTCAGTGGGTGTAGTTATTGCTTCATCATAAGCATTAGTGTGTAAAGAATTACAATTATCATAGATAGCATATAAAGCTTGTAAAGTTGTTCTAATATCATTAAACGACACTTCTTGAGCATGTAATGATCTACCTGAGGTTTGAATATGATATTTTAACTTTTGTGCACGTTCATTAGCTCCATATTTCATTTTCATAGCTTTTGACCAAATTCGTCTGGCCACTCTTCCAATAACCGCATATTCTACATCTATCCCATTTGAAAAGAAGAAAGATAAATTAGGTGCAAATTCATCAATTTTCATACCTCGACTCAAATAATACTCAACATAAGTAAATCCATTGGCTAAAGTAAATGCTAATTGTGTTATGGGATTAGCTCCAGCCTCAGCAATGTGATAACCTGAAATAGATACAGAATAAAAATTCCGAACCTGATTTGAAATGAAATACTGTTGTATATCAGCCATCATATTTAAAGCAAAAGGTGTTGAAAAAATACATGTATTTTGTGCTTGATCTTCTTTTAAAATATCAGCCTGAACAGTTCCTCTCACAGAACATAATGTTTTCATTTTTAATTCATTATAAATGTTAATGTCTAAAACATCTTTTCCTGAGATTCCAAGTAAATATAAACCCAAACCATTATGAGACTTTGGTAATTTTTCATTATACACAGGACGTTTTTTGTCCTGAAACATTTTTTTAATTAATTTATTTATTTTGGGTTTTAAACCATTTTCTTCAATATATAGTTCACATTGTTGGTCGATAGCAGTATGTAAAAAGAAAGCTAGTATCATTGGAGCTGGACCATTGATAGTCATCGATACTGACGTTGTTGGATCACATAAATTAAATCCTGAATATAATTTTTTGGTGTCATCTATAGAACATACTGACACACCAGCATTACCGATTTTACCATATATATCAGGACGTTTATCCGGGTCTCGTCCATAAAGAGTAACAGAATCAAATGCTGTAGATAATCTAACACTGCTCATATCCCCACTTAAATAATGAAATCGACGATTCGTTCTTTCTGGAGAGCCTTCACCTGCAAACATTCTTATAGGATCTTCCGCCTGTCTTTTAAAAGGGTAAATACCTGCGGTGAAGGGAAATTCACCAGGAAAATTTTCTTGTTTTAACCAGATTAAAAGATCCTTCCAAGAAGTCATTTTTGGAAGTGAAACTAACGGAATCTTCGATCCAGATAATGACTTCACAAAATTAGCAACCTCAATATTTTTACCACGAACACTATAAATAAATTTCTCTTTCTGATATTTTTTAGATTTTTTAAAAAAAGATTTTAAAAGTATTGAATCAGATTCAGGTAAATCTGCCGATAAATCTTCTATTTTTTTCTTAATTTGATTCCTAATATTTTCATCTTCGATGATAGTAATTGTATTTTTTAAAGAAAATAGCATACCCGCTAAATCTGAAATCCTGTTAGTTTCTTCATTGTAATTTCGAATCAACTCTGTTATCTCAGACAAATATCTAATCCTATTTGGTGGAATTAATTGTCTCGATTTCAAAGAAGTCTTCAATAATGGAGTAACACCTTTGAAACACTCACTTTTTTTCTTTAAAAAAAGTAAGAAATCATAATAAAATTTATTTAATCCATCATTATTAAATTCTGATGAGATAGTACCATAAACTGGTAATGCCTCCAACTCAGTAGTAAATAACTGATGATTTCTTTGATATTGTTTTTTCACATCTCTTAGGGCATCCAAAGAACCCATTTTATCAAATTTATTGATTAAAACAAAATCAGCAAAATCTAACATATCTATTTTTTCCAATTGAGTAGGTGCTCCAAATTCGGGTGTCATAACATATAAAGAAACATCAGAATAGTCTACTATTTCAGTATCTGACTGTCCTATACCAGAAGTTTCTAAAATAATAATATCAAAATGAGCAGATTTCATGACTGAAAGTGTGTCAGAAATACTTTTTGAAAGTGAAAGATTTGATCTCCTAGTTGCCATAGAACGCATATAAACACGTTTATCAACTACAGAATTCATACGTATCCTATCTCCCAATAATGCTCCTCCTGTTTTTTTCTTTGAAGGATCAACACAAATAATACCTATATTAAGATTTGTAAAATCATTGAGTAACCTCCTAATCAATTCATCTACAAATGATGACTTACCTGCTCCCCCAGTACCCGTAACTCCTATTACTAAAGACTCTGATACGAGAGTTTCTTTTTCTAAAAATGTAGTCAAATTCGAAGAAATAATATAATCATTCTCAAAAAGAGAAATCAATCTAGAAACGGCTCTTGATTCACGTTTTAAAACATCTGAAATTACAGGTAGATAATCATCATTCTTAATCGGAAAATCAGACTTTTTTACAAGATCATTAATCATCCCTTGTAATCCCATTTTTCGACCATCATCTGGATGATATATTCTAGTAATACCATATTGATGTAATAATTTTATTTCTTCTGGCAATATAGTTCCTCCTCCTCCTCCAAAAATTTTAATATGTTCACATTGTTTACTTTTTAATAAATCAAACATATATTTAAAATACTCCATATGACCTCCTTGATAAGAAGTTATCGCTATAGCATTTACATCTTCTTGAATTGCACAATGAACAATCTCCTCTACACTTCTATCATGTCCTAAATGTATAACCTCACAACCAGTTGATTGCAAAATTCTTCGCATTATATTAATTGAAGCATCATGACCATCAAATAATGAAGCTGCAGTAACAATTCTAATTTTGTTCTTTGGTTTATATCTTTTATTTTCTAATGTCATCTTCTTTTAAATTTTGATGAAACTGTTTTAATTGTTGTTTTAAAGAAGCCAATTTGTTTTTAGTATCTGATTGTTTTTTCAGCTCCATTTGAATGACTTGATCAGGGGCATTAGAAATAAAGTTTTGATTGTTTATTTTTTTTTCTATAGAAAATAAAAATCCCGTTAAATAATCTATTGAATCTTCAACTTTCTTAATTTCAACTCTTAGGTCTAAAGAAAATGATTTTGGAATATAGTATTTATGAACATCAACTAAAAAAGAGAAGTACTGATGAGTCTCTTCTTCCTCTATTAATTGAATAGAACTTAAATTACACATTTTTTTAAGTATTTGTTGAAACTTAATATTATGTTTCTTTTCAAAAAAGAATTCTAATGATGTTTTGAAAGGTATTTTTTGATCTATTCTAATTTTACGTATAGAAGCGACAACCTCAAATAAATGAATAAAATCAGATAATATATTTTCATCTATTAATTCTGTATTCGAAGTTGGCCATTTAGAAAAAGAAATTGAAGTAACATCTTTATTTAAATGACTCCAAATTTCCTCCGTGATGAAAGGCATGAAAGGGTGTAAACAAATTAATAATTGATTAAAGAAAAATATTGTTTTATCATAAGTTTTATTACTTATTGTCTTATCAATTGGTTTAATTATTTCTAAATAACTACCACAAAAATCATCCCAAATTAACTTATATAATAACATTAGACACTCCGAAATTTTAAATTCTTTAAATAATTTATCTAAATGATTCAATTTTAACATAAAAACACTATCAAACCAGTCAATTGTCGTTTTCTCAACAGATGACATCTCTTTTTTAACATCTTTCCAAGATTTAATTAATCTAAAAGCATTCCAAATTTTATTCGAAAAATTTCGACCTTGTTCACATAACATTTCATCAAATAATAAATCATTACCAGCTGGTGAAGTAAATAACATAGCAGACCTAACACCATCAGCACCATATTTATCTATTAGTTCTATAGGATCTGGAGAATTTCCCAAAGACTTTGACATCTTCCTTCTTTTATGGTCACGCACAATACCCGTAAAATAAACATTTTTAAAAGGTAAATTATTTTGTAATTCATATCCTGCCATAATCATTCTGGCAACCCAAAAAAACAAAATATCTGGACCGGTAACTAAATCATTGGTTGGATAATAGTATTGAAAATCTTTATTTTTTGGATCTCTAATCCCATCCAATACACTAAGTGGCCACAACCAAGAAGAAAACCAAGTATCTAATACATCTTGATCCTGTTTTAAATCAGATAATGTTAAATTTTTATTCTCTGATTCTTTTTGTGCAATTAATAATGCTTCCTTTTTATTTTCTGCTACTACAAAATTTGAATTTCCATAATAAAAAACAGGTATTCTATGTCCCCACCAAAGTTGTCTCGACAAACACCAATCTCTTATATTCTCCATCCAATATTTATAACTATTAATAATTTTTGAAGGATAAAAATTAATATTCCCATTTAATACATTATCTAAGGCAGGTTTTGCCATTTTATCCATTTTCATAAACCATTGATTTGACAAACGTGGTTCAACCACAACATCTGTTCTTTCAGAAAAACCAACCTTATTTTTAATGATTTCGACTCTATTTAATTGTTGAAGATTCTTGATATCATTTATTATTTTTTTTCTTACAACAAATCGATCTTCACCAACATATAACTGACCATTAGATGAGATTAATCCACTTTCATCAATAACTGAAATTAATTCTAAACCATACTTCTCTCCAATCATATAATCATTAATATCATGAGCTGGGGTGACTTTTAAAACACCGGTTCCAAACTCTGGGTCAATATAATTATCACTCACAATAGGAATTTCCCTATTAATTAATGGCACTAATACCTTTTTTCCTATAATGTGTTGATATCTCACATCCTCAGGATGTACACAAACAGCTGTATCTCCTAAAATAGTTTCAGGTCTTGTTGTTGCAATTGTTATAACTTCTTTAGAGTTTTTAATTTTATAATCTATATAATATAAATTAGAATCTTGTTCCTTATATATAACTTCTTCATCTGAAATCGCTGTTTTAGCCTTTGGATCCCAATTAATCATTTTATAACCGCGATATATAAATCCCTTATTATACAAGTCAATAAAAACCTTCGTAACAGAAGAAGACATATCTGGATCCATAGTAAATTTAAGTCTAGACCAATCACAAGAGACTCCTAACCTTTTTAATTGTTCTAAAATAATTCCTCCATGTTTATCTGTCCATTCCCAAGCATGATGAAGGAATTCTTCTCTAGACAACATACTTTTATCAATACCCTCATCTTTTAATTTTTTGAGAACTTTTGCTTCAGTTGCAATTGAAGCATGATCAGTACCTGGAATCCAACAAGCATTCAGACCTAATAATCTAGCTCTCCGAATTAATATATCCTGAATAGTATTATTCAACATGTGTCCCATATGTAATACACCTGTGACATTAGGTGGAGGAATTAAAATAGTATAAGGGGTTCTTTTGTCAGGGATCGAACGGAAAAAATTATTATTAAGCCAATAATCATACCATTTTTCCTCAATATTTTTGGGATTATACTTCGTATCCATAATTATATAAATAATATAATACAATTTACAAATTTATATAGATATAAATAGTTCTCAATTCACACATTTTAAATTTGTAAATTTTAATATAAAAATTTAGTTTTGTTAAACTTATATATAATACATGACTATGAGAAGATCTTACTTACTTACTGTTTTATTAATAACATTGTGTTTCAATTTGATTTATGCACAAAATGAGAAAGATAAAAACCTTGTAATAGATTACAATAGTCCTGAAATCACGTTTTCAACTGAGTTAATTGATCTTGGCACATTTATGCAATATGATGACCCGAGTTCTCAATGTGAATTCATATTCAAAAACACTGGGAAAGAACCTTTAATTATCTCAAAAGCAAAAGGGTCTTGTGGTTGTACTGTTCCAGAATGGCCAAAAGAACCAATAATGGCCGGTGAAACCGGCACAATAAAAGTAAATTACGATGAAAAAAGAGTGGGATCATTTAATAAAAGTATCACAATAACATCCAATGCTAAAAATTCACCACAAATCATTAAAATAAAAGGGAAAATTCTAGTATTAGAAAAAAAAGAAAGACAACCATTAAAGAAAAAAAATAATTTAGCTCCAATAGTAAATTAATCCTATTACAATGCCTAGAATTTCAAAAAAGGGATCACAGATGCCAGAATCCCCTATAAGAAAGTTAGTCCCATTTGCGGAAGATGCGAAAAAAAGAGGTATTGATGTTTTACACTTAAATATAGGACAACCTGATATACTCCCACCTAAAAATGTAATAAAAAAAATAAATGATTTTCAAATTACATCTCTAGAATATAGTCATTCCGCTGGATTAGAAAAATATAGAAAAAAATTAGCTCAATACTATCAAAAAATACAACCCAACATTTCATATGAAAATATTCTAGTTACAACTGGTGGTTCTGAAGCTTTAAGTACGATCTTAAATTGTATCTGTGATCCTGAGGATGAAATTATAATTCCTGACCCATACTATGCAAATTATAATGGATTTTCCAATTCTAGTAATGTTAAAATTCAACCGATATTAGGTAATATAAAAAACGGATTTCAACTACCTAGTATAGATCAATTTGAATCTAAAATAAATAAAAAAACAAAAGCGATTTTATTATGTAATCCAGGGAATCCAACAGGTTCACTTTATACTATAAATGAATTAAAATCACTAATAAAACTTGTAAAGAAACATGACTTATTTTTAATTGCTGATGAAGTATATAGAGAATTTACATATGATAATTCTAAACATTATTCATTATTAGAATTTAAAGATATAACAGAAAACACAATTGTAATCGACTCTATTTCAAAAAGATATAGTATGTGTGGTGCTAGAATAGGAGCAATCATTTCTAAAAACAATAATATAATAAATACGGCTTTGAAGTTTTCACAAGCAAGATTAAGTCCTCCAACATTAGGACAATTAGCCGCAATGGAAGCTCTAAACACAAAGAAATCTTATTTTTCAAAAGTAGTAAAACAATATGACAAACGACGTCAATTACTAGTCAATGAAATTAATAAAATACCCGGTGTGATATGTCCCATGCCAAAAGGAGCCTTTTATTGTATGGCGGAATTACCTGTTGAAAACACTGAAACATTTTGTAAATGGTTACTTGAAAAATTTCACTTTAAAAAAACAACAATTATGTTAGCCCCCGGCCATGGATTTTATAGCAAACAAAACATAATAAAAAATCAAGTTAGAATTGCATATGTATTAGAAATAACGAAGTTAAAACTGACTGTCGAAATTTTAAAAAGAGGATTAAAAGAATATAAAAATTAATTATATAATAAGTATTTTTCTCTAATCATTAAGAATTTTCTCAAATCATTTTCCCAACTCAGCCTTATTTCATTTTCAGAAATATGATTAATTATTTTTTGTTCCAGTAAATCATTCCCAATTAATTTTGGAAAAAAACTATTAAAAAATTTGGATTTGAGACTGTCTGGAGTTCGACTATATCCATCAATTAAAAATTCTAAAGATATAGTGGAATTCAATTGAAAATTCTCCTGATTTTGATTTTCTAAATTAATTCCATAACATAATTCTCCATTAAATTTTGGATTTTTCGAACCTAAATTTGGAGATGGGATAAATCTAAAATCAGTATTAAAAAAAGGGGCTCCGTACATTTCAAAAGGTAAATCAGTACCCCTTCCAATACTAATCAAAGTTCCTTCAAATAAACACAAAGAAGGATATAAAAAAATCGCATTCATATTTCTTAAATTAGGTGAGGGTGCAATTGGGATATTTATAATATCACCTCTTGAGTAAGAGGTAAGTTTAACAATACTCAAATCACATATCAGTTCATTATCCAACCATCCTTCTCCATTAATCATCATCGCATACTCTCCAATGGTCATACCATACACAATTGGAACTGGGTGCATCCCAACAAATGATTGGTAATCCATTTTTAAAACTGGTCCATCAACATAATGTGTATGAGGATTTGGTCTATCTAAAACAATCAATTTTATATTATTTCGAGCACAAGCCTCCATTACATAATGTAATGTAGAGATATAGGTATAAAAGCGAACTCCGACATCTTGAATATCAAAAAGTAAAACATCTATATTCTTTAGATCTTCATCATTCAATCTTTTACTATGACCGTATAAAGAAATGATAGGAAGATGGTTCCGATATACAGAGTTATCAATATATTCACCAGCTGGAGATATTCCCAAAAAACCATGTTCAGGAGAGAAAACTGATTCAATATGGATATCAGATGAAATGAGACTATCTATTAAATGTTGATTATCAATAATGGAAGATTGGTTCACAACAACCGCAACTTTTTTATTAATTAGATATGGTATATACGCCTCTGTATCATAAATACCACAAACTTGAGAGATAGTTAAAAATTGTAAAAAACTTGTAAGACAGAAGAAAATTGATTTGTGTAATTTCATATATTTGAATATAATCATTTTTATATATCAAAAATTGAATCTTGAATTATTTCTTGCTAAAGGTCTTTCT
>Ga0163179_10003497_pt1 | contig 10672 bp, 9 predicted proteins | sample AtlANTMetagenome_FD_109643 | JGI IMG/M metagenome (GOLD analysis project Ga0163179, IMG submission 109643) | Marine eukaryotic phytoplankton communities from the Atlantic Ocean - Atlantic ANT 2 Metagenome | ecosystem: Environmental > Aquatic > Marine > Oceanic | place: North Atlantic Ocean... | reverse complement strand
TTGGGAATACTGATCACGAATTCATTCTTGATATAGCTGGCATGTATACTCAATTTGTTTGGGACGGAACTTACTGGAGGATTTTAATGTAATGGCTTTACATCTTAGTTCAAGTAGCGGAACTACAGGACAAACTGTAGGTCAAGCAAACGATTTTACCGTACATGCTCTTCGTAGAGATGCAGAAGGAATGCTTCATTATACAAAAGCAAGATCTACTGAAGATGCAGTTTTTGATTTTCATCGTAAAGATGGTGAACAGTATACAGATTTTCTTCAAGGAACTGAATATGTTACTGCTGATGCAGGAGATAAAAAGTTAACAAACGATCCTGATGATAAATACCAACAATTTCATTTTGATTTCAGGAATTTAACTTATTTTATTGATGATGATGGTTACTTAGTCGCAAGACTAAATAAAACATATGATTACACAACCAACGGACCTAAGTAGGATTTTTACAAATGGCAGATTTTAGACTCGGCAGATTGAAGTTTAATTGGAAGGGCAATTGGGCCGTTTCAACAGCTTACGTCATTGACGATATTGTCAAGTACGGTGCAAACGCATATGTTTGTACAACAAACCATACATCAGCAGCGAATGAGAATTTATTCTATTCAACTGATGTTGCTAAGTGGAGTTTGCATACTGAAGGTATAGTAAACAAAGGTAATTGGGCTGCTTCTACTTGGTACAAGATAAACGATATTGTTAAAGAGGGTAATACTCAGTATCGTTGTACTAGTGGTCATACTTCTCCTGCTACATTTACCGCTATTAATTTTGCTACTTATGTTGAAGGTCTAAAATTTGAAGATAACTGGGTTGCCAATACAGCATATCAAACTGGTGATATTGTAACTTACAAAGGTTATAGTTATTCTGCTAAAGGTAATCATTCTTCCGCAACTACTCCTAATGCCGATACAACAAATTGGGGTGTTATAACAACTGGATTTAAATCTGCTGGTGTGTATGCTTCAGGAACAGCTTATGCTCCAGGTGATGTTGTTAGATATGGTGGTAATAACTACGTAAATAAATTAACTTCTACTGGCAATTCTCCTACAGATTCTACTTACTGGGATCTTCTTAGTGAAGGATTTAATTGGAGAGGTGCTTGGACATCAAGTGATACTTATCAGTTAGGTGATGTTATAAACAGAAACTCCAACTCATATATTTGTATCGCTAGTGATACTACTGGTGCTGCTAAAGCTCCAGAATTAGATACTAATGGTAACTACTGGAACTATACATCACAGGGTGGTTCTGCTGCACAGGTACTTCAAGATACTGGTGACTTACTTTATCAGGCTGCTGGTGGTATTAACAGAATTGCACTTCCAACTGGATCAACTGGTACTGCTGCACAACAAAGAGTTGCAAGTGGTCAAGTATTAACAGTTGGTGGTTCACCATTACTACCAAGATGGGAAGAAAATAATGTAACAACTAGTGTTTATTATGTTGCTGAAACTGGTTTAGATACTAATAGTGGTAGACAAATCCAACGTGCATTTAAAACAGTTCGTCATGCTTGCGATTTTGTTTCTGCATTAACAGGTGCTGATGAACCAACTGCAACTAATCCAGTTAGTATTTACATTAAGGCAGGTATTTACGAAGAAGTTCTTCCAATTCAAATTCCCCCTTATGTTTCATTACTTGGTGATAATATAAGAAACACAGTTATCAAGCCAAAATCTGGTGCTTCAAATATGCAAGCATTGGTTCTAGGATCTAGTGTAACTGCTTTGAAATTAGGTGAAACTATTGAGAACGATGCTGGAACTAAGACTGCTAAGGTTCTTGATTCTGATTTCGCAAATAATGTACATCTTCTCAATTTATCTGGTGGAGAATGTACAACTAGCGACAAGTATGTTGATGTTGTCAGTAATAAGAATGCAGATGGTTCTAATTTACTTACTTCAAACAAAACATTTATTGCCCATGAGGTCTATCATCGTCACGTTGCAAACGTAGGTGCTGTTAGTGGTGTTGAAGCAACTGTTAAAACTAGACTAGAAGCATACGTTGTTGCTCTTGCTTATAACATAAAGGCAGGTTCTAACAATAAAGTTTGGGATTATGCTAATGCTTTAGTTGGTGGTACTGCAATTACTGGTAACGATACTCAGGATACACAGTTACTTAACTACATTGATACTGTTGGTATTGAGGTTATACGTAATATAACAGTAACTAAGTCTGCTGGAAACACTCAGAACCAGGTAGCATACACAGGAACAGCAGATACTGCTAATCCTAAGTGTGCTCAAGTTGCTTCTGCTATTACTACTTTGGTTGGTATTACAACAACTGCTATTAGTAATGGTAATATGGGTGGTACTTCTAAGACAGAACCATATATCGCCATTTCTTCAGCAGCAACAAATAACAACAGTGATGCAACATTGTTCTACATTGGTACTCATACCATTGTTAAGGACTTGGTGATGGAAGGAATGACAGGATTTGTTCCTAACGGTAGTGACGATAAAGATATTGATAGTTCTACTATTAAGGGTTGTTATTTCAGATTAGATCCTAACTCACCAATTCAGAGATCACCATATGTTCAGAACTGTTCTGCTATAGGTGGTGCTGCTGTTGGTGCATTCATTGATGGAGGTGCTCATAGGCATTGGGATAACTCTGCTACCCCATCATTCAAATCAGCTTGCTTTGACGCTTATACACAGGTCTTAGAGGGAGGTGTAGGATTCTATGGTAAGGGTACATCCGCAATGGAGATTGTATCCTCCTTCACATATTATGCACACATCTCTTACACTGCTACTGGTGGTTCAAGAATTCGTGCTGTATCTGGAAACTCTTCTTATGGTAAGTACGGTTGTATTGCTAGAGGATTTGATGCTTCTGAAGTAACCACTGACGGTACTGTAGGTGGTTTAATGCTTGGTACTGATGAAGCTGGTGCAAAGAGTGGTACATTCACAGCAAATGAATACATTACTGGTGGTACATCAAATGCTATTGGTGAACTAAGAAGCGATCAATCAGTTACTGCTAATAGGATCTACTACTTCCCAGTTAAAGGAACCTTCTCACAGGGTGAAGTTGTTACTGGTGCTACATCAGGTGCAACAATTACTCTTGCTAATAACACAGATGCTACTAGTGGTCAGAAAGGATTCTTACTTGTTGTTGAAGGGTTAGGATCTGCTCCAGACCAAGGTGGTTCTGTTTCAATGGTTGATGATGGAGTTAACAATGATTCTGGATCATATGTTATTTCTAGTTCTAGTTACAGTGCTCCAGATGGAAGAGGTACTCTTACATATACTAGAGGACTCTTAGGAAGTAGTGCTGCTGCTCATGATGGTGATTCAACTGTTGCTCTTTACAAAGATCAATCACAAACTACTACACTACAATCAAATATTCTTGTTGGTGCTTCTTCTCCACACACTGCTAATGTTGGTAGTGTTACAGGAATGGTTATCGGTGGATATCTTGTTATCGGAACAGAGATGTTCACTGTTGTATCGTTCCCATCTGCAACATCTGTTGAACTTACACGTGCGGTAGAAGGAACAAGTGCAGCTGCACATGCTTCTGGTGCAAACATTACTATTCTTGCACAAAAGGTTGCTGCTCAAGATAAGACCATTAAGGATCTTGATAATTCATCTTTATCAATGCGTGTTAAAGCTGCTAATGTTAGTTTCGCAGCAAATGATTACATTAAGATTGGCAGTGAGTTCTTCAAGTTAAGTGCTGTTACACCAGATACAACTGGTATTGTTATTCTTAACTTTGCTGATGAGAAGACTATTGGATGTACTAATGGTCAATCATTCAAGACTCGTTACAAGTATTCTCAAGTTCGTCTAACTGCACACGACTTCCTAGACGTTGGTACAGGAAATAGAACAACTACAAACTGGCCTTATTTGTCAACACAGGCAAATGTCCCTTCACAGGAGACCGATGAGACCCGCCCAGGACGTGTTTATTACGTCTCTACTGACCAAGATGGTAACTTTGCCGTTGGTAAGTTCTTTAGGGTTGAACAGGCGACTGGTAAGGCGACTCTAGACGCTTCTGCGTTTGACTTGTCTGGTCTACAGTCATTGAGACTTGGTTCAATTGGTGCTCAGTTGGGTGCTTCTATTAACGAATTCTCAACAGACGGTACATTAGGACAGAATAGTGACGTTAAAGTTCCTACACAGAAAGCGGTTAGAACATATGTTTCTACATTAAATTCTGTTTCTGGTAACTTCTCAGTTGGAGGTAATCTTACTGTTAGCGGTACAACAACAACAGTTGCTTCTGTAGATGTTGAGACTAAAGATAGAAACTTAACTCTTGCTAAAGTTGCTGCTGGAAGTTTCACTGGTAACATGACTTCTGGACAAAATACTATCACTAGCATTAGTGATACTTCAAATATTGCTCCAGGCGTTGTTATTACATTAACTAGTGGTGGTGCAAGTGTAACACTATCTGGTACTGTTAAGGTTACTGCATTGTCAGGAACTACTGCAACATTAGATGCTGCATTCGGTGGTACAGGATCTGCAACAGGTGCTACATTCGGTGCAGGTGGTCCTACAGATGTTACCGCAGACGGAGGTGGCCTTACAATTAAGGGAAGTACCGACAAGACAATTGCTTTCAATGATGCTAGTGATAGATTTGATATCAGTGAGAACCTCAACATTCCAACTGGTAAAGCAATTTACATCAACGGAACTGAGGTTCTAAGTGCTACACAAGTACTTGGTGTTCCATTTGGAGGTGGTGGATCTGGTGCTGCTGTAACAACAGATGGTACACAGACACTGACTAACAAAACACTAACTGGTGCAATCTTAGCTGGTACATTAACTGCTGGTGGTTCTGCTGGTTCTGCTGGTAAGTACCTAGAAAGTACTGGTAGTGGTGTTCAGTGGACAACACTTAACGTCAATGCTACTTCTATTACCAACGGTACTTCAAATGTTACAGCAGCAAATAATGCTAATATAACAGTAGAAACTGCTGGTACACTTTGTGCAACATTCAACACTTCCAATAACTTAGTTGTTGTGGGTACTGTTACTGCACAATCTTCTATAGCACTTAAGGACAATGTTGAAACCATTCCTAATGCACTTTCAAGGGTCTTGAACCTACGTGGTGTTGAGTGGGATTACAAGTCCAACGGAACACACAATATGGGTGTTGTTGCTGAGGAAGTTGAAAAAGAATTCCCATGCTTGGTACATGAGGGTGCAGACGGAATTAAATCCGTTGCTTATGCGAACATCGTTGGTGTTCTAATTGAAGCAGTTAAAGATCTCAAATCAGAGATTGACGAACTAAGGAGGAAATAATCCTATGGCAGTAACATTTGGAGGTGACAGCATCTCAACTGATAATAGTCAAATTGAAAAATATATAGGGTCTAACATCACTAATGACGGTGTTTTAACAAGTGGTATAAAAGTACAAGAATCTAAGGGTTCTGGTCAAGGAGTTAATCAAGGAACTTATAAACAGTACCACCCACTTTGTCATACTCAAAGACCTTCTAGTGGTCAGCAAACTTATCATACTTGGGGTGATTATAGTTCTTCTAGAGATGGTCAAGGTAGAGTTGAAAGGAATGTTAATGGTGGTAACTGGTGTGGCAGTGATAGATTCACTGCTCCTGTAGCAGGGATTTATCATTTTGGTGGTCATGGTATTACTAATAGTACTACTACTGATTGTAGAATGGCGGTTTATGTAAATGGATCCTATGTAGTTAGATCTATTTGTATGGCTCAAGGTCAGGGACATGGTGGTCTTACCAATCAGAATGTAAATCTTAGTTTAGCAGCTGGAGACTATGTTCAGTTCGGATGTTACTCATCTTCTGGAGCACATGGTGGTGACTGGTCTAAATGGGGTGGAACACTAATAGGATAAAAATATGGCAACTTCAATCAATCAAAATCAGATAGTCTCTGATGGTGCAATGTTCTACCGTGATACTAGCGGTAATGTAATGTGTACACACCATTCAAATGGTGCTGTTAGTTCTAATGATGGATCTGGTGCAACTGCTGCTAGAAAAAGACCTTGGTTTAAATACCATGCTGGAACTACTGAAACCACTTCCAATACTTCAACACATGCTAGAGATTATGGGTCAAGTCATAGTGGAAGTGGGCAAAATGGAGATTGTTTTAATACCACTAATGGTAGATTTACTGCTCCTAGAGCTGGGATATATTTGTTCACTATTGATAGTATAACTAATTCTGGTACTGGTGATAATCGTCATGCACTGTATGTAAATGCCACATACCATAGTAGAAGAACTATCAATGTTTCTAATTATGGTGGTTCGCATAACAATAGACCAGCTACTTATATTTGCAATTTGGCTGAAGGTGATTGGGTTGCAATGGCAGACCACGAAGGATCAAGATCACATACAAATGATTGGAATCATTTTTCAGGAACATACATAGGACCATACGGAGGATAAAAAATGGCAATTACATTACGTGGAGATGGTTTTCAGTATGATACTGAACTAAATCTTAAAGTTGATAATACAGATGTTGTTGAAAAGCATGGATTAGCAGGTGGATCTACCAACAGTGATCAATATCTTGGTGGACATACTGTTAGATCTTACTTTTCTGGACATCCTAATAGTGGACATGGCACAAGCAGTGTTTGGAATACTTATACTACAAGTGAGGTTGCCAGTGGTAATAGTACCAATAGTGGATTTAATTCTTCAACTGGTAGGTTTACCGCACCAAAAACAGGATGTTATATATTTACAATGTCTGGTATAACTAATAGTGGTGATAGTGATACCCGTTTTTCCATTATGTTAAATGGTAGTACTAATGCTAGTCATACTATCAGTGATAGGCAAAATGGAAATTATTCTCCTACAGTAGTTTCTGTTACTTGGTACTTGAATGCTGGAGATTATACAGAATGTACTGTATTTGAATCTGGTAGTGCTCATGGTGGAAGTTGGAACCACTTTGCTGGCGTTCAAATTGCATAGTAATAAACATTATAAATAAAAACAAAGTTATTAATTTTCGGAACTAAGACTCATGGCAGACACAACCTACACAGTTACGTTGAATGAAGCCCAGCAAAAGGCTATGGAATATGTTGCATATGATCCTGCCGAATGGGTGAAGAACGTAGTTGAAAACAGAGCTCGTATGGCAATGGATGATATCTATAATTCAGAAGTTGCTCGTATGACAGCTGATCCTAATACCACATCTATTCCTGCTGATAAAGAAGCAGTTGTAAATGCTGCTAATGTTAAGACAGCAAAACAAATGAGTGATGAAGCATCAACTCAAAATCCTGGATCATAAAGATTAATTAATTTGCATTGATTTTTTAATTATTTTATAACATGAAAATAAAAAGTATACTTATCGTAGGAGGTGGGTCATCTGGATGGATGACCGCCTCTTTTATGTCTAAATTTTTTGCTAAAGATAATATTAAAATATCTTTAGTGGAATCAGATTCTGTACCTACTGTTGGTGTAGGAGAATCTACTATCGGATCTATCAATAATTTTTTCCAATTACTTGGTTTGGAAGATGAAGAGTGGATGCCTTATTGTAATGGCACATATAAAAACTCTATTAGATTTACAGATTTTAAAGAGATTGGACATGAAATAGAATATCCCTTTGGTGGTAATTATAACCTAAAAGATGGTATTATGACTTGGGGTAAGATAGCTGCTATTGCTGATGAACTTGATCACCATTCATTTACAGAATTTCATAATGAAAATACATACTTAGCAAGATTTAATCGTTGTACTAAAAATGAAAAGGGATATATAGATGGATTTAATTTTAGACATGAGACTGCATATCATTTTAATGCTGGTCAATTAGGACAGTTTCTAAAAGAAAAGATTTGTATTCCATCTGGTGTGGAACATCATTATGATGATATTATCGGTACTGAAAAAGATGAAGATGGATATGTAACATCTGTAGTTGGAAAATCTGGAAAGTACAGTGCTGATTTATATGTTGATTGTACAGGATTTAAATCTGTTTTATTAGAACAAGAGATGGGATCTAAGTTCTTGTCTTATAAACCTTGGTTATCTAATGATAGTGCATTGGCAACTCATATTCCTTATGTTGATAAAGAAACAGAGATACGTAATGAAACTAATTGTACTGCTATTGAGAATGGTTGGGTCTGGAATATTCCTTTGTGGAATGAGATAGGAACTGGTTATGTATACTCAAGTGATTTTGTTGATGATGAAACAGCAGAAAAAGAATTTAGAAAACATTTAGCAAGAGATTCTAGATTTGAAAAACGTGCAGAAGAAGCAGAAGTAAGGAAGATTAATATTAGACATGGTATTCGTGAAAATGGATGGGTTAAGAATGTTGTTGGTATTGGATTATCATATGCATTTGTTGAACCATTAGAATCAACTAGCTTAATTTCAACCCATAGTGTTGTATTGAGATTATGTGATATAATTAAAGATCGCAATTTTAATTGCAATCAATATGATATTGATTGTCATAATTATGCTTCAAGAAATGAATTGGATGGGTTTAGGGATTTTGTTGCAATGCATTATGCAATGGGTACAAGAGAGGATACTCCTTACTGGAAATTTCAGACTAGAAGAAAATTAGTTGGATTGGCACATGAAGTTGAAGACTTTAAAAACATATATGATGTGTCAGTTAATAATATGGTTGCGTTTAAAGATGCCTTTGAAGCATGTGTCTTTGGAGCAATGATGAATAAAAGGTGGACAATACAAACTACTGGATGGAATTATATTCAAGCAGGGTTTGGGTATAAACCATTAACCAAACATTTCATGAACATACTTGTAGAAGATCATCCAGAAGTTCTAGAGGAAGCACAAGAAACTTTTAATCAATGGATAAAACACAGAGAAGAAGTAATTGAATATGTAAAGACATTACCATCACATCATGAATTTTTGAAGGAGCACATTTATAAAAATGGAAACTAGAATTAATACCAAGAGTGGAAAGTTACTTACAGTTTATGATGATCTTTGTCCTGTATCATTAATCAATGATATATTCTTTCAATTAAGATCTCAGGAGTATCCTTTAGTTCCGTCTAATGATACAGTATTACAGGATTTTAAAGGTGTCAGTGGTTTTGGTAAAATTGTAGATGTAGAATTTATTAGATCTATTTTATCTAATATAAAAAGTCCAGAAGCTTTTACATTAAAAAGAGTTGTCAATCGTGGTAAGATTGAAAAATCATGGGTTAATTTATTTAATAGAGATAACTCAACTAATAGATATCATGCAGATGCACATACAAATGACAGTTCTTATCTTAGTTTATTGTATTATGCAAATTCAAAATGGGATTTGGAATGGGATGGTGGAACAGTCTTTAGAACTGATGATCTAAGTGAAGTTGAGTATCTTTCAGATTACAAACCAGGAAGAATAATTTTATTTGACAGTTCTATTCCACATAAAATATATGCATCTAGTTATAATGCACATCCATATAGATTTACATTAAATACTTTAATACAAATAGATCCATCATATCTAAAAACGCAAGTACTATGAAAATATTTACTTATGATTCTTTGTGTTCTATAGAAAAGTTTCCAGAGCATGAGAAGTATAAAGATCAAACATTAAGACTAATTAATTCTGATCGTTTTCGTAAGAATCTAAAAAGTGAAGATACTATGAATATATTTTCTGATTGGGATACTGATAAGTATTCAAGAAAATTATATTGGATAGATTTAAATAATCCATTACACGAGTTTATTGAAAATGTAACTACCAAAATGGGATATAAAAATTCTTCTATGTCAAACTTTTGGTATCAACAATATACCAAAGGTTGTAAACATGGATGGCATGTACATGAATATTGTATGTTTACTTCTGTATACTATCTAGAATTTCCAGAAGGATCTCCTCGTACTGAGTTTAAAAATACTATGACCAATGAGGTCTTTGTTCCTGATGTTGAAGAAGGAGATATTATGACCTTTCCTAGTTTTGTAGCACATCGTGCTCCTGTAAATGATACCGATAATAGAAAAACTATTCTATCTTGGCATGTTAACGCTCAAGTAGATCCTAAATAAGTATTAGGAAAAGTGTAGGTATTTTTATGGCTGAACCTGCCAGTAGGGACCAATTAAAAGATTATTGCTTGAGAAAGTTGGGATTCCCAGTCCTAGAGATCAACGTAGATGACGATCAGATAGAGGACTCAATTGATGATGCTCTTCAATATTATCGTATGAGACATTACGATGGTGTTGAACTTGCTTATATGAAGCATTTATTTACTGCTGCTGAAGAAACAAGGTTTGATAGTCAGGAGACTACAACCACTGTTGGTAGTGGTGCAAATGCTATAGAATGGAAAACAAGAGATAGATATCTTACTCTTCCTGCTGATGTGGTAGGTGTGTCTAAGGTATTTGGTCTTGCTAGTAATGCTGTTAGGAACAACCTATTTGGTATTGAGTATCAGATCTTTTTGAATGACTTATATGCTGTAGGTTCTCTTGACTTTCTTAACTATTATATGGTTAAGACTTGGATGGAAAGTATGGATATGATATTGAACAATGGTTCTTTTGTTCAGTTTAGATTTAAT
>Ga0163179_10003496_pt1 | contig 10673 bp, 8 predicted proteins | sample AtlANTMetagenome_FD_109643 | JGI IMG/M metagenome (GOLD analysis project Ga0163179, IMG submission 109643) | Marine eukaryotic phytoplankton communities from the Atlantic Ocean - Atlantic ANT 2 Metagenome | ecosystem: Environmental > Aquatic > Marine > Oceanic | place: North Atlantic Ocean... | reverse complement strand
GCAGTTGGGTCACCTGCAAGTAAAACTCTGGAAGTTGCACCATCAATAGTCATAGCAAGTGTGTCTACGCCGCCATCATTTACATTAAACAGGATGTCGCCATCACTGGTTACATTTTTTACCTGTACATTAGTACCGCTTACGCCTATTGTAAGATCGCTGTCAACACCAACAACAACACCTGTGTCATTTAATATACTAAGTACACCACTTGTACTGTCACTTGCATTACTACGCAAGAAGTTAGCACTGGTTATTCCACCTAGTGCATCAGAATCAGTTGCTGTACCTTGTAATTTTACGCCGCTTACGGTTGAACTTAATTGCAATCCTGGCTTTACAGTAGAAAATCCTGTAATACTAGTTTGGGGAGTAAATTCTGTGTCTTTGGAAATAATTCCTACCTGAGTACCGCTTGCGTAAAGTCCTATAGTAACATGATCAGATGCGCCATTGTCTGTTACTGTTTCAACTAGTGCACCTGATTTTCCTTGGCTAGTACTATAGGGAGGACCTACTATTACAAATGCACTACCATTGTATACTTTTAGTTGAGCATTAGTGGTATCCCACCATAGATCTCCTGTGACTGCTCCAGATGGAGTAGTTGCACTTACTGTAGTAGAGCTAATATTTTTAAATGTTGTTCCATTATATACTTTTAAAGAACTGTTTGTGGTATCATACCATACCTGACCTGTTATAGGAGAACCAGGAGCACTAGTATTTGCAAAGTTTTCTAGTAACTTTACATAGTTCTCATTCTGAAATTCTCCGTATCCTGAATAGTTTTTACCAATTAGTACTATATCAGTGGTTGTGTCTATTGTTCCATCTGATACTGTACTTAGGATTGTTCCATCTGTTTTATTAACTGTATAGGCCATGCGTTACACCTTCTAGATACTCTATATTATATTTATGCTTTAATGGAAGTCCACCCAACTGCCTCCTGCATATCCTTGAAATTTGCTTGTGGTTGTGTTATAAATTACCATTCCGTTTGCTGCTGACAATGCATTCCTTTGTGTTGTTGTTAAACTTGCTAATTGAACTGCGGTTGCAAAAGCAGTTTTACTAGCTGTCATAGTTACAACTTCTGTGCCTGCTGCATCAAATCGTATGGTATCATCGTCAGCACTTTCTGACACCTGTATTTTTGTATCACTGTCTGCATCTTTAAGTTGTGTAACATCTGTGGTGGTACCACTTGAAATATTTTGTACTTGAATTTTATCGCCACTTACAGGTGCTTCAGTAAATGTAAGTGTGGTTCCACTAACAGAATAACCGTCGGAACCTAATTGCACTGTGCCGTTTATACTTACAAACACACTGTCTGTGGTTGCGGACGCACTTAGAGTAAATGCTGTAGTGCTATTATCGCCATTAAATGTATCTCTGGTTGTGGAGGATCCAGTAACACCTGATCCTACATTTTCCCAACTGCCACCATTGTAAATTTCTAGTTTACTGTTAGTGCTACTAAAGCGCAACATACCTGCTTGCCCTGTGGGTCTTTGTGCAGTTGTTCCTACTGGAACTATTAATCCTGAAGTGGCATCAACAGCGACATAACCTGTGCCTGCAGGTTCAATAATAATTTCTTCGTTTGTAGTAGTTGTCTTCATGCGGTTGTCGGTAAATGTGTACGCACCGGTACCGCCGCCCATGCCTTTGTTGCCTACATATCTTGCGCCTTCTATGTAAACACTCTTACCACTAAAAGATTTACCATCAGGTAAATTTGTGCCAATAAAGTTAAGCACGCCGGATTCGTAGTCAAAAAACCATTCGTCGTTATTACCGCTACCTGTAACAAACACTCTGTTGCTAATACTGTTAGAGTTTGCCGCATCTCCGCTGGTGTGTATGTAAACATTAACAAGATAGGTGCTACCAAACTGTGGCGGTATCCAATCTGTTACGCCAGTTTTCCAGGTGCGATTTGCTGTAGCAGTGTTATCTGCTGTAGTTTCTACACTGCTAGCACCGGTATATATTTGCACAACGCCGCTAGTACTACCTGGTTTAACACTGGGTATTTCATCTGATTGATTCCATATAACGTCACCACGGATAAGTGCTGGACTTGGAATTGCTTCGTTTGGAGCAAGTTTGTTGGAGTTTACATCTGTTTTGGTGGCACCATAACCAACTTTCTTAAACAGATAGTCAATTTTTTGACTGTCAGTAATAGCCATTAAGCAGCAACTCCTATACTAAGAGCAGATATGCTTTGTCCACTTGTAAGTGCAATTCTAATTAAGCAAACATTGCCTGTTGCATTACTAAGGTTAGCAGTACCAATTGTCATTGTGTACCCGCCACTTAAACTGCTTCCAGTTGGTATAACATCTGCACCAGTAAATGCACCACCGCTGGATCCATTACCACCGTTGCCTGCATCTGCTCCAGGCAGTCCTACACCATTATACTGTGTTGTTCCTTCTACCCAGCCATTTAGTGTGCTTGCTGCGGTTAATATTGTTCCAGGTGCAGCATACCATAATCCTGCAATACCGCTAGTACTTGTTATGTTAATGTCAAAGTTTGCCACAGTTGCTCTGCGGAATGCAAATGTAAAGTATTGTGTTCCTGTATCTCCACTTCTATTGGGACCAGCTGGTAAAAATCCTGTGCTATAGTTTGTTACATCATACTGTAAAACACCCAACCTTACTGTAGCTTCTTTTGTTCCAGCAACACCTGGATCTGCTGCTTCTGTGTATAAACTATTTGTATAATAGTTTGTAACTGCACTAAAAGCTGGTGTATTGGTTGTTTGTCCACTAAAGTCAAATATTCTAACACCGTCGTCGTCGTGTGTGGCTCCTAAACTATCACTAACTGCAATTGCAGTCTCGTTTATTCCAGTTTGTGAAGCAGTATGCACTGCTAATTTGGTTGCAGTAATCTCTGAGTAACTGCTTGTGCCGTTTACATTTTTAGCTCTTATTTTAATTTGTTCTATTGTTCTTACACTGCTTGATGTAATTGGCACACTCAATGTTCCAATCGCATAAGCACTGCTAGTACCAATGTTTACTTTGGGCACACCACTGTTAAGCATAGTGCTTGCGCCATCTATCTGTGCATATGTATAATCCTGATTAGAAATTGATGCACTACTTGTGCTCTCTGCATTTGTTCCACTATCAATTTCTACAATATTGGACTGATCTGTATATGCTTGCCCAACTAAGTTGTTAATTGTTACACCTGATAGGTTTACAGTTGGACTGCCGGTGTTATAATAAGGTATACCACTGATGTATCTAAAAGATCCGTTTGTGCCAGCACTTAATGTTCCTACACTGCCAAACGTTGGACTTGCTGTTAGGTTATCTTTAAGCACATGAACATAGTTTGTATTACCAGTGGAAGTGTGTGTTAGACGCTGTGCACTAAGTCCTGTGCTATATCCACTAAGTGCTTTTGTAATTTTAGCACTGGCAACCAAATACAATCTCTGCGGATAACTGCCATCAACTGTGTCATAATCTACATTACTGCTAACTACCAAACTGGTAAATGTACCTGTCTCGCCTTCTGCCGCAGTAAATGTTTTAGTTCCATCATTACTTGCATTTATTTCTGCAGCTAGTGTACCACTGTGCCCATTATAAAAATTACTTGCTACACTTGTGTCAATAGTGCCACTGGTATATCGTCTTGCTGTGGTTGTGCTTAAACTTGCGGCCGCGGCTAATGTGTCAGCACCACCTGTGTTATCTGTAAATCCGTGTGCAAGTTTAGGACTAGTGCCTTGTGCACTGTCGCTCAGTGTAATACTTTTTGTACTCAAGTTTGCTGGTGCACTAGGAGTAGACTTCATTACAAATGTAAGAGTAGTATCTACATCAGTCTGTGCAGTAATATCAGGCGTACCATTTGCTGTAAAACTTAAATTATAACTGCCAGCGGATTTACTTGCAAAGTTGTGATCCAGTGTAGCACCAATACTTCCTGCTGCACTGCCATTTTCAGTTACAGTATCATTACTGCTACTGTCGTTCCAGTTGTAAACATAATCGTCTGCATTTTGACTGGTGTTGGTTACCCTTACAATACTACGCACTACACTGTCTAAATCAGTAAAGTCATAAACAGAATATTGGTTATCACCGCTACCTGTGTTTACTGTAACCGCAGTACCAGCAATGTTTGCTCTTACATCCGGCTCTACATGCACAGTAAATGTACTGCTTATAAATGGACTACTAGTATGACTACTAATAACTCTTAAATTACCTGTATAATCTCTTGCTGTACCGCCTGATTGATCTGAGTTACTTAATGCAAATGTGTGACTTAATGCTTGGTTTCTATCTCCAGCACTGCCACTTCCTGCATTGACGTTTACATTACTTGTGCCGTCGCCCCATTGGTATTGGTATGTAATACCATACGTTGCCTGACTGCCCACGCCTGCTTCTGTTGTATTTGTAAATGACACAACATGACCACTTGTGCCTTCCTCGTTTACACCGCTGTTATCATCTAGTGAAACTGTGGGAGTATGTGTATCATATACTTTGTATGTGTTACTAGCACTTATTGGAAAACTAAGTCCAGGATTCGCTGTGCTCATGGAATCTAGTTTTAGTAGTACAGTAAAGCTCTGTTCAGATTCAGTTGCTGTATCAAACGTATGTGCAAGTCTGCCTCCGGATTGTGATCCAGCATCTGTATTGTTTGCAATTACATTATCTGACTGACTATCGCCCCAGTCCCAGGTCCATTGTCTGCTTGCACTTCCTATGTCAGTGTTTGTAGCATTATTCTGGAAGTACACTGTTGCACCATCGTCCCAGGTTGTAATTGGTGAACCTCCACTACTTGCTGCATATGCTGCAAATGCAACTGTAGGATCTGGTGTGTAAACACTTATGTAATCCGTCCTAGTAAAACTTGCCGAACTGCCTTCACCTGATCCACTGGTGTTACTTGCTGTAACAGTGATACTGTGTGGACTATCAGCATAGTTGGTATAGGTATGAGTAGGACTAGTACTTGCTCCTGTACTATTACTGGTTCCATCTCCCCACTGAACTACATACTGATTAGCATTACCTACCGCAGTAATACTAAGTGTAGCAGTAAAACCAGATCCTCCTGCTGTAACATTACTAGTAAATGTAACACTTTTTACAAATGTGTTGTTACGAATATTTTCTGTAACTTCATTAAGTGCATCAATTGCATCTGTAACCTTTGTTGTAGTTGTTAATCCTTGATATGCACCATCTGTGGTTAAACTCCCGTCTGTTGGTGTACCTAAATTTACTGTGTTGCCTACAACACCACCACCACTTACCTGAGAATCTACATAGGCTTTAATACTTTGTTGTGTACTAAGTGCAGTTGCATCGTTGCTACCGAACCCATCTTCATCTAAAACTTTGTTTACAGTAACACCACTAGAAAATCCTAGTGTGCCAGTAATGGTTGCATTTGACCTAACATTTAGTACGCCTGTGCCACTAGGCACAATATCCACATTAGCATTACTGTCATTTGTACCAATCTTATTACCATCAATAGTTATACCGTCTAATGTTAATACACCAGTTACAGATTTGCTGTTTAAATCTAAATTACCACCAAGTTGTGGCGTAGTATCGTTAACAAGATCAGAAGATAGACCAGTTAGTAAACTACCATCTCCTACAAAAGCATTCGCAGTTATATTACCCGTAGCATTTACATTACCGGTTACATCTAATATTTGTGCTGGATTTGTTTTTCCTATACCAATGCGACCATTGGTATAATCAACATAAAGAGTATTTGTGTTAAACGCAAGATTGGAATCTCGTTCTAAATTTGCTCTTAGTGCTTTACCGCCAATACGACTTATAGCCATACGTGTATTCCTTCGCTATCTTGCGTTCACCTATTAACATCCAAGGTGACAGGGTTTGTATGATTATTTATACTTAATGTGTAGTGCTATCAAAGCCGTGTATTACAACAATAGTTTCACTGCCACCTGGAGGACTAGTAAATGTAATAGTTGTACCAACCACAGTGTAGGCACTTGCTGGATTCTGATAAACGTTACCAACCGCAACCAAGACACGCTGTTCCTGATTGCTTGTAACTGCTTTGCTCATTGTAAATGCAGTTGTGGACCCATCTCCTGTAAAGGAATCCTGGGTAATAGCAACATTGCCTTCTTTACTAAACTGAGTAAATGCGCTACCATCATAGTATTCCATTTTGCTAGTATCTGTGTTAAAACGCAGATCGCCAGCTTTACTTACAGCTGGCCTAGCTGCAGTCCCACCTGATGGTATTTCTACGGCCGCAGAGTCTGTGCTTTTTATTGTGTCTCCACCGTCACTTCTGCCTTTTGTTTTTACAAAACCTGCCATTAGATAGTCACCGAACTAATTGTTCCATATACACTTGATGCGTGACTAGCAACACACTGAATCATATCGCCATTATCTAACACAAGTTTTTCTGTGTTTACAACATAGGTGTCAGCGCCATCAATGTTAATAGTTTTAACTATTTTATTGGTTGCGGCAGCAGTTGCGCCATTTTGCACTACATGAACATCTAGTGTCCTTGCTGTTGCATTATCGTTCATAAAAAACATACAAGTAATTGCTGTTTGTCCTGAACTTGTGTAAACTGTTGTTGCGCCTGTTCCTATTGCACCTGCTTGTGTTATTGCCATAACCTGTTTCCTTTAAAAAATCAATCCGTAAACGATTGCTTTTGATTTGCTTACCAATTCATCTGATGTAGTTCCGTCTACAAAAAATACACCTGTGCCGCCGCCAGCGGCTGTGTTGGCATATATTAATGTGGCACCGCTTACACTACTTGGTGCACTCTGATCAGTCAATTGAATGGGTGCGCCAACTTGTAAAGTTCCTGTGCCGTTAGGAGCAACTATAACATTACGATTACTTACAGTTACAATACTTTTTTCATTTGTATCTATATTGCCTCCAAGTTGAGGCGTAGTGTCGTCTACTACTTCTGTCAAACCTGAAGTACTAGTTACAAGCAAATTACTATAACTACTGCCTCCGTCTGTGCTAATTTTAAATTTATCATCATTTTCGTCAAAAACTAGTAATGCATTGTTTGCTGATCCACGATCAAATTCTAACCCAGAGTATCTGCCAGTAACACCACTACCACTTTCACCATCATTTAGTTTGATAACTCTATCTGTTATTTCTGTATTTGTAGTGGAAATTGTAGTAGTTGTACCTGAAACTACAAAGTTTCCTGTAACCGTGGTGTTGCTATTTAGGTTAATACTACCGCTAGGATCTAACGTTAAATCACCCTGAACTCTTTGCACACGACTCATAATGGCTCCTTTAAAACTTATACATTATTTATCCATACCTACAAATGTGATAAACTGAGATTTACTCATTACACTAAAATTTGACATACGTTTCCATTGATCAGGGGTGAAATTATCTACAGGATTTACATGTATAAATCTTATATTAGGGTAAGTTTCTGCTATGTGCTCTATCTGATTTACCCAGTTTCCATAAAATGTAGGCGTATCTTTTGTAGCTGCATAATGATCAGTGCCAGCATATATATTGTTTATAAAATCTGTTTTACTAGTAAGATCCATGCCTATTAAAAATATATAGGAATGTCCTTTTGTTACTGCTATCCCTACAGCATTTGGCCCACTACTGTATCCTTGCCAGCGTTTGTCTAACGGGAGACTTATATTATTAGTGTGTTGTGGACGAGTGTAATGTTCTTTATACCAAGAAAACAATTTGTGCCTTTGCACCTCCTCTGTCATTCCCTTGTCTACACTTACTAACACATCTACATGTTTGTCATTAAACATCCTGTTACAAGCATACACAGTACCTAGCGGCTGTAAGTGTTTTGTGTCAAACTCTAGTCGTGTTTGTCCGTTACCTAATACAAATGCAAATTCAGTCATGATTTATTATAACAATATATACAGTATGAGTCTACTAAAATTCTCTCATAATGGACACAACTGGGGAATTGTACGTAATCAAAAATGTGCAAGTACCAGTGTGCTTAGTTATATAGCACAAATTTTGTGGGATGCTGATCCAAATGAATTACAAGCCTATAATACGTTTAAAAAACAAGCACCAGGCGTGTATCGCAAGTTACTTAACTTTCCAGAATATGAATTAGATTTGTTGGGCTGTGATGTAAGGGTTGCAGTGTGGCGTGATCCTGTGGAAAAGTTTGTTAGTGGATTTTACCACACAATGTTTTCTCCCACAGGTGCACAAGATGCCTTATGGCAAGGTCCACATACGCTGGATGAATTTTTAGAAAACTTTGATTACTATTACAAAGAAAGCATACAAGTTAGAGAACACTGTAGTACTAATACTGCTAGACTAGGACCCAGTCCACACATTTACACAGATGTTTATTACTACAACGAAACACACAAACTTGCTAGTTTGTTGGGTGCTAAAACTATAGTAAATCACAGACAAACCGATCCTAAACCAGAACTTACTACCAAACAACGAGAACGAATAGTAGAAATACAGTTTGCAGATTACGCAAACGGTTGGGCATAAAAAAGGGAGGCATAAAGCCTCCCTCTCTCATTAGTAAGTAGTTAGTTACTTTCTTATGCGAATGAGATGTTGCTCATTGCAATTTCACCAACATAATCACCGGCATTACCGAGTGAAGATGCAGTGTTGGAAAGCTCTACATAACCATAACGTGTCATGAAGCTAACTACTGGCTCAAATGTACTTGGGTCAAGTACTGTACCTGAGCTCATAAGTGGAACATATGGGCAATAGAATGCTGCGGCATCTGTTTCACTTGAACCCTTGTAGCCAACTAGTACGGCAGTAGCATCTGCTGCATAGCTATCTACATAGATACGCATTGCACCGTTAAGTGTACCTACAAACTTAGTGTTTGTTGGTGCTTCAAAAGTACCTTCTGTTGTACGAGCAAAAGCACTTGTGCTTGCACTCTGTAGAACAGTCAGTGCCTCTGGGCTAACGACTGCAAAGTTACCTGCGCCACGACGTGTACGCTGAGCAATTTTGTTTGCAACACGGTTAACTAGAACTGCAAGAGCTGCATGCTCATCACCAACGTATGTTGCTGTACCACTTACTGCTGCCTGGTTGTAGGTCTCTTCAGTAGCAGCAAGGCTACGAAGTGAACCAAGAACTTCTTGGTCAATTTCTGCGGTTATTTCTTGTGCCAAAGCAGCCATAATTTCTGCTTCAACGTCGATGCCGTGCATGGACTGTGCGTCCTGAGCGGCTTCAAATGTCCAGCGAGCTTGCAACTTACGTGTTTTAGCTTCTACTGGTTGCTTCAAGATTTGGATTGAGATCTGGTTACCACCGTCACCTTCCATACCTGCTGTTGTTCCTGCACGACCTGTTGTGCTTGTTGCACTGGTTGTACCGGAATATGCTGTTGCAATCTTGAATGGGCTCAGTGCTTCATCACCAGCAACTGTATCTGTGTCGAATGGTGCACTTGCTGTTGATGTAACAGTTTCTGCATAACGAACACGGAGTGTGTGGATCTGACCAACTGGTCCCTGCATTGGTTGAACACCAACGATTTCGTTGGCGATAACTGTGGGCATAACACGGCGGATAACTGGTAGGATAACACGGTTAAGTGTTGCTACGTTTCCGCTTGCTGTTGCGCCGGTGGATGCTGCCTCTGCCAAATACTTTTTAGTATTTTCCAGGACAACTGACATGCTGCTGCGACGTGAACCTTCAAGGCCCTCAAGTAGGGCGTCTTTGGTTTCGTCCCAACGGCTTTCTAATAGTACGTCTGACATTTTATTGTCTCCTCTAGTACCTTACTTCAGGCCTGCCAACTGGCGTAGTTCAATAATATTGCTATCATCTGCTTTTTCTTCTACAACCGGTTGTGTTTTAATTTCCTTATCTCCTGTTACCTCACGGCTTTCTGAAATTACTTCCTTCTTTGCCTTTGGTGCAGCACCGTCTAATACTGCGGGTAGATAACGATCGAAAGCGTCCTGTAACTTACTTGTTTGTACGCTTTCTAGAAGGTCACGCATAATTGCGCCCTTTCCTTTATTGAGCTGCTTGAGTAGACCGTCCATTGTTTCCTTGCGTTCAACGCTTTCTGTAATGGCTTCTACTTCACGCTCTTTACTCTCAATAATCTGTGTCTTTTCTGCGTTTGCTGCTTGACTTTCAATTAGTTCAGCATCCTTTTCTTCAAGGGCTGATTCTAACTGGCGAATTTCTTTGTTTTCGTTGAGATAGCTTGCGCTAAATTCGCTTGCAAATGCTTCAAAAATCTTGCGACCAAAACTGTTTTCTTTGGCAGCTTCGATATCCTCTTTAAGTTGAGATAGTTCTGTTTCTAGATTCTTTGCAACTGACTCCTGAACAATTTTACCTGAACGCTCAACGAACTTGTCTTTGAGGTTGGCAAACTGTGCACGAGCTTCCTTAACAAGACGTACCTTTGTTTCTACAACATCGTTACGATCTTCCTGGAAGTCTCCAATTTCTTTTGCTAGACTTTCGATAACAAACTTTTCAAGTTTTCCGACAACTGCGGCCTGTGCACTGCGGTCTTGATTAAGTTCTTTAATTTCTTCTGCTAGCTTGGTTACTAGGAACTTGTCAAATGTGCCGGTTGTTTCTTGC
>Ga0163179_10003495_pt1 | contig 10673 bp, 6 predicted proteins | sample AtlANTMetagenome_FD_109643 | JGI IMG/M metagenome (GOLD analysis project Ga0163179, IMG submission 109643) | Marine eukaryotic phytoplankton communities from the Atlantic Ocean - Atlantic ANT 2 Metagenome | ecosystem: Environmental > Aquatic > Marine > Oceanic | place: North Atlantic Ocean... | reverse complement strand
TGTGTGGCGTCGATTGAAGCATTCAATGTTGAAGCTCCAATTGCTGCCAGACGCGGGTCTGGGCTAGGTGCCACGTAAGGGTCATTGGGTTTGATGAAATTAGACAGCGTGTGAACGCCCAGACGCACTCCTGATGCCTTTGCCTTTGTGACACACCGTTGCATGCTGCGCCAGTTATCTGGAAATTGATTCGGATTGAGTTTGAAGTGTCCCCATGTCTGAAAGGGGCCACCGTGGTAAAGGTAACGCAGTCCGGCGCTTTTGGTCAGTTTGATGGCTTCGTCGATCTCTTCCTCACCAAAAGATACAATCAGGTAGGAGGCAGTTGCGTCCGGTGAGATCTTCGCCCAGACATCGTCGATTTCTGGATGTGGCAGGTTTTCCTGTTCTTCAATTATCCCGATGGTTTTCAATGCCTGGTTGGCTGGGCATCCGAATAGAGCAATTCGACTCCCAACCAGACCTCCATCTTCGAAGGGGGGGGCAATGTACTGGGGATGTCCCCAGTTGGTGATGGTTCTTTGCTCGCTCCGATCCCGGCAATATGCCTGGATCACACTGCCGTATTCCTTGTGCTCAGCCGTGTTGCCCCGATACAGTTGCTGATCTTTGAACTTGAGTGCAATATCTGAATAATCCGATCCGTCGAAGATGTTGTACATCGGCATGACATCGTCTTCTTTTACCGGGAATCCACCCAGCGTTTTGGCGTTGAGAGATTGAATGCCGATGGCATATTGCTGGTCCCGCACGACTCCCACCGTTTCGCCGACGATGGCCTTGATGGTGGTGGGGTAGGGGCCCCACACCGCGAGGTCTGTTTTTCCTGTCGGTTCTACGGAGCGTAATTCAAAAGAGACATGACTATTGTGGGCAGTGTAAGCCACCACTGCCTTGATGTTGGTATCATCAAAAAATAGATGCATTTCTGAATCGGATGTGTGCCAATCCATCCGACTGGGTGAATGGAAGGATCCATCGACGCGAAGGCTGAGAACAGGGGCCTCTACTCCCTCCGGCAAGTAGTTGATTTCGTCCGGCAATGATGTCAATGAATGCAGATGTCCAGCTTTGATTTGAACCTGCATGGAGTCAGTCTTCAGCACTTCGGCAGAAAGGGTGATGAAGACAGATACCGAGAGACATTTCCATGCCAGAAGGAATATCAGGATGTTCCTTCCTTGCACACCTGGTTGAGCGAGATTTGATAATTTGATCACTTCAACGAGGTTGCTGACAGTTGTTTAATTGTCAAGTCCCTGCCCCCTGTAAATGAAGGTGAATATCAAAATACGATTCGAACATATGGTCTGATGAAGCCCAGCGCAGAAGCCTTTTTAGCCTTGCTTCCGGAGAGTTAAATGATCACCGGGCTCGGGTTAAGAATCCGGGTAGCACTCTCTCAAGTTGAAATGAAACATTTCCTGATGGCATTGATCAAGCAATTTGATGCCGCTTGAAAACCTCAGGTTCTGTCTCGGTATGTTTCCTCATTTTTCGGCTGTTGAGGGAATCTCTATTCTTCGTATCTGTCCATGGATGCCTCCGATGGCTGCGGCTCGATCCTGCGGCTGCATGGCAATCGCATAAGCCCATACATCGATGACGGGTTCATGGAATTCCTCTTGTGTCGTCAATATGACATGGAGATCGGCTGTGTGCAGATACTTCAAACGTGCCCCTTCATCCGATTCCAATTGCCGGGACAGTTGCTCTGTTTCTTAAAAATATCATCAATATTTAGCAAGGTGAGCGAGCAATCTCTTCCCACAGCAAGTAAATCTTCCAGGATTAGTTGATCACAGCCTGTTTTTGTCAGGAGATGGTCACGTCTCATCTAGAAAAACCTGAATGAATTCGAAGGAAAATAGATCATTCATAATGGGGGGGAAGGGTTTTTGAAACAGGTTGACGATTCAATATGCCTATTCGAGAGACTCATTTATTTAATTAGATTATTCAATATCTGCTTAAGCCTTATACTGGGATCTCATCAAATTATACTTGAAAAGTTTCACGTTTTTACTGAAGTTTTATTTGACAAATCCGATAAGGATGAGCGGGGGTTACTTAAAAACAAATTAAGTTGGTTTACGCTTATTTTTCTAAAAATTCTGGAGTCATCCGGATTTGAGTCATCCTGATTTAAGACTTATGTATTTCAATAATCCAAATCAGAAAAAATGTGGCAATCAATCGCAACTCATCATGCGGTTGCGTTCCTTGCTTGCTTTGGGGACAATTTGTATTTCATTGAACGCCAGGAGCGAAACATTCGACCTCCAGCAACTGTCTCCTGTTGAAAACTTCCGCTATAGCGTCGATCTCAGCACTCGCTTCCTTCACGATTCGTTTCCCAACAAGAGTGGTTTTCAAAATGCAGTGGGTTTTGATGCATACACCAAGATTACAAGTGCCGAGCGGGATTGGGCTACTATCGTGATTCAGCTTTACGGAATGAGGCTCGACGGTCATCCGCGGCCGGCTCCTTTCTATGAAGGTGAGGACGATTGGGAATTGATGCCTCGCATCAACACGATGAATATTCACCTTCTTCCTGACCGCAGCCTGAATCTCAAAATCGGACACTACGAAATCCCATATGGTCTTGAAGTTCCCATCAATTCCAATGGAACTATCCGCCAGCTCAACCACGGCCCCAACTTGGGTGTCAAGGTTGATTATGGTGTGGGGCTTAACGGGACACTGAAGCACTTTCAATATGATTTCGGTATTAGCCGAGGTGCTGGTGTTGAATTTGATCTCGACACTGATGCCTACATTTTTGCTGGTAGAATAGGAACAGTTACCGATCGCGAATCTTTTTATGGAGTCAACTCGGTAGGCCTGTCTGTTTTTCACATGGAATCGGATAAAGCTGGAAGCAACACGCTTCGCAGGCAACGGGTTGGATTGGATGGGCAATATTACATGGGCCCTTTTGGTGCCATGGGTGAGTTCTCTGTCGGTCATGATTCCGATCGCTTCCTCGTGAACTCCCTTGCGGAATTGAATGTTGTTAACAGGAAGGAAACCTTGCTTTTCTATTTGCAGTACCGGCATCGAAGCATTGACCGCCCGGCTGCTTGGGACCGATTCGCTAACATTGGGGCAGGTATACGATGGGCTCCTGATAACCATTGGGCATTGAGTGCTCAGATTGATCGGACAGTTGAGCACTTCGGATCTCTACCCGAATCCACTTTGGCTCAACTGCAGCTTCGCTACAGATTTTAAATCAGGTATAACCTATCATGAAACGCATTTTACTCATTCTCTTGTCTGGATTGGCATTCATGGCTCCGGTCGAACAATCCTGCGGACAAGCTTTTTGTGCTTTGAGAGATCCGAATAGGATGATTGGTGAACTTTTTCCGAGTTTCAGTCAGTTTAAATCGATCACTGTCACCATTGGTAAGACAGAAGTTGAAGCTATCGAAAAAGCAACTGGACTCAAATGCGATCCGCGTGAATTCGGTCGCCATCGCCTGTATGCCATTTTTAAGGAAGGTAATTTGAAAGGGTTTGTTCAATCCAGAAGCGAAATCGTTGATTGGGGCATCGCGGAGATAGTCATCGCGACAGATACGGATGGTCAGTTGAAGGGATTCCGTTTTCAGCGGTGCCGCAGCCGACATCGTAATGCCGCTGAGGCGGATTCTGTTCAGGACATTCTAAGACAGTTGACCTCCAATGAATTGATATCCATCGTAAATGACGAAAAAGCCAGGCAATCTATCATTGAGCAAGCTAACCTTTCGAAAAAAGTTGATCCACTTTTGAAGGGAATCCTATCTGGCGTTGCCAAGATGCAGGTGCTTATGCAAATAGTCTGGGATGACAAAATTGCTGCTTTGATCAATTGAACTTATCCGTCATTAAAAAGCCGATTCCTCCATGCCGATTCGATCATACATAATGGTGCTAGTGCTCTGGATTGTCGCTGGTGGTGTTGCCCTCAATTTTCTTCAAAGCAGGTTGAATCAGACGCAACTGCTATCAGAACGCAAAACCTACGAATCCCTGCAGTGGATAGCCAAATTCGAATCGATTGGTTACTCCATGAATACGATTTTTACTCTGGGGGATCTGTATTTTGGTTCTGCGAATGTTTATATACTGCCTGGGCTTATTAATCGTCACAACCAGTTTGAAGCGTCTGCATCCCAGATGATGCCCTCTAAGGAAGAAGTGTTTTTTGATCGATTTACCAGTTATATCGAAAGCATCCGTGATCTTGGAAAGGTCCTCGCGAGAGCTGAAAGCGCTGATAAGATTGCGAATGCTCTTGATGAGTACGACCGCATAAGCGCCGAAATGATTCAGCATTTTGATTGGATCAAGGATCAATCCAAAAGCAGCCTTAAATCTGCAGAGATTGCCCAAATAAATGCTTCCCACCGAAAAGTAACATACAATACAGCTGCCATTTCAGTCTTTCTGCTTGTCTCTGCCGCGATTTTTACATGGGCACAGCGTCGCCTTTCGAGTCCCGTTCGGCAGATGGCGACCGCAGCCGGAAACTCCATCAAGCGAAATGAACCTTTCACTTCACCGGTGACTCAGGTCAAAGAACTCAACAGTTTGTCTTCCTCCATCACGACGCTGGTCCATAGTCTGGAGGATCTGGTTCATAAACGTACAGCCAGCCTGGAGGAGCGAACGCAGGAACTCATATCTGCACGCGATCTCGCGGATGCTGCCAATGCGGCCAAGAGCGAGTTTCTAGCGACTGTGAGTCATGAAATACGAACTCCGATGAACGGCATCATTGGTATGAGTGAGCTTCTTCATGATTCAGATCTAAATACAGAGCAGTGCAAGTATGTCGAGACTGTTTCGCAATCAGCCCAAATACTCATGTCCATCATTAACGAGATACTTGATTTCTCCAAGATTGAGGCTGGCAAGATGGAGCTTGAAGTGGTCCGCTTTGATCTGAAAAAAGTGTTGGAGGATGCGGTTGATGTGCTGGGACACCAGGCTTCAGAGAAAGGAGTCGAATTGTCGCTCTATACCTCTCCGAACTCACCATCCCACATGATGGGTGATCCCAACCGACTCCGCCAAATCTTTCTTAATCTGCTTGGCAACGCGATCAAATTTACTCGCAGAGGAGAGGTTTCGATTCGAGTAAATGCAACATTGACATCAGAAAAAGGGGTGTATCGTTATAAGATAGCGGTAAGGGACGATGGAATTGGTGTTACCCGTCAAAATCAGGATAAGCTTTTCAAATCTTTCAGCCAAATAGATGGTTCGACAACAAGAAAATATGGGGGCACTGGACTAGGGCTCGCTATTTCTCAACGGCTCGCCAACTTGATGGGTGGACAAATCAGCGTGCGGAGTCTGCCAGGCAAAGGATCTTTGTTTTTGCTGGATATACCTTTGTCAATAGATTTCAAATCTTCAAGCCTCCCCGTTTCACGCCCTAGATTCTTTCATAAAAATTTTCTCATCATGCATGGGCATTCCCGCTCAAGTCATGCTCTGGAGCGATCTTTGCGTAAGGAGGGTTGCGTCATCATGTCGCCAATTTCCGCCGGTAGTTGGAATGAAATAATAAACGCTCTTCCAAGCAAGATCCAATCCTTCGACCTTGCCATCGTGGACCTCGACCTTCCTCACCAACAGGCGCTCAGGTTCATTGACCACATAAGTAAATTAAGTGGAGGGAGGCGGATTCCCATTGTGGGCCTTACCTCCAACGAAGGCCTTCTTTCCAAGGAGCTCGTGTTGAAGCTAAGAAAAGTTCTGGTCAAGCCTGTCACGACTTTTCGCTTGACGCGTTTCATTAGCAGCATAATTGCAGGTCCACCGGTCACTGACAAGGAATCTCCAGTCAATGGAGAAGACCGGGTTCCGCGTGCCCCGCTCTCGTCTTCGTTTGTCAAAAAGGAGAACGAAATTCTTCTCGTTGAAGACAATGAGGTTAATATCATGATATCCAAGAGGTATCTTAAAAAGCTTGGTTATGAACCAGATATTGCAAAAAGCGGGATGGATGCCATTCGTGCTTGGAATCAAAAACACTATGACCTGATCCTCATGGATTGCCAAATGCCGGGTATGAGCGGTTACAGTGTCACAGCCGAGATTCGCCGCCTTGAATCAGAAAATCCTGCATTACCCAGAACCCCCATTATCGCTGTCACGGCAAACGCGATTGAGGGGGATCGAGAGAGGTGTCTGGCAGTAGGCATGAACGATTACATCAGCAAGCCGCTGGAAATAAGTGAACTGACCTCGGTGATCAGTGCCCATTTGAATCCAATGGTTTAAATTCATAGTCATTAGAGTAAGAGCTTAATCCGGTATTCCCATTATCCTTAAGCTCGAAGTTAATGATTTAGATCTGCTTTGATTGCAGAAAACTCCTGCTATTCATTTCCTTTATAACTCAGCTTCGGCTCCCATTGTCCTCTCACCCATATGATGACAAAAAGATTGAATGATAGGCAGGGATCCTAAGGTTAGAAGTTGTAAAAGAGTCTCAACTTTTTAAGTTCACTTGCTTTCATCTGGATGAAGAACTAAAAGAATTTTTCAGCTCCATGATAGGGAAGGAAGCACCGGAACTGATGCCTGGATTTGCAGGAAAGATGGGAATTCAAGAAGTCTGAGGTTGTTGAATTGATGGGTAATAAGCACGCCGTGACGACTTTCGGTGTGGATTGGAATTCGCCGCCTCTCTATCCAAGCGTCGTCATCTGGGGCCTGTCTAACAGTATTTCCTCTCCCAACATATCGAGAACCATTTGGAAATGCCACGTGATGTGGCATGGGGGTTTGTTGATGAAGGTAAATTTCGCAAGCTCGATATCCATATCGCCTGCGGCAAAAGGAAAACACAAGGGGACAGGGATTTAATCGCGGAGCAAAACATGAATTTCAATATGTTGAAGCTATTGAAAGACTCATAGCTGCTACCCTCTGCGATATAAGAAATCAATCTCAATCAAAATAAATCAACTCCCTTTGTATTGCATCGCATTCCTTTGTGTTTCCGGCTTTTCATTGAGCGTCGCAGACCTGAAGAATATCTCCTTGCCGCCGGATGCATTCCGGCTGCCTGATGGATACACTCTTGAAATGGTTGCCGCCCCTCCGTTGGTTCAGCACCCTGTCCACATGTGCTTTGATGAAGGAGGTACGCTTTACGTCACGAACAGTTCAGGGGACAGTCGCAAGGCACCGGCTCAGCTCAAGGCACCAAGCCATCGGGTCCTGCGCCTCGTCGACCGCGATAGAGACGGAGTCTTTGATTATTCTTCCGTTTTTGCTGACGAATTACCATTTCCTGAAGGCATCCTCGTTCATAAGGTTGCCGTCTATGTCGGAGCGCCACCGCACATCTGGAAATTCACTGTCACAGATGGTGACGATGTGGTAGATGAGCGGGTATCCTGGTTTAATGGTGGTTCCATTGGGGCTTGTTATAACGATATGCACGGTCCTTATCTGGCGCCTGACGAGTATTTTACTGGTGCAAGGGAGGCTTTCAGGAGCAGTCCCTGCAACTCGGAAAAGGACAGTGGCACAGAGGAAGAGTAGCCCACATCTTTCGCGCCAAACCCTATGGCAGTGATCTTGAGGTGCTCATTACCGGAGGGTTGAACAATCCGGCAGGGCTGGTATTGTCGTGCTCCGAAGCGATGCACTTGGGTTCGATGGCGAGTTGCTTTGCGCTGACTTTAACCTGAGGCGGGTTTCGCGATACAGGCTGAGTCCGTCGGGGTCTTCCTTTTCAGCCGAGATGGATATATTGATGGAGAGTGATCAAAAGGATTATACTCTGCTTCGACGAATGATCAAAAAAATGTCAGCTCCATGCAGTGTGACGCGTTCCTTGTCTTAACAATTTCATATGATGAACTTCTGAGTGTGTGGGAAAACGCCAGGATTGCATGTAACTGGATGTAATGAGGTAGGTGCGTCTTTGACGCCGGTCAGGTCTGAAGTATGTCAGTCTCTTCATGTGCTTACGGTCAAGCCGAGCTCGATTGAGTGCTGCTTGACCGGCATTGAAATGTTTTTCATGGCTACATACAGTTTAAAAGTATCTATAACATCATGACGAAGAACAAAAGTTTACTCATTGGATTCACAGTTGTTGCCATTCTGGCTCTGTTATGGGCGGTTTTCGGGAATGAACCGTTAGATAATCAGTCTACCTTCAAGAATGAAACCGAAGCTCGGGTTTACTTAAGGTCACAAGTCGCCAGTGGACAAATGTCTGAGTTGGAAGCGCAGCTCAGACTAGCTGAAATCATAGCCGGGCAAAACAAGGCCCAGAGAAAAGAGAGCAAGAAAAAAGGTAACTCGGGGAAGAAGGAAATGTTTGAGTCCCTCAGGGAAGCGGTTGAACGAGGTGAAATGACGAAAGAAGAAGCCATGGAGAAATTCAAGAACCGAAAGACGGCTGAGAAGGATTCAGGAAAAGCGTCTTCCCAAAAAAAGCAATGAATGCCTGACTGACATGAGAGTGATGAATGCATTGATTTCAAGACCCTTGAGTGCCTCGTATGGCAAGAAAGAGATAAAAGCCGGTATCCCAAACTCGGGTTTTACCCTGATTGAACTTCTGGTGGTCATCGCCATCATCGGGATCCTGGCAGGTATGTTATTGCCAGCCCTTTCCAAGGCCAAGGATCGGGCCAAGCGGACTCACTGCCTGAATAACGTGCGGCAGCTGCAACTGGGCGTCTCCATGTATGCAGATGACCATGACGGCTACCTGCCCCCCCGGGATTACGATGCAGGTGAGGTTTGGATGGATCGTCTCGAGTCCTATTACGGGACGCGAGGTGTGCTGAAGTGTCCGGTAGATAGGGGCAAACGTGAAAACGATTATCTGATGAACGGTTTTGTTGATTTCTTCGCTGTGGAATCATTTCGAGGCGATTGGAATGCTTTTTTCGGGGCCTACAAGTCGGGTGGGTTCCCTGGCATGAAACTGGCCGCGATACCAGAACCTTCCGAAACGATTGTGCTCGGGGAAAGGAAGGCTGAATCAGAAGGTGATGCCTACATGGATATCTGGCCGCCTGAGTATGGTAGCGACCATTTGACCGAGGTGGCTCATGGCAAGCATCGCTCGGCAGGCAATGAGCAGGGTGGTGGTTCCAATTACGGTTTCATTGATGGCAGTGTGCGCTTTCTCAAATTCGGAGAAGCCTTCAGCCCCCAAAACCTTTGGGCGGTGACGGACGAATTCCGAAATGCTTCGCTGCCTGAACTCTGATAAATTGCATCAGGGGTATCCAAAGCCAGGGCCTTTATATTTTCAGGACATTACCTTGAACGAAAAGTGAATACTTTTCAAAAAGACCTGAGCGATGTACTTCAGGCAAATTCCGGAGGAGGATATTTCGTGATATTTCAGTAATGTCAACAGAGCTATATCAACCAAACTGAGCTCACTGCACGTGTTTCTCACCCCTCGCAGTTTACTGTGGATGGTTTCCTGCACTGCAGAACAGCATCGAACCTGCGAGTTTCTTTACAGCACAAGGCTGTATGGCCTGCTTGAGGATATCATGATTCTTTGAGGGAATGAATTTATGCGAGCGCCAAAGCCAGAGGGTAATACCTGACGGGACCATAATCGATGATCCCTTTGGATGGCTGGTCGATGTTCACAAGTGCATTCTGCATGATGTCATTGAATGAATACAGATACCATGAGCATCCAATAGTCATAAAAATGTCACTGATCTGCCTATAAATTGTCATTGATCGGTCTACCAATGCTTCTATGATTAAAAACATGAAACCGGCACTTATACTTTTCGCCATGGTCTTAATAGCCAATAGCAACAGAGCCGATTGGCAGGCGTTCAATGACAGTGCGAATAAGAATGGAGGTACCGATGATCCTACGGTGACCACCATCAACATTGGACGGAGCAGCCCGGGCCCTGTTGAGGAGGAACTCCTGCAGTTCGGTAGCGGGGACGGCACAGGTGTGATAGCACGCTATGAGGAAACTGTGTCAACCGGTAGTGTGTTCTGGACGTCTGATTCGATCACAGTCGATCCTCAGAGTGATGCTGCTACCCTGTTTGGTGAGGTATTGGATCTGAATGGGAACATCAGTTATGGCGATGCTCCGGGGTGGCATGTGGATTTGGTCCTGGAGGGTCTGGACCCCCAGCGCACTTATACCTTTGCCGGGACGGCCATGCGGGGAGGCGGCCAGGGTTATGCCGAGCGTACGACCAACTGGCAACTGTTGGGAGGCGATACCTTCACTTACGCGAGTTCTCAGGGTGCCTGGAAGGTTGGGGAAGACAGTGTCGAATTCAGTACCGGTCACAACAAGGTGGGATACGTGGCACGATGGACCGGTATGGCGCCGGGTTCCGATGGTAAAATTATCATTCGTACCAGCCACACGGTTGGCGAGGCCAACGGTGGACTCCCCGGAGCTCATGCCTACAAAGGCTATGCAGGCGGAGTGTTCATGCTGGAGCTGGAGCCCCCACCTGCTGCTGGCTGGCAGGCGTTCAATGACAGTGCCAACAAGAATGGAGGTACTGACGATCCCACGGTGACCACCATCAATATTGGACGGAGCAGCCCGGGCCCTGTTGAGGAGGAACTCCTGCAGTTCGGTAGCGGGGACGGCACAGGTGTGATAGCACGCTATGAGGAAACTGTGTCAACCG
>Ga0163179_10003494_pt1 | contig 10677 bp, 3 predicted proteins | sample AtlANTMetagenome_FD_109643 | JGI IMG/M metagenome (GOLD analysis project Ga0163179, IMG submission 109643) | Marine eukaryotic phytoplankton communities from the Atlantic Ocean - Atlantic ANT 2 Metagenome | ecosystem: Environmental > Aquatic > Marine > Oceanic | place: North Atlantic Ocean... | reverse complement strand
TTGGCATTGGATTGGCTCGACATCTTTAATCTAAAAATTGATTCGGTAATTGATCACCGCAGTCCTTTCCCGGGCGATGTTTCCGTAGGGACTTAGGGGACTGAACCGGTAATCTTGATCTCCAATATTGAGCACACCAACACTGATCTCGCTCTGGTTGCGGTTGAAGCGGTAACCGATTAGAGCGTTGATCTGCAAGGTGTCATCACCTGTGCGGGTTACCTTGCCTGGAGTGAGTCCCCGCGGGTCGTCGTCCAGTTCCTGCTTATACCAGTTCGCTTCAACCGTTGCGAACATTCCGCTTGGTGAATTCCAGTGAGCGTTTAAGCTAACTTCGTGCAGGGTCGCGGCATTCTTGAGATCTGCGAAAGGTTCCCCCGAAGCTACCAGTTCCGGGAACACAGTCCGCAGGTCCGAGCGGGTGGCCCGGTAGCCAGCTCCAACCGCTAGCTGATTTCCAATCAGTTTATTGAGCGTAAAATTGTGAGAGACTTCGCGGTAGTCGAGTGTCTGCGACGCACTATCGGGAAAGAAGGCTGGCGTGATGGGGAAAACCCCGGAATCATAGCCGGTAAAGGCGCCGATCGTCCGATCCACGTCCTGTTCGATTACCCTTAAATTTGCACCCCACCATGTCCGTTTCGGCAAACTTCCCTCAACGCTAAGACCCACAATCTGATAGAAAGGGTTCTCGACTGAACCAGCCAAAGATTCCGAAATGACCGTTCGGTATGCCTGGTTGAATCCGGCCAGTTGAACCGGTTCCAAGCGGACACTTTCATCGAAAGTCACGCCCCCCATTCCCTCAGTGTAAACTCCGCGCATCCTGAACTGGCGCGATGGAGAATACCTAAACCCAAATTTTCCGGAAAGGCGGTCTTTCTCTCGTTGAAGGTCATTTACAGGTGGATTCCGGAAATTGTCCGGGTGCTCGATCCTGTCCCACGAAAACCCGCCAATAAGCGTCAGATCCTTGATAACATTCCAGTAGTCATATCCATAAATGGTCATTCGCTGGAAATCAGCCTCGGTTCTCTGAAGGGCGGCAGGAGTTGAAAAGCCTCCGGCGAAATTCGGGCGAACCAGCGAGAGATTACTCTGAGTCTCAAACTTGCCTGTCTGCAGGCGCCCACCCGCGACAATCAGGTTTTGGTCCGACTGCAGGATTTGCTGGATCTCCGCAGTGTAGATTTCAAATGACCGATTCGTATCGAAGGCAAAAGGCGCCGAACTTACCCCGACCACGTCTCCCTGCCCTAGGTAGGGCCTGATTCCCTGGCTAAGATTATCGGAATACACCAGCGACTGCCAGTCGGTCCCGAGCGATACCGCAGCCGGATCCGCATTTCTTAAGGCCGGATCGGTGAATTGATCGAATCCAAAATTGTTCGGTTGGATAAAACCCGGACGAAGCCCTGCGCTGTCCCTCTCGATTAATAACTGCTGTGCCGACGGGTCGGTTAGGCGCTGGTCCGCACTCAACCGTCCAGCCAGAAAAAGGGTGTGGGAGCCAGGTGCCCACCGATGGTTCCAGCCGCCAAGTAAAAGACCAGGTTCCTGAGATTCTTCAAAGTCTAGACCAGGAGCTAATGGCAGATTGTCATAGGTCTCGAAATTGTCCCCGCTTTGTTGGTCCGCCCATTTTCCGAGAAAATAGAAAACGTCGTCTGGGGTTGGCTGCCACTTGAGCTGACCGTAAAGCTCTTGGAGATTCGCCTCCGAGTTCAGTCGTTCCCCGGGATCGTCACGGTAGTAGGCATCAATACCAAAGCTCACATTCCCCGATGTCCCGAACACCGATGCATTTGAGCGAAGCTCCTCAGTGCTCCGCCATTCGCTCGAAAAACTTGCACCCATGCCATCCTCTTCCATCAGTCTTGAGTATTCCTGTTGGGAAACGAACTGGGACAATTGTCCTCCACCTACGGGCGAAAGAAGGTTTGAAAGCAGGAGTTCATTGAACCAGGGCGTTTCGTATCGGAGCTCGATCCGCTTCCGATCCCGCAAGGCGTTGAACGAGTTGGCCAGAAACAGGTGGGCGGAGGGATTTGTATAATCGTTCTCCACAGCGTGAGTCGCCTCACGCACAGCCACATTGCGCATTCCCGCATTCTGATAGATCTTCGCAAGGTTAGCACTCCGCACGGCCTTGTCTTGGTCCAGTAATTGCTTCGAGCGGAACACCCGGCGATTGTCATTCAATTCGATCGACTTCTCGAGATCCGTAATCGCTTGGTTAGTCCGGTTCCGCTGTTGTAGTTCGAGGGCGGAATAGAGAAGCGGGGTCGGGTCTTTAGGATCCAATTTTTTTGCTAGATCCAAATCCTTACGTGCATCGACCGGTTTGTCCTCCATGCTGAAGGCTTTCCCCAGATAGCTGTGAAATCCCGAGACCGTCGGCTCGACTGTTGCTGCCGTCTGAAGATCTCCACGCCCGCCTTCGAGGTCGCCCCTTTTGATTTTGGTTAGTCCTAGGCCCAACCACCCATTTCCCAGTGCACCGTCCAGACGGACGGCTTCCTCAAAAGACTGCCGTGCTTCATCAATTAAGTTATCCGCACTCAGAACGAACCCTTTCAAAGCATGTGCTTGTGCATTTTTCGGCGTGAGGCGCATAGCCCTTTCAAGTGCCGCCGTGGCCTCTTTGGTTCGGGAAAAGGAAAACTCCAGTTCCGCCAAACGCGTCCAAGCGTAGCCGTTTTTGGGAGTTATCCGTGTGGCTAGACGCGCTGCCTCCCGCGCGCCATTAAGATCCGAGCGCGATTGTAGATAATAGCTCTCCGCCATTGCCTCCCCGGAAGTTACAAAAGACTTCGGATCCCGCGCCTTTTTTTCGTTGAACTTCACCGCCGCGATCATCCTTTCGATGGCTCTCCGGCTGGGATTGTCAGCAGCCATTTCGCCGAGTCCGGCACGAGCTTCGTCTACGCGACCAACACCTAATAATACCCCAGCTCTGTATAGTTTCCCTCCGATACTGGCGGCGGCATTTTCTGGATATTTCTCGAGCGCTCCGATTAGATCCCCAGCACCATAGGCTCGTAATGAATCACTTGCCGCGAGGCGGTCGCCTTGGCTCATTTCGAGTTCGGAAGGATCAAGAATCGCCGGGTAATGAAGTGCCCACTGGAGTAGGTTGGATACTATAATTGCAGCGGTTTTTTTCGGAGACTGCCCCGGCAACGCTTCGCCAGCTTCCCCGGCGTCTAAGACCAGTTCTCCCTGCTGGTTTTTCAATATCACCTGGCCTTCTAGCACTTGAAATTTCGACAACCCGTTTTCCGACACCTGAACATAAAGTTGCGTTCCTCGCATCGCGCCGTTAGCAGCCGGAGTCGAAATATCGATCTCGCCATCTTTCTCCCGGCTAAAAATAAACGCCGCGCCACCTTTCAGGTCTAGCTTTGACTTATCGTCTTCAAAAAGTCCGCGGGTTAACTGAACCGTTGTGAACTGCTTCAACCGCATTGTGTAAAGGTCGGTAAGTTTCAGCGTCGCACGGCTTCGCTGTCTCGTCCTTATTCTGTCACCGACTGCCAGCGACTGGCCTGTCCCTGCGGGCTTCCAGCCTCCCCCCGTCGAAGACTGAACTATATTTTCAGCGGCAAGCACTCTCGCATCTTGTGCACTTGCGATTCCCAAAGAGATTCCGCAAACCCATACAGGAATGAATAAACGGCCGATCAGCATTGAACGGAAATAGGGTAAACGTAAATTACCGAACATTTTGGTTGAGAGGATAGCGATTTTCACTAGTCCGAACAAGGGTAAATTTTAGTCATTGCCTGCACCTAAACTTCTTATTTTGTGATTTCAATTTGATCGGATTTCCGAATACTCTTTTTAAAGTTCGTGATTATCAAAAAACATGGATTAATATTAATAGATGAATAAGACGTATAATCAAAAAGGTTTAATATGAGATTTGGGTGGCAAAATTTCCTGCTCGTTCTGATTCTCTGCCTTGGGGATTCGCTTAGTGGGCAGGAGCCTACAAATAACAACTTTGCTAATTCACAGGTGATTACCGAAGTCTCAGGAAATGTATCGGGAAGTAATGTGAATGCTACTCTCGAAGACGGTGAACTGACAACAACCGCCGGACTTGAGGCAGGCGGGTCCGTATGGTTTTCATGGGAAGCTCCCGAAACCGGAGTTTTTAGGTTTGAATTGACAGCTGACTTTGATTCCCAACTTGGTATTTTTAGTGGCGAAGATTTTTCGGGCCTGACCCTTCATGGTGAGAGCGATACGGATCCTCCTGGTGGCGATTTTGTGATGTTGTGGGTCAACGAAGGTGTAAACTACCGGATACGGGTCACGGGCTTTCAAGCTGAGACTGGTCCGTTTGTGCTTGAATGGTCCAAGGTTCCATCGCCTGCAAACGACAACTTTGCCGATGCACAGGTGGTTGTTGGAGCGGAGGTGGAGGGAGAACTATCCGGAAGCAATTTTGGCGCTACTATGGAACCCGGTGAACCGGTAACCACCGCTGGATTCGAGGCAGGCGGATCCGTATGGTATTCATGGAGAGCTCCTGCAACCGGGACTTTTAGCATTCGATTGACGGCTGATTGGGATGCTCAACTCGCCATTTTTACTGGCGAAGAAGTGGGAGCACTGACTGTCCTTGACGAGAGTGATCCGCTGGACGGTGAAGGAGATGCTGTAGTGATATTGGCAGCCGAAGAAGGTGCAAGCTACCGGGTGAGGGTAACAGGTTATTCGATTGATCGAGGCCCGTTTTTGCTGGAACTGTCCATCCACCCTGTATTCCAGAAAATGTATACCTTTGGAGCTTCAGCGGGCAGTTTGCCCTTGGGCTGTTTGGTGCAGGGTGTCGACGGCGACTTCTACGGCGCGACTTCTATCGGTGGTGTAACTGACAATGGCACGCTCTTTAAAATGACTCCTGACGGGGTGATTACGACGCTGGTTGAATTCTCGGGCAAGAAGGGTCCCAATAAAGGAGGGGCCCTAGGGGGAGTTACCTTATTACAGTTTCGTGATGGAGAATTCTATGGAACGACTGGAAGATTTGGCGATATTCCAGCTACCATCTTCAAGGTTACCACTGATGGAGTGTTTACTACCTTAGTCGAGTTTGCTGAGGGCGAGAATCAACTAGCCACTATGGTTCAGGGTAGCGACGGAGACTTTTACGGAGTGACTAGTGGTCGCGACGAGGTTGATGGCACGATCCTTAACCACGGCACAATCTTCAGGATGACACCTGCGGGCGTGTTAACGACTCTGCTAGAGTTTACCGGCACCGAGGGTCCTAATCTGGGTAGCTCGCCCGAAGCTGCTTTGGTGCAGGGTAGTGACGGGAACTTTTATGGAACAACTCCTTTTGGCGGTGCAGACGACCAAGGCACGATCTTCAGGATGACAGCTGAGGGATTGTTAACCACCCTCTTTGAATTCGGCAGAAACGACAACGGTAGCCTTCCTTACGCAGCCTTGGTGCAGGGCAACGATGGTGACTTTTATGGAACAACCCATCTCGGTGGGATCGGCTATGGGACGGCTTTCAAGATCACACCTGGCGGGGAGTTGACGACGCTTGTGCAGTTTACTGGAGTCGAGGGCCCAAGTAGTGCCGCCTTGGTGCTGGGCAGTGACGGCACATTTTACGGAACAACTGCTGAAGGCGGCGAGGACAACCAAGGCACGATCTTTAGAATGACAGCTGAGGGAGTGTTAACGACCCTGGTTGAGTTTAGTGGAACTGGGGCTGCCGACGTAGGGGCTTTTCCCGATGGTGCCTTGGTCCTGAGCAGTGGTGGGGATTTCTATGGAACGACTAATAGAGGTGGGTTTGACGGTAATGATGTGGGAACGGTCTTTAGACTGACACCTGAGGGAACATTGACCACTCTGGTTGACTTTGCTGCCAGGGGGGGCGGCGGCGTGGGTGGCAGTCCCGCAGCCGCGTTGGTCCTCGGTGATGATGGAAACTTCTATGGAACAACTGAATTCGATGGTGCGACTGACTCCGGCACGGTCTTTAAGATTACGCCTGCGGGCGTAGCAACGAGGCTGGTTGAGTTTACCGGATTAGTAGAGCCCAATCTAGGACGTTCCCCTCAGGCCGCCCTAGTTCAGGGCAGCGACGGAAACTTTTACGGAACAACTGAATTCGGCGGTGCGAACGACTGGGGCACAGTTTTCAAGATCACACCTGAGGGAGTGTTAACGACGCTGGTTGAGTTCGGTAGAAGCGAGAATGAAGATTATGGTTACTCTCCCACAGCCGCTTTGGTGCAGGGCAGCGACGGTAACTTCTATGGAACAACTGCTGAAGGCGGCGCGACCAACCACGGCACAGTTTTTAGGATGACGCCTACGGGCTTGTTAACGACGCTTGTTCAGTTTACTGGTATCGAAGGCGAAAATCTTGGAAGCGCCGGCACCGCCGCCATGGTGCAGGATAGTGACGGGAATTTCTACGGAACAACTCCTGCAGGCGGTGTAGACGATGACGGCACGGTCTTCAAGATGACGCCCGGGGGAGTTTTAACGACCCTCTTTGATTTTGGTGAAAGCCAGGCTGACGAAGCTGGCAGGAATCCCCGGGCCGCCTTGATGCAGGGCGGCGACGGGGACTTCTATGGAACGACAGCCTCCGGCGGCGCTGATGATAAAGGGACGATCTTTAAGATTACTCCAGAGGGAGTATTAACGATTCTCTTTGATTTTGGTGCATGGGAAACCGACGATAATGGCTGGGAGCCCACAGTCCCTTTGGTAGAGGGCAGTGACGGAGACTTCTATGGAACGACAGCCTCTGGCGGAGCAGACGGCAAAGGGACGATCTTCGAGATGACTCCTGAGGGGGTCGTGACGACGTTTCACGAATTCAGGGGTGATGGATCCTCGGAAGCCCCCCTCGTGGTGGGCCCCGATGGAGATCTTTACAGCACCCAAACGGCTTTTGGTACAAGTGGTGCAATATTTCGCTTGGTGTATCGCGGAGTTCCCACAGCCTATCTTTTATCACCACCGCAGCCCTTGGAGGGTCTGACTAGCACAAGCGCAGTCCTGAGATCCATTGTCAACCCACGTGGATCAGTTATTGAGGAGGTTCTGATCGAATACGGCACCGACGGTGTCACTTTTTCGAACACGGTCGCCATCCCGCTGACCCTTGCCGGGTATCAAGGGATAGAGGTTGGCAGGACCGTGAGTGGCCTCAGCGTGGGCACCACTTATTATTACCGTTTCCGCATAATAACAAGCAGTGCTGTCGAAACGGTTAGTCCCGTGCAGAGTTTTTCGACCCTTGCCAAACCAACTGTCGCGATTGTCCCAGCTAGCGAGATTACTCCGGGGACTGCGCGTCTCAATGGCCTTGTGAATTCCCGTAACTTCGATGCTGATGTGATCTTTCAGTATGGCCTTGACGGAAATAGCTTTTCGAGTTTTGTCATGGCGGAGCCAGAAATGGTAACGGGCAGCGCGGAGACGGAGGTTAGTGCGCAAATTGCGGGTCTAGATGCAGGGCAAACATATTATTACCGCCTTGTGGCCTTTAGTATTGGCGGGACAGCAGTGAGTGGACAGGGGAGTTTTCGGACCTTGACCGAACCGGTTTCGGTGCTTGTTGGTGCAAGCGCGCTATCAACAACTCGGGCCCAAGTCGTTGGGAGCGTGGATGCTAGGGGGGCGGACGCTACCATTGATTTCGAATATTGGCCTGAAGATAAAACATCAGCTGACGCTATAAAGGTGCCAGCGACGCCTGCTGTGGTGTCGGGCGAGGGTTCAATCGAAGTTCAGGCCACTCTTACTGGATTGGCCCAAGGCACAACGTATCATTACCGGATCCGAGCGGTTGGTTCGGGGGGCACGGGGCTGAGCGAGACAGGAACTTTTTCACTGAGCCTTCTATCCGGCCTGGATCAAACTTTCCCCGATCCGCCAACTGCGGCGACGGGTGAAGTTACGGTAAATATTGATCCACCAGAAATTGGAGGGTGGCGCTTTGCCGGAGAACGGCAGTGGCGCCTTTCCGGAGAAATCGTTGGAAATCTGGGCAGCGGAGACCGTCTGATTGAGTTTCGGCCGGTGCCGGGCTACATCAATCCTCCAACCCAACCTGTAGGCTTGACAAGCAGTGAGCCGGAGCGAGTTCTGGAAGCCACGTATTTTCAGACACTAGCTGGCGGCACAGGTGCCCTGACGGTGTCTCTTAAACCCGATAACCTGACAGGGGCACAGTGGCGCTTTGCAGGGGAAACGGTTTGGCGAGACGGCGACATAGAGATCAGCGGACTGACTCCGGGAACTTACCTGGTGGAAAGCAAGCCGGTCGCAGACCGGGTCACCCCACCAATAACCTCGGTGATAGTTGAAGATGGCATCCAAGGCGCACTGACCATGACCTACGCCTATGCCAACAATCCTATCGGTAAAGGAGCGGAGGAGGTTTCCTTTACGGACGTCTCAAATAATGAGGACCTGCCTCTGGCTTATCTCGGGCAGATCCGGAGCTCGGTGGGTTCCAGCACCGGCTTTGTGGTCAAGCGCCGAGTTGTTGCAACAGCTGGCCACGTGGTTTTCGACGACGGTTCTTTGAGCTTCATTTCGGATCTGCAATGGCTCTTTCAGCGCCACTCCTCTGAGCATGAACCGATGCCGCAAACTCCACGGGGGTATTATCTGGCTGCGGGTTATGCGGATGCGCGACAGCTACCTGGAGTGCAACCAGGAGAAGGGACGCCGGAGTCCCAGGACCTAGACTACGCCGTCTTATATTTCCAGGAAGAGGCCGGTCGCGGTGGTGTTAGTGGATTCCTGGCAAGCGAGGCCAAGGACGAAAACGAGTTCCTGAGTTCTTCGGTGGAGAAGATGCTGGCTGGCTACCCGGTTGATGGTATCCCGGAGAGTAAACTTGGCAAACTACACGCGACCCCGATTTTTACCGATGCTTTGACCCCGGCCTTCGGCGAGACTTGGACTACCTCGGCAGTTTATGGCGTTGGGGGAATCTCGGGTGGGCCTTTGTTCGCTCGTCATTCCAACGGTACCTTTTATCCTGCCGCGATCTATCTCGGTGGTGCAGGCCAAGCCGTCGTCAGGGCGATCGACAGCGATGTAGTGGACCTTTTCTTGCGGGCCGAGGCTAGTGGTAATGGTGGTGAAAATAACACCGGGGGCGGTATTACTCATACAAGCGTTGCAGGAAACATCAGCGCCACCGACCCCGGAGCGCTCCGGGTAGTGATTGAGCCTGCGAGTGCAACTGCAATGGGAGCAGGGTGGCAACTGGTTCCAGAATCTACTTGGCGACAGGGAAGCTCACTTAAAAGCGGGCTGTCTACCGGTAAATACAACCTCGTTTTCAAACCGGTCGATGGATTCCAAGCTCCTAAAATGCAAGTAGTGGAGGTGACTGGGGGCCAATTCACCACTGTCACATTTACTTACGAAGAGGATAAGTTGACCAGCTCACTGGAAACCTGGCGCCAAGATAATTTCGGAACTATTTTGGACAGCGGTGTCGCAGCCGACGTTGCCGACCCAGATAAGGACGGAGTGACCAATATCAATGAATATACCGCGGGAACCGACCCGAACAATTCGATCGACTTCCTGAAATTCACCACAGCAATAAAGACCGGAACCACGTTTTTCGCAGAATGCGCTGGTAAGGCAGGTCGGATCTACATTCTCCAGCGTAACACCGAGCTGGCCGGAGATTGGACTTCCGTCAGCTCTCGGGGTCCCCTTGACGCCGATGAAACTGTCTCACTTACTGATGATTCCGCTCCAGTCGATGCGTCGTTCTATCGGATCAAGGTCTCCATACCCTAGAACTCGATTTGCCAGTTGAGAGATAGAAAATGTGGTAAGACTGGCTGGCTACGGTCAGTGGGATGGCCATGATGAACTGATCCAGATATCACTTGTGATGGTGTTAATATATGGTCATAGACTCTAACTGCTAAGTCCTTGGTTCGAACCCAAGCGCCGCCTAATCTTAAGCACAATGCCTGATGAGCTAATTCCATACTATGCAATTTGCCTCTTTGCAGGATTACGTCAGGAGGAGATATGCAAGCTCCAGTGGGAAGATATTAATCTTGAGGAAGGAATCATTGTAATAAGAGATCCGAAAGGTTCTTCAGATAGAGGAACGCCAAATCGTATCTCTCAAATCTATCACCCTTTAGATAAGTGGATAGCTCCACACATTAAAGAATCAGGACCAGTGTTTCCTGCTAACTGGAAGAAAACGAAAGTCGATGACCATAGGCGAGAAATTGGTCTCTTGGTTAATAGAATTGGTAAAGCTGAAAACTTTAAACTCTATCCATCTAATTGTTTACGACATACAGCCTGCACCGCTTGGTCAGCCAGATATGGAAGAGCAGTAGCGGCTCAACAAGTTGGAAACAGTGAGAAAAAACAAGCCTCAAATTACGATCATGTATGGACCAAAAAACAAGCCGAGGAATTTTTCAGTTTTTGTTCTGACAAGATAAACAGCCTCCAAGAAATAAAATTAACTAGAACGAAACCTGAACGCAAAGTTTAATGGCTGAGAGTTTTTACTTCAGCCCGTCACGGATTCTATTCGGAAAGTCTGTAGTTATAGAGTCTACGCCCAAATCTCTGAAGTGCCTCGCTGTCTCAATGTCATTAATGGTCCAGCAATGAAAAGTTAACCTT
>Ga0163179_10003493_pt1 | contig 10677 bp, 19 predicted proteins | sample AtlANTMetagenome_FD_109643 | JGI IMG/M metagenome (GOLD analysis project Ga0163179, IMG submission 109643) | Marine eukaryotic phytoplankton communities from the Atlantic Ocean - Atlantic ANT 2 Metagenome | ecosystem: Environmental > Aquatic > Marine > Oceanic | place: North Atlantic Ocean... | reverse complement strand
TAAGTTGTGGAATTTTCCAATGAGAATTAACTGGAATTATTTCTGCATTAGGATATTTTTTTATTATTCTTTTAGTTGTTGTGTAATCTTTTGCTTTGTTTTGCAAATAGATTTTTTTTATATCTAAAAGTTCCATGAGGCTCCTTTTGAAAAAGCACCCCGAGCAGGATTCGAACCTGCGACCCACGGCTTAGAAGGCCGTTGCTCTATCCAACTGAGCTATCGGGGCTTATTTAAGCTATTGTAGAAAAGCCGCCATTATTTTGACCTCCTGAACTATCGTTTAAAGTTTCAAGAAGTTTCATTGCTAGTATCATTTCTATAATTTTCTTCATATCAATACTAGAGCTTTCTTCTGAAGAAGCTATTGAAGAATTTGCTGTATTGTGTAGTTCGACAAAATTTTGACAACTCATATTTGAGTATTGGTTTATCTGCATATTGTTATATACGTTAATACCAGATTTGTCTTCGTCTGTTTTATTTGTTTGACTATTTGATTCAGTATTTTTTGCAGAGTTACATGCTTCACCTGCACTAGGTGTTGCGTTACCTCCGCTTGCTGCTCCTGAAGAAGCTGCTCCTGCTGCACCAGCAGCACTGCCTGCTCCGACACTACCGACACTACTCATTTTTTATCCTTGGTTTGTAAATCGCAATATAGCGATTCAGATATTCTAAATGAGTATGTTTTGTATGTCAACAGATGTTAATCTAGTTTGGCTTCTTCTATTATAGGCACTGCGTCACCTTCGTCATCAATTCTTACAAAGACCATTTCTGTAGAACATACAATTTTTTGTTTTTGAGTTTGAGGGTTGTGACTTCTCGCTTCTAATTTTATTCTGACGCTTGTAGTTCCTACTTTTGTAGTTTGCCCATAGACTTTTACTATTCTTCCTACTTTAACTGGTCTGCAAAATTCTACTTTATTTATACATTTTGTGACCATCATAGTACTTTTAGCTACTTGGCATGCGTATGCAGCTCCTGCTTCGTCTAGCCAGGCTAACATTGTCCCACCAAATAAATTTCCGTGGACACCTATATTGCCTTTCATACAAACTTTAGTTGTGATTAATTCCATATTTACAATACATTCGAAAGCTCGACAATTTTATTGCCTATTTTTTTATGTGACCAACCTTTATCTTTTACATAGAAAGATATATTTTTATTAGGCTTAATTTTGGCTAAAAAAGTTTTTGCTCTTAGATGAGGTGAACCAAATTTTTTAACAAAAACTTTAATTTTTATATTAGTATCTTTTAAACAACCATGCCAAGCTTTTTCAAGCCAATTTCCATATGTTGAATCCGACCATACTATTAGTGAAGGCTTTAGCCTGCAAAGGTCTTTTGTAAGACTTAGCCTTTTTATTGTACTGCCTCCAGCAGAATGTCCTATTATTCTATAATCTATTTTACCTAATTTGTTTTTATTATTATGTTCCGAAAGTATAACATTTACTTGATGGACAAATTTCAAGAAGCTTCCTTCTTTCATCCATAGTAAGCTATTTCTCTTCGTAGGAGTTTTTGTATGGATTGACCAGGGCATTTCTGGCAACGCTAAAACGAAATTTTTTTTATTTACATGTGGTACCAATTGTTTTAAAGTTCTGTCTTCAAATGTTCTGTGAGGGGCATACCCCCAATGTCCATGAAACCATATCAATAAGGTAAACTCTTTATTTAAATTAGTTTTATCAGGTACCCATATGATAACAGATCTATGCTTATTCTTATGCATAGAATCTTTTCCACCGTGCTTGTTTACTATGTAAGTAGTAGATGGAACATCTGATACCTTTTGTAAGGATTTTGACCACTGTTGGACAATTTTTAGATTTGAATCTTTATTAAAATTTATAGTACTAGTTTGTGCGAAAGCTAAAGAAGGTATAATCGTAAATAATGTTAAAAAATATTTAAACATTTTCTATCCTTTATTGTTGTAAAATTTTTCCCAATTTTTTTCAAAAATATAATGTAAAGCAGTCATTGTTACAACAAAAGTTATAGTCATTACTATTGATTTCTTTATCTCTCCTATAAAATAGAAAGTTAAAGCTGTTCCTACAGTGGTAGAAATAATTCTCCAAGCTATTACTTTTTTTAATACTTCATTCATTTTTTGAAAACGCTATATAAAAACCATTTTTTTTCTGAGAATTGAAAAAACGAAAAGTCGGAATATTATTTTTTCCAATTTTCAGTTTCCCTATAGGAAGATTTATAACATTTTCTGAGGGTATATAATAGCTTTAATATTCTTTGCTTCTCTTCCTTGATAAGTAAAATCCATAGTACCTTCTATATATCTATATTTATATTTAAGGTTTTGTTTTTTTGAATCATTTAGAAGGTTTTTATATTTAATTTGCAAATCTTTAAATTTTGTAAGAAAGACTTTTATAGTAAAAGCTTGTAGAGCTACTGAGAAAAGCAATAGCCCTAAAGTGATATCCAGCATCATCTCATTCCATTTCGTTTCCACCACCACAAGCTGTTTCATCTATTATGTCCATTAAATTTTCAAACATTGTTAATGCATTTGAAGTTAATGGATAAAATGACCCATTAGCTGATATATTGCCCCATTCATCATCCCAGGGAAATTCTCCAAAGGAGTATATAGAAAGCTCATTAGCGTTATTAGCCATTTCTGTTATTTGTTCCAAAGTAAGAGAAGGGTCAAAATAGCTTTGTGGCTCTTCGTCTGTAAATAGAATGATAACACGTTTGGCATCTTCTCTCCAAGAAATATTCCAGTTTTGAATACCAGGAGAAGATCCCATTGAATTTTGCCAACTCAATGGCTGTTGAGGCAAGACATTAAAAGGAACTATATTTTTTATTGATAAGTATATTGCATCAAGGAGTCCTTCCTGAGCAGTACTTTCGTCATCTATAGTTGCCAATATGGGTAAAAATTGTTGAAAAGAAACTAGGTTGCTAGACATTACTACGTACTCGTCATCATTTTGATCTTTAGGGGTTACTATTAGCCCCCATTGTATTACTTCTTGATCTGAATAATTAGCTGAAAACATTTGCATAGCTTGTTGAACAGCAGATATTGTGCCACTCATTGAGCCAGATATATCTACTATAAAAAGAACATCTGTCTCTTCCATAACTTTTTCAATTACACCGTCACAGTTGTTGTCTTCTCCAGTACATAGATCCTCCTCTATAGGAGTCGTTTCGCCTAGACACATTTCTTCTACGAAGATTTCATCATTGTAGTTGCCCCACTGTCCTTCTACGCAAACCATTTCACCAGGTAGGCATGCGCCTACATTAAGTGTTTCTTCAGGACCTGTGTAGCATTCAGCGAAGAGACTTTCATCGATTTGTTGATCACAATCTTCATCAAAAGCATTGCAGACCTCATCCATAGGTATCCCAGTCAGAGGATCGCAATCTTCTTGCTGGACGGGCAACCAGTTGCACATAGCAAAGCATGGTGTCATTTCTGTGGTATTACATTCAGGAGTAGTACATTCACACGTTTTAAAGCCTTGTCCGCATAAAAGGGGAGCCTCCATACATGGAATTAGAACTCCGATCATTTCAGGAGGGCATTGGCAGAAAAGTCCTTCATCCACTTCACCATTGCAATTGTCGTCTTGCCCATTGCATTCTTCTGGAAGTGGCTGTTGTGCTGTACAGCCTGTCCATAAGCCTTGTATGCAAAATTCAACTCCATCTTCGCAATCAGTAGAGCATTGTTGTATCAACTCTTCATCAATTTGTTGATCACAGTCGTTATCTAGAAGATCGCAAACTTCTGGAGTTGGAAGAGGAGCATCACATTGTATTAATTCTCCTTGTAAGCATAAAGCTTGTCCTTCTCCACATTCGCTATTACAAGGATAGCTTCCTTCGTCTACGAGCCCATCGCAATCATTATCGATACTGTCGCAAATTTCTGGTTCACAAGGATTACATACACCAGGTATGACTGTACCTTTTTCACAGTAAAAGCTTTGCAACCCATTTGTAGTTTGGCCTGTTTCTTCGTCAATTATTTGACAAGGTATATCTTCATGTACAAGATGTTCTTGAGGATTACAATCTAACCAATCTTGACATTCTCCTTGAGATATTATTTCCCATTCACATTCAGGAGTAGGTGGAACTTCAGGAGTGCAAGGAATCCCATCTTCATTACAAATATCGATTATCATTTCTTGCTGATACAATCCTGGATCATTAGGATTTGGCAACCCTCCAGTAGGAGTACAAAAATAATATTGTCTTTGCCAGCAAGTCGTTTGATATTCTTCGCTAGGCAAGTTAGGGGGAGGAGGTGAAGCGTCTACAGGAGTAGTATCTAATATATAAACATCTGGCTCTATAGTTGCGTCAGGTATATTTAGAGTTGCTTCTGAATCTGGTAATACATCTCCGTTTGCAATTTCGTCATTGCAACCAAAGATCGTTAGGCTTATTATAATAAACCCAAGAAAAACAAAAAGTAAGTTCTTTATCATTCTTATTACTCGATTTAGCTAGCTCTCCATTACCATAAGGTATACCTATATGGTGCCATTTAAATTAAAGCTTCGTCAAGTAATTTATTTAATAATTGTCATTCAAGTATAACGGGGGGCATAGCCCCCCGTTATTTATTAATCTTCTTCTTCGTATAATTCTTCAGAAGTATATTCGATTTCATTAAAATCTTCTCTTGCTTGATTAATTAATTCAACTACATCGTCTGTTGATATTTCTAAAAGATTAGCTATATCTTCTATTGACCAATCATCGATTTCTACTGTTTCTGAAATAGCCCATATTAAAGATATGGCTGTTTTCTTATTCATTGATTTGCCTTTTGCAATTCATTTGATACTGGTTTCTTAGTTCCCATTAAGGTTAAGTTAACAAGCAGTCCGCAAGTAACGCTACCTACTACTGCCATTATGCTTTGGCTTATACTAGATAAAGCCAGAAACGTTAATATAATACAGATTATATCTGTTAGCATAAAGTGGCTAAGTAAGAACTTTTTTAACCATTTTGGAAAATGTACAAATGATACTAGCATAGACAACCAAGTTAGAACTCCTAAAAGTATTCCGTCTATCATTGGTTCTCCTTGTTTATTGGCTTGTCCATTTCATTTCGACATGCAAGCTCATGCCTATTTGTTCTAATATTTTTCTAACGTCTCCAAGAGTTTCAAGGCGCTGTTTCCAAAAGTTTTTAACTATTCTAGCAGCTACTCTTGCCGAAATTGTTGAAGACATGTAACTATCTGCCATCTTCTCTATTACTGATGCTGCAGGTCTTTTTGCACCTTGTTTAGCATAATTAGCTACGATAGCAGCTACTACGTCAGATTTTTTAATAGCATTTCCGCCAGCAACTGCATCACACATTGATGATGCTACCGAATGGTAGTTGCTAGCTATTTGAATATTTCTTGCTACTTTAATAAGTAGCTCTCGAAACCCAATCTCATCTAAATCTTTAGCTGGAGGTATTTCAAGCATTAATTCAGTTGCCCATTCATATAAGGTTTTATCATAGAATATAAATTCTTGAACGAATGATGCAGTGACTTCTGAATATATAGATGCTCCTTCTTTTACAACTGATATAACTGTATCAGGACTAACTTCTAGTATTTCATCTTTTTCAAGAGTGTCTGTTTCTGTCATTTTTTACTCCTTTTCAGGAGTATCAGATAGTAAGGCTTCGTGATTAATTTTACTTAAAATTTCTGCTGTTTTGATTTGATCTAATATAATTTCTGCTGCTTTTTTAAGGACTTCTTCGTTTATATCACCATTATGGCCTTCTTTATGACTGATTTCTTGAATAAATTTTTTTGTATGGCTCATATTGATTCCTTTTATAAAGCCTCCCCAGCTTCGGCTGGGGAGGTTTAGTTTTTACCAAAGAGGTGCTCTAGATTTCTTATCTGCAGTGCTTGTTTCATTTACTGCAGATTGTGCTTGCGCAGCAGTTGCTCTAGACGCAGATCCTTTCTGCTGTAAGAATGTATCGAGTATTGATTGCTTTATCTCTTTACTGACTTCTTCGGAATTTTCCCCTAGAAATCTTACGTCGTCGAACCATGTATCTACCTCATTTCCAGATTCGTCTTTTGTCTTTCCCTTATGTTGAGGGGGAGACACAAAAAGACCTTTTGACCCCTCGATTATACGGAAGCCTTGTACTTCCATAACTTCATCAAGGATCAACGAGGCGAAGCCTACAATTTTTCCAATCGGGTTCTTCAGAACGTTTACTTTTGCTGTGTAACTGAACATTATTTGTTTCCTCATTATTGTTTTTTAAATTATTTTTTCTTCGTTTCTCTTCTATAATCGAAAGAGCTACTGATGTTGCTACAGTTTCAATAAAAAGCCCTAAAGCACTAGCTGCTGCTGTCTTCACTGGTGGACTCATCACCACTTGTGTTAGCCAACTCATTAGTTTCTCCTATTTTTTCAACGTTATTCTTTTCTAGAAAGACTCTGTAATAATATCCTAAATGTATGCAAGTGGTTATTAACTGGTCAATTGTAAACTGACCGAGTGTATTCCTTCCTTGTAATATGCTTGAAACAGTTGTGGCTAATGCAACAAAATCTTCTTTATCATCTTCCATAACTTTAGCTGTTAATAAGTCTATTAAAGCTTTTCTATCCAGTAAAGTTGAAGATGTATTGTCTTTATTAAAAACTTTCCATTCCATTTTATACCCAATTAATCATCTTTGGTGCTGCAGACATTAGAAGCCTTAGCAGAACAGTGTATTCGCCACCAGTTAGAGGAACATTTACGTTCTTGTAATTGTTGGTTTCATTATTCTTTTCGCCTACCTTAAGCATGAAAGTTCCAGCATATTTACCTTCTCCAGGTAAGACTTCCAACTGTTTTAAATAATTAGAATTTGGAGCTTGATGATGAAGCTTAGGCGGATTGTCTGGATCAGAGAACCAGAGGCAAAGATCTTGCATTCCAATTGCTAAGCTTATCTTTTCTGACCAATCATACTTTCTGTCGCTTCCTGTTGCGACCTCTAATAGTACTGCACCATTTTTTGATATTCTTCCATTTTCATCTGTTTTGGGTGGCATCAAAGTAAATTGTGCAGCAGCTGACTTCTTATATATAGAATAAGATCCAGGGTATGTTTTATTTTGTGTTGTACTCATGTTTATTCCTTATTTAACCATGACAAGATAATTAAGCCTTGCCGTGTGAGACTGTTTTCCAATGTATCACCATTTTTTTCCATATCATTAAGTACAATTTCATAAATATTCTTTGTATTAATATTTACATTATTATCTAATTTAATTTTCTGTAAACCTATATCTATAAATATGTTTCCTAAAAGTTCTATTTTGTCTTCTAATGAATATTCTTCTAGAAGAGATAGAATTTTAGTTTTGATTGTTTCTTTCTGTTTGCTTGAGGTGGTTTGCACTAAAAGATCCTTGCTCTTTATCAATATCTAGTACAAGAGTTGCCATAGGCCCTCTATACTGAGCTGTTAAGTAATTGATTGCAGTGAAGTCTGATTTTTTATAAGCATCTGAACTTATCATAGTATACAATCCTGATTCTTGCAAACTAAAAGGACGATCTATTTGGTGTGGATCGCCAGTTAGTATAAGCTTTGTGTTTTCACCCATTCTAGATACTATGGTTTTAAGTTCATGCCAAGTTAAGTTTTGTACTTCATCTACTATAAAAGTGCAATCTTTAAATGTGCATCCTCGACTATATTCAATTGGAATGTACTGTATAGCTTTGTTTTTGAAAAGCATTTGGATGTAAGATTTACTTTTTTCTCCAAGTAAATTTTCCAAAACTATAGAGAACGATTGAATATAGGGTGCATACTTATCTTGAACATCGCCAGGCACTGGTCCGAAAGCATTATTGAAATTGCTAACGAGTGCTGTTGGTTTTGTTAAATATATTTTATTTTTTTGAGAGAAGTGTGCGTCCAGCGCATAGCCTAGAGCAACACTTGTTTTCCCTGTGCCTGCACCACCAATAGCAGTGCTGATTTTTATTTTAGGATCTAATAAGCTATGAGCAAATGCATATTGTCCAGCGTCTCTAGGTTTTAGCCCTGATAAACTAAAGTTTTTATCAAAAACTAATCTTTCAGTTTCTGATTTTTTATTTACTTTTGTAATAGCTGTTTTTTGCTTGTTAGTTATAGATCTTAAAATTAAATAATGGTTGGGTGGGAAATTTTCATTTATATCCAAAAATCCGTCTTGATAGATTTTGTCTATTTCTTCGTCGGTTACAGATAACTCTGTTGGTCCGTACATTACATTCTCAGTCATTTATTTACCTTGTTGAATAGTTTGTTTAATAATTCTTCAAATACATGTTCTGTTACTGTGTATTTTGAAGGTATCGTTTCGGTTTTCAAGAGAGACAAATAATCTTCATCTAATTTTTTGTCTCTTTCTTTAGTTCTTTTGTATATAGTTTTCATATCTGTTTTTAATTGTATCACTTCACTATTCTTCAAGGAAACCCCACATGCGCTTTCAGCTATTATGTTTCCGCTTGTATTGAGTATCTTTTTTTTGTATTCTTTTTGTCTAGTTTTTCCATTAAAGTCAGCAATATCGATATGTTTGATATCGGGATTCTTTTTTATATATTGTTTTATTAAGGTACTTTTTCCAGCACAGGGAAGTCCAATAACTTGTATAATTTTAGTCATTAAGCCTTCCTTTTAAATAAAAATTAGAACCCAGACCATAAAGATCTGGGTTCTAACGTTTTTATACGTTACCCTTGACAGTACCTGTCAAGAATACTTCCTGTGCATCGCCAAGAGCGACCTCCCCCCACTGTTCACGAGGAATTGCTTCTCCGTCAACGATAGCGGTTCGATCAAATGCATTTTGCATCTGAACAAGGTCTGCGACAGTAGCCGTAGAAGAAACTTCTACTGAGGCAGCTCCTGGACCAGGAACGGTAACTACAGTAATGTAGCGAGTATTGTTAGTAGTGGTATTAGGCATTTTTTATCCTTATATGTAAAATGTTTCCAACGTTGGTTTAAGGTTTAGCATCGATTTTTCTTTATACTCCCATTGCTTTTTATGCCTTTCGGCAGAGAGCATATTACAAATTTGATGCACTGTATAAGCTGCTACCATTGATACTAATGTGGTGCATATGCGTAAATTACAAGGTCCGTCTGGTACATCACTATCATTAACTAGTGATTTGTACCAATTATCAAGAGATTTTGTTGACAAGTTATCAATTATGTTAATTTCTGCATAATCAAAACCTAGTCTAGTTTCAAAGACTTTATCTACTTGCCAATTAAGGTTGAAAGAATCAAAAATATTTTTTCTGGCTGACATAGTATCGACAGTTAATACTAGTGGCCCATCTTCTAAAAGGGCTTTGTCATTTTCAGATTCAAAATATGTATTATATTTTTCAACTTGTATAGAGGGGTTAAAAGTTTTTAGAACTTTTTCAAAAGCATCTACTTTTAGAGTTCCGATATCATCTAAATTATAAATCTGATTTGGTAGATTATGGTCTTCGACTATATCTCCATCCCAGATTCGAAATTTATGAAAACCCATTCGAGCAGCATAAAGCCCTATAAAGCTCCCTGTTGCTCCTACCCCTATGATATTAAGTGTTGTGGCGTCTTCAGGCCCGAACCAGCCTGAATGACGTAAAAAGCTTACAGATTTCATTAGTCTCCTTCTATTATGCTTCTTATGTGTTGAATTTGATTTGCTTCTTCTTCTGCATAAGTCTGCATAAACCAGTCTTCCGATGATAAAGGGGCATAATCCTCTTCCAGGTGGAAGCTTTCTTCATAAACAGAAAGCCACATATCAATTATGTGTTCTGCTTTTTCAGAACTATTTGCTTCTTCGAGAAGAATGGCATGTGTAATAGCTTGACTATAAGTTTCGTAATCAAGAATTCCGTCCATTAAAGTGTCATGTATTTCAACAATAGCCTTTAAAGGATTTTCTATTTTTGATATTTGATAATCTTCTAGATACCAAATATCGTTTTGAGATCCAGTTAATAAAATAGCTAGATAAGCGAGTTGTTCTTCAGTTATTAGAGTTTTTGTGTACTCTATAATGTTTTCTGTTGCTTTTGAGCATGTAGAATTTTTTTCTAAAAGAAGGAATTGCTTTTTTAGCTTTTCTTCATCTGAATCAAACTTTTTGATTATTTGCGGTAGGCTGGATTTATTTTTGCTATCGGTTTGTACTCTTCTTTTATACGAGTACTCTTTATTTTTTTCTTTTTTTTTAGAGCTCCCGTTATTGGAAGCTCTTTGAGTAGGTTGCCAATTATGCATTTCATGCCAATCTAAAACAGATTTGTTAGCTCTATGCTTTTGAGTAGTCTTGACTACGGTCTTTTTCTTAAACTTTGCTTTTGCTTCTTTGTTTATCCATTCAAAATCATAGTTTCCGATAATAATATCTACATTTTCGAATTCTAGATTTAGTTCAGGATCCCAAACTCTACAATAATAATTATCCTTTTTGTTAAAGATAAACATTATTTGAGGTGAAGATATATTGCTTTTAGTAGCATTTTCGCACTGTTCTTTAAATTGCTTTTGATCTTGTCCGCTTGGATTTACTCCCATATTGTGGTGAGAGTGTGACCATCCAGTCAT
>Ga0163179_10003492_pt1 | contig 10679 bp, 18 predicted proteins | sample AtlANTMetagenome_FD_109643 | JGI IMG/M metagenome (GOLD analysis project Ga0163179, IMG submission 109643) | Marine eukaryotic phytoplankton communities from the Atlantic Ocean - Atlantic ANT 2 Metagenome | ecosystem: Environmental > Aquatic > Marine > Oceanic | place: North Atlantic Ocean... | reverse complement strand
GCTAACATCTATGTCGTATCTGTCTCATCACTTGTCGGTGCATACTTTGGATTCACAGCAATGGGAAGTAAAAAATGATACAAGGTTTGATTGGACCTATAGCTAGTCTGGCAGGTACTTGGCTTAACGGCAAGGTAGAACAGAAAGCTGCACAGAATAAAGTAAAGGTAGCTAAGGCAGAGGCTGAAGCACAGATAATGCTTTCAGCTGCTACCAGTGAAGCTGAGTGGGATCGCATTATGGCGAAAGCATCAGCTAACTCGTGGAAAGACGAGTGGCTTACTATTCTGTTTTCAATACCACTAATCCTAGCATTTTGTGGGGACTGGGGCAGACAAATAGTAGCAGATGGTTTCCTTGCTTTGGAAGTTATGCCAAGCTACTATCAATACACACTAGGCGTAATCGTATCTGCATCTTTCGGTGTAAGGGCAGCTACCAAGTTTTTTAGGAAATAGACATGGCATTTAAATTAAGTAGACGTAGCCTTGACAGGCTAGAGGGTGTTGACGAAAGAATGGTAGCAGTTGTTAAACATGCTATCACAGCAACAAAAACTGACTTTGGAGTTATCCAAGGTATGAGAACTGTAGAACAACAAAAAGAGTTGGTGGCAAAAGGTGCAAGCCAGACTATGAAGAGTAAGCACCTAGAGGGACTGGCAGTAGATCTAATGGCCTATATTAATGGTCGTGGTTCTTGGGAGCTAAACCTGTACGATGACTTGGCTGACGCTATGAAAGAAGGTGCAAGCTTTGTCGGATGTAAAGTTCGTTGGGGTGCAGCTTGGCACATAGATTCTATCGGTGACTACGAGGGATCTATGGAAGATGCAATGAATGAATATATTGATCTACGTAGGTCTCAGGGACGTAGACCTTTTATTGACGGGCCGCATTTTGAATTGATGGTGTAGAGGAAAAATAAAATGGCAGAAGATTATAAAGGTGAATTTAAAGATATATCTAAAGAATACGGTATAACTATAAAAAGAATTAAAGAGTTAGATAAACAAGGTAGGTTAAGTAGATATTTAAGTTATCTAGATGCTATGGAAGAAGATGATTCAAGAGCTTCTCAAGCCATTAGAATAGGTGCAGATTTTAGTGGGGGTGGTCTTGCTACAAAAAAATATGTTAATTCTGTTAAAATAACTAATAATCTAAAAAGAAGTAAATAAATATGGCAACAACCAAAGACGTAGAACGTTTACCTAGTGGCAAACTAAAATATCGAGGTGAAACATTTCCGGGGTATAATAAACCAAAGAAAACTCCGGGTGGATCTAAGAAGTCTGCTGTCCTTGCTAAGAAAGGCAAGGAGGTAAAGGTTGTTCGTTTTGGTGATCCCAACATGAGTATTAAGAAAGATCAACCAGCTAGACGTAAAAGTTTTAGGGCAAGACATAACTGTGATACAGCAACTGACAAGTTTACTGCACGTTACTGGTCTTGTAGGGCTTGGTGATGTGGCTTGCTATTGTATTAGCTTGTAGTACACCATACGCTCAGTCGTGTATTGTATTTGCAAAACAAGATGATTTATTTTTAACAGAACAAGCATGTAAAGAAGAAGTAAATATGGGTGTAGCTATAATGGAATCGCAAGGTATGTTTGCTAGACCTGCCTGTTTTAAAATTGGAACAAACTTATAGGAGAATAAAATGAAGACGTTATTACTAGCAACTACATTAGTTGCAGGAACATCAGTGTCGGCTATGGATATTGGTTATGGATTATCTGTTGGTGCTACTACAGATATGAGTTATACAACAGGAACAGAAACATGGGAACTGGATGTTACACCTAAACTAAGCATGGGTGCATACGGAACTACTCTTTCTGCTGAAACAACTGTAGATGTATTAGACATTAACAACGGTGACATCTTTACCGGTGTAGACTGGAAAGCTGAGTATGCTTGGAAAGGTCTAACAACCTACACAGAAGTATCGTCAGATGCAGACTTTGAGTTTGGTGATATTACAATGGGTGTAAAGTTTTCATTCTAATTAGGAGTACCTAATGGCTGTAAAGAAAAGTAAAGTAAATGCTGCTGGTAACTACACCAAACCGACTATGCGTAAAGCGTTGGTCGCAAAAGTTAAAGCCGGTGGAAAAGGTGGCTCACCCGGACAATGGTCTGCGAGAAAAGCCCAGATGGTTGCAAAACAATACAAAGCAAAAGGAGGAGGGTACAGATGAGAAGGTATTTAAAAAGACTATGGTGTGCCTTAATAAATCGTAAATGTAATCCAGAATGTGAGTGCTGCTAGGTGGCACTATCTAAATCACAAAAAAGCCTGAAGTCTTGGACAAAACAAAAGTGGAGAACCAAAAGTGGTAAGCCATCTACGCAAGGGTCTAAGGCTACTGGTGAACGTTACTTACCTACTTCGGCTATTAAGTCTCTTAGTGCTAGTGAGTACGCAGCCACTTCCAGAGCAAAACGAAAAGGCACTAAGGCAGGTAAGCAGCATGTGGCTCAACCTAAGAAAATTGCAAAGAAAACGAAGTCCCACAGATAAATGCCTTATTTAACAAGTAGCATTCCTCACTTTAAAGCGTGGGTTAGAAGAGAGTATACAAAAAACTTAGAGGAGTATCATGGAGAGTTCCTACATTGCATGGTCATTGGTGTCACTACTATGCCAAACAGGACTCTCAGCTTTCAAGTTATTTTTACAGGCTGCGAGTCTGATGATAGTGATAGCCCCAATATACATGGTGGTGCGATGTGGGCTAGGTTACCTCTGGTAGCTCTGGTTGCAGACACCCCCCTAAAAGATTGGCCAGAAGAGTTACCACCTTATCTAGCTCAACCTTGGGATTGTATGTCGCATCACCACAGCGTGTACAAATTAGAAAGAGCAACTCCAGCTCCTTGGATAGCCAAGGTAGACGGAGAGTTCTACCCAGCTAAATATTATTTTACTGTAGACTACACAGACAGTGAAGTTGCAGATGACCCAGCGCAACACAAACAATCTCATGTATTAGAGTTGTTAGATGCTGGAGAATATACTGGTAACATTGTTGCGTTACCCAATAACAGAGTGAGAGTAACTCACCCAGCTTGGTTTGAAACAGGAGAAGGTGCGCCTGACTTTAAACCAAATCAACATGTATACAACTCGAAAGAACACGTAGACTATGTTTGGGATACGCAACGAGTGTTTAATAATTTATATAGTGAGGATAAGGAATATCAATGAAGATGAAAAAGAAAGGTTATGCTGCAGGTGGTTTAAAACCAGCTCCAAATAAAGGTGCAGCTTCTCTACCTAAAGGTGTTCGTAATAAAATGGGCTTTATGAACAAAGGTGGTATGATGAAAAAAGGTTACGCCAAAGGTGGTGCTGGAATGAAAAAGAAAGCATACGCTAAAGGTGGTAAGGTAGCTATGTACAATCAAGGCGGCATGGTTAAGAATACTGGTACAATAAACACTGGCGTTAAAACTGCCAAGAATACTTATAAATAAGGAACAGTAACATGGCTATGTCACTTCGTACATATTTAAATAATCAGATAAAAGCAAAAGGTTCTAGCCTTGCTAAAGAAAAAGCTAAGGCTGGTAAATACAAAAGTATTGCTGCAGCTAAAAAAGCTGGATCACTTTACTATACTAACAAGGATGGTAAAGTAATGGCAGCTGTTTATGCAGAAGATCTAAAGAAATCTAAACCTAAAAAACTCGGTGCAGGTAAACAACCAAAAGTAGAAGTCAGAACTCTTAGTAACACTCGTGGTGGTCGTGGTGATAACAAAAACGAAGTTTTAATAAGACGTGCTGAAATAGCAATAGCTGCTGGAACTGAACCTAAAAAATCATCTAAAGTTAAACCTAAGCCTAGACCTACAATAACACAGTTAAAAGCAGAGCAAAGAAAACTTCGAACAAAGATAGCTAATGCTAGACAAAAAGGTAAAGATGACAAAGCTGCAGCAGCTAGAATTAAACAACTTACTACTATGATTAATAAATTAAAGTAAGTTAAATGACTGAAGCTAAATACTTTACTAAAGCAAAGAACTTATCTGCTACATCAGGTGGGGCAAGTGGTGACGTAATATACACTTGCCCTAATAATTTTACTGCGTTAGTTAAATTTTTACTTGTATCCAATGGAGCAACAAGCTCTAAGAAGTATAGTATACAATGGTATGAGTTAGCTGCAACTACTTATCACAGTATTGCAGATGAAATCAGTTTAGCAGCCAGTACAAATGATAAAGTGCTAGATGGCGGTGGATTTATTGCGTTATCTGCAGGTGATAAGATCATAGCTTTTGAAGAAGGCGGCTCTGATTTTCACATGATACTATCTGGTGAAGAATATTTTCAACCAACTTAATGCATAACGGGGTTGCAATATTGTCTGTAGTATGCTATAACTAATTGAATATAACTACTCCTGCCTAGTTAGGGCTAACATTTAAAGGAGTAGAAAATGTTTAAAGCATATTGTAACAGAATCTTAGAAGCAATCCAAGTAGCGCAGCAAAGACGAGCAGACTATCATATACTAATGAACTTATCTGAACGTGAGCTTAGTGATTTAGGAATTGGTAGATCTCAAATAAGAGAAAAAATCTATGGCAAGAGAACTCACTGAAAAACAACAGGCATTTTTAAACGCATTGTTTAATGAAGCTAGAGGCAATCCTGTACAAGCTAAAAAGCTTGCAGGATATGCCGATGGTGTGTCTACAACTTCTGTAATGGCTCCACTAAAAGAGGAGATTGCAGAAAAAACTAGAGATTTTATTGCAACAAGTGGCCCAACAGCAGTGTGGTCTATGATGCATGTACTAGAAAACCCCACCGACTTGGGCAATAAAGAGAAAATGGCAGCAGCTAAAGACTTTCTAGACCGAGCTGGCTTTGTAAAAACAGAAAAAGTCGAAGTAAAATCAGAAAGCCCCTTGTTTATTCTGCCTCCGAAAGCAGATGAAGACTAAAACTTGGCAGTTACCTAAGCCTGAGAAGGTAGATGACGAATATGAGTGGGTTCCAGTAGTAAGAATTGGTAGAACTATACCCTTTGGCTACAAACAAGACCCAGAAGATGCAGATATTCTACTACCTATACCAGAAGAACTAGAACTTTTTGAAGAAGCTAAGAAACATTTAAAGAGATATAGTTATAGAGAAGTATCTGCTTGGTTAAGTACAACCTCTGGTAGAATGATCTCCCATGTAGGTTTATTTAAAAGGGTAAAACTTGAGCAAAGACGTAAGAACGCAGCTTCAGTCCAAGATTTCTATGCCCAAAGGTACAAAGCGGCAGCAGAAAAGGCGGAGAAGCTCGAAAAAGAAAGAATCGGTGCAAGACGTAGAGTTGAAACCAACAACTCCGATCAGCACACCGGATATTGAAGTAGAACAGGTACAAAGAGAAGTAATCTTTGAACCTAACCCCGGTCCACAGACAGGATTCCTAGCTTCAACAGAGCAGGAAGTCTTATATGGAGGATCTGCAGGTGGTGGTAAGTCATATGCAATGATTGCCGACCCTGTTAGATACTTAAATAATCCAAATGCTCGTATGCTTCTAGTACGTAGAAGTACCGAAGAGCTAAGGGAACTTATCTCTGTATCTAAACAACTATACCCTAAAGCAATTCCGGGTATAAAGTTTATGGAACGAGATAAGACTTGGGTAGCCCCTAGTGGAGCTACACTCTGGATGTCTTACCTTGACCGTGACGATGACGTTATGAGGTATCAAGGGCAAGCATTTAACTGGATTGGTTTTGACGAATTAACGCAATGGCCTACACCCTATCCTTGGAATTATATGAGGTCACGTCTTCGTACAACCAAAGCTAGTGGGCTACCTTTATATATGAGAGCTACTAGTAACCCCGGTGGTCCCGGCCATCAGTGGGTTAAAAAGACTTTTATAGATCCAGAAACACCTAATAAATCTTTTTGGGCTACAGATCCAGACACTGGTGAGATTATCTGTTGGCCTAAAGGTCATACTAAAGAAGATGAGCCGTTGTTTAAACGCAGGTTTATACCTGCTAACTTATTTGACAACCCTTATCTAGCAGATGACGGAATGTACGAAGCTAATCTTCTGTCGTTACCAGAACACCAGAGAAGACAGTTGCTAGAAGGTGACTGGGATATAAACGAGGGGGCAGCCTTTCCAGAGTTTAATCGAAAGATTCATGTTGTAGAACCTTTTGATATTCCAAACAACTGGCCTAAGTTTAGAGCGTGTGACTATGGTTATGGTTCTTATACTGGAGTTGTATGGATAGCAGTTGCACCTGACGAGCAACTAATAGTATATCGTGAAATGTATGTCAGTAAAGTTCTTGCAACAGATCTAGCCGACATGATTTTAGAAACAGAGTCAGAAGAGAAAATACGTTACGGAGTTCTTGACTCTTCCCTGTGGCACAAACGTGGAGACACTGGCCCAAGTCTAGCAGAACAGATGATTGTTCGTGGTTGTAGATGGAGACCGGCAGATAGATCAAAAGGATCTCGTGTCTCAGGTAAAAATGAATTACATAGAAGACTACAGGTAGATGAGTTTACAGAAGAACCTAGAATGGTAATCTTTGATAACTGTAAAAACTTAATATCTCAACTACCAGCTATACCTTTAGATAAAAATAATCCAGAGGATGTAGATACAAAAGCAGAAGATCACCTTTACGATGCTTTAAGATATGGTGTTATGACAAGGCCAAAGAGTAGCTTGTTTGATTACACACCTGTTTCAAATGCAGGATTTCAAGTAAGTGATGCAACCTTTGGATACTGATATGTTAGTGACTTGTCCTAAGTGTTCTATAATTTATAACACAGATAAGTTTGATAGTTGTCCTAGATGTCAAGAGCAACAAGATTTTGATAACGGACCTTGGAAGGTAAAATAATGGCAGAAGAAGAAACTTTTGAAAACGAAATGGCGATGGACTCTATAGAAAGCCAAGCTGTTGAAGATATGGACAAAGAAACATACTCAGATCCTTTAGCAGGTAGTGTCGTAGGTTTAGTTAAAGATCGTTACAGTAAAGCATCTACAGCTCGTGAAACAGAAGAACAACGTTGGGTAAAAGCATATAGAAACTATCGTGGTTTGTACGGTCCTGATGTTCAATTTACTTCCACAGAAAAATCTCAGGTATTTGTTAAAGTTACAAAAACAAAAGTACTTGCAGCTTATGGTCAAATTGTAGAAGTTCTTTTTGGAAACAATAAATTTCCTATATCTATAGACCCAACAACTTTACCAGAGGGTGCAGCTGAGTCTGTACACTTTGAGTCTAACGATCAGATGGATGAAGCTAAACAACAGTTTGCTCCAGAAGATACAAAACTTAGACCCGGTGAAACTATCGTAGATCTGACTGAGCGTTTAGCTAGTATGGAACAAAAGCTAACACCAGTCGTAGACAAGTTAGAAGAGGGTGAAGGTAAAACACCTACAGAAATTACTATACATCCAGCAATGGTCTCAGCTAAAAAGATGGAAAAGAAAATCCATGATCAGCTAGAAGAGTCCGGTGCAAAGAAACAATTACGTGTTGCAGCATTTGAAACCGCATTGTTTGGCACTGGAGTTATGAAAGGTCCGTTTGCTGTAGACAAAGAATACTCTAATTGGAATGATGAAGGTGAATACGCACCTACGTTTAAAACAGTACCACAAACTTCTTCTGTATCTATCTGGAACTTTTATCCAGATCCAGCTGCAGCTAATATGGACGAGGCCGAGTACGTAGTTGAAAGACACAAGATGTCTAGATCACAAATACGCTCTCTTAAGAATCGTCCTTTCTTCCGTGAGAATGCCATCGACACTGCAATATCTATGGGTGAGTCTTATACCAAGGAGTGGTGGGAGCAAGTCATGGAAGATGATGCTCAAGAATCTAGACCCGAAAGGTTTGAAGTTCTTGAGTTTTGGGGGAACGTTGATACTGATGTCTTAGAGGGACATGATGTAGACATTCCAGATGACCTAAAAGATATGGATCAAGTATCCGTAAACATTTGGACATGTAATGGTCAAGTCCTCAGACTTGTCATGAATCCGTTCACCCCATCTATTATACCTTACTATGCAGTTCCATATGAGGTAAACCCATACAATATGTTTGGCGTTGGTCTAGCAGAAAACATGGACGATACCCAAACACTAATGAATGGTTTTATGCGTATGGCAGTTGATAACGCTGCACTGTCGGGTAACATGCTCATCGAGGTTGATGAGACAAACCTAACTCCGGGTCAAGACTTGTCGGTATATCCGGGCAAGGTCTTCCGCAGACAGGGCGGTGCTCCGGGTCAGGCAATCTTTGGAACTAAGTTTCCAAACGTATCAAATGAAAACATGCAGATGTTTGATAAAGCGAGGGTACTAGCAGATGAGTCTACAGGTTTCCCATCTTTTGCACATGGTCAAACAGGAGTTCAAGGAGTGGGGCGTACTGCTTCTGGAATCAGTATGCTTATGTCTGCTGCTAACGGCAGCATACGTAATGTTATCAAAAATGTGGATGATTATTTACTAGCACCGATAGCAAAATCATTCTATCATTTTAACATGCAGTTTGACTTTGATCCACAGATTAAGGGTGACTTAGATGTAAAGGCTCGTGGTACTGAATCACTGATGGCTAATGAAGTACGTAGCCAGAGACTGATGCAGTTCCTACAAGTTGTACAGAATCCAGTACTAGCACCGTTTGCTAAGATGGATTATATCATTCGTGAGATTGCTAAGTCTATGGATCTTGATCCAGATAAACTAACTAACTCTATGTCTGATGCTGCAGTACAAGCAGAGATACTTAAAAAGTTTCAAGAAGCAAACCCACCACCCCAACAACAACCACAAGTTGGACCTGATGGACAGCCAATAGCTCCACAGGGGCAAGGAGCGCCTCCACAAGTACAGGATACCGCTGGAGGTGGGGGAGGTAACATCGGTATAGGTACAGCACCTCAGCCGGGAGAACAGGGCTTCTCAGCTAATACTGGCCAACAGGGTGCTGCATGAGCCTAAAATTAGTAGTTAATAATAAACCCCAATGGGATGCAATGCTCGATGAGTTTAATATTCGTATTGCATTTGCTTATCGACAGTTAGAACAGCGAACAGAGATTGAAGAGATATACAGACTTCAAGGAGAGATTCGTGCATTAAAATCTTTAGCTATGCTTAGGGACAGAGTAAACAACGATGGCAATTAATACATCCCTTAGACCACGTATAAGACCTGACAACAATAACAAACAGGTAACTGGTACGCAAAGACTTACTGCGTGGGAAAATTTTGGTGACATAGAGTTTAAGTCTGATTTAAAAGAATTATTAGATAAAGATCCAATTGCAGCTTTAGGATTTGATGCAGCTAAAACTAGGTATACTTTACCTCAAGAGATTCAAAATGCTTATTATATGGGTGGCAGAGAAGGAAGTAGGTACACCCAAGACGGTACGTATATTGGTGAACAAGATGATGTGATTTATGGTCCAGCTATTGGTGCGTCTAAAGACATTATTGCACATGAATATAGGCACAGAGGCCACAGGATTTTACGGGATGCTTATTTTAAAGATAAAGAAAGTTTTACTAAAAAGTATGGTCAAGATGTTGTAGATTTTCTTACTGGTGAGTTTGAAGAAATTGCTGATGGTCCACTCTATATGGGGGATAGGTGGGAAGAATTTAGAACTGAGCTTGGTGATGATTTAGATTCCACGTTTATTAAACCAAGACCTAATGTTGCACAAGTTGCACAAATGTTTCCAGATATGGCAGAAGCATTTTCCGAAGAAAAATTAGAAAATGTGGGTCAAGAATTATATACACAACTTGTTAATCAAGCAGACGAACCATATAATTTATCTCCAGAATTAAGAGAGGAATTGCTTGATAAATTAGTAGAAGGTTCAACGTTAAAGGGTACAGAACTTGTAACTAAAAAAGACCAAGAAAAATATAAAGGTATTTTAACTAAAGTACGTCAAGCAGCTTCTGATATATTAAAAGAACGTAAGGGTTATGATAAAGGTGGATTAGCAACACAAATGGATAGTCTGTTTGATGCTGAAGGTCGGAGAAGACGTAAAGACAGACCTGTAGTTGAAGAAGAAAGACACCCTTTAGAAACTGTACCATTCTTTGATAGACCTATGAGTGCTAGTACTAGAGATCCTCAAGTAGGTACAGATGATATAGGTAATCCTGTTTTTAAAACTAGACTTGGTGATACATATACAGTAAGACTGAACCCAGATCAAAGAAATCTTAGAGCTAAGATAGAAGATGATGTAGTTCCAGCTATAGAGGCATACCTTAAAGATCCAACATTACCAACTAAAGAACAAGTAGTTGGTGCAGGTAAAGCAGTAGCAGAAGCAGTTAAAGAAACTGTTAGTATACCTAAAGATTTATTGACAGGGGAAAAATCTGCAGCTGATGTTACTATGGGTGATGTTGCAGATATTTCTGGTATGATGGCTGTAGGTTCAATACCTTTTGAAGTTCCAGAAGGTGCTGTAAGACTTTTTGGTGGGGCCAGCGCTAAAAAATTAGATATTAAAAATTTTGCTAAAGCTGAAAAATTATATGAAGATGGTTTAGATCCTGAAAGTATAAGAAAAGAAACTGGTTGGTTTAAAGATGATGCAGACCGTAAG
>Ga0163179_10003491_pt1 | contig 10680 bp, 7 predicted proteins | sample AtlANTMetagenome_FD_109643 | JGI IMG/M metagenome (GOLD analysis project Ga0163179, IMG submission 109643) | Marine eukaryotic phytoplankton communities from the Atlantic Ocean - Atlantic ANT 2 Metagenome | ecosystem: Environmental > Aquatic > Marine > Oceanic | place: North Atlantic Ocean... | reverse complement strand
CATTAACTACTCTAAGAGTATTAATCAAAACCTTCTAATTGAACTAACTCTTATGAAATTAGCATCATTAAATTATAATGATGAAAAAAAAAAGTTTAATTACAAAATAATCCCTGCTTCATATTTCAATTCGAATTTAATTATTAAAGACAATATTATTTCAAAAGAAGAGATGATTGATATTAAGCCAAAATTAGATCTTAAAATAGATCAAAAATCAACTTCTAGATTATCTCTTAAAAGTATTGAACGCAAGGAGGGTGCTAATGAATTATCAACTAATGATATTATACAAGAACCGTCAGATAATGCTCCTTATACAGAATTAGACATCATTGCATTATGGCAGAAGTATTCAGAAATTATGGAAGAAAATGGCAGATATAATATTGCTTCAATTTTAAGAATAGATAAACCTAAATTAAGTAATGAAACTATTAACATCACACTGCCAAATTCAACGAATAAGATTGAATTAGAATCTGTAAAAATAGAAATACTAGATTATTTTAAAGAAAATCTTAAAAACAAATCAATCTACTTAAATATAAATGTTGATGAAGGGGTAGAAAAAAAGTTTATTTATACAGATCAAGATAAATATGATTTAATGAAAAAAAAGAACCCAGATATAGAAATATTAAAAAACTCTTTCAACATCAATGTATAAGTAGATTATTCTATGGAGAAAGTCTTTTTTTATGCCATTTAGAATTCTCTAATGAATAACTAATTCTATCGTGTAGTCTATTTTTTCTTCCTTGCCAAAACTCATATTCATTAGGTGTTACTATATATCCACCCCAGTACTTAGGTTTTTCTATTTTAGAATTTTTTAGTTTTAAAGAGAGTTTGTTGAATTTATTTTCAAGTATTTGCCTGTTTAAAATTATCGCACTTTGCTCATTAGAAACGTGAGCTGAAATTTTACTTCCTTCAGGCCTCAAATTAAAATATTTCTTATTAAAATCATCATCTGTTTTTTTAGCATGACCTTTTATTATAATTTGTCTTTCCAGATCTTGCCAAAAAAAAGTTAAACAGACTTTATTATTTCTATCTATAGATTTACTTTTTTCACTTTTATAGTTTGTGAAGAAAATAAATCCTTTTTCAGAAAAATATTTTAACAACACTACTCTACCTCTTGGGTATCCATCAGCCCCAATAGTACTTAAAATCATTGTATTAACTTCTTCTGTAAAAGAATTTGTATTTGAATCTTCAAACCAATTCTTAAAAAGATTAAAAGGGTTTTTTGGAGTGTTTTTCTCCAACAATTTCTCTTTTGAATAATCCTTCCTATAATTACTTAAATCCTTCACTATATTACTTGTTTTTATTGAATTTTATATATATTCTTCTTTGCAAGAAGATATATAACAGCCATCCTAATCGCTACTCCATTTTCTACTTGATCTAATATTATAGAATACTTTGAATCAGCTACATTAGTTGAAATCTCAACTCCTCTATTAATTGGACCTGGATGCATAACTAGAATATCATGATCCAATGAATCTAAATGACTCATTGTTAAACCGTAATGCTTAACATACTCTCTTATACTTGGGAAAAAACTATTACTCATTCTTTCATTTTGAAGTCTAAGCATATTTATAACGTCGCACCATTTAAGTGCTTTTTCTAAATTATATTCAACTTTTACGCCAAGCTTATGTAAATATTTAGGAATTAATGTTTTTGGACCACAAACCATAACATTTGCTCCTTGAAGTTGTAAAGCATATATGTTTGACAACGCAACTCTACTATGTCTAATATCTCCAACTATTAAAATATTTTTGTTTTTTACTTCTCCTAATTTTTCCCTAATCGAATATGAGTCTAAAAGAGCTTGTGTTGGATGCTCATGTGCTCCATCTCCCGCATTTATTATAGAAGCTGAAATTTTATCTGACAACATCATAGGAGCACCTGCATTAGGATGTCTCAAGACAATTATATCAACTTTCATTGACAGAATATTATTAACTGTATCAATTAATGTCTCTCCCTTTTTCACTGATGACTGAGATGCTGAAAAATTTATTATATCAGCTGATAATCTTTTTTGAGCCAACTCAAAGGAAAGCTTAGTTCTAGTAGAATTTTCAAAAAATAAATTTGCTATAGTGACATCTCTTAATGATGGAACTTTTTTAATTGGTCTATTTATTACTTCTTTAAAATTGTCAGCAGTTTCAAAAATTAAATTAATATCCTCAAGATTAAGTTGTTTTATTCCTATAAGATTTTTAACGCTTAATTCATTCATTATCTTGAGTTAAAATTATATAAGCATGATTACCATTAATAGAATCATCCCATTCAATTAATACTTTTTGATTTTCATACACATCTACTTGTATTCCTTTATAATCTGGTTGAATAGGTAGTTCTCTGCTAAATCTCCTATCTATTAAAATTAATAATTCAATAGATTTAGGTCGACCAAATGACTCTATTGCCGTTAAAGCTGCTCTTACGGACCTTCCTGTAAATAAAACATCGTCAATAAAAATAACATTCCTATTTTCAACCAATAAATCAAAATTAGTTTTACTAGGTTTTAGTATCTTTTTACTTCTTCTAAAATCATCCCTATAAAAAGTTATATCTAATAATCCATGATTAGGGTTTTCAATATTATAGTCAGATTTTAAAATCTTTAAAATCTTTTCACATAAATATTTTCCCCTAGGCTGTAACCCAACTAAAATTGTATTAGAAAAATTTTTATGATTCTCAACTAGTTGACAAACTAATCTATCTATAGTTATTTTTAATTCTTGTGAATTAAGAAGTATTGATTTTTTCATGGAAAATATAATACCTAAATATAAAAATTTAAAACATTAATAACGAATCAAAAAAAAACCTCTCATAATTGAGAGGTTTTTTCTTACTTACCATCCATTTTGTCCTTTAGCTCTTTTAATTTTTCATTTGCATCACCCAATGTATTCTTGCTTTCTTGCTTTTCTTTCGCTTTTAAATTTTTCTTTTTTACATTTTTTTCACTTTCTTCATCATTTTTTTCATAGGTTTGAGAATGTGACAAAACAATTCTTTTTGAATCTTTATTAAATTCAATAACTTTAAAATCAGCTTCTTCATTAATTTCTAGTTTAGAACCATCTTCCTTAACTATATATCTTAATGGAACAAACCCTGTTATATCATCATAAAATTCTACAATTGCACCTTTAGGGACCATTTCTTTTATTGATGATTTATGTATTGAATTCATTGCAAACTCCTCTTCATATTTATTCCATGGGTTCTCAGTTAACTGTTTATGACCTAGGCTTAATTTTCTATTATCTACATCTAATTCTAAAACAACTATTTCAATACTTTCATTTGTATTGCAAAATTCTCTAGGGTGTCTTATCTTTTTGGTCCAAGACAGATCAGATATATATATTAATCCATCTATTCCTTCTTCTAGCTCAACGAAAACTCCAAAATTAGTGAAATTCCTAACAATTCCAGTGTGTTTTGAACCAACTGGATATTTTTTTGTAATGTCTGTCCAAGGGTCTGGAGTAAGCTGTTTTACACCAAGTGACATTTTTCTTTCTTCTCTGTCAAAAGTTAAAATTTTAGCTTCAATTTCATCACCAACATTCACAAAATCTTGCGCAGATCTTAAATGAGTTGACCATGACATTTCAGAAACATGAATTAATCCTTCAACACCTTCTTCTATTTCTATAAAGGCCCCATAATCTGCAATAACAACAATTTTCCCCTTAACTACATCACCAATTTTTATATCATCATTCAATGCTTCCCATGGATGTTTATTTAATTGTTTTAAACCTAATTGAATTCTTGACTTATCTTCATCAAAATCAAGAATTACTACTTTAAGTTTTTCATCTAATTCAACAATTTCATTAGGATGGTTTATTCTTGACCAAGAAAGATCTGTAATATGTATCAATCCATCAACACCCCCTAAATCCATAAACACACCATATGTAGTGATATTTTTAACAGAACCCTCTAGAATTTGTCCTTTTTCTAATTGTTTGATAATTTCTTTTTTCTGTAATTCTATATCTGCCTCAATCAATGCTTTATGAGAAACCACAACATTTTTAAATTCATGATTTATCTTAACTACTTTAAATTCCATTGTTTTATTAACAAACTGATCATAATCTCTAATAGGTTTTACATCAATTTGAGATCCAGGTAAAAATGCTTCAATTCCAAAAATATCAACAATCATCCCTCCTTTAGTTCGACATTTAACATAACCATTAACCACTTCACCTGTATCATGGGCTGCATTAACCCTATCCCATGCCTGAATAACTCTTGCTTTTCTATGGGATAAAATTAACTGACCGGATGAATCCTCTCTAACATCAATTAATACTTCAACTTTATCTCCTACAGATAAATTTGGATTATATCTGAATTCATTTAATGATATTACACCTTCAGATTTAGCATTAATATCTATTATTGCATCTCTATCAGAGATATGTACAACAATGCCTTCAACGACTTCATTTGTTAGAGTCTCTACAAAATTTTCTTTAACTAATTTGTCAAAATCCTTAAGCTTCTTTTCATCAACTCTTTCAATTCCTTCTTCATAATTATGCCAATCAAATTCCTTAAGAAATTTATCAGTTGATTTTTCTTTTTTATTATCTGTTAAAGATTCAGAAGCTTCTTTAGATTCTTCTGATTTAGGTTTTTTACTAGATTTACCTTCTTTCTTTTTAGTAGATTTTTTAGGTTTTGATCCCTTTGAAGCTTTTTTAGGATTTATCTCTTCGTCCTTCTCTGAAGTATTTTCTTTAGTTTTTATATCTTTCTTCGTCATAAACTAAAAATTTGTATTCTGAAAAGCTATCGACAGAATTAAGTAAAAAATTGTTTTCAGAAGAAATTATTATATTCTTTATATTCCCTTTGTCTTATCGAATTATTACCAAAAGGAATGCGAATTTAATAATATTAAATTGAATAGCCTAATTTGAAGATTTTAAAATCATAGCTTAGAATCTATTAACTTAATAATAATATCTAACTGATCATTAATGCTTAATTCTGAGTTGTCTATTACTACTGCATCTTTTGCTATAATTAATGGCGAATCTTTTCTTTTTGTATCCTTTGAATCTCTAGATATAATATTCTCAAGGACATCTTTATATTTCACCTTATAACCTTCTTTTATCAACTCATCATATCTTCTTTTAGCTCTGACTTTTTCAGATGCTTTTAAAAAGAGTTTTAAATCTGCATTAGGAAAAACTATAGAACCAATATCTCTGCCATCCATTACTAAACCACCTCTATTTTGAAAGGATTTTTGAATCTTAACAACATGCTTTCTTATTTCAGATATTTCCGCTACTAAACTTACATACTCAGAAACCTTAAGAGTTTTTATTTCTGCTTCTATATTTATGTTGTTTAAATATATTTCTGAAAAACCAGTTAAATTATTAATTCTATAGTCTAATTTTATTTCAGACAATAAGTTTATTAGACTCCTTATGTTTTCTTTATTTAACGGAATCAATCCTTTTTTTAATGCAAAAACAGTAATCGCTCTGTACATTGATCCAGAATTAATATAAATGTAATTAAGATGTAATGATATATTTTTTGCCAAGCTACTTTTACCAGTTGAAGCATAACCATCTATGGCAATAATGTTTTTTTTCATCAATTTAAATCAATTTGTAGACCAAGAAAACTAACATTTGATGCGCTAGAATATCTTGCATGACAATAGTTAAGGCGAAGTTTGTTAAATTTAATTCCAAATCCAAATGATAACCCTGAAAAATTATTTTGGTCTAAAATCCTTAACTCTTCTGCTCTTCTAAAGCTATAGCCCAATCTTAAATTAAATATGCTTTCTGGAAATATTTCAGAACCAACTACAACATGTCTTAAAAATTCATTAATAAAACTAACTTTTTCTTCAGTTATATTACCATCTAAATCAATTGTCAATCTTGAAGGATTAGACAACCCAATTGGCCATCTGTGTATATTCTCAAAGGTAACATGCCATTTTATTGGTGCATTTTCAACTAACTGAGAAATCCCTAAATCAACCTCAAATGGTAATTTTTCATTTAAATTGTCAAAAGATTTTATTTGAGCACCAATGTTTCTGAAGACTAATGCAACATCAAGCATTATCTCATCATTTTTATAATAAAATCCTATATCACTAGCAACTGCAATAGAATTATATTGTTCAAATTTTGATGTTATTAATTTTATATTAACACCATAATAAATAGGCAATTCATAAAACTTATTAGCATAACCCACTGATAACGAAGCTTCATTTCCTGTGAAATTATTTGTAGGCTCCCCATTTTCATTATAACCTTCAAAATCTCCATAATTAATGTATGAAATACCAAAATGAATAGTATTACCTCTATTATCTAATGTATATGCATATCCAACACTCCCATAAGTAATATCAGCAAAATAATTAAAAAAATTTATACTTAAATTATTATCCATATCAGAGTTTATTACTGCTGGATTATACAAGGCTTGACTAACGTCATAATCAAAATTTGTTATTATTTTACCTCCTAAAGCTAATTGTCTTGGAGAAGAAGATATGTTAAGAAATTGGTATGTAGACTCTCCCCCTATTTGTGAAAACATCGGGACAGTAGCAAATAGTACTATAAGTAATAGAATCTTCTTCATTTTAATAACAAACACTTATATGAATAAACTCTATTTATAATTGATTATTGTAATGTTTTATAGTTTTTAACCTTTTGATTTGTTAATGCTATATCAATGACATCACTCATCTCAGTAACATAATGAAATTTCAACCCTTTTAAATACTCGTTTTTAATTTCATTTACATCTCTTTCATTTTGTTTTGAAAGAATAATCTCCTTAATTTTTGCTCTTTTTGCAGCAAGAATCTTTTCTTTTATACCTCCTACTGGCAAGACTTTTCCTCTTAAAGTAATTTCACCCGTCATTGCTATTTTTGATTTAATCTTCTTTTGAGTATATAGTGAAACTAAAGAAGTCAACATTGCTATTCCTGCACTTGGCCCGTCTTTAGGTGTAGCCCCTTCAGGGACATGAATATGTACGTTGTAGTTCTCAAACATGTCTGAGGATAAGCCAAATTTATTTGCATTTGACTTAATATATTCTAATGCAATTTTAGCTGATTCACTCATTACTTTTCCTAAATTCCCAGTAATTGAAAGCTTTCCTTTTCCTTTTGAAAGTATAGATTCAATGAACAGTATATCTCCACCAACACTTGTCCAAGCCAAACCAGTTACAACTCCCGCAATATCATTATTTTCATATTTACCTCTCTCAAGTTTAGGGTTTCCAAGAATTTTATTCATCTCTTCAATTGATATATTTGGATTATAATTTATGTTTGTTGCTATATTTTTAGCACAATTTCTGACTAATTTTGCTATCTGCTTTTCTAATCCCCTTACACCTGATTCTCTAGTGTAGCCTTCTGTAATTTTTTCCATAACAGCATTTGCAATTTTAAGATTTTTTCTTTTTAATCCATGTTCATTTAATTGTTTCGGTAATAGAAACTTTTTTCCTATTTGTGTCTTTTCTTCTGTTGTATACCCACTAACATTAATCACTTCCATTCTATCTAATAATGCAGGCTGGATTGAAGAAAGATTATTAGATGTTGCAATAAACATAACCTTTGATAAATCATAGCCTAATTCTAGGTAATTGTCATAAAACTCTTTGTTTTGCTCTGGATCTAATACTTCTAACATTGCAGAAGATGGATCTCCTATATTTGAATTAGCTATTTTATCTATCTCATCTAGAACAAAAACAGGATTTGATTTATCTGCTTTTTTAATATTTTGAATTATTCTTCCGGGCATAGCCCCAATATATGTCTTTCTATGTCCTCTTATTTCTGCCTCATCTCTTAATCCACCTAAAGAAATTCTTACGTATTTTCTTCCGATTGCTTCTGCAATTGATTTCCCTAATGATGTTTTTCCAACTCCAGGTGGTCCATGAAGACATAAAATAGGCGATTTCATGTCATTTCTTATTTTTAGCACTGCTAAATACTCTATAATTCTCTTTTTTACATCATCTAGTCCAAAATGATCTCTATCAAGTATTTTTCTAGCCTTAATTAAGTCAAATTTATCTTTACTATAGCTATTCCAAGGCAAATCTAAAAGTAAGTCTAAATAGTTTCTTTGAACTGAATATTCTGCAACTTGAGGATTCATTCTTTGTAATTTAGCGATCTCCTTTTTAAAATGCTGCCTAATATTATCCTCCCATTTTTTCTTTAATGCCCTTTTCTTCATATCATCAATCTCACTATCATGACTAACACCGCCTAATTCTTCCTGAATTGTTTTCATTTGTTGATGAAGAAAAAATTCTCGTTGTTGTTGACTCAGATCTGTTTGAACTTTTGATTGTATGTCATTTCTTATCTCAAGTTTTTTAAATTCAATATTCATGAATTTTAAAGTATCCAATGCTCTTTGTTTCAAATCATTCATCTCTAGTAATTTCTGTTTATCCGAAACAGGCAAGTTCATATTGGATGAAACAAAATTGATTAAGAATGAGTTGCTCTCTATATTTTTTATAGCAAAAGATGCTTCTGATGGAATATTTGGGTTTCGTTTTATTATATCTAATGAAAGCTCCTTAATCGAATCAACTATTTCTTTAAATTCTGAATTATCAACTCCAGGATTAACTTCTGAAATATCTTTAATATTTGCTGTTATATATGGTTTTTCTGAGATTATTCTATCTATTTCAAATCTCTTTTTGCCCTGAATTATAACTGTCGTATTACCATCAGGCATTTGAAGGACTTTAAGTATTTTTGCTACAGTACCTACTTTGTATACTTGATTTGGCTTAGGGTCTTCAACTTTTTCGTTTTTTTGAGCTACAACACCCACCAACTTGTTAAAATTATTTGCATCCTTAATTAATTGTATAGATTTATCTCTACTAGCTGTAATTGGAATAACAACACCAGGAAACAAAACAGTGTTTCTTAATGAAAGTATTGGTAATGTTTTAGGTAAATTCTCTTTAATTATTTCTTTTTCATCCTCAGTAGTCATTAAAGGAATTAACTCCGAATTTTCATCAATATCCTGAGCTGACAAATTGTCAATATTAAATATATTTTCTTGCGACATATTGTTTATGTTTTACTTTATTAGTCAATAACCATATCTGTTAATGCCTAAATAAAATATTTTTATCAGTATATATTGTTCAATTTTTATGCCAATAGATTATTGTTCAATCTTTTTATTTAATTTGATAAGGATTATCGCACCTATAACAAAGAAAACTAGAAAGAATAGTATTGAGTTTCTCATACTTCCTGTAATCTGGTCTATGGTGGCGAAGAGAGTCATACCAATCACAATACTTAATTTTTGTGAAACATCATAAAAACTAAAATATGATGTATTGTTTGTTGTCTTAGGGATAAATTTAGAAAATGTTGATCTTGACAATGCTTGAATCCCTCCCATTACTAAGCCAACTAAACCAGCAGCAATATAAAACTCAGTTGAAGATTCTACATAATAACCAAAAATACAGATAAGTGCCCATATAATATTTAATATTATAAGCGTTTTTAGATTCCCTATTTTATCAGATATTTTAGCGCTAAGCAATGCGCCAAACATTGCTACTAGCTGAATAAGTAATATGCTAAGAATAAGTCCAAAGGTTTTCTCCCCTTCACTCCAACTAATTTCAGCTTCACCAAAATAAGTTGCTACTAGAATTACAGTTTGTAGTGCTATACTATAAATAAAAAAAGCTAGTAGAAACATTTTTAGAATTTGATTATTTTTTAGCTCATCCCATACTGTCTTTAGCTCATGAAAGCCTGAAAAAATAATACTTTTCTTATTGATTGAGGAATTATCTAATGATTTTTGTGAATTATAGTATTTTCTTCCAGGTAAATAGTAAAAACTATATTGACTAAATAAAAACCACCAGACACCAACCATTATAAAAGATAATTTCATTGCTTTTATTTCAGCTACTACCCCATTTGAGTCAGAAATTCCAAAATACTCTGGAAAATTAATCATTATAAGGTTAACTAGTAAAAGAATAACACTCCCTACATAACCCATTGCATATCCTTTTGCACTTATTTTATCTTGTTGTTCTGGGTAAGCTATTTCAGGTAAATAAGAATTGTAGAAAACCAGACTTGCCCAAAACCCTACTAATGCAATAAAATAGTAAAGAAGACTTAAACTTAAATTATCTATTTCAAACCAATACAATAAGATACATGCAGCAGATCCCGAATAACAAAAAACTTTCATAAAGAACTTTTTTCCTCCTGTATAATCAGCAATACCAGATAATAGCGGTGAAAGAAAAACTAATATTACAAACGCGAATGCAGTTACATAACTAATAAGTGCAGTATTTTTGAAAGAATAGCCAAGAAAGTTTATATAGTCGTCTGTAATGATTCCATAGTATATCGGGAAGATTGCCGTAGAAATTACAAGTGGATATACTGAATTAGCCCAATCATATATAGCCCAAGCATTTAATAACTTTTTACTTCCTTTTTTGTATTTTTTCATATAATTAAGATACTTTTGCAGAAGGCTTAGT